>Ga0068714_10007272_pt1 | contig 10838 bp, 10 predicted proteins | sample MTBNYHSulfiMetaG_FD_62988 | JGI IMG/M metagenome (GOLD analysis project Ga0068714, IMG submission 62988) | Enrichment culture microbial communities from rom New York Harbor, USA that are MTBE-degrading - MTBE-NYH (New York Harbor Sulfidogenic)... | ecosystem: Environmental > Aquatic > Marine >...
GTAGCGGGATTCTTTGCATTGAAGAGGGGCTGTGGTATAATGGGCAAAGAGATGCCTCATCGACCACAGGTACCTGGGAAAAGAGCAGGAGGCTGTCGGCTCCTGCCTGCTGGGGGTCTTGACCGCCAGTGTTCGCCCTCTGTGACATGCGGTTGACGCTGCCTCGTAAACCAACCTCGTTGCCTGCCGAGGATTGAATAGCGCTGATTGAAAAGCAGACGACAGCCCTTCTCTATGCGATGTACAGGTGAAAGAGCAGGGTATGGTCTGGCGAAAGGATCCAGTATGGCCGAGAAACAAAACGACACCGACAAAGAAAGCGGCATAGTCGAGCCGGAGCACGCTCTGCCGCAGGTGACGATGGCGGACCTGCCCGAACCGTTGCGCCAAGCGATGGCCCGAGCTGGCTGGTCCGAGCTGATGCCGGTGCAGGCCAGGGCCATTCCCTACCTGCTGGCTCAGCGCGATTTATTGGTGCAGTCGCGGACCGGTAGCGGCAAGACCGCGGCCTTTCTCCTACCGATCCTGGACCGCATTGAACCCAAACGCGCGGCCTGCCAGGCCTTGGTGCTGGCCCCCACGCGCGAGCTCGCCCGGCAGGTCGCCGAAGAAGCCAAGACACTGAGCGGTGAGACCGGAATGCGCACCGCCGTAGTCTATGGCGGCGTGGCCTACGGCCCGCAGATCCAGGCATTCCGCGGCGGCGCCCACCTGGTGGTCGGCACGCCGGGGCGCATCCTGGACCACCTGCTCAAGCGCAACCTGTCGCTCGACCATCTGCGGATGCTGGTCTTTGACGAGGCTGACCGCATGCTGTCCATGGGCTTTTATCCTGACATGAGGGCCATCCAGCGCCACTTGCCCTCCCGGCGCCCCCATACCTGTATGTTCTCGGCTACCTTTCCCGCTCACGTGATGCGATTGGCGGATGAGTTTCTCCACGAGTCCGAGTTCTTGAGCCTGAGCCGCGACCACGTGCACGTGACCGACGTCGATCACGTCTTTTACGTCGTGCCGCGCATGGACAAGGACCGCAGTTTGGTACGCATCATCGAGGTGGAGAATCCTCCCTCGGCCCTTATCTTTTGCAACACCAGGACCAGGGTGCACTATGTGACCGCCGTCCTGCAGCGTTTTGGCTACGACGCCGACGAGCTGAGCTCCGATCTTGCGCAAAAAGCCCGCGAAAAGATCATGGCCCGGGTGCGCCAGGGAGCGCTCCGCTTCCTCGTCGCCACCGATGTGGCAGCACGCGGGATCGATCTCCCGGATCTGTCGCACGTCATCATCTACGAGCCGCCCGACGATGCCGAGCTCTACATCCATCGAGCCGGGCGCACCGGGCGGGCCGGCGGCGGCGGCGTAGCAATCTCGCTGGTGGATGTCATCGAGCAGATGGCGCTGGACCGGATTGCCAAGAGGTATGGCATCGAGATGCACGAGTGGCCGCTGCCCGGCGATGAGGACGTGGAGGAGATCGTCTCGGAGAGGGTGACGGCATTGTTGGAGGCGCGCTTGCGCGACCGCGATCGCCTGAAAAGCGAGCGCATGCAGCGCTTTGAGCCTCTGATCCACGATCTGAGCCAGAGCGAAGAGGGTTTGGCCTTGCTCACCATGCTGCTCGATGACTATTACCAGCAGACGCTACACGCTCCGCCGCCCCAGCCGCTCACTGAGCAGCCGGCGCCCGAGCCGCAGCGCAAGGACAAATCCGGGCGGCGCAGAAACCGTGGTCATCGGTAGGGGTTGGCGCACTGCCCAAGGGCACCACAAATACCTGCTGCGCCCCGGGGTTGGTCGCGGGGGTCTTGAGCGGGGCGAGGCTCACCCAGACGCAGCCGGCAGCCCATAGATACCAGACAGACGACAATGCCGAGCACCGGTAGCTTGTGCTGGTGCTCGGCATTGCCTTTGTTCTCTCGGTCGATCCGGCCGCCGCCATCATGAATGGCTGGAGCCTGGTTTGTACTGTCTGGCGCTCGCTCCGGTCCGGCGTGCCCTGTTCTAGGGCATGTCAGTGAAGGCTGAGACGGACGCGTAGGCAACGCCCACCATGCTGGGACCGGTGTGGGCGCCCAGCACAAGGGACATAGGGCCCTCCGGTAGCCAGCTACAATCAAACCGTTGATCGATGAATTCGCGCAGCATAGCTGCCCCCTCGGGATCGTAGGAGTGGAGCACCTGCACGCGCAAGGCACTGCCGGGCTCGTGCTGCTGCGCTATGCGATCGACTAGCCCTTGCAGCGCGGCCTTGAAACTTCGTTTCTGGCTGAGTTGCACATAGGTCCCGTTCACCTTTTCCACCCCGATCAGTGGCTTGATGTTCAGCAACGAAGCTATCAGCCCTTTCATATGGCTGATACGCCCGCCGTGAATCAGGTATTTGAGCTCCCTCAGGGTGTATGCGCTCTCACTGGCAGCACTAATCCGTTCCATCAGTGCCAGGATCTCCTCCTTGGCCCAACCGGCCTTCGCCGCCCGGGCGGCTGCCTCGACCTGCCATCCGGCTGCGGCGGACAGCGTCTTGGTGTCAACGAGGGTAATGTTCGCCTCTGGCACCATGCTTGCCGCCGTTTGGGCCGAGTTGAACGTGCCGCTCAAGCCCGAGGACATATGAATGGACAGAATTTCTGGGTCGGTGGCTGCCAGCTGCCGGTAAACCTCGGAGAAATCACCCGCCGAGGGCTGTGAGGTGCTGGGCAGGCTGTCGGTCTCGGCCAGCAATCGGTAGAACTCGCCGGGCTTGATGTCCAAGCCCTCGCGGTACGACTTGCCTTCGAGCGTGACGACGAGAGGCACAATGTGGATGTTCAGTTCGGCGAGTTGCTCCTGGGATAGGAGAAGGTCTGTGCCGCTATCGGTTACGATCTTCATCTTTCACTCCTTTGCGGGCCAATCACAGGCTCGCTAGTTGATCTGACCAGGGTGACGGGTCGGGTGGGATCATGTATCCTCTTGCATCATGCTTTGGTCAGCGCCACCGTGACGACCGGCTTGCGTTTGGTTTCCTGGTAGAGGAAACTGGACAGCGCACGCTCGATCTTTTCTTCCGCCTTTCGGAGAGCTGTTCCCTGTTTGACCGACGCCGCGGAACGGACGACATCCTCGGCCCGCGAGAGCAGGTCCTCCGCATCGGGGACGTAGACAAAGCCATGGGTGATGATGCGGGGCTTGCCCACAATCTTGCCTGTCTTGGGGTCGTAGCGGGCAATGGCTGCCACAAAACCGCTCTGTGCCAGCTCGTCCCGCTGGCGCATGACGGTCGGCCCCACCTCGCCCACCAGCGATCCGTCAACAAAGACATAGTCGCCGGGAACTCGCTCGCCGATCTCCATCCGCTCCCCGTCAAAGGTCAAGGGGTAGCCGTTTTCGACTACGGCAATGTCCTTTTTGGCGATGCCCAGCTCGTGGGCCAGTTTGGCGTGCTGCACCAGGTGTCGCAGCTCGCCGTGGACCGGGACAAAGAAGCGCGGGCGCAACAGGTTGATCAGCAGCTTGAGTTCTTCCTGGCTGGCGTGTCCTGAGACGTGTGCCTGGGCTGATGGACCGTAGTAGACATCCGCTCCCTTTTGAAAGAGGCGGTTGATGACACCATAGGTCAATTCCTCGTTGCCGGGTATGGTGTGCGAAGAGAGTAGCACGGTGTCGTATTCCTGAATGCGCAGCGAGGGATGGCTTCCCGTCGCCAACCGGTTCAGGACCGCCATCGGCTCGCCCTGGGAGCCGGTGGTGATGATGGCGACCTGCCGGAGTGGCAGGTCTTCGATCTCGTCCAGGCCGATCAGCATGTCCTCAGGGATATCCAGGTAGCCCAGCTCGCGGGCTACCTTGGTGTTCTCGACCATGCTCCGGCCGGCGATGGCGATCTTGCGATGGTGTCGCCCGGCGACGTTCACCACCTGTTGGACGCGGGAGATGAGCGATGAAAAGGTGGCGATAATCAGCCGGCCTGGCGCTTTGCGCATGATTTGGTGAAAAGCGTCATCCAACACAGCCTCCGATGGCGTAAAGCCGGGCTGATCGGCGTTGGTGCTGTCTGAGAGCAACACCAGCACTCCGCGCGCGCTGAACTCGGCCAGCTTGGCCTGATCGGTGGGCCAGCCGTCGACCGGGGTGTGATCGAGCTTGAAATCGCCACTGTGCACCACCAATCCCACCGGGGTGGTGATGCCCAGGCCTACCGAATCTGGGATAGAGTGGCAGACGTGATAGGGCTCGATGGTAAACGGCCCAATGCCGATCACGTCGCCGGCGGCGCACGTGTGCAGCGTTGCCCGCTCCAGCATTCCTTCTTGCTTGAGCTTGACTTCGATCAAGCCACGGGTCAGGCGCGTGGCATACACCGGCGCATCGAACTCGCTCAGAAAGTGAGCCAGTGCGCCGATGTGATCCAGGTGACCGTGCGTGATAAAGATGGCGCGCAAGAAATCCTTCTTGTCGCGCAGGTATTCCCAATCGGGGAGGATATAATCCACGCCCAGCATATCAGATTCCGGGAACATCATCCCGGCATCGATCACGATGATATTGCGACCATACTCGATGAGCGCCATGTTCTTGCCCACTTCCCCCAGGCCGCCCAGGGGCATGATACGTAGTTTTGTAGTCAGTTTCGTTCTCCAAGCAGGGGCAAAAGGTTGATGTACGTCTGGCAGATTGTGCAGCGCATCCTACTCCCTTGCTCTCCAGCCCCCTGCAATGCTGGTTCGGGTAAGGGATGGGATTCGATTGTTCAAGGCTGCTGCCGGTGCACTCGAGTCTGGATGCGTGGCATCAGATCTTGTTCTCGCGCGGGCCGGGACAAGAAACAGACGCGGGCCGGAACAATCCCGGCCCGCGCTGCAGTTGCTCCAATTGTAGATGCCGCCGCCCATTCTGGCGCGCCCGACGCTCTTACCACGGGATCTGCGGTCGCGTTCGGGCCATGGATAGGCCTTTTCGACCTTGATCTCCCGCCCATCGATTGGCTTGCTAATCAGCCTACCGATGGCCTCCTCGGCAGATTGTACTGCCGACACATCAGCGCACGCAAAGCCGTCCGACCGGCCGTCAGAGCAATCGCTAACCAGCCGGGCTGGTTCGATCTCGCCAGGCTCGGCGAACAGGGTGCGCAGTATGTCTTCAGTTGTGTGAAGCTTAGATTCCCGACGAACAGGTTCTGGGTCAGCGCGCTGCTTACCGGCCCAGCACGACCACATTGGCCGCCTGCGGGCCCTTCTGGCCCTGCTCGACGGTGAATTCGACCCGCTGACCTTCTTCCAGGTTCCGGAAGCCCTGGCCCTGGATGGCAGAGAAGTGGACAAAGACATCAGCGCCCCCCTCTCTCTCGATAAACCCGTAGCCCTTGGATCCATTGAACCACTTGACGGTTCCCGTTACTCGTTCAGCCATTTCTCACCTTTTGCATAATTTGTTTGTTAGGAAGAAGGCGTAGCTGGTCAGTCCATACAAAAAGCACCCAGACTGGTAAGCCTGGGTGCCGTCTCTTGCGGTGATTGTACCAGATTCTTACTTCATCCTACGCAGACATATTACCATATTTGCGACAGGCTGTCAAATTTCGGCAGCGGCGTGGCAGGGGCGGCAGAGCGGCCATTCAGGGAGAGAGCCTGGTGAGATCCAGAAGCAACTGTCTCAACGCCAGGGCAACAGCGACGAGCTTGGAAAAGTCCACAAGGTCCGGGCTATCTTTTTTTGTGTGCGTCACGTGGGTCGAAAGATCCATGAACTGCTCCGACGTGATCGCCATGGCCGGGACCTGGTTCTGCACAAAGAGCGAATGGTCACTCTGATACCACAGCTCCCCTTCGACCATTCCCTCCTGGGCGGAAAACACTCCCCGGATCAAGGTGGCAATCTCATCCGGGCAGCCATACAGAGAGTATGCAGTGTGCCCATGTCGGTAGCCCGCTACGTCAATGTTGATGCCCAGAATCACGCCGGCCAACGCGTCCGCATTATCTTTGAGAAACTGCAGTTGTCCTGCTGCGCTGTAATCATCCTCTCCGTTCAAGGCAACGAGCTCGATCCCGGTATCCCCGGCATAGTCCTGCAACAGCTCGGCGAGCAGGAGGAGGACCGCGATCCCTGAGGCGTTGTCCAGCGCGCCGGGTGAGTTCTCTTTGGCGTCAATGTGCGCGCACAGAACAATCCTGTGTCCTGAGCCGGCCCCCTTGCGAGCAACGACATTGTACCCCTTGGCCGGGAAGCGTTTCGCCGCGATCTTGAGCGAGATCTCCCTGCCCACAAGCTTGGCCAATTGCTCTCCCACTATATCCGTAACATACACCGATGGGATGTCGAAATCGCCGTCCTCGATGAGGGGGAAGGGGTACATGCCGCCAGCCAGCTCCGGATTCCGCGAGGTGGCGGTGACAATGGCTGCGGGGTTTTTTATCTCCAGCAGGCGCACGATTCTCTGGTGTTCCTCCGGGTTGAAGAACGTAAAGTTCTTGGGCATCAACTGCTCTTTGGCAATGTCTCCCCACAGCAGAAGGACTGTGCCCGCAGCCTCTGCGATCTCTAGCTCTTTGACGGTAGCTGCGACAACGAGCGGGGCGCACACATCGCAGCCCAGCGAGTAGGGGCTGACAAATGCCTCAAAAGGTCCGCCCTCGGTTGCAAGTTCAACACTGCCGTGGACCCAGTCAAGGCAATCAAATTCCGCGCGTTCGACGGAGAAACCAAAGGATGATATCGTCTGGGCAAAGAACTCTGTGGCTGCCCGGTTTCCGCTGCTGCCAACTCGCCTATGTGGGAGCTCAAGACACAGGCTACGCAGATATGTCTCGCCCTCTTCCGACAAACAATCGAGGCGCATGATTTTCTCCTTGCCAGCCTATGTCTCTTGATCCAACAGGTCCAGCCACATTGCGTAGCCAAAAGAATCTCTGGCATCCAGTGAGCAGGGTGCTCCATCACGTTCGAGGATGTACTGCATTGTCGAGTTCAGACTGCCGCGCAACGACGCTTCGGCGCCGTACGCTTCAAATGCCAGGGTCCACCACACGCTGCCGCCCGCCTCGACGGAGGTCAGTTCCAGGTGGCATCCTCGCTCGACAACCCCATCTTGAGCGGCAACAACCTGCCCCTCAGCGGTGCAGCAGTAGCAGCGCAGCATGCGCTCCTTCCGCACGCCCATCCACGACGACCTGGGCACCAGGATCTCAGCCAGGCCGTCCCCTGCAGCGGCGAGGGGCAGGCTCCATTTTCGCCAGTGCTCGATCGCGCCGGTCACCCGGCGGTGGAAGCGGATATTCCCATACTGGTGCCAGCGCTGTTTTATCTCCAGGCTGCCTTGGCGCACCTTGATGCCCAGCGCATGGCTGCTTTGGAGGCGCAGGTAATAGTCTACGCGGGGTGGCTCGAGGATAGGGGCAGTATCGTTCCGGGCGAACCATTCCCGAACCTGCTCGGGGATGGCGCCCCGGTGGAACCACCGCACCTCCAGGGAAGCGAAGAACATCGATCGGTCCTGCGATTGGGAGCCTGGCTAGCGCTCCAGCAGGGCCAGCAACCGGTCCGGGTAGTCGGTGATGATGCCGTCCACGCCCAGGGCAATCAGGCGTTGCATATCGCCCTCATCGTTGATCGTCCAGGCGTGTACTTCGAGATTGCGGTTGTGGGCGGCGGCGATGAATCGCGGCGTGAGCACGTGCAATCCGCTCTCATATTCTGGAACCTGGGCAGCATTGGCCGGAGGGCTATAGGTCGCTTCGAGAAAGAGCTTGCTCAACACAAAGAGAGCAGTCGTTTCCGACCTGCCCGTTGAGGTGGCAACCTCGGGACATGCCTCCCGGAACTCGGCGATGGCCTCGTCGTGGAACGAGGCGACGAGGACCTTATCGGCCATGTCGTGCTCGCGGATCAACTGGCAGAAGGGGGCAACCATAGAGGGCTCCGCCTGCTTGATCTCGATGTTCATCGGCATCCCCGGAAAGGCAGCAAATACCTCTTCCATGGTGGGCACGCGGATGCCCTGACCGCGATGGGGAAAGGTCTGCCCGCCGTCCGGCGACCAGTGATACCCGGCATCCAGTCCCTTGAGCTCCTCCAGGGTGAAAGAGAGGAGCGGTCCCGACCCGTTTGTCGTGTCGTCCACGGTGTCATCGTGCATCACCACCGGCACACCGTCGGCGGTGGTGTGGATGTCCATCTCCAGCACGTCTACGCCCAACTCCACGGCGCGCTCAAAGGCGTAGAGTGTGTTCTCGGGCCACAGGCCCTTACCGCCCTGGTGGGCCATCACCAGTGGACGTTGCTCCGATTGGGCAAAGAAGGGACGCCCTGCCGCCGGCCGGGCCACCAACGCCGCTATGGCATAGGCGGCGGCAAGGGCAGCCATGATGCTGAGCACTATGGTGAGCCATTTGGAACGCATTGGACCCTCCTTCTGGTTGGCTGAGCTGGCGTGCGGCTCAAGTGCCTGGCCTTACTGTGCAAAGGACGCCGCCCGCCGCGTCTGGTACAGCTCTAGCATCTTTGACACGCGCTGCGGCTCGAGCTGGCCGCGGGGCGTCGGCGTCTCGAAGAGGCGCCGGGGGACGTCTTCCAGCCGGGCCTGGAACCCCAGCCGCTCGCGGAGCCATACCCGTTCCCAGTAGATGCGCTGCCCCATGGACTCTAACTGCTCGACGCTGCGCTGGATGCCAACGCTGCCCAACGCCCGGCTGATGGTCTCGAGATCGTAAACACCTCGCGCAAAGAGACAGACGGCGATGCAGGTTTGGACGATCCGCTCTGCCTCGTCGGCGATGATGCGATCGACGATGGCCTCATCGGTGTATGGCTCCAGCTTCTGGTCGATGGCATAACCGGCGTTGTCCAGGTGAGAGTGGCGGGCGCCCAGGAGATGGCCCAGGACGTGTGCGTAGCCGGTCCAATAACCGGCGATCCCCTGGCCGCCGACGGCGGCTACGTACTCGGGGGCGCCAAAATGGTGCGCGGCCTGGACCTCGCCCTGGCCCAGCCACTGAGCCACTTCCGACTTGCCCCGGACGATGGCCGCGATGCCCTGGGCATAGCGCTCGGCATCGCCCCAGCGCAGGTCGATGCCGTCAAACTGCTCCGGCTGGATGAGGCCTCGTTCCATGGCCTCGGTGGCCCAGGCGAGGGCCGTGCCGCAGGAGATGGTGTCCATCCCGGCCATGTCGATATCTTCGATGAGGCGCAGCAGATCCCCCCGGTCGCCCACGCCCAGCAAGGAGCCGACGGCATAGACCAGCTCGTGGTCGTAGGCCACCATCGTCGACTCGTACTCCCAACCAGGGGCAAAGGGCCGGCGATAGAGGGCCACGTGGATGCAGCCAATCTGGCAGCCGGCGCAAGCTCGCTTGGCAATCAGCTCGTTTTCGGCAAAGGCCTCGCCGCTGATCTCATCCGCCTCGCCAAAGAACCCCTGTCGCACGTTATAGGTGGGCAGCGCCCCGAGTTCATTCAGCGGGAGAATGTTGGACGGAGTGCCCAGTTCGTGGTACTTTTTCATGGCGTCGGTGTGGAGAACGCGGTCGTACACCTCGGCGTAGACTTTTTTGTAGGCGCGGCTATCCTCCGGCAGGTCCAGGTGTTGCTGGCCGATGACGGCGATGGCCTTCAGGTTTTTGCTGCCCAGGACGGCACCCAGGCCGAGACGCCCAAAATGGCGAAAGGTGTCGACGTTGACGTTGGCATAGCGGATGCCGGCGCGTCCGGGACGCGTCTCGCCCGCCGGACCGATGCGGAGTATGCTGCGGTGGCCGGCGCCCTCGATCCGATCGCGGATCACACGCCCCGCCTCGATGACGTTCATGCCCGCCAGCGCGTCGGCCGGGCGGATCTCGACATTGTCGCCGTCGATGACCAGGTACACCAGGCGCTTCGCTGCGCCGGTGATGATCAGGGCATCGTAGCCGGCGTAGCGGAGCGCCGAGGCAAACTGCCCCCCGGCGTGGCTTTCGCCATACTCGCCGGTGAGCGGCGAGCGAAACGTCGCCACGGCCTTGGTCACCACCGGAAAGATGGTCGTCAGCGGGCCAATGGCCAGTACCACCGGTTGGGCGGGGTCCAGGGGGTCCCTGTCGTCGTGGACCAACTCGGCCAGCAGGCGCATGGCCACTCCCGTCCCGCCCAAGTAATCGTGGAATAGGTCAGCCCGTTCCTCGGCGCGGGTTTCACCCGCCGTCAGGTCGATGTGGAGGATGCGTACCAGATCGTTGTGTAACATCACTCCACCTCCACCATTTCCAGACAGTCGTGGGGACAAAAGCGCACGCACTGCCCGCAAAAGATACAGACGATCGGCTTGTCCTCTTCCTGATCCCAGCCGATTACCTGGACGGGACAGGCCTCGACGCACTTGTGGCAACTGATGCACTCGGCTTTGCGGTAGACCATGCCCCGGCCTCCGTCCCGCGTGGTCAGCGCTTCGGTGGGACAGACCTCAACGCACGGGACCGGCTCGGCACAGGCGGTACAGATATTGGCTACCATGCGGCCCATCACCCCGCCGCGGCTGCGGATCTGGATGGCACTCTTGTGCGGGGAAAAGCTCTTGTAGACCATGCGTGCGCAGGCCAGCATGCACGAATCACAGCCGATGCAACGCGCCATGCGCGGCGCGGTCAGTATTTTGGGCATATCACCTTCCTTGTCTTGAGGTCATGGGCAGTAAAGAGCCCGTGTCTCTGGCCTGACAGGGCGCAACAGACGGCGAATCGCTCCCTATTTGACGGCGTTGGGGTCCACGGCGTACCACCACCAGTTGTTGTGGATGCCCCGCGTGCGGCCGCCGGTGCGGGGTAGGTGCCGCAGCCACCATTTGTGATGGGCGCGCATGTCTCCACTGCCCCATTCTGTGGCAT
>Ga0068714_10007273_pt1 | contig 10838 bp, 13 predicted proteins | sample MTBNYHSulfiMetaG_FD_62988 | JGI IMG/M metagenome (GOLD analysis project Ga0068714, IMG submission 62988) | Enrichment culture microbial communities from rom New York Harbor, USA that are MTBE-degrading - MTBE-NYH (New York Harbor Sulfidogenic)... | ecosystem: Environmental > Aquatic > Marine >...
CCACTGCGCGCCGAGGTAGCTCAGTCGGTAGAGCAGGGGACTGAAAATCCCCGTGTCGGCGGTTCAATTCCGTCCCTCGGCACCAGTAGAATCAAGGGGTTACGTGTAAAAGCGTCGCCTCTTCTTTTTTGCCCCGTTCCGAAAAGCCCCGTTTTTGACCATTTTTTGACCATTTCTGAAATTCTACTCCACAGGAGGAAAGGGTAACCCCCTTGTTCGTTGGGAAACGCATCATAACTTGAGAGAAAACGAATTATAACTTGCGAGTGCGAATTATAACTTGCGACAAGTTCGCAAAAACGCATCATAACTTGCGACAAGTTCACGTTCGTCGAGGTTCCCACTTTTTAACAATACGTTCAATGGAATGGATCGGTTTAACCGATAGTAGGGCCGCTCGGGGCGTGCTTCAATCCCTGGCAATTTCTCAAATCATGCGCCAAAAAAAGAATCTCAGCTTCTCTGCTGCCGACACACAAAGGCCCCTGAATTTCTTCCAGGGGCCTTTGCTTCGTCGGTCGTCTTCTCTGGCGTCTTCCGGCTGGAAAACAGTTTCAACGATGCCCGGATCACCCTGGCGCTCGAACCCAGGGGGCCATTACCTCATTGCGGCGGCGCAGGAAATCGCGAAAAGGCCGCCAGAGCCTCAAAATCAGCCTGATGGCGTTTTGACTTTCAAGACAAGGAATGTGCCGCGTCACATGGAGAAACCGCGCCCAGGGCCGCTCAGGAGCTTCATCCCACCGACACCCGGATCCGGGCTTAACGGGAAGGCCCCGGCATGAGGTTGTTCCTGCGTGGATATCGGTGGCGGCCTTTCAGGGTAAACCGGGAGGCACCGCACAGACAACCGCTATGGGAAGACTGTACCCAAACCCGCTAATCGCGCAGACAATACCAAAACTCAACCCCGCGTATAGAGGCCTCGATGGTAAAACTTTTTTCTTGACGATGCGCTTGCGTCAAGCATATAGTGATAAATACCATTTTAAGTCAAACCCGTCGGGGAGATGAGACTATGGCAGAGTTTTTCACTCGGTTCGAAGCCGCTGACATACTGGGAATTGCGCGCCACAGATTAAGGGATTGGCAGGAACGACACTATATTATCCCTACGGTTCAGGAATCAGACGGTAGAGGAACAAAAAATCTGTTCTCGCGCGAAGACTTGTATTGGATAAGGATGTTCGAATACATGGTCGGCCAAGGAATAGCTTGTGGGCGATCCGCTGAGTATGTCGTAGTTGGTCTTCATACTATATTTGGACATGGGATAGTAGAATTGAAAGAGCGTGGATTTATTGCTTTTGTAAAGGACGGAGAAACATTTTCAGCTTATATCATAAATAATGACGAGAGATGTTCACTGAACGATAGCATAGACCATGCCTTTGTCTTAAATGTAGGAAAACTGATTGCTTGGGTAGATGCTGCTGTGAGCAAGTATCGGTCATAAAGAGGTCTTGCTTTTTTAAAAAGAATCAGAGACGCATGAAGATCTTCACTGAATAGTGTCATGCGGAGTGTGTCGGAATGACTAGTTGGTGGATGCTGCTGTGAGCAAGTACCGGTCATAGAGATGTCGTGCTTTTTTTATAGAATCAGAGACGCATGAAGATCTTCACTTCACATATACCCGGAAACAGAAGTCATTATATTATGCGTTCGCGATACTGCAAACACGAGACGGGCGTCGGTCTTCCCCAACCGTGGGGAATATCACCGTTGAAGATGGCTCAAGTGGAAAGGACATGACCAACCTTGCCCGATGTTGAAAAGGGCTTCTCGTGCAAGGGAACGGAGAAGAGGTTTCAAGAGGTACTGGACGATGAAGCGTTGCCGGACAACCCAGGAACGGGTCGGACCTTTGGATGCCGAGGAGAGCGGTATCCGAAAGACGACGCAGCGTGAAGGCTGGATTTTTGAGCCCACCGTAGACCACGATGAGCGGGAGGACGCCCAAAGCCAGGCGCTTAAACGGCTTCCGATCAAAAGACCAATGGAAGTGGTAGCCAAAAGCGAAACGCCGTTCGATCTGGTTCCCCGACCGAATCCCGGTGCGCCGCTCGATGCGCACAGGAAGCCTCTCCGGCTTGAAAGCGATCCTCCGGGCCTGCATGACGGGTTTGCTGTTTCGGTTTCGGAAGAAATCCTGAACGATCCCAGGGTCCTGCGTGACATGGAAGTAGTGCGCAAGGCCTTGGAGGAGGTGCCCGACGGCCGAAAAAAGTCTGAATGGGTGGAGATGGTGGCCTTTGAGTATGGCCTCACCGTTAGCTCGGTATATCGCAAAATTCAGAAATTCAACAAAGAAGGCCTGGCGGGCTTGAGCCGTTCCAGAAGGAGCAAGGGCGCTGCCCGAGCTTGGGATGAGGAGGCGCTGGAGTATTGGAAGGGCCTGGTGCTGAAGCGTGAAAACCGGAAGTTCACGTTGACGCGGCGGTATCAGTGCCTGAAGGAAGAAGCGTCTCGGAGGGGCTGGAAGATCGGGGATATCCGAAGCGCTCAGGTATGGGCCGGAAAGATCTGCCCGCAGTTGATCGCTTACAGGGACGGTGGTCGGCGAGCCCTGGACAATGCGTTGCCCCCGATTCGGCGGGATTATTCCGATCTGGCCCCTTTCGAAATCCTGGTTGGCGACCAACACCGCTTCGATTTCTGGGTCACCCACGACGAAACCGGCGAGCTGTTCCGGCCGGAAGGATACTTCTGGCAGGATCTGAGAACCCGAGTGTTATACGGCGGCGCGGTGGATCGAAGGTACGACGGTCAGCTTATGGGCCTTGCGTTGCGTATGGGATTGCGTGTGTTCGGGGCTTTCAAGACCATCTACACGGACCACGGCAAACCGGAGGAAAGCAACTATATCGCCGGCGTTCTCGAGCAAATGAAGGCGCTGGGACTCGGTGTCGAGCAGACGGTGGACCTGGAAACGAATGGACAAACAGCGGGTTCGGAAGCGACGATCTGTCTGGCGGACGTGCCGGGACCACACAGAAAAGCCATTGTGCGGAACGCCAAGGCGAAAATGATCGAAGGCACATTCCGGTACCTCGAGCAGATCATGAGAGACCGTCTGGGCGTACCGGGTTACGTCAAACGCCTCAGCGATCCTCAAGAACATCAGGAAGTGGATCAAAAGGAGCTTCAAACCCTTCTCAAATCCGGCAAACTCCTCTGCTTCAGCGAGTTTGCGTTGAGACTGATTCAGGCCATGAATTTCTACAACCGGGAACGGCCGCATAGCGGCGTATTGCGGGAATGGGCGTGGAGGCCCAAACCCAAGATCGCCACTCCCTGGGATTGTCTGCGCCAATGCCATGCCGCGGGGTGGAACCCCCAAAGCGTCCCGCCGGAGGCCGTTGAATTGCTCTTCCTGGCTCGGGACCCGCGCGGCCGGGTGGTGGATCGGGGACGGGTGCGTTTTCGCAGGCGTTTGTATGAACACCGCAGGCTCATCGAGCTTTCCGGGAAGAGGGTGGACATACGTTACGATCCGATGGATCTGGAAAAGCTTCTTGTCTATCACCGAGGGGATTTTGTTTGCGAAGCCGCGCCCCTGCAATACTCCTCGATGAAGGATCAGGACGTGATCCGAACGAAGATCACCGAGAAGGCGAGGCTCCGGGAGGACTACGCCCTTCAATACCGCACGCTTACGACGTCCGTTCCAGACATCCGGATGTTCTCGCAAGTCCCTAAAGCCGAAAAAGAAGCCAAAAAGATCGCCTACATACGTGAAACGGAAGCGCGTGAAACGGAAAATCTATATCGGGAACCTACGCTCCAAGAAGTCGAAGCACACAAACAGCGGCAACGGGAGTTTGAGGCAAACCCATTCCGTCCCGCCCCGCGCGATGAGGTCGTGAAGCGCCCCGCGGCGTTTCTAAGCGAACTGGAGCGGGTGGAATGGATTATAAGGGCCGAGGCCGAGGGTATCGGTGTCTTGGAGGAAGACCGAATGTTCAAAGAAAAATACCTGGCCTCCCAAGACGAAGATACTCGGAACTATTGGGAAACCCGGCAGAAAAAAAGGATCGAAGAGTAATTTCGAGAGCCTCTTCGATCCTCCAACCCCGGAAAGGAGTTGTTATGCATTACAAAAACACGTGTACCAAGGATTCCCCGGAAAAGCAAGCACCAAGGGCCGCCCTGGAATCGTTCCAACTTTCTTCCAATGCGGCCGGACTCCAGAAAGTGGAAGCCCTGGAAAAGGCGGTGTTGAAGTTCGTACTCAAGAACGGGGCCATAGGCGGTAGCGGTGGGTTGCCGGATCGACATCAGTCCGTCTATGACCTGTCGGTATGTCTGCTGAAGACGCTGCTGTTTCCGGACGAACGATTTTCAATAGTCGAGCATGTTCGTATGTCTGACGAACGGTTCAAGGTGACCGCTGGGGGGCTTTCCCTGCCTCCAATAGCGGAGGACTTTCCCCATGAGACATGAATTCATTCCTACGAAAAGCTTCCAGGACTTTCAGGCGCTGTGTGACGATCTCATAAACTTCCGGATCGGCGTCGAGATGGCCTGCGTAGTCGGGAAAGCCGGTTTGGGGAAGACTACGGCGGCCCAGCGGATGCACACCGTGAATGGAACCGCGGCGTACGTGCGCTATGTGGAGTGGATGACTCCCCCGGCCCTTATTCGGGAAATCTGTTTTGCGTTGACCGGTACCCGGCCCAGGTCGGCGCAAAGGTGCTTTGATGCGATTCGGCAAGAGCTGTCCCGGACACAGCGGCTCATCATGGTTGATGAGGTGGATCGGGCCAGCATTAGGCATCTGAATTTGCTCCGGGATTTTCACGATGTGGCGAAGGTAGGCGTCATCCTAATTGGGGAAGAAGGACTCCTGGGGAAGATCAGCCAGGAGGCGCGGCTGGAAAACCGGGCGCGGCGGAACGTGTTCTTCCAGCCCGTCGAAGTATTGGACGTACAAGCCTTCTATGAAAAAGCCCTGGGCGTGAGCCTGTCATCCACCCAGGCGGCCCGGCTGACACGACACGCCTCTGGTGTCTTTCGCTCGGTGGTCAAGACGGCCTTGGCCATTGAACGAAGCATGCATGCCACGGGCGTATCGGAGGTTACCGAAGAAATCATGGCGAAGGTGTGTGGATGAAGGAAGTGGCGGGAAGAATTCGCGTGTTCCTGAAATCGCTTCCGCGGGGTAGGACGGTTTCGGCGGCGGAAACGGCCCGGTTATTGGATTGCCCCGTGGCCCGGGTTTCCGCGACGTTCAGAGACTTTTCGCGCCGTGGAGAGATCGAGCGGGTCGGGAGAGTGCGCTGGCGCTACACGGGCGTCAAGAGGCTCTGGGACGGCCGGGGTGAGTTCAAGCCGAGGATGTTGCGGGCCATGCACGTGAAGGTAGTGTTTACGTGCAGCGAGATTGCCTTCCTGAGCGGCGCCGATGCCTCTTACGTCCGAAAGGTTATTCGAAAATTGCGCAGTGAGGACGATGTTGCGCAGATAGGGCGCAAAGCAGATATCCGAGGAATATCTGAGAGTTTATATCGGGTCCGGAACGCCGACGAGTTCTTTCTTAAGTATTTGACACCCAACACGCCGGAGAATGCGGCGGTGAAATGAAAGAGGTGCCCCATGAGAATCCTTGCAGGCGGCCGGGAAAGCGGAAGAGGGAGCCCGAAGCTGACCACGCAGGACCTGCAGAATCGGCGGCGCGGATTATTGGCCAAGGTGCATATCGCCTTGAAAGACTTGAGTTTTGCCGATGAGAGTTATCGCGATCTCCTGGAACGGTTGTTCGGCGTGCCTACGGCGGCCGCACTCTCCATGCAACAGTTGGAACTGTTGGTCAAGACGTTTCAAGACGTCTTCGGGTGGAAACCCCAGGGATCCACAAGGCGCGAGCCGAAAGTTTCGCAGGATGAAATGCTGCGTGTACGGATCGAGGGCCTGGCGGATCAATTGGCGAACGGCGAAAAGCGTCTTCAGGGACTCTGCAAGGCCATATGCGGCATGGATCGCTTGGATTGGTGCAGAGATATTCCCAAGCTCAAACAACTATTGGCCGTCTTAGGGCGAATCAAGCGCCAAGAAACTGAAGGAGGATAGTATGAATAGGTCGGTTCTTTTCAATCCTGAAACGGACCATATGGCTGATGGTCTTGATAGATGCGCCGAAGTCATGTCTTTCTTGAAGGGAACAATTTTACTTCGTCTGGAGACTCAAGAGAAGCAAGTAACCATCTATAAAGAATGGTTTGGAGGCATGTACTATATTCTTGAGCTACTTGAGACCGCCCTTGAAGCAATGTCAATTAAGAGTATCATGGTTCAAGATAGGAATGAAGCCGTCAGGGAAGACCCGGTTACCCGGATAAAGCAGGAGTAGAAGGCCGTATACACCAAGCAATCATGAATAGCCTTGCGAGGCGCATTTCAACAAAGCCGTAGAGGTATTCATGAATCCAAGAGAAGCGTATGTAGTAGATGATTCCGATTATGTTAAAAGGCAAGTGCTCTGCGTCCATTATGCGGCCTGTCTCGATTATGCCGATGCACAGGGTTGGGCCGGGTTTTCTTGCGGTGATTGCGTCGATTATGAAAGGATGGGCGCAGGCGACCCGGAATATATATTGGAGGACATGGAGGTATGCATTCACTTTATCAAAGAAGTTCTCACACCGGAGCAATGCACTGGGACTTCACTCAACACGAACAGGAGGAAAACAATGGGCGTAGAATGGATTGAGGGTGATGAACTGAAGGTGAGCGGTCTTGACCCTTTGATAGAAAATGCGTTGAAACCAATGGTGGCCGACCTTGAAGCCGAGATCCTCAGGGTGAAGAGTAAAATCAAAGAGGCAAAAAGGGTCACGGCCGATTTCAGAGAAGATGTTCGTCAAGAGAGACAGGCGGCGATCATATCCGATGGGATCATTTCGTTCTCCCAGGCGGCCAACAAACATCTTGCCCGGTACGTCGAGAACCGCTCCAATGTGCTTCAGAAAATCCGCGACGTAGTGAATCCGGTTCCCGCGAGCACCTCCGAGGGAGACAAGGTGATTGCGTTCCTGCGTGCGCAGGAGGTGCGATCCGTCTTCAGGGGCATGGACGATTCGGCTCGACTGGAAGCGATCAAACGAGCAATGAAGACAGGCAACACGGCCGTCCTGAAGTCCCTGTTAAGCAGCTTATCGGAGAGTTTGGACGAGCTTGTGCCCGAGGGTCTTCTGGAGCCTATTTTCAAGGCCTATGTCGAGAAGACGGCTCCCGAGCTTTTGCAGACTTTCCAGAACACCGATCGGATTGTCCACGAGGCGAAACGCATGGCCTATCTGTATCAGCATCGGGTCATGGCGCTGTTGGCCCCCGAAAAGCTCAGCATCCCCATATTCCCCGAAGAGGCGGGAAATGCATGGGCGCGGATCGGAGCGGACGTAGGCCCCTTGAATCTGTTTTCGGCGGCCATCGGCGCGTAGGCGGATAACAGAGCATTCCAGCCGGTCCACCGGCGGCGGGTGCGGGTTTGAGGCAAGGCGAATGAAGGCTGTAAACGAACAAAGGCCGTATGTGCCCCTGGATAGGGCGCATGCGGCAGACCGATTTGAGGAGCTGAGCCCGGATGAGCTTCATGAGCTCCGGTGTATGGCCTCCGGGATATATGTCCACATGAAGGCGCTTGAGATCACGTTTGCGGCGGCGCTTGAAAAAGTGCGTGGAGGTCGCGAGGTTCCGGTACTCAGGGATCCGAAAAGAGTTGTCCTCTTGGAGGACCTGGTAAGGAGCCGTTTTGAGAGCGGGGAAAGCCTTTCTGATATCGTTTCCGGGGTTCCCGTGCTTCCGAAGGCGGCGGATAAGCATTGCGCCAGGTGCCGTCGGCCGCTGTGGGGGCCGCCTTGGCCCCCGTGGTTCATCCCCGTGCACACAAACCGCGTCGGTTGGGAATTCATCAAGGAAACCGTGATGATTTTTCGAGTATGCGAGGAATGTTATATCGAACATCACAGAAAGGAAGCGGCGTCCCAGGGATAGGGACGTCAACAGGGTCAGCCAAAGAAAATCCGGATCTCCGACTATGACTGCATTGGCGAAATCGGAAGTATCCGGAACGAATAAAGGAGGATGTGTGTTGAATCAATCAGAAGTGGAGCAGGTTGTGTTCACGGCCAGAGGGGTTGCGGGCCTCTTGGGGTTGCATCCCGAAACCGTTCGCAGATGGATAAGGGAAGGAAATCTGAAAGGAGCCAAGATCGGACGTGAGGGGAAATACCGCATCAGTAAGAGCGACCTGGAAGACTTCTGGAGGAAACGCGGCGGCGCGAGACTGTTTAGCGATTCCGAGCAGCGAAATGACGGTTGAAGTCGGACGCAAAGCCCGCGTCGGTCAACACGTTATTCGGGCGTATGAGAGGGATTGGCATGGGCGGGCATTTCGGTTTTTGGCGCGTAGCTTGAGAAATAGCAACGCGCCGGACGACCGCTCGACTGCTCTAAAATCGAACACAATGAGCAGAGTGAAAATGCTTAACCAGCCGATATTCCATGCTATACGGATATTTAAAAGGGATAAGTCCCGCGCTATTGTATACAACAACTGCCCGAAGCGTTTCACTTTACCCAACTCTTTCAATATGTTAAGGTGCCTCTTGGGTCCCTGCGGAAAAGATGGACGCACAACGGGAAATTTGTCGCAAGTTATAATTCGCAAATCTTCTTCATTTGTCATAATAAGGCAGCAACTTCCATATGATACCCTTCATCGGCTCTCGGGAACTTGTCGCAAGTTATAATTCGCAAACCCGCCATTCGAGCGAATTATAACTTGCGACAAAAAAATTCCCTGCATTCTTGTATCCTTAGTCTCCCAACAGTTTCACGCCTTTTAAGGGCTTTTCAACCTTTTTCAATCTTATAATTCGTTTACCATCCGCGCATCCCGTCACGGCCTTTGCATGCGGTCGGTTCTCAAGATGACCGGTGCTGTCTTCTTCGCGGCATTCCGCCCGGCGGAAGCCGGCTATTCTTTGGTTCTCCGTAGTTCGACTTTTACCCGATTCATCGGATTGGGACAGTCCCATACCTGGACGTCGGGATTGTCGCCGATGGGAAAGGCGCCGCCGAATTGTAATGTCGAAATCCAACCTTGAATATTGTGATAAAACAATCCGCAAAACGCGCCGCATTGATGAATACTTAACTCGAACTCATCACCGGGTCTCATCCCGATAGTACAGTCGTTCTGAATATCAATCACCTTCGCCGTCACCTTGTGTCCAATCTTGGGATAAGCAACATTAGGCATGATAGTCCTCCTTATTCGTAAGCTAGATATGGATTGACAGGGTTAGATCCAATGATAATGGGCGACTACCGCGTAAATAGTCTGTACTCCCCTGAATCAATCAGGGTCTTCACAATATGCGTGAACGAGTCCGGTGACCGATACTCTTGATAGCTTCGGAATATCAGCGCGACACGTTCAATGTCGTCCATCTCTTTCAGTTGCATCATCGCTTCTTTCCTTTTCTCGGCGCCTCCCTCCCAACTTGAAGCATACTTTAGTTGACTTGCACCCGGCTTGAGATTTCTGCCGGCGACCCTCTTTTCACACCGGCAGGCATTGTTCTCGTTGACCAGCCCGCAGTGCTTCAACATGAACTCCCGCAACGACGCTCTGGCCCGAGAAACCCGCTTTCGGAACGCCTCAGGGGTGATGTCCAGGATATAGGCTCCTTCCTCACTCGTGACGCCGAAGACAATGCCCAAAATGAACGCGATTCGAACCTCTTTGTCCAGACAGATCAATATGCCCTGCAGACAGTCCAGTTTGGCTTCTTCTATGAGAAAGGCCCGCTCGGGCTCCGAGCATGAGGAAAGACAGTCATTCGTCGGCTCGTCGGTAATCAGTTCTTCCAGGAGCTCGAAGGTCACACTCATCCTTTCGGTATTTCTTTTCCGAGTGCTCAGAAGATGGTTGCAGGCGATTCTGTAGACCCATGAGGTGAAGGCGCACTCTTCTCGAAAGCTGCTCAGATGCGTGATCGTCTTGATGAGGATCTCCTGGGTTTCGTCTTCCGCATCGGCCGGTTGCCCCAACATGCGCAACGCCATGCCGTATATTCTGTCCTGGATCCGGTCGACGATCGTCTCCAATGCCCGTCTGTCGCCGTTTTTCGCCTGCCGTACCAATTGATTGAGATCGGAACCCATTTTTGAACTCTCCGTCATTGGTGAGGTCTTCGGTTGCTGTTTCTAATTAGACGAACTAGGGTCACATTTTGTGACGGAAAATGGCGTGCGCCACGATCCAAATAATGCCGCTTCGTTCGGAAATCGTAATGACAGCCTGAAATTCACCCGCCTTGATCATCGAAGACGGATCCACGCTTGAGTTGGGTTATGCACGGGCTGTTATGCTGGGAAACCCTGGATTTCAAGGCATGGGTTTGGCCGCCATAGAATCGGTCGGAAGACTTGCTTTGCGGGATGTACACTAGGAACGGCATAACAAAGCCCTACCGAAACCGGCAGGGCTTTGCTTATTGGCTCACCGAGCGCGACCCCGTTCGTAGCCGTTCTCGATTCGGCTCTTGAGTCGTAAGTCCACTATATTCAATGAGTTATCAAAGAACACGCCGTTCCCGGCGGATCGGAAGCGGCGTCAAGATACATTTCCCAGGCACTCCTGTTCGGTTTGGCCGCCCTGGAATGCCGGAATCTCCGCCTATCAGCCCGTTGGAAAACAGCCTGCCAGGGCATGCGGCCACCGTCCGGATAACACAACGCACAAAGATGCCGGTTCGTTCAGTCCTTCCGGCGCACCACAAAGAACTCATAGGCGTAGTAGCCTGAGCGCCTCCGGTGCATTGCGGGTT
>Ga0068714_10007275_pt1 | contig 10834 bp, 14 predicted proteins | sample MTBNYHSulfiMetaG_FD_62988 | JGI IMG/M metagenome (GOLD analysis project Ga0068714, IMG submission 62988) | Enrichment culture microbial communities from rom New York Harbor, USA that are MTBE-degrading - MTBE-NYH (New York Harbor Sulfidogenic)... | ecosystem: Environmental > Aquatic > Marine >...
GCAAACCTGATGGGCACTAGCCAGCAGGCGATTTCCCGAATCGAGAGCGGAGAGTATGAAGGCTTCACCCTCAAAACTCTTGAGAAACTCGCTGAAGCGACCGGAACCCAGCTTAAGATCGATTTTGTGGCTGCTTAGCTGTACCAAAGGTTCGATTCTCTGATGTGGGCACACCTCCGCGAAACCCCTGTCCGACCATTTACGGTTGATACCAAGCGCTCACGGCGGCTTATCTTGGAATTGAATCGACTGGTCTGGATGACACAGGGCAAGAGAAGCCTGCAATTTCGCGTACTCAGCCGCACAAGAAAAGCCCCGCCTGGGCATTTCTCTGACGCAGATTGTGTAAGGAACAAGACCCGGCTATTCGGAAACAGTAAGAGGAGTGATTGCGGACAAAATAGGAGTGTGATTTAGACGAAAAAGCTCTCATTGGTCAGCCCCGGTTTGTGTAACGAGTTTGTGTAACCGGCTGAATCTGAGAGCTACTCAGTTACTTTTGCAATTATTTCATTAAGTTGGTGGAGGCGGGGGGAGTCGAACCCCCGTCCGAAAGCAATCCACTTAAGCGTCTACATACATAGCCCGATAATTAAGTTTCGCTCCGAGGTTCCCTGTCAGGCGAAGTAACCGCGGAACTAACCTGCAAAAGGTTTCGCCTTCCCGGCATGCAGGTACGCCGGTGCAGCTATCCCGCTAGTCGACGCCCTTATCAATCCCGCAGGAGAAGAATGACAGGACGTTGGCCTTAAGCGGCCAAGGCAAACGTATAATCGTCTGCAGTTGTGTTTATTCCACCCGTTTTTACGAGGCCAGGTGGGACCTCGGTATGCAACTTAAGCTTACTTACCCCCGTCGAACCCGTTTCGCCCCCTTTGTTTGAAGGTTATTGGTGGGTTATTCCGAGAACACACGAAAACAATAAGCCTTTTTTCAGCCCCAGTCAATAGCGACTCCTTTTTCGCTCCCGGTCCATGTCTCTTTTCATGTCCTTTTCCTTGATGGCCTGCCTTTTGTCAGCCTTCTTTTTCCCTTTGGCCAACCCTACCTCCACCTTGGCCCAGCCCCCCGAAAAATAAACCTTCAGCGGAATCATGGTGTAACCCTTCTCTTCCGTCTTCCCAACGAGGCGCTTGATCTCCTTCCTGCTCAGGAGAAGCTTACGGGTCCGCACAGGGTCTAGGTTTACATGATGCGCGAAGGGGTAGGGACTGATGTGCATGTTGTAAAGGTAAACTTCATCTCTCTTAACCTTCGCGTAACTGTCCACCAGGTTCGCCCGGCCGTCCCTGAGAGATTTTACCTCCGGCCCCTCGAGCACCATTCCGGCCTCGAAGCTTTCTTCGATGAAGTATTCGTGCCGGGCCTTTCTGTTCTGGCATACGATTTTCTGGGCCATGGTTTTTGGTCACGCGTGCTGGAACGCGCGTCTGTCCACATTATTGTTATAGCTGGTGATCAAGCCCTGGTGGTGCAAATCTGTGAGCAGGGGCTTCATCTTCGCCTTGACGACATCGCGCACCCTGGTCGCAGTGTCGAGTTCAAGAATCTTTTCCAAATCCTTCCTGCACTCCTCCAGGGAAAGGGTCCGGATGATCTTCTTGATGATCGGGATGCCCACAGTGTTCAGGCTGAACTCCTCGATGCCAAGACCGAGGAGAATGCAAGTGCAGAGCGGGTCGCCTGCCATCTCGCCGCAGAGGGCCACGTCGATCCCTGCTTTCTTGCCCGCCTCCACCACCTGCTTGATCATTCTGAGGATTGCCGGGTGAAAGGGCTGGTACATGTAGGCTACGTGCTCGTTCACACGGTCTATCGCCAAAGCATACTGGATGAGGTCGTTCGTCCCGATGCTGAAAAAATCCACGTACTTTGCAAGAATGTCCGCGACCGCCACCGCAGAGGGCACTTCCACCATGACGCCCACCCTCACGTGCCTGTCGTAGTCGCGCCCTTCCCTGTCGAGCTCGCTCATTACCTCTTCAAGGATGGCCCTGCTGTCCAGCAACTCCTGGACCCCCGATATCATGGGAAACATCAATTGCACCTTTCCGAAGGCGCTCGCCCTGAGGATGGCTCTCAACTGGCTCTTGAAGAGCCCGACCTCCTTGAGGCAGAATCGGATCGCCCTCAGGCCTAGGGCAGGATTCGTCTCCTTGGCCGGTACGTGCCCGGATGAAACCCTGTCTCCTCCAAGGTCAAGGGTTCTGATGGTTACCGGGGCGGGAGCGATGATCTCGGCCACTTCCCTGTAATCTTCGAAAAGATCCTCTTCTGCAGGCAAGCTCGCCGATCTCAGGTAGTGGTACTCGGTCCTGTAAAGTCCGATCCCTTCAGCGCCGTGGTCTTTCGCAGCGACCACTTCCTCGAGGAGCTCGATGTTCGCTCTTACCGCGATCCGGTGCCCGTCAACCGTCTCCGCGGCCAGGTGGCTCAGCCGGATTATGCCCGATTCATACGCCTCGCGCTGTATCTGCTTTTCCTGGTAAAGGATGATCTCTTCATCATCCGGGTCGATTATGACTTCTCCCGCGTACCCGTCTACGATGAGCAGCGTGCCGTCCTGCACATGGTGGGTCACTGTTTCGAGACCCACGACCGCAGGAATCTTGAGCGACTGGGCCATGATGGCCGCGTGGGAGGTCCGGCCCCCTACGTCGGTTATAAACCCCATCACCTTGCCGATGTTGATGGAACTTGTGTCTGCGGGCGAGAGTTCGTGGGCCACAATAATCACCCGCTCGTTGATCTCCGAAAGGCTCACCTGCTCCTTACCGGCCAGGCACCTCAACACTCTTTCAGCCACGTATTCGACGTCAACGATCCGTTCTTTGATGTACCGGTCGTCGATTTGAGCAAATAGCTTATCGATGTTCTGAACCGACTTCTTGAGAGCCCACTCTGCGTTGATCTTCTCGCTCAGGATGGTCTGGATCGTCGCATTGCAGAACATGCTGTCTTCCAGGATCATCAGGTGCGTATCCAGAATGAAGGCGTGTTTCCTGAGCTGCTCCGGCATCTTGTTCTTGATCCCGGCGATTTGCTCCTTTGCCGCACCAAGGGCCTCCTTGAAACGCTCCACTTCTCCCCAGACCTGCTGCTCGCTGACCAGATACTGGTAAAGAATCTTTACCCTCGAACGATCGACGAGGCGGGCCTTGCCGATGATGACACCGGGAGAGACGGCAATCCCCCTCAATTTCTTAACCCTTTCCTTGTAGCGCTCCGTCATCTTGCTTCACCGAATTTCTGATTGAATAGGCTGGTTAGAGCCTCCAGCAAGGCTTCACAGTCTTCTCCGACTGCTCTTGCACATATCTCGGTCCCCTTGGGGCACGCAAGGGTAAGGATGGACAGGATGCTCGATCCGTCCACCACGTGATCGCCCTTTTTGATGTAGAGGGCGGACTTGTAGTTGCCCGCAAGGGAGACGATCTTCGCCGCCGCTCGGGCATGAAGTCCCAGTTCATTGTTGACCAAGAGTTTTCTCGTCAAGTCCATCGCAAACACATCTTCCGCTCACAACGTCCTTTTTCTTTGGATGCATGCCTTGTAAACGCTTCTATAATCCATCCCTGTTTCGGATGAGATTTCCCGGGCCACGTCTCTCACGCTCTTGGCTCCCGCTTTGAGCATGCGATCTATGAGGGCCTCGATTTTCCCATCCGTTTCGGCGCCCTCTTTTCTCTTTTCGCTCCCTGCCACGACGAGCGTGTACTCTCCCCGGATATCCTCCGCTTCCCTGAGCCGGCTCAAAATGGTGCTCACGCTTCCTCCCACAACCTCCTCGAAAAGTTTCGTCATTTCCTTGAGGAGCACCATGGAGCGGTCTCCAAGGATCTCGTACATATCCTGGATGGTTCCCACCAGGCGATGGGGGGCTTCAAAAAAGGCAAGGGTGTATGGCTGTCCGGCCAAAGATCTCAGTTCCTTCCGCCGCTTACCCGGCCTGGGAGAAAGAAACCCGAAAAACATGAATCTCTCAGCCCGCATTCCGGCCACTGAAAGGCCGGCCGTGACTGCTGAAGGGCCCGGCACCGGAGAAACCCGGATACCCGTCCTGAGAGCCTGGCTGATCACAAAGACCCCGGGGTCGGAAACACCCGGTGTGCCTGCATTCGTCACGAGCGCTACGTCCTGCCCGGACTTCAGTCGTCTCAGCAGCTCTGGTCCCCTGGTTTTCCTGTTGTGCTGGTTATACGATGTCAGTTTCGTCTTTATTCCGTGCCGCTCGCAGAGCACTCTTGTGTGCTTTACGCTCTCGGCCGCAATCCGGTCCACAGTCCCGAGAACCTTAAGCGCCCTTAATGTGATGTCTTCCAGGTTTCCAAGAGGGGTGGACACCACGTAAAGGGTCCCGCTCTCTCGAAGTCGATCAGCATTCTTCATGAATACTCCAGATCAAAGGCGTTGCGGATCACCTCGATATCCTGCTCTCCTTCGTTCAGATTGATAACCACCACGTCAAATCTGGCTCTTGCGTCCGAGCACCCGTTCGACTTCATGTAAGCCAGGGCCACCCTGGAAAGCTGGCGCCTCTTGCGCCGGTCTACAGCTTCTTTCGCGTACTCCAGCGAGCGGCCCCTGCGAGTCTTGATCTCGACAAAAACCAGGGTGTCCCCGTCCCTAGCGATCAGGTCCACTTCGCCCAAGGGGCAACGATAGTTGCGGGTTATGCATTTGTATCCCAATTTCTTCACCTTCCTGAGTGCGAGGTCTTCTCCCCACTTGCCGAGCGCGAGTCTTTCCCTCGTCATCTCAGACCACCCCCCTGAAACTCAACCGGTGAATAGGGCAGGCCCCGTGGGCTCTGAGTGCCGCCAAGTGGCGGGCGGTAGCGTAGCCCTTGTTCTCCGAGAACCCGTACTGCGGGTACATCTCATGGAAAGAGCACATGATCCTGTCCCGGTACACCTTGGCCACCACGGATGCAGCGGAGACGCTGTGGCTGACTCGATCCCCCTTGACCAGACACCTCTGGGCCGCGGCCACGGAAACGGGATACGTCCCGTCCACGAGCAGGAACTCCGCAGGAGGCGTGAGACAAAGAACAGCCTGCTTCATTGCCTCCAGAGAGGCCTTCAGGATGTTGGATTCGTCAATCGCCTTTGCGTCGACTACGCCGATTCCGACCGTCAGGGCTTTTTCGTTGATGAGAAAAAAGGCATCTTCCCTGGCTCTTTCGGTCATGGCCTTGGAGTCCCTCACACCTTCGAGCGTCGTGCCCTCCGGAAGGATCACCGCAGCGGCAACCACCGGACCCGCAAGCGGACCCCGCCCGACCTCATCCACGCCTGCGATCAAGTGATACCCGGACCTGCGTGCCCAGGACTCGTGGTAAAGCACGTCAATCTCTGAGGATAAATCGCGTTCGGGGAAAAGAGATAGGGTCTTGTTCGTTCTGGCCATACAAACGAGATGGTGCCTTTTGTCCCGGAGGCCGTCCATTCCGGGCTCTGTCCCGGGCGCACTGCCCGCGCCGGGGAAAGCCCGTTACCAGGCCCGGGGACGTACGAGCTACGGATACCCGGAATGTCCCATTAAATTGAGAGACGCAACGTTTTTCCGAGTCGCAATAAGAGCCAAGAATATTTCTTGTCTTAGGTTCTTTTCTCCTTGATCCGGGCGGCCTTGCCTCTCAGTTCTCGCATGTAATACAATCGCCCTCTTCTCACCTTGCCTCTCGTCACCACCTCGACCTTGTCGATATTGGGCGAGTGAAGAGGGAAGATTCTTTCGACGCCGATCCCATAGGAAATCTTGCGCACCGTGAAAGTGGCGCCCATCTTTCCCTTTCTCTTGCGAATGACCGCACCCTGGAAGACCTGAATCCGCTCCTTATCTCCCTCTTTGATCCTGGCATGAACCTTGACTGTGTCTCCCGTTCTGAAATCGGGAATGTCAAGCCGCATCTGCTCTCTTTCAAGACCTTCGATTATATCCATTCGCTCCTCCTCACGATCCTCCCCGATGCCCGCCCGCAAGCCTGTCCAAGATGATGGCCGCCGCCGACCTGACAGAGAGGTGATTGTAGTCCCTATCCGTTTTTATGGGGTCGAGAAAGTAGTCGGCCCGTTCGATGACCTCCTCGCCAAGACCCCACGCCGTACCCAACAACAGCAAAATAAGTTTGTCCGCTCGCACCATGGCCTCAGCCTGGGAATACCCCAGTATCTCGGGCCTCTTCACGGAAGCATCGGTGCTCACTATGACGGGGCGTTCCTTTTCGATCCCCTGCACCTCGCCAATGCAGTCGCCGATGGTGGAGCACACCTTTATCAGTTCCAGCGCTTCCTTTCTGTTCGGGTTGTAGGTTGCGCCGAAACCTGTCGTCCAATGGCGGATGACCCGGTCTGCCAGGTCCTGCTGATCCTCCAAGGGGGTGATGACGAAGAGCCTTTTAACCCCATAGGTTTTTGCCAACCTGGCCAAGTCGTGGAGATCGAAGGTTGTTATGGCGGAGGCGATGAGTTCACGATTCTTGTTGTAAACCGGGTAATGAACCAGCCCCACGTAAAGCCGCATAGTCCGCTTCGCCATAGTTTTCACTGTTCGCCGTTCAGTGTTCGGAGGTGGGTCAAGAAGACTCTTTCCTGAACGCTGAACACTGAAAACTGCCTGTTAGTTGTCGCTTTCCTTCAGCTGCGCCAATATTTTCCTGTCTTCTTCGCTCAGCGCAGCATTTTCCAGGAGATCAGGTCTTCTTTCGAGGGTACGCCTGAGGGACTCCGTTCTCCGCCACTGGCGGATCTTTTCGTGATCGCCGGACAGAAGTACCGCCGGGACTTCCCGGTCCTTGAAAACCCTGGGCCTCGTGTAGTGAGGGTATTCCAGGAGCCCGTCTTCGAAGGAGTCTTCTCTAGTGGAACGCTCCCCTCCCAGCACACCGGGAACCAGCCGGCTTACGGCATCCATCACCACCATGGCCGCCAGCTCTCCCCCGCTCAGAACGTAATCACCTATCGAAAGATCCATATCTGCGAGTTCCGTTCTCACTCTTTCGTCGACGCCTTCGTATCGGCCGCAGATGAGAACGAGCTGCTCCATCCTCGAAAGCTCCCATGCCACGGCCTGAGTAAACAGCCTGCCCTGGGGAGTGAGGAGAATGACCCGGAAACCGCTCCCCACCTTTTCTACCGATTGAAGGGCGCGGGATATCGGCCCTGCTTTCATGACCATGCCGTCGCCTCCGCCGTACGGCCGATCGTCGGTAACAAGGTGGGGGCCTCTGGCAAAGGATCGAATGTCGATGAGGCTAATATCCACCAATCCCTTCGCGATCGCCCGACCCGGAATCGTCTCCTTGACAAAGGAGGAAAACAGGTCGGGGAAGAGCGTGAGAACATCAAACCTCATTCAGCTCAAGCAGATCCTCCATAGCCCTTATGACAATCTTCCTCTTGGGCAGATCCACCTCCCTGATAACTTCATGAACCGCGGGAATGAGTATCTCTTTCTCTCCCTCGCGTACAACGTAAATGTCATGCCCCGACGACTGCAAGATTTGCCGGACCCTCCCGACGCGCCTGCCCGTGTCCAGGTAAACTGTCAGGCCGATAAGCTCAAACCAGAAATATTCATCGCTCTGCCGGCTCAGACTGCTCCTTCGTATATGGATGTTGCCTCCTCGATATGCTTCGGCCTGTTCCCTGGAATCCAGGCCTTCCAGCTTCAGGAGAAAAAATCTCTTGCCGGAGGTTATGGAGATTACGCAGTGCTTCTCGACGTCCCCTGAAGCCTCCTCCAGGAAGACCTCGCCTGCCTTGAGGAACGTCTCCTTCGATTCGGCATATGATTCGATGGTCACCAGGCCTTTCAGTCCGTGGGGCCGAATCACCTTGCCGACAAGGACCAGATCTTCGCAACAGGCCTTTCCCACTCCTATTCGATTATCTCCAACACGGAGCGCTTGTTGATCTTGGTCGAGGCCGCACTCAAAATGGTTCGCATGGCTCGCGCGGTTCTTCCCTGCTTTCCTATCACCTTTCCCAGGTCTTCCTTGGCCACTTTCAGCTCGATCACGGAGGTCTGCTCCCCTTCGATCTCCGTCACAACCACCTCTTCCGGCTTGTCAACCAACGCCTTGGCGATGTACGTGATCAACTCTTTCATCTCCATAGTGCCTCCATTCTTGCATTCAAGGCCGCATCGATCCCCTTTGTGGTTTTAGGAACCCTTCAACAACCCTTCCTTGTTCAGAATAGCTCGAGCCGACCCGGAGACGGTGGCTCCCTTCTGCAGCCAGAGACTCACCTTTTCCTTGTGAAGCCTTACTATGGCCGGATTCTTCGTGGGGTCGTAGGATCCCAAGATCTCCAAGAACCTCCCGTCCCGCGGCGCTCTCGAATCGGCCGCGACCAACCGATAAAAGGGTTTCTTTTTCGCTCCCATCCTAGCCAGCCTAATTCTCACAGCCATCTTTTCGTGTCACCCCCTTTTTGATCATTGGAAGATTGACGGCATGCCCTGAAGACCCTTCCTGGTCAGGTTTTCCATCATCTTCTTTGTTTGAACGAAATTCTTTAAGAGCCGATTTACATCCTGTACGCTGGTACCGCTTCCCAGGGCAATACGCCTTCTCCGACTTCCGCTGATGATCTTGTAGTTCCGTCTTTCCTCTCTGGTCATGGAGTTGATGATTGCCTCTATCTTGACCACTTCTTTCTCATCCGGCTTGAGTCCCTTTAGCTTTTTCAACTGCCCCATCCCGGGCAACATCCCCATGATCTGCTCAAGCGAACCTATCTTCTTCACCTGCTTGAGTTGACTCTGAAAGTCCTCCAGGTCAAACTCTCTTTTTTTCAACCTCTTTTCGAGCTTGAGAGCCTCCTTCTCATCGAACTCGGCCTGAGCCTTCTCAATGAGGGAGAGCATGTCTCCCATCCCGAGGATTCGCGAGGCGGTACGGTCAGGGAAGAAAGGCTCCAGAGCGTCCAGTTTTTCTCCGACGCCGATGAACTTGATGGGCTTTCCCGTAACGGCCTTTATGGACAGGGCCGCTCCGCCTCTGGCATCGCCCTCCATCTTCGTCAGGATGACGCCCGTGAGGTCGAGAAGCTCGTTGAAGTGCCTGGCAACGTTCACGGCGTCCTGACCGGTCATGGCATCGGCAACCAGCAGGACCTCTGAAGGCTCAACCTTCTCTTTGATCCTAGCCAGTTCCGCCATAAGGGCTTCATCGATATGAAGACGGCCGGCCGTATCAATGATAAGGATATCCGCTCCCACACTGCCCGCTTTCAACAGGGCATCCTGACAAATGTCCTCGGGCTTAAGTCCCCTGTCGGCTCCGTAGGCCGGAATGCCCAGTTGGGCTGCCAGCTTCTGAAGCTGCTCGATGGCAGCCGGCCTGTAAACATCCGCGGGCACGAGGTAGGGATTCCTCCCCATTTTGCGCAAGTGAAGGGCCAGTTTCCCAGCCGTCGTCGTCTTGCCCGAGCCCTGAAGGCCCACCAGCATCAGGCTGAAAGGCGTCCGTCCTGTCAGCCGGAGCTCCTGCCTCGTTTCCCCCATGAGGCGTGTGAGTTCCCCATAGACTATCTTGATCACCTGCTGGCCAGGAGTCAAACTCCCCAGCACTTCCTCGCCCATAGCCGCCTGCCGGATGCCATCCACGAACTGCTTCACGACCTTGTAGTTGACATCCGCTTCGAGGAGCGCCATCCGGACTTCTTTGAGGGCTTCCTGGATGTTTTTTTCGTTTAACCTTCCTTGCCCTCTCAGCCTCTTGAAGGTGTTCCCGAGCTTTTCCGATAGACTTTCAAACATGATGACGGCTTGTCCGTGTTCTTAACCGCAAACGGATAAGTTAAAGTCTATGTCGTTGTCCTGTCAAGAAAAATTAAGGCAGCCCTAATATATCTAGGGATTTTGGACTGGATTACGTCTAATTTACCATATCTTCTTTTACAATACCATTTACTTTTTACGAAATGCGGAACATTTTTCGTTCCCCTTGCTTCTTCTGTGAAGTATAAATCCTCCGACGGCGATCCCCGTTAGGTTCGGAAATCGCAGAATGGAAAAGGACTGAATGCTTACCGATATTTCGGGAAATCGATTTGACCGCGAAGAGGGATTGATTCGGCCCATGAAAAGGAGCATGGACCCCATCGTCGGCCCCGACGCCCTGATGGTCATGGTTCGCGCCGACCTGGAAGACATGCTGGAGCGCGCTCCCTTTCGGAAATTTTCTTCCTTTGACCAGGCCTTTTTCACAATCTATCAGGCGCAAAGGAAAGGAGAAAGGCCTCTCACCCTGTGCGGGCCTTTTCTCGGCGCTCCCCAAGCCGTCATGGGAATGGAAAAGATTATCGCCTTGGGAGTTAAGAGAGTCTGGGTTCTTGGTTGGTGCGGATCCATACAGCCCAACCTGAAAACAGGGGATTTGATCGTTCCCAAGGACGCAGTGTCCGAAGAAGGCACCTCCAGGCACTATCCCATCGGTCCAGGGAAAGCGGTCACCGATCAGGAGCTTAACCGTGTCCTGACCGAAGCCCTTCAACGAGAGGGGAAAACCTTTCTGCAAGGCACGGTCTGGACTATCGACGCTCCGTACCGGGAAACGCCGTCGAAAGTCGCCCGATACCGGCAACAGGGTGTTCTCGCCGTGGAGATGGAGATGTCGGCCCTGATGACCCTGTCGGTGTATCGTTCGGTGAGACTGGCAGCCCTTCTGGTCGTATCGGACGAAATGGCGGGTCTGAAGTGGCACGCCGGCTTCCGCGATCCGGGTTTCAAGGAGACGAGACGCTTCGCCTCCGATTTTTTCATGCGGCTGATAGAAAGAGGGGTTGATCTGGGAAAGGGTATTGGGTAATTTGATTCCCCCAAG
>Ga0068714_10007276_pt1 | contig 10834 bp, 11 predicted proteins | sample MTBNYHSulfiMetaG_FD_62988 | JGI IMG/M metagenome (GOLD analysis project Ga0068714, IMG submission 62988) | Enrichment culture microbial communities from rom New York Harbor, USA that are MTBE-degrading - MTBE-NYH (New York Harbor Sulfidogenic)... | ecosystem: Environmental > Aquatic > Marine >...
TGCTTAGAATTTACCATTTATTACATATAATTAAGACTTTGGAGTTCGAGATTTGGATTTTTCAGAAAAAGCCGTACTAGCAATTTCCCTTGGCATACTGGTGATCTTTATCGGTTATCTCCTCGGATCTTTCCCCACTGCCTATATTATCGGTAGGTGGCGGAAAAATGTGGACATTCGAGAGGTTGGCACGGGCAATATGGGCGCCGCCAACGTCTTCCGCGAGATAGGCCCCTGGGAAGGCATCCTCTGCTGGGCAGGAGACGTTGCCAAAGGAAGCGTCGCAATATTGGTGGCACATGGACTGCACCTTAGTCAACCCTGGGTACTGGCTGCTGGTGCCACTGCTATACTGGGACACAGCTTCCCGATATATATCGGCTTTCGCGGTGGCAAAGGTGGCGCCACCACCATGGGTATCTTTTTAGTACTAATGCCAATTCCAATGCTCATCACATTCGCTGCCCTGGCAATCCCATATATCTTTGTCCATCGTATCTTTATCGCCATGTGCATTGTGGCACCACTCCTTCCCTTCCTCATCTGGTTCCTTAACGGCTCACTCATCCTGACCCTGTATTCATTAGCCTTATTGCTGTTCATGGGCTTCCGTAACCTGCCAATCAGACAATTGACAATGTCAAAGTCTTGATGATACTCTAACAAACAACCTGAACCTGTCTCACTTTTCACATTTCGGAGGGTAAATGCTCAGTCCCTACTGTGTGTTGGACTTGACAGACGAGAAAGGACTGCTAGCCGGTAAAGTGCTGGCTGACCTCGGTGCTGACGTCATCAAGATAGAACCGCTCGCAGGTGATCCAGCCAGAAAGCTCGGTCCCTTCTACCATGAACAGGAAAGCCCGGAATACAGCCTTTACTGGATGGCTTATAACACGAGTAAAAGAAGTATTACCCTGAATCTGGAACATCCCGCAGGGCAAGATATATTACGTAATTTGGTCAAGAAAGCCGACTTCGTTATCGAGTCGTTCCCGCCAGGATATTTAGAAAACATGGGAATTGATTATCAGCAGCTTCGGGATACCGCCCCAAAGATAATCTGGAATTCTATCACTCCATTCGGCAGGACAGGTCCCTACAAAGATTACAGTGCTTCCGACCTTATAATCATGGCCATGGGCGGTGTGATGTTCATCACTGGTGATGAACAGAGGCCACCGTTGCGCCTGGCGTTGAACCAGAGCTATGCACTGGCCGGCATCCATTGTGCCTCTGCTTGCCTTACAGCACTGATTTATCGGAATACCACCGGCGTGGGACAGCATATAGACATATCTATCCAAGAAGCTGTTGCTACCACGCTATGGTCATCAGTACCTATCTGGGAGCATTTCAATATCAACGAACCCCGCATGGGTAACAAGGGAACGTATGGCAATTTTGTCTTTATGCGAGAAGTATGGCCCTGCAAAGATGGATATGTAGTCAGGCTTCCTATCGGTGGATCCTGGGGAGCGCAGGACTGGAGCGGACTTGCAAACTGGATGAAGGAGGATGGCGTTGCTGGATCGTTACAGGATGTTGAGTGGGCTACCATGGACACATTCAAGCTGACACAGCAGCAGGTCGATGCCTGGGAAAAAGACATGGGACAGTTTTTTATTATGCACACCAAAACTGAGCTTGAGGAGGGCGCCGCCAGGAGAGACATGAGGCTTATCGGTGTTCAGACCGTTCCCGATATCATGAACAGCAAACATCTGAAGGCACGACATTATTGGAAAGAGTTAGAACACCCTGAGTGGGAAAGGAGTATTTCTTATCCAAGTTATTACTTCCAATCCAGCGAGGCAAAGCACGGGCCAAAATCAAAGGCTCCTAATATAGGAGAGCACAATAATCAAGTCTACCATGAGAAACTTGGCCTTTCCGGCGAAGAAATAGGAAATCTGCAACGAGAAGGTGTGATTTAAGGAAAACGAATTGACAGCGCGTTTACCTTTAGCAGGCATCAATGTTATTGACCTCACCTGGGTAGCCTTTGGCCCCTGGGTCACCAAGTTTCTGGCCGACCACGGCGCTGAGGTCATCAAAATCGAGTCAACAACCAGGCCAGATATTATCAGGCTGTCACCACCCTATAAAGACAATATCGCCCACCCAGATAGGGCCGGATTATTCACCGTATTCAATAGCAGCAAGCGTAGCCTGACGCTCAATCTCAAAAGTCCAAAAGGCATTGACCTGTTGAAGAAACTGGTGAGATGGGCAGATATTGTCGTTGAGAATATGGGTGTCGGTGCCATGAAGGGACTGGGAATGGAATACGATCAACTTATTAAAATAAAGCGGGACATTATCATGGTAAGCATGAGCATTCTGGGACAAACCGGTCCTTTGTCGAGCTTCCAAGGCTTCGGTCCCCATGGAGCTGCGCTCTCCGGTGTCTATGCACTCACCGGCTGGCCAGACGGCGAACCAGCTTCCAATACACTAGCCTGGCCTGATTGCATCTGCCCCTGGTACGCGACTACAGCCATAATGGCTGCGCTGGACTACAGGCGACGTACCAGTAAAGGACAATTTATTGATATCAGCCAGGTGGAAACCACTATTCACGGATTTGCTCCTGCTCTACTACGGTACTCAGCAAACAACGAAGTGACCAGAAGAATGGGAAACCGCTGTGATGAAGCTGTTCCCCATGGCGTGTTCCGCTGCCAGGGCTTTGACCGCTGGTGTGCCATAGCCGTGTGGGACGATTCCCAATGGAAGTCGCTGTGTAAAATAATGGGAAAAGAGGAATGGAAAGACAAATATGCCACCCTGAAAGATCGCAAAGCACAGGAAGACACGATAGAAAAAGCCATGGACGAGTGGACATCTCCACAGACCCCCGAGGAAGTTATGCAAAAGCTACAATCAGTTGGAGTTCCTGCCGGTATCGTTCAAAACACAGAAAATCTATTTGCTGACCCACAGTTACAGCATAGAGAACACTTCCCCAAGCTGGATCATCCGGTAATGGGAAAAACAACGCATCCATCGTGGCCAGCCAAATTCTCTGTTACCCCTGGCCAATTAACTCCCGCACCAACTCTCGGGCAGGACAATGAGTATGTTTGTACCAGGATATTGGGGCTATCCGATGAGGAGTTTGTCGAGCTGATACGTTCAGGTGTATTAGAATAAGACCAGTCTACTCCGGTAAAGAAGGGAGGTGAAGAATGAAATTCTATGGGGAAATTGCATAAATCAGACTTGGGGCATATATACGCAAATATATATTATCAGGAGGTGAAACTATGAGATACGTTTTTATACTCATTTCAGTCCTAATCCTTGCCAGTCTAATGATCATTCCCACAGCGAGCTGTGCGCCTTCCGGGCCACCAGCAGAGGGAAAGGTGATGAAATGGCGGATGCAAAGCACCTTTGGGCCTGGTGATTTTTCGGCGGACTTGCTTCCCGTGTTTGCCGATGCCGTCAAAGAAAAGAGTAAGGGTCAGTTAGAAATCACTACATTCTATGGTGATGAGATAGTACCATTCATGGAAGTATGGCCTTCGGTAGAAAAGGGAATTATTGATGCTGGACAGACCTGTGGTGCTTTCTGGGCTTCAACAGAGCCCATGCTCCTGTTCGAAGCCGGCCTACCCTTTAGCTTCCGCGGCTCATATAAGGACGTCCGCAAGGCTGTTGACGAGCTCGGACTTACGGACTCCTGGCGAACAGCTTATGCCAGGCACAATATAGAACTGATAGATATCCACTGCTACGGTCCATACACAGTTCTATGCTCCAACAAGCCAATTCGCACCATAGATGATTTCAAGGGTGTAAAGATCGTGGCCATAATGTGGTGGGGCGACTTGTACCAGATGCTGGGGGCCTCAACTGGCTTCATCCCCGGTAGCGAGCGGTACATGGCCTTGAAGATGAAAACCTATGATGCTGCTGTCTACTCTATTGACGCCATCAGGGGAATGAAGTGGCATGAGGTGATGGATTACCTCATCCTGCCCTGGTGGGTAGATTGGTACTGGGGCGATATCATCGTCAATAAAACAACATGGGATAGTCTTTCTCCGGACCTACAAAAGGCTATAAAAGACGCTGCCAAAGAGTACGCCGATGCAAACCTGAAGAAATACACGGAAGAGATAGATATCGTAACTAATCCAGCTAAGGCAAAGGAACTGGGATACGAGATCATTACGCTACCTGCCGAGGACGTGGCAAAAATCCGAGATATGACTATCGAAAAGATATGGCCTGATATAGCCACCACAAGCCCCGAGCTAGTGCCGATGATTGAAAAATTCGAGCAGCGCTGGGGTAATAAGTAGCGTCTCCAGGCCAGGGAAATCAACAAATGGAAAGATTTACCCGTATCATAGATTTCATCAATGATTGGGCTGGCAAGATTATAAGTCCGCTCATCTTAGCGATGATGGCTGTTGGCACCTACGAGGTGGCGGCTCGCTATTTCTTTAACAGCCCAACAAGTTGGGCATGGGAGATAAACGACCACCTCCTCTGCCTGTTTCTGAGCATGGCAGGAGGTTACACGCTGCTGCTAAGCAGACACGTTTCGGTCGATATCATTTATGGACGCCTCAGCCCTCGTACAAAAGCAATCCTAGATTTGGTTACCTGGCCTATTTTTTTCCTCGTCTGCATAGTGGTCATCTGGCAGGGCTCACTGGAAGCATGGGATTCGACTCTAAAACGCGAATACATTATATCGTCTTTCAGGTCACCAGCTTATCCTGACCGCTGGATGATACCGGTAGGAACATTCCTGTTACTGCTCCAAGGTATAGCCAGATACCTGCGAGACATTATGACAGTGGTAGATAAGGGAAAATCAGTTACATGAACATCGGGCTGACTACACTAATATTGTTCGGTTCACTCTTCCTGCTGCTCGCAACAGGCCTGCCTATTGCCTTCTGCCTCGGGGGTGTAGCTGTTATATTCACATTTCTACTTTGGGGACCGGAGGCATTACGGGTAATCGCCTACATAGCTTACGAAAATTGGACACAGCCCATATTTGTTGCTGCTATTCTTTTCCTGCTTATAGGCTCAATACTACAGCGGACAGGCATAGCAGAGGATATGTTCCGCGCAATACACCTCTGGCTTGGCAGAGTCAGGGGTGGTCTAGCAATGGGCGTAGTTGTCATCTGCACCATCTTTGCTGCAATAGTGGGAGTCAGTGGTGTGGCCACAGTGACCATGGGCCTAATCGCCCTGCCAGCTATGCTCAATCGTGGCTACAATAAGCAGATTGCTCTGGGTACTATCGCCGCAGGCGGAGCGCTCGGTATATTGATACCTCCAAGTATTATCATGATACTCTATTGCATGCTCACTGGTGAATCTGTTGGGGACATGTTCGCGGGGGGCATTGTTCCTGGCATATTACTGGCTACTCTCTATATAGCCTATATCGGTACAGCAGGCCGCTTCCGGCCACAGCTCTTTCCCGAGTGCGACGAAACAGTAAGCTGGAAAGATAGGTTCGCTTCCCTAAAGGCTGTTATCCTACCGGTATTGCTAATTGTAATGATACTTGGAACCATTTACATGGGCATAGCCACCCCCAGCGAAGCCGCTGCCATAGGTGCCTTCGGCGCTCTCATCTGCGCTGCTGTCTACCGCAAGTTGAACTGGCAGGTACTCTCAGAAGCATGCAAGGAGACATTCTTTATCGGCGGTATGGCAGCCTGGGTACTACTGGGAGCAGGTGCATTCAATAATCTCTACCGGGCAATGGGTGCCAAAGCACTTGTTATGAACATGGTAGGAGGATTGGAGCTGAGCCCCTGGGTAGTACTGATTGCTATCCAGCTCATCATCTTTATTCTGGGATTTGTCATGGATGATTTCGCCGTGGTTATGCTTATAGCCCCGATCGCCCTCCCCATCATTAAGGCACTGGGTTTCAATACGCTCTGGTTCGGCATCCTGTTTATCGTCAATATGCAGGCAGCCTACCTTACGCCACCATATGGCTTCAATCTGTTCTACCTTAGAGCTATTGTACCAAAAGGGATAACTATGGGGGATATCTATCGCTCTGTAACACCCTTTGTCATAATCCAGCTTATCGGCCTCGCCCTGGTCATGGCCTTCCCACAACTGGCGACATGGCTGCCGGGTGTGCTTGGAAAGTAGAATCACAGTCAATGGTCAACAGACGAGAGTCACTGTGTAGTAGTCTATAGCCGAAAATCGGCAAGTGCGTGCTTATTTCCAGGTGCACTCATGTGTTTAGCTTCGCCGTTCCAAGTTAAAAATCCGTGCGGCGTTCTGGTAAAAGAATTTTTCTTTAACGCTATCTTTTAACGGCCACTCATCTATTTCCTTCAATATATCCTTTATTGGCATACCGATGGATAGCCAGTCTGAACCAAATACTATCTTGTCCTGTATCGTCGAGTTGGCAAACTTAATGAACATGTCCCAGCCTGTACTGGGTGTTGCTATATACTTCGGTCGATGAGCCGAGGTATCTGCATACAGGTTATCATACTTCCACATCATCAACACCAGGTCGGGAACCCATGGCCAGCCTCCATGCCCTGCGATAATATTTAACTTTGGAAAGTCCAGTAACACCGGCTCAAGGTGACTGGGATGGCCAAAATACATCGAGCGATCAGCCATCCAATTCACAGAGGTATGAATCCATATCGGCACCTTCTTGTCCTGGCACAGCGAATAGAGCGGATAATATTTCCGGTCATCGGCAAACAGACCATGCATGTAAGGCCGGAATACCACAGCTCCAAAGCTAAGACTGGTCAGGGCACGCTCCACCTCGTCCAGGCTCTTCCTCCCCTTATGTGGATTGAATCCAGAGAAAGCTATGAACTGGTCGGGGTATTTTTTTAAAACTTCTGCTACATAGTCATTTGGCAAAGCCGAGCCAACTGCATTCTCCTCGTCCATGTTGTGCACCGCCGAATATGTGATGCCCGCCTCTTTAAGCTGCCTGATGAAATTATCCATGCTCAGAGGTCCGGCCTCTGCCCGTTTCATCAGCTCTTCCTTGAAATCCTCGTCGCTCATCCTGTTAGCCAGATCCCGGAATTCTCCCATGGTCATACCCAGCAGGCCAGCCCACTTGGCGCCGAAAAGCTTAAGATATCCCTCCATGCCAGGCGGTGGAGTTAATATATCACCGAAGAGCATCTCCATGGTGGGCAGCGTATTAGATGTATCGATAATCATCGCTTCAGACTCCTTTTTTTATACTGGTTCACGCTATTATACCACCTGCGAAATCGCCACCAAACAACACATTGCAAATTCGAAGCACAACAATCGAACCCATAAAAATCCATTCAGCAATATCTTGACCCTCTGTGCTACAATAAGCAAATCATGTACGCTGGTGCCTACGACTTGCCATACACGACAGGGCCTCAGGCACAGCAAACATGCTGGATGAAAATGGCTATCAGGAGGTGCTGATGAGACTTAATGCCCCAAAGAATATCACATTTTGGATCGCTGTAATACTTGCAGCAGTCGGATTTATAGCTTACTTCTTACCGATACCACTACTATCAACGCTCTCCTTCTGGCTGCTGGTAGCAGGTTTTGTCCTGCTGGCACTGGGCAATACCGTTAAAGGACTGTAGCTGTAAATATAGGGGGAAGGTTGGCTTACAAGAAGGCCCTGCTTGGTGACCAGCCTTACCCCCGAACTCAGGTATATTTGCAGCATTTTAAAATAGGAGAAAAGGAGGTGACGCCCCCATGTTTTCAACAACTATTAGCTTGATTTGCGCCGTAGCTATACTTGTCTTTGGTATCTGGGTTCACGGCCGGAACAGGGATTTGGCAGCCCTGTACATCGGTGTCGGCTTTGGCCTGTTTGCCCTTTCTCATCTACTCAATCTTGTAGGACTAACATCGTGGCTGGAACCGCTTATTATTGTCATCAGATTGGGTGGTTATGGACTGGTTGGTTATGCTCTCTACCTCATGATGGGCGGTAGTAAGAGCCGAAAGAAATAGCATACCAGCAAAAAAAGTAGATAGTCATACATCTAAATATACTCAGTTCTGTTATCTGCGAAGCAGATTTATTCTGCCTATATGCGGATACAGTTCGTATAGAGGAGGAAATGCATGGGCACCTATGTTATGTTCTTCGGTTTTACACAAAAGGGTATAGCAAATATTAAGGACAGCCCTAAGCGAATAGACGAAGCTAAGAAAGTCTGCCAGTCCTTTGGTGCTACGGTGGAAAAATTTTACGCAGTGATGGGAATGGATAACTACGATACCATGTTTATTATCAATGCTCCGGACCACCATGCCGTAGCAAAAATAGCTCTTGCCTTGGGCAAGCAGGGCAATGTTCATACCAATAGTTTTCCTGCATTTACCGAGGACGAATTTAAAAAGTTGGTTGCAGCTATGCCCTAGGCTTCCAGCAAATTTCTATGAAAAAGGGGACAGCGTCTTTTACCTGCCCTCTTTTCTAATCCACACATAACAATATCCTGTGTTATAATACGCACTCAGGAACGTAGCAAACTAACCCTTCATCTGCCCATTGCCGGTTCCCAATAAATCAGCTATACCTATCCTGATTGCAAGGAGGTAGCAAGAAATGGTCGTTGAAGAGAAGAAGAAAACTATCAGCCGCCTCAAATCGATGTATCCCCTTCGTGCGCAGGTAAATGAAGCATACGCCAAGAGCACCGAATCAATGAAGGCGGGTAAGCCCACAGTCTGGGCAATGCTCAATTTTTATTATGGCGATCCTATCCTCAAGGCAATGGACATAGAGGTACTCTACCCTGAAAACTACGGCGGCGTTCTGGCGGCCTTTGGCGCTGCCCAGCCTTTCCTCGATTGGTCAGATGCAGAAGGTTTCCCTACTCACCTCTGCGGCTATAGCCGCGCTAGTCTCGGTTATACCGCCAAGATGATAAAAGAGCATGACGGTCAGATACCACCTGATGCTCCTATGGGTGGGTTGCCCAAACCGATATTTTTACTGGCCTCGACGGCCATCTGCGATGCACGCTACAAGTGGTTCCAGGCACTGGGACGTTATCTTGATGTCCCGGTATGGAATTTGGAAAGCCCGGCTCCCGGCGTCAAGGAGATGTTCATGGAAGGCACTTATGAGCGCATCATTGATCTGGGAATCAAGCACCTCAGGAACTTTGTAGCTTTCCTTGAAAAGATGATGGAACGAAAGATGGACTGGGCAAAGCTCGACGAAACCGTTGACATGATGATAGAGATAAACCAAATCTGGTACCAGGTCAATGAGCTACGTAAGAACAGGCCATCCCCCATGCACAGTCGAGATTTCTGGAGTGCGATGGGCCCCGCTCTATTTTTGCTGGGCAATCCCAGTGAGACGCTGCCCTGCTTCAAAGCAATGTACGATGAAGTGAAAGAAAGAGTGGATAAAGGTATCGGTGCTATCCCCAACGAAAAATACAGGATGGTATTTGCCGAATTGCCGCCGTGGCACAGCCTTGACCTGTTCGATAAGCTAGCAGTGCGGGGCTGGAACTTCGTAGTAGAGAGCTTCGGCTACCGCCCCCCCATACCTATTGACCTAAGCGCCGTTAAGGACCCGCTGGAGCGTATCAACAAGTTCAGCCTGCAGAAGTTCCTGGGCTACTATGAAGACGCTCGCAACAACAATATCCTCGGTGGAGCCTTCGCCTATCCTTACCTGAAGTACACACGCGAATGGCAGTGTGACGGCGCCCTGCTGCATCCTCTTATAAGCTGTCGCAGTGCTTCTACCCATTTACCATTTGTAGCTAACATGCTGCTGGAGAAGTTAAACGTGCCCTCGCTGATTATTGAAGGCGACATCGTTGACCTGCGCCTGTTTGACGCCGAAGATGCCCTGGCACGTGCCGAGCCCTTCGAACAAACAATGGAACACTATAAAAGCGTGAGAAAACAAGAGGGGTTCGACTGGTAAGTGTAAAAAACTATAAAACGAGGAGTACAGCATGGCAGACATGAGTAGCGGCCTAGCGAGAGCAAAAGAGATCTGCAATAATCGTGCAAAGCGTGCTAAAGAACTCAAAGCGTGCGGCAAGAAGATAGTAGGTTATCCCTGTGTCTATGTCCCTTTGGAAATGCTTACTGCCCTCGACTTGGTTCCTTACCGCGTTTATGCCGATATTCAAGAGCCAATTACCGAATCTGACCGTGCTCTCCCCACTTCTTTCTGTCCCATTATGCGTAGCTGCCTCGATTGTGCCCTTAAGAAGAAGGAGGACTTTATCGACGGCTTCATAGCCACCCATTCCTGCGACCCCCAGGAAAAGACCATGCGCGTCTGGGAATCCTACGTGGACTATGGCTACTTCCACTTCCTGGACATCCCGGGCAATGTGCGCACTGAGGTGTACGATTACTTCAAAGGACAGCTCAGCGACCTGAAAAAAACACTGGAAGGTTTTAGTGGCAGGAAGCTAATTAAAAATCAGCTCATAGAAGCGATCAAAGTCCACAACCAGCAACGGGCTTTGGTCACCGCACTATATGGGCTGACCAAACCAGTCCCACCTCTTATTTCGGGCATAGAGCTGTCTCAGATGATAAAGTCGTTGATGAGCATACCTGTTGCCGAGGGCAACGAACTTCTCAGCGAGACTATAACAGAGATCAAATCACGCACCAATATACCTGAAAAACAACATGCCCGCCTGCTTCTCTGGGGCAGTAGCCTGGATGAAATTGAGGTACTGCGCGTACTGGAGGCTAAATCGAATGTAGTGCTCAACGAAAGCTGCGGCGGCATCAGGCCCTTCACCGGACAGGTGAAAACCACCGGTGATCCAATAGACAACCTGGCCCACTA
>Ga0068714_10007277_pt1 | contig 10831 bp, 9 predicted proteins | sample MTBNYHSulfiMetaG_FD_62988 | JGI IMG/M metagenome (GOLD analysis project Ga0068714, IMG submission 62988) | Enrichment culture microbial communities from rom New York Harbor, USA that are MTBE-degrading - MTBE-NYH (New York Harbor Sulfidogenic)... | ecosystem: Environmental > Aquatic > Marine >...
CGCAGTCCATTGGGCGTGGAAAGGTCAGGGGCTTCCAGGAGGCGCACCGTCTCCTCGATGGTGAGAAAGGCAGGCAGGCGCCGGTCCAGCTTGGGCGAAGAGGCTTTCTCCAGTGGGTTCATCGCCATGACCTCTTCACGCACCAGATAGCGGAAGAATGAGCGGATGGCGGACAGCTTGCGGGCGATGCTGGGCTTGACCACGCCCTGCTCAATCAGCCACGCCATATAGCCGCGCAGGACGTGCTTGTCCACCTCCTCCAGCGAGGAAATCCCTTTCTGGTGCAGGAACTGGAAAAATCCCTTTTCCAGGCCGCGTGCGTAGTTGCCCAGCAGGTCGCTCAGGTAATTGCGCACGGTGTAGGGAGAGACCCCCCGCTCCGCCTCTAGGTAGTTTTTATACCGGTTCACCAGATTTTGCAGGCTGTTTATCACCCTTTCGTTTCCCCTGATAATCGCATTTGGTGCATTTGGGCCATCTGCCCATGAAAAGGATGAGAAGCCCTCCACACTTCGGGCAGGGCTCGGGGAGGGGCCGGAAATTGGTGGCAAACTGGCACTTCGGGTAGCTGCTGCACCCGTAGAACGTCTTGCCCTTTTTACTCAACCTCTGCACCAGCTCGCTGCCGCACTCCGGGCATTTTATCCCCGTCTTAATCTGGAACGACTGGGTATAGCGGCACTCGGGGTAGCCAGTGCAGGCCAGGAACTTGCCGAAACGTCCCGACTTAATGGCCAATTGCTTCCCGCACTGGGGACAGGTCTCCTCGATGAGTTCATCGGGCACCTTCACTCTTTCCATCTGTTCCTGTGCCCGGGCCAGGTCTTTCTCGAACGGGGTATAGAAGTGCTGCACCACGCTGGTCCAGTCCCGCTTCGTCTTGACGATGTCGTCCAGCTCGTCCTCCAGGCTGGCGGTGAAGGTGATGTCCACGATGTCAGAGAAGTACTGGTTCAGCACGTCATTGACCACGAAGCCCAGCTGGGTGGGTTTGAAGCTCCCTTTCTCTTTGGTGACATAGCCGCGGTCCTGAATGGTGGACAGGATGGGAGCGTAGGTGCTGGGGCGGCCGATGCCCCACTGCTCCAGCATCTTGACCAGGGTGGCCTCCGTGAAGCGGGAGGGAGGCTGGGTGAATTTCTGTTCCATTATGAGGTCGAGCAGTCGGAGCAGGTCGCCCTTCCGCAACGGAGGCAGAATGCCCTTCCCGTCCTCCTCGCCCTCCTCGTCTTTGCCCTCGATATAGAGAATGATAAACCCGGGGAACACATTTACCGAACTCGAAGCACGGAGCAGATAGCTATTTTGCGGTGCCTGCGCCTGGATGTCCACTGTGGTATTATCGAACACCGCCGTCGCCATCTGGCTGGCCACCATCCGTTTCCAGATAAGGTCATAGAGGCGGAACTGGCTGGCGGTAAGGTATTTCTTGATAAGAGAAGGCTCCCTGGCGGTCAGGGTGGGGCGGATGGCCTCATGGGCCTCCTGGGCGCCCCTGGTGCTGCTGCGGAAGGCCCGTGCGTGCTGCGGCAGGTACTCAGGCCCGTATTTCTGGCGTATGAATTCTCTGGTCTCGACGACGGCCGAGGAGGCAACTCTGGTGGAGTCGGTGCGCATATAGGTGATGAGGCCCACGCTGCCCTCATCGCCGACGGGCAGGCCTTCGTAAAGCTGCTGGGCGATGGCCATGGTCTGCTTGGCGGTGAACCTGAGCTTGCGCCAGGCCTCCTGCTGCATCGTACTGGTGATAAAAGGCGGGGCGGGCTGGCGGCTTGCCTTTTTGGTGGCGATATTTTTCACCTGATAATCGGCGCGCTCCAGCTCTCCTTTGAGCCTGACCGCTTCCTTCTCATCGGGTATGTTCAGCTTGGTGCCGCCGGCCAGGCCAACCAGGCCGGCACGGAAATAGGCCTCTTCGCCTTTTTTAGCCAGTTCCGCCTCGATGGTCCAGTACTCCACCGGCATGAACTGCTCGATTTCGCGCTCCCGGTCAACGATTATCCTGACGGCGACGGATTGCACTCTCCCTGCGGACAGGCCCCGCTTGACCTTCTTCCAGAGCAGCGGGCTGAGTTTATAGCCCAGCAGACGGTCCAGGATACGCCTGGCCTGCTGCGAATTGACCAGCTTCATATCGATGGTGCGGGGGTGCTGAAAGGCGCGTTTCACGGCCTCAGCGGTTATCTCGTGGAAGACCACGCGGCGGTATGTCTTATCGTCCGTCCCGGTTACTTCAGAGAGGTGCCAGGCGATGGCCTCGCCCTCACGGTCAGGGTCGGTGGCCAGGTAGACAGTGCTGGCGTCTTTTACCGCCTGCCTGAGCTCGTTGACGATTTTGCTCTTGACTTTCGGCACCACGTAGCGGGGAGTGAAGCCTTTCTCCACTTCCACGCCCAGCTCGCTCCTGGGCAGGTCCCTGACATGCCCCAGTGAAGCCTTAAGGCTGTAGCTTCGGCCAAGGATTTTTGTCAGGGTCCGGGCTTTGGCCGGCGATTCCACGATAACCAAGTTCTTGCTCATCTTCAATCCACCCTGACCCGGTACTCTTCCCTTACTTCGCGGGCCAGGACGTAGTTCATCGGGCCCACCTGTTTCACCAGCCCTTTGAGCTCCATCATGGCCAGCGTGCTGCTGACAGTGGCCACCGGCAGGCCGCTGCCCTGGCAGATTTCGTCAACGTGGGCCGGCTCGGCGCCCAGCTTCTTGAGTAACATCGCCTCCGTGTCCGAAGCGGGGATTATTTCTCTCATCTCCATCTGGCGGGCAACGGTCATCAGGTTCAATTCCTCCAGAATATCGGTATAGGCGCTAACCAGCTTGGCCCCTTCCTGAATCAGCCGGTTGGTGCCGCGGCTGGCCGGCGACAGGATGCTGCCCGGAATAGCGAACACTTCCCGGTTCTGCTCCAGCGCCATACGGGCGGTGATCATCGCGCCGCTGGTCTCATCGGCTTCTATAATGAGCACCCCCAGGCTCAATCCGCTCATGATGCGATTGCGCCGGGGAAAGTTGTCTGGCCTGGGCCTGGTGCCCAGAGGATATTCACTGACCAGCGCCCCCTGCTGCATGATACGCTTCGCCAGCTGGGCATTCTCGCTGGGGTAGACCATGTCCAGACCGCAGGCGAATACGGCGATGCTGCGGCCGCCGGCGGCGAGCGCTGCCTGATGGGCCACGGAGTCAATGCCTCTGGCCAGGCCGCTGACGATGGTGATGTTGCTCTGCGCCAGGTCGGTGACCATTTCTTCGGTCACCTGCCGCCCGTAGACGGTGGCCCGGCGGGTGCCCACCACCGCCAGGCACCATTCATCCTGTGGGGCAAATTCGCCTCTTACGTAGAGGACTGGAGGGTAGTCATATATCTCTTTGAGCCGCGCCGGGTAGTCGGCATCCTGGCAGGTGTAGACTTTCACGCCGCAGCGCTCCATCTTCTCCATCTCATCGTCCAGAGAGAGTTTGGGGCGCCAGGTCTCGATAGCCCGCACCACGTTGCTCTCCAGGCCGGCGCGCTTCAGCTCTCCGGGAGATGCGTTCCAGGCTTCGGCGAGGTCATGAAAATGGTTCTCCAGCTGGGCGAACCTTACCCGGCCGATCCCAGGGATGAGGCTGAACCCCACCCAGTATTTGATATCCTCTCGTTTGCTCATCTTCAAGGCAATTCTAGCACAGCGCTATGGCGGAAACAATGAAAGGGAAGCAGGTAAGACTCTTACCTATAGAGTGGCGGAGAGGGTGGGATTCGAACCCACGGTAGCCAAAGGCTACACACGCTCTCCAGGCGTGCCTGATAGGCCACTCCAGCACCTCTCCGCAGACAGAAATAAGGGAGGAGAAAATTTATTCTATTTTATTAACGGCGGAGAGGGTGGGATTCGAACCCACGCTCCGCAAACGCGGAGACCGCTTTTCGAGAGCGGCACCATCAACCACTCGGACACCTCTCCCAAAGCTAAATTCTACCGTCTTACCTCCCCATTTTGCAAGTTTGCTACTGAGCGACTTCGTGGCTCGTTAAAATATTATAAGGTTATAAGGTGTTGACAGACTAAAATATTAGTGATATAGTTGTTTATGCGTCTGGGATGAGTCGCCAAGCGTCTCATCTTGGGGCTCAAAGCCCCAAAAGCCCAGTCGCTTTTTTTTGTAATGAAAAAGGAATAACATTGAATGCATCTCTGTTACATTGATGAATCTGGAACACCTAACATACCCGGTAATACTTCACATTTTATGCTTGCTGGTCTGTCTATACCTGTAACCAAGTGGAAATATTGTGACCGCGCTATCGAAAATGTTAGACAAAGGTATGAACTTTCGAACAATGAGATTCACGTTGGCTGGATTCTCAGAAAATACCCAGAACAGAGAAGAATCCCGAATTTCGATGACCTGGATAGAAATCAAAGAAGAACGCAAGTTACACAAATACGGATAGCAGAGTTGCTCAGATTGCAGAGAACGGGAAACTCAAAACTGTATAGACAAACGAAAAAAACCTTCAAAGAAACACAAAGCTATATCCATCTTACATATCAGGAAAGAACCGATTTTATTAAGGAGGTTGCGGAGGTTGTATCGAGATGGAGTTTTGCGAGGCTCTTTGCTGAATGTATTGACAAGATTCATTTTAATCCTTCGAGAACCTCTCAAAGCATTAATGAGCAGGCTTTTGAACAAATCGTTTCGCGCTTTGAGCACTATCTTCGAAACATAGGAAGAAGTAACCCCAACTGTTGTGGACTCTTGATACACGATAACAATGAAACTGTTGCTAGAAAGTACACCGAGATGATGAAGAAATTTCATCAAACTGGCACTATGTGGACAAGAGTCTATAAAATAATCGAGACGCCGCTTTTTGTAGATAGTCAACTTACGAGCATGGTTCAGATTGCAGATTTATGTGCTTATGCCTTACGCCGATACCTCGAGAACAACGACCAAGAACTTTTTAGATTAATTTTTCAGAGAGCTGATAGAAGATATCGGGTTCGGGTTGGTGTTAGGCACTTTTCTGTTTCAAGCTGCACATGTGAGATATGCAGTCAACATCGAATCACACTTCCTCAAGATACTGCTATTAGTGAGCCCCTTGATTCATAGTGGAGTTCTAGAGTTTTATATTCTCTTCCGCAACGACCACCGTCTGGGGAACAGTAGCGAATTCGGCCAGGGAGCTGTCTTGATGAGCGCTGCGCAGCAGTCCTGTGGCCCCTGAGGCGGAAGCCATGTCATCAAACCAGAAAATGACGTAGCCAAAGATGTCGAACCGGGCAACGCCTCCGCCGGCCGGCGGATACTTGTGGATAACTCTATTGATGGCACACCGCTTTGCCCTGAGCAGTGTCTTATCGTTGGCCCACGACGAAAGCTTTTCACGCCATATTTCATAGGCCTCGTCGGCGTCGATGCCCGGTCTGAGGCTGAAGACAGATACCAGCTTTTTCATGTCTCCGGTCGGCCTCGAACCCCAGATTTCTTCTTCCCGGGAAATGAACCTTTTGGCCGGAGTGATGCGTCTGGTATGGAACTCGTCGGGCTTGGCGTCGCGCAATCGTTCTGCGGCCCTCTGCGCCGACTCCATATCGTCGAACCAGAACTCAGCCACCCCCCAGATATCTTCGACGCTGGTATCCCCGAAGCGGTGGATAACCCGGTTTATGTTGTATTTCCTGACCTCGGGAAGCGTGAAATTTTTAGCGTACTCGGCGTGGTCACCGCGCCACTCCCGGTAGGTTTCATCGGGGTCGATGTCCGGCTGGAGGCCGAAAATGGCATTGAATTTGAATTCAGGCACTGCGCCATAATTTTAACGCAAAGCCAGCCCGGCTTCAAGTTAAAAAGTGCCCCGAAGTTGACAAATAAAAAGCGGCAGATTAATCTGTGTAGTAACATTGCTTCCAGAAAGGAGAAAGCATGGTAAAGGGATATATGGGGAAACTGCTCTTCGTGGACCTGACCCGTGGGACATTTAAGGAGGAAGCCCTCAGCGAAGAACTGTGTCGCGACTTTATGGGAGGGTACGGCTTTGGGGCCCGTATTCTCTACGAGCGAATGAAACCGAAGGTTGACCCTCTTGGCCCTGATAACATGCTCGGCTTCCTGATCGGCCCGCTCACCGGCACGCCGACGATGTCCAGCGGGCGTTTCGCAGTGGTCTGCAAGTCGCCACTGACCAATACCTGGGGAGATGCCAACTGCGGCGGCGACTTCGGTCCCTATCTGAAGTTCGCCGGCTTTGACGGTGTCTTTTTCAGCGGGGCGTCGGCCAGGCCGGTCTATCTCTACATTGAAAACGGCAAACCGGAGCTTAAAGATGCCAGCAAGCTCTGGGGCAAGGATTGCCTGGATACCGAGGAAACGCTCAAGAGCATTCACGGCAAAGAGACCAGCGTGGCCGACATCGGGCCGGCGGGTGAAAATCTGAGCCTGATTTCTGCCATTATCAATGAGATGGGAAGGGCGGCGGGCAGGTCCGGGGTCGGTGCCGTCATGGGCTCGAAGAAACTCAAGGCGATAGCGGTCAAGGGCACGATGAAGATACCCATGGCCGATGAAGCGAAGGCTATGCAATTGCGCAAAGAATGGGTGAAGCAGCTCAAAGCGCTGGGGCCTACTTTCAGGGACTACGGCACAGCCGGCTTTACCGAGGCCAGCGCCATGAGCGGCGATTCGCCGGTGAAGAACTGGGCGGGGGTGGGAGCTATCGACTTCCCCACCGCCAAGCGCATCAGCGACGATGCCGTTATCGCCGAACAGGAGAAAAAGTACGGCTGCTGGCAATGCCCGATACGCTGCGGCGGACATATGAAAGCGAAGCAGGGGAGGGCCAGAGTCTGCCACAAGCCCGAGTATGAGACCCTGTGCATGGCCGGCACGCTGTGCCTCAACGATGACCTGGAGTCCATAATTCGCTTCAATGACATCTGCAACGCCTACGGCCTGGATACCATTTCCGCTGGCTCGGCCATTGCTTTTGCCATCGAGTGCTACCAGAATGGCATTTTGACCAAAGTCGATACCGGCGGCATGGAGCTAAAGTGGGGCGACGGCAAGGCGGTGGTGGCCCTGGCTGAGAAGTTGGCTAAAAGAGAAGGAATCGGCGCATTGCTGGCCGATGGCGTGATGCGTGCCGCTCAGAAAATCGGCAAGGGGGCGGAAAAATATGCCGTTCACGTCCAGGGCGAGGAAATCCCGGCCCACGACCCGCGGTTCTATCCCGCGCTGTCGGTGACCTATCGCATGGATGCCACCCCGGCTCGGCATACGCAGGGAGGCCGCTCCTGGATAATGGGCGTCGATTTTATGGAAGACCCCAGAGAAGAGAAATACGACTTCACCAAGACCGGCGAATTGCAGAAGCAGGCCATGGATATGATGCACGTGGTGAATGCCTCCGGCATCTGCATGTTCGCCTATTCTTCCTATCCGGCACAGTTCATCCCCGACTTTCTCAAGGCGGTCACGGGGTGGGGCTATGACTTCAAGCGCTGCCTGGAAGTGGGGGAGCGCATCGCCAACATGCGCCACCTTTTCAACCTGCGTGAGGGCATGAACCCGCTTAACTATCCCATGAACCCGAGGGCGGTGGGCAAGCCGCCGCTGAAAAAGGGTCCGCTGTCCGGCGTATCCATCGACGATAACACTATGATCGGGGACTACCTGAAGGCCATGGACTGGGACCAGAAGACCACCCAACCGAGCGCATCGAAACTGAAAGAGCTCGGTCTGAGCGGCTTGGTCAAATAACGTTAAGGCAAAGGAGACCGGAATTGGCAAGAAAAACCAGAATTGGACTTACCCGTGACTACTTTGATGAGAGCGGCAAATTCGTCATGCCCGGCGCCGGGCTCAAGCTATTCGACGATATGCCCGGGGTGGAATATCAGATGTTCCCCGAGTTTAAACGTGAGGTCACCCCGGACCAGATAGCCGGATTCGATATGGTGGCCAGCTTCCGGCCGCTGTGGAAGAAAGAAAGCCTCGCCGGCAATAATCAGCTCATCTCCATCCACCGCGGAGGGGTCGGCTATGAACGCCTGGACGTGCCCGCCCTCACCGAGGCAGGCATCATGCTGTTCATCACCCCGGATGCGGTGCGCCGTCCCATGGCCGTGGTGTACCTTACCTTTTTGCTGGCGCTCGCCACGCGTCTGCTCACCAAGGACAGGCTGATCCGTGAGGGGAGGTGGGGCGAACAGTTCCATTATCAGGGTTACGGGCTGCTGGGCAGGACGCTGGGCTCCATCGGCGTGGGCAACATCGGCCACGAATTCTTCAAACTGGCCAGGCCGCTGGAGATGAAGCACATCGCCTTCGACCCCTATATCAAGCCGGAGCAGGTGGCCGACGTGGGCGTGAAGCTGGTGGATATGAATACCGTGCTGACGGAGTCCGATTTTCTGTGCATCATCTGCCCGCTCAATGAAGAGACCCGCCACATAGTCGGCGAGGCCCAGTTGAAAAAGATGAAAAAGACCGCATTCCTTATCAACGCCGCGCGCGGGCCCATCGTAGAGGAAACCGCGTTGATTAAAGCGTTGCAGGAGGGGTGGATACGGGGGGCGGGGCTGGACGTCTTTTACCAGGAGCCGGTGCAGCCGGACAACCCGCTGCTCAAAATGGACAACGTGGTGCTCAGCCCCCACGCCCTCGCCCAGACCGACCAGACCTTCAGCCATATGTGGGAGATAATCGTGGGGCAGATGGCAGCCATCATACGGGGTGAAATCCCAAAGACCCTGGTGAATCAGGAAGTCCTGGGGCGGCAGGTCTTCAAGGATAAAATGAAGAAATTCCAGGCAGAAATCAAATAAGGATTTTGGGGAGGCGACCATGAAAGACCTCTTTGACCTTTCCGGCAAGATCGCCGTCGTCACCGGGGGAAACCAGGGTATCGGCTTCGGCATTGCCAGAGGGCTGGCCGGTGCCGGGGCCACCGTGGTCATCGCCAACCGCCGGGCGGAGGAGGGGCAGAAGGCAGCCGAGGCCTTGAGAGGAGAGGGGTACAAGGCTGCCGCCATACCTGTTGACGTGAGCAAAAGGTCTTCTATCGACGCGATGGTCTCCAGAGTAATGAGTGAATACGGCGGCATAGATATTCTGGTAAATAACGCCGGCGTGATTCTGCGGAAGCCGGCGGAAGAGTTCACCGAGGAAGAATACGACCGCATCATGGACATCAATGTCAAGGGAATGTTCTTCTGCTGCCAGGCGGTGGGCAGAGAGATGCTGAAAAAGAAGAGAGGGAAGATCGTCAACGTCTCTTCTATCATTGCCCAGCAACTTCAGCACAATCGCTCGGTGTACGCCATTTCCAAGGCCGGGGTGAGCAACCTGACACGCTCACTGGCTATGGAATGGTCAAAGTATCACATCAACGTCAATGCCATCGCCCCGGGCGTTACCATAACTCCCCTGAACCAGAAGTATTTTGAGGAACATCCCGATGAGCTGAAGGGCTTTGCTGACGCCACTCCTATTGGCCGGGTAGCCTATCCCGATGACTACGCCGGTGCCGCCGTATTCCTGGCCTCGGAAGCTTCTGACTACATCACCGGCCACACTCTGCTGGTGGACGGAGGCAGGGCCATATGCTGACGGAACAGGGTAAATAATATCGCGTTTAGGCATTATTACCTATCCAGAATAAGCATTAGTGCCGAAGCAGAGCGTTATTTCTGGCGGGTAAGCTGATAAAGGAATTTTGCACCGGTCTTTACGGTGGTGAGAAAACCATCGCAATCACCTTATTTTCAACAGGTGAGGTAAGGCCTCACAGGGGAGATATGTGTATAATAGGGGTATAGAGTTTTACTGATTGCGGAGTGCCAGCATCGATGAGGATAACGTTACCGGAAATCACCACAGAACACTGGCACAAAAGGCTTTCCAGCGCGGTCCTTGAATTTGTCGTTCTCTTCGTCTTCTGGCTTCTGCTTTCCGGACGTTTTCAGGCAAAATACATAATCTTCGGCGCGATCTCCGCCGGACTGGTCACCTTTCTTACCAATGACCTTTTCCATGCCGTGCTGCGCCACGGCGAGCGCGCCGAGCCTTCCGTCAGGGCAATTCTCAAGCAAATAGGGCGCTTTCTGCTCTATCTGCCCTGGCTGCTGTGGCAGATAGTCCTGGCCAATGTGCAGGTAGCCTATCTGGTGCTCCATCCCCGGCTGCCTATCGAGCCCGGGTTTTTGCTTTTCAGCACCAGAATGCGCAAGGGGATGGCCCGGGTCACCCTGGCCAACTCCATCACCCTGACCCCGGGCACCATCACGGTGAGCCTGGAGGAAGGCAACTACATCATCCACAACCTGAAGCCGCCGCTGGCCCAGAGTCTGGTGGACGGCCAGATGCAGAGCAAGGTGGCGCATGTGTACCTGGAGACGGAGAAAGTCCCGCCCGAGGTGAGATGGGCACACTCGCTGGAGGAGCTGAAGAAATGAACGGCTTCATCCTGGGGGTGACCGTTTTTATCGCTCTGATAACGGCTCTTTCGCTGTATCGGGTGGCGGCGGGCAAAACCATCTTCGATCGTATTATCGCTACCGGGCTGGTGGGGACCAACGGTTTCATCCTGCTTGTCCTCATCGGCTTTATTTACGACCGACCTGATATGTTCGTGGACATCGCCATTGCCTACGCGCTGCTGAACTTCGTCATCGTCATCGTGCTGGGCAAGTACTTCGACCGCGGAGGGGAGAAGCTCTGATGGTGAGCACAGTTATCACCATTATTTTGATTGCCGCGGGCACGTTCTTCTTGACCGTCAGCGCGGTGGGACTGCTCCGGTTACCTGATTTCTACGCGCGCACTCACGCGGTGGGCAAGT
>Ga0068714_10007282_pt1 | contig 10825 bp, 6 predicted proteins | sample MTBNYHSulfiMetaG_FD_62988 | JGI IMG/M metagenome (GOLD analysis project Ga0068714, IMG submission 62988) | Enrichment culture microbial communities from rom New York Harbor, USA that are MTBE-degrading - MTBE-NYH (New York Harbor Sulfidogenic)... | ecosystem: Environmental > Aquatic > Marine >...
GTCAAGCTCCTCTTAATTGGTAACCAAAGCATCGAATTCGCCGCGGAACTTGCGGATCATGGCGCTGATGGGTAAGGCAAAGGCGTCGCCGGTGGGGCAGAGGGTGGAGCCTTTGATTGTCTGGCATAACCAAAGCACCTGGTCGATATCTTTGCGGCAGCCTTGGCGAGCGAGGATTTTTTCCAACAGCTTTTCGATGGCCCAGGAGCCCTCGCGACAGGGCGTACACTGGCCGCATGATTCGTGGGCATAGAAGCGGATGGTCCGCAGGGTCAGCAGGGGGATACTGGTATCATGGTTGATGACGATGATGCCGCCGGAGCCGAGCATAGTATCCTTTTGCAGGCAGCCGTCGAAATCCATGTTCAAGCCCCCGGCCTCCTGGGCGGTAAGGATGGGCACGGACAGTCCGCCGACGATGACGGCCTTGAGGGCGCCCTTGACCCCACCGGCGGCGTCGAGAATTTTTTTGAGGGGTGTACCCATGGCGAATTCATAGACGCCGGGTTTATGGACGTGGCCGGATACGCCGAAGATTTTGAAGCCGTAGTTGTTGCTACTGCCGAACTGCTTATAGGCGCTGGGCCCGTTGGCGATGATATAGGGTACGCTGGAGAGGGTTTCGACATTGTTGACAATCGTCGGCCGGTTGTAAAGACCCTTGGCAGCGGGGAAGGGGGGCTTAAGGCGGGGATCGCCGCGCTTGCCTTCCAGGGATTCGATTAAAGCGGTTTCCTCCCCGCAGACATAGGCGCCGGCCCCGCGATGGACGATAATGTCTAAATCGAAACCTTTGCCCAGGATGTTTTTGCCCAACTTATTTTTGGCGTAAGCTTCGTTGATCGCCCGTTCGAGGATGTCGGCGATCCAGGCGAATTCACCCCGGATGTAAATAAAGGCGAGATGCGCTCCAATCGCGAAGGCGGAGATAGCCATGCCTTCCAATAGGAGGTGGGGATCATACTCCATGATCTGGCGGTCTTTAAAGGTGCCCGGCTCGCCTTCGTCGGCGTTGCAGATGAGATAGACCGGCTGGTGATTCTGTTTGGGCAGGAAGCCCCACTTCGTGCCGGTGGGGAAACCGGCTCCACCTAGGCCGCGAAGGAATGATTCCTTGACCTGGTCGATGACCTGCTGGGGGCTGGCGCCCAGGGCTTTCTCCAGGGCCTGGTAGCCGCCGTCGGCCAGGTAGGTGTCGATCGAGGTGGAATTTTCTTTGCCGCGTCGGCGAAGCAGGGCGTGGCAGTCGCTGTAAAAATATGATTCGTTCTTCCAGTCGGGCATAATGCCATTCCGCAGCGAGGCAATCAACTGGTCAACTTTTTCGACGGTCATATTTTCGTAATAGCGGTCATTAACCTGGATAATCGGACAGGAGCCGCAGGAGCCTAAATCCTGGACTTTACTGAGGGTGAATAAACCATCCGGGGTGGTCTGGCCGACCTTGATCTGGAGGATTTCTTCCAAATGGGCGAGGATCTCGTCCGCCCCCATGAGCAGGGCGGGGATATTGCAGTCAATCTGCAAGTGATATTTGCCCACGGGCACTTTATTGTACATGCTGTAGTAGGTCCACACGCCGAAGACCTCCGCGGTGGAAAGTCCCAGGATCTCGCCGATGGCGGTGAGGTCTTCCGGGGGGATATAGCCGTGGGAGAGCCGCTGGGCGAGATCCAGGGCGGGCATCAGGGCGGAGGGGCGCTGGGGATAGCGCTGGGCAATTTGCTCGATCTGGTCACGAAGTGCTTGACTTATCATAAAGTTACTCCTGGGATCGATTTTGCGTTATCACGTACTTTTTTTGCATTAGCAACTGATGCAAAAGTCTTCGATAAATCCGGCGAATTTTAGAAAGATTCGGGATAGCCGATATCTACAAAGGTGTTTTCCAGTCGGACCTTGTGCTCCATCTCCATATTAGCCAGGTTAAGGTAGTTCTTCTTGACCTCTTCATCGTCGCAAAGCGCAGCCAGTTGGCGATAGAATTCGAGGGCATGCTGCTCTTTTTTCATGGCCAGGGCGATGGCATCCACCGGTTTCATGTTTACGGAGAGCCGGGGTTCATCTACGGTTTCGGCGATTTTCAGGTCTTTGGGGGCCTGAAATTTAATCGCCAATGTGGAATCAAAGCGATATCTTTCCAGCAGGTCGCGATGGCCCATTTCCTGGGCGGCGAGATCTTTGAATATCTGTTTTATGTAAGGGTCTTCCGTCCGCGCGGCGACGTCGCGGTAGAACTCGTGGGACTCTACTTCCCGCTTGATGGCGATGGCGATTAGCTTTTCAAATTGTAATTGGTCCATGGCCCGGTCCTTTCTGTATATTAAGTGATCTTTTCCAAACGGGCGGCGCACACCTTATATTCCGGGATCTTCGAGATGGGATCGAGGGCGTCATTGGTCAGGCGATTAGCGGCGGACTCGACAAAATGGAAGGCGATAAAAATGCTTCCCCGGGCGACGCGATCAATGACGCAGGCCTTGATCCTGATCTCGCCCCGGCGGGTGGCGACGCGAACCATATCACCGGTGGCGATGCCAGCCGGGGCAGCGTCGGCGGGGTTGATCTCCACCATGCCGTAAGGTACAAGCCCGTCGAGCACCTCACTGCGGCGGGACATGCTGCCGGTATGGAAGTGCTCGAGGATCCGGCCGGTACTGAGCAGCAAAGGCCATTGCTCGTCCGGCTCCTCGGCGGGCGGACGATAGGTCATCGGGGTCAAGAGGCCCAAGCCGCGGGTAAATTTGCCCATGTGCAGAATGGGGGTGCCAGAGTGCTGGGCGGTTGGGCAGGGCCAGCATAAGCCGATGTCCTTGATACGTTCATAGTTAATGCCGGCATAAGAAGGGGTAAGCTGGCGAATTTCCTCAAAAATATCTTCCGGGGTGCGATTAAATTTATGCCCCATTCTCTCCGCCAGGTCGGCGATGATTTCAAAATCCTGGCGGACCCGGCCGGACGGTTGGAGGGCCTGATTGCTCAGTTGCACGCGACGCTCGGTATTGGTGAAGGTGCCGTATTTTTCCGCAAAAACCGGCGCGGGCAGCACCACGTCCGCCAAAGCAGCAGTTTCCGTCAGGAAAATATCCTGAACGACGATGAAATCGAGTTTTTTGAGGCTTTCTTCCACATGATTTAGATTCGGATCGGAGAGCATGGGATTTTCGCCCACGATGTAAAGGGCCTTGATCTTATCACCGCAGGCGGGGATCATCTCGGTGACGGTCATTCCGACTTTATCGGGGATTTTCACACCCCAAGCGTCGCTGAACTTTTTATTAGCGGCTTCGTTATTGACCGGCTGATAACCGCTGAAGACATTGGGCAAAGCCCCCATATCGCAGGCGCCCTGCACGTTGGACTGGCCCCGAAGTGGATTGACGCCGCCGCCTTCCTTGCCCAGGTTGCCGGTGATCATGGCGAGATTGGCGACGCTTTTGACGTTATCCACGCCGTGGGAGTGCTGGGTGATTCCCATGGAGAAATAGACGGCGGCGGTACCGCCGGTGGCGAAGAGCCGGGCCGCTTCGTACAGGTCTTTCTGAGGGATACCGGTAAGCTCTTCGGTTTTTTCAGGGGTAAAGAATTCCATGCTTTTGCGGTATTCGTCGAAATTTTCGCAGCGCTGCCGGATGAAGTCTTTATCCTCCCAGCCTTCACGCAGGATGATATGCTGCAACCCACTGAGCAGTGCGACATCGGAACCATTGCGCTGCTGTAACCACAGGACCGAGAAATCGACCAGCTCGATTTTTCGCGGGTCGCAGACGATGATTTTGGTGCCATGGAATTTGGCCGCCTGCTTGATCAGGCCGCCCAGCACGGGGTGATTGTGGGTGGTATTGGTACCGATGATGAGGATAACATCGGACTTGAGGCATTCTTCCATGCTGTTGGTCATGGCGCCAGAGCCGAAGGTCGTGGCTAGGCCGGCGACCGTGGAGCTATGACAAAGCCGGGCGCAATGATCGACGTTGTTGGTGTTGAAGACGACGCGAGCGAACTTCATGGCCTGAAAATTTTCCTCGTTGGTAATCTTGGCGGAAGCGAGCACGCCCAGGCTGTCGGGTCCGTATTTTTCCTTAATTTCCTGGAACCGGTGGGCGGTGAAGCCCAAGGCTTCATCCCAGGTGGCCTTGCGAAACTCACCATTTACGCGGATGAAGGGGTCAGTCAGCCGGTCGGGGTGCTGGACGTAATCCAGGCCGTAGCGGCCCTTTACGCAGAGCATGCCCTTGTTGGGCTGTTTGGGCCAGTTTTCCTCGTAGGCGGTAGCCCGGATGAATTTATTGTCTTTGATATGCATATTAATCTGGCAGCCGACGCCGCAGTAGGGGCAGGTAACGCGGGTTTTCTTTATTTCCCAGGTGCGGGCCTGGCCGACGGTTTTTTTATCAATCAAAGCCCCTACGGGGCAAAGCTGGACACATTCGCCGCACTGGACGCAGGAAGACTCGCCCATGGGCAGGTTATTATCGCAGACGATCTGCGTGTCATGACCGCGCCAGCCCATATCCAGGACCTCATGCACGACGTTGTTATTATCGCCGGTAACGCACCGGCCGCACTTGATGCATTTGTTACGGTCGATGACGATGGCCTCGGAAGAGTAATCCCGTTCGATATCCTCCGTTTCGATCAGAAAGGAAGGAATCTCGATACCTAATGAGTAAGCGGCGTCCTGTAGCTCGCAGTCGCCGTTGGCCTCGCAGGAGAGGCAATTATGTTTACCGCCGGCCAGTAAGAGTTCGATAACCATTTTGCGGGCAGCCAGCACGTTTTGCGATTTGGAGTTGACCACCATTTTGTCACGGACTTCCACACTGCAGGAAGTTTGCAGGCCCCGCATATTTTCGACCTCCACCACACAAACGCGGCATTTGCCCGCCTTGCCGGTCCGCGGATGCCAGCACAGGGAGGGGATGTAGATGCCATTCTCCCGCGCCACTTCCAGGATGGTTTGTCCCGCCTGCGCCGGGCACACCTGGTCGTCAATGGTTATCTGCATGTTGAATTCCTTTCCCAGAATCAAAAACAGGTGAATTGTATGGTGTTTTGAAAACCTACCAAACTCAGGGTATATATTATATCTATCATGACTAAAATCCTCATGATGATTCGGAAGCGTCTTAAAAAACGGCTCAATCCTTTAAGATTGTGCCGCAAATGTAAAATTTTATGGAAATAAACTTAAATGTCAAGCTGCAATATTGATTTAAATTTTTCCCAAAGGCAAGGCAACTACCTGATATATATAGCCTTATCCACCTAAGGCGACAATATTTCCTGCAGATGTGTGAGGTCGAAGCGAATAAGTGTCTCTTTTTAAAATTGTATTGTTGGCGGATAAAAAAAGTGCAAGCTCGACGATACTTTGCCGAGCTTGCCATGATTCATTCGGCCGTTAATAAACGGCCAGCAGTTCATTACTGCATATACGCTGTGTTTTACCACAGTTAAATTTGGACCAGATAAGGTCCCTCTGAAAATGTTTTGCCCCGCCCAGCGGCGGAGCTTGATGTTAATTGTATCGGTAAAAAAATCTTATTTTCTATAGGCTTTATGCTCCTGTTTTCTTGTGGAAAATGACTTATTCTTAAACAACAATTTGATCTTAATATTGCGAAGCTAACTGATTTTCTAATTTACTATAACACACTACTTGCCAAAATGCAAGTGTTTTCTCCAAGTTTAGTGGAAGATAAGGCGTTTTTTTTATTTTTTTTAGATATCGGACGCGAATAATATTGTCTGCTTAAGAGGTCTTTTAGAAGAAATACTTTATATTTAACCAGGGTAAGGAGAGTTTATCCTTTATCGAACCATTATTCGTTTTGTCAGCGGGTTCTAATAATTCTTGCAATTACGCAGGAGAGATGGCAATATATATAAACTATTAAATATTGATTATCCGTTTAGGGCAGCTTAATCTTTTTAGGCAGATTTAACCATATAAACCACGGTTAGTTACGATAGGCAGGGCCATTTTAGGGGTAGTCCAATATCAGGAGAAAACCATGGCAGTAACAGCAACCGGAAGTAAGTTTAGTCGCAATAACAGTTTGATCTTTGCTGCGGTATGCCTGGCGGGGGCGGCATGGTTTGGTTATGACGGGTGGTTCGGGCAGTACCGCCAGACGGAGCTGGAAAAGAACAATGGAGTGCCTACACCTAATCTCTATTTTAATCAATATGCCCCGGTACCACTGGCGACGTTTGCCATATTCTCACTAGTCTCAGCCATACGGACGCCGTCGAAAAAAGTTTTCGCGGATGAGAATGGGCTGACCATATTGGGTAAAGCGACCATTCCTTATAGCAGTATCAAGCAGATCGACAAACGGCCCTTTGAAAAAGAAGGACACTTTATTATCGAATACAGCCAAGATAATGGAGTAAAAAAGTTAAAACTTTCCGACCGCAAATATGATAATCTGGCGCTGCTGCTGGATGAAGTTATAAAACAGACGGGAGCAAAGCCTGCTGATAGCGTCTGAGAGAAATGCCCAACAACAAACCATTCCCGAGGAAATCGCTGTTCCAACAGATCCCTCTAACAACCGAGCCTTATGAGCCAAGCAATTTCCGGACAACTGGATCGCCATACGGAGGTTCGTTTTTTACGCGGGGTGGGTCCGCGTCGGGCTGAATCATTCGCCCAGTTGGGGGTGCGGACGGTGGAGGATTTTCTGGAGTATTATCCGCGTGATTACGATTTCATGCCGCCATTGTCACCAATCGCAGAAATAGCGGTAGATCAGCAGGCAACCGTGGCGGGCCGGGTGGCTGCGACCCGATTTAATAAGAGATCGAAACCTCCTCGGTTTGAGGTCGAGCTGGACGACGAGACGGGCGGGTGCCGGTTGCTTTGGTTTTATGGCGGCTATTTGCAGGATAAGATTTTACCGGAAGAATTGATCGCGGCCTGGGGTAAAATAAGCCAATATAAAGATGCCCTGCAGATCGTCAATCCTCGTTGGATGAAACTGGAGGATATGGACCGGCTCAGCGAGCAGGATCGCGAGGGTCAGGCTGTTTATCCCGCCAGCAGCCAGCTTACCAGCCGGCAGATTTCGCAGATTATTACCACTTCGCTGGAGGCGATGCTGGCGTGCGTGCGGGAGCGTTATGATGAAGATTTTCGCCGGCGGCGCGAACTGCCGAGCCGACGGCAGTCACTGGAATGGATCCATCGCCCGCCCACACCGGAGCACATCAAGCAGGCCCGGCGGGGGCTAGCTTACGATGAGCTGTTCCTGATGGAGCTGGGCATCGCTTTGCGGCGTGAGCGGCTGCACACGGCGCTGTCCGCCAGACCGCTGAAAATCAATGAAAAGCTGGATCAGCGGATTCGGCGCTTGTTTGGCTTTACCCTGACGAAAGATCAGGACAAGGTCATCGAGGAGATCTGCGCTGATATGGCCCAGCCCTTGCCGATGAATCGCCTGCTGCAAGGTGACGTTGGTTCCGGCAAGACGGTGGTAGCCTTGTATGCCGCCCTGCTGGCGGTGGGTAATCATTATCAGGCGGCGATTATGGCCCCGACCGAGGTATTGGCCCAGCAGCATTTTCAGAGCATTGAACGATATCTGCAACACAGCCGGGTCAAGCGAGTGCTGCTGACGGGGGGATTGACGGGCAAGAAGCGTAATGACCTGATGCAGCAGATCAGCCAAGGCCAGATTGATATGGTTGTGGGAACCCAGGCTTTGCTGCAGCAGGATGTGGTTTTTAACCGTCTGGCCCTGGTGGTAATCGATGAGCAGCACAAATTTGGTGTCCGTCAGCGGGAGCGGATTCGCGGTAAGGATGAGGCGCCGCACTGTCTGGTAATGACCGCCACCCCCATTCCCCGCACGCTGGCAATGACGGTGTTCGGCGATCTGGATATATCGTTGATCAAAACCCTGCCCCCCGGCCGACGCAAGGTTATCACCCGCTGGTATGGTCCGGAAAAGCTCCCCCTGGCTTATGAATTTATCCGGGGCAAGGTCCGCCAGGGCGAACAGGCGTATTTTATCTATCCCCGGGTAGATGAAGGACCTGGTCAGGAAGGCGACGACCATGAAACTAATGCATTATGGAATGATTATAGCCCCGGCCAGGTCAAGGCCGCCATCGCGGAAAGTGAGCGTCTTCAGCGGGAAATATTTTTGGAATTCAAGGTAGGATTGTTGCACGGGCAGATGGATAGCAAGCAAAAGACCCTAACCTTAAAGCAGTTTCGCGCCGGTCAGATTGATATTCTGGTTTCCACTGTGGTTATCGAAGTAGGGATAGATGTACCCAACGCCACCATCATGGTGATCGAGTATGCCGAGCGTTTTGGCCTGGCGCAACTGCATCAACTACGGGGCCGGATCGGGCGGGGCGAAAAGCAGTCCTATTGCCTGCTGTTTGGCCAGGCAAATACGCCGGCCGCCGATCTGCGGCTGGATGTTATGACGCGGACCAACGACGGCTTTCGGATTGCTGAAGAGGACCTGCGGATCCGTGGGCCGGGGGAATTTTTCGGTACGGCACAACATGGTCTTCCCGATCTGAAGATTGCCGATATAATTAATGACATCGATTTGTTGCGGATGGCCCGTCGGGACGCCTTCGCCCTGGTGAAGGAGGATGCCCGGCTGCTGGAGCCGGGTCATCAGGTATTACGCGACGAGCTGACGGAGAAATTCGGCGATGATATAGATTTAATCGGTGTGGGATAGCAGCTTGAAAGACCGAAGCAAAAAAATAAGTGACGAGTTGAACGCCGGGTCCTGGTTGTGCGCCTTGGCGGTGCTGATGGCATTTGCTTTTCTGGCGATGGAGTATGGTTTCCGGATTACGCCGCTGCCGCCGGCGTATCTGCATGCCGGTCAAGTGGCGGCAGCGGTGATGATGCTGGCGGGCAAGCTTTACCAGTGGGGCCTCCTCCAGCGGCGAGCATTCCAGTGGCATGAAGCTATACCCGACATGATTTTGTTGTGCCTGATACTGCTGGGCTTAGGGTTGGCGCCGCAATTTCTTAAAGACCCTGCCTTAACCATAATAATTCGCTGGGCGATATTTCAAACATATCTGCTGATAATAGCGCTATTGTATCTGGGACGATTCAGTGTTATCGCCGCATCTTCGGGACGGGCGCCGACGCGGGCGCTATTGCTTAGTTTTGGCATGGTTATCCTGATGGGGGCGATTTTGCTGATGCTGCCGGCGGCCCATCGTCAAAGACCCCTGAGTTTTACCGATGCGGTTTTTACCGCGACCAGCGCCACCTGCGTGACGGGTCTGATCGTGCAAGACACAGGCAGCGATTTTACCCCTCTGGGCCAGACCATTATCCTTATCATGATCCAGGCGGGAGGAATAGGAATAATGATATTCGGCAGTTTATTCGCCCTGCTGTTAGGCAGCCCGCTTTCCATGCGTGAGTCGGTGGCCATGCGGGATATAATGAACGAACAAGCGCCGGGTCGGGTCGGGAAAATGGTGGTGTTTATATTTATAAGCACATTTCTCTTCGAGGCATTGGGAGCAGCGGGACTTTACGGAATGTGGCAGGGGAGCCTGGCCCCGGCGGAGCGGATCTATCGCAGCGTTTTTCATGCCATCAGCGCCTTTTGTAATGCCGGTTTTTCCCTCCAGAGCGATAGCCTTATCTCATACCGGGATAGCTGGCAACCTTATCTGGTTATTTGCCCGCTGATAATCATCGGCGGCCTGGGTTTCCCGGTACTGCACAATCTCTGGGTTCTGCTGCGGGCGCGATGGCGAAAACGACGCCAGGGCGGCAACCATGATAAAGCATATGTCCCGACGCGGATGAGCCTGCACAGCAAGCTGGCATTAACGGCCACCGCGGCCCTGCTGGTGGGCGGCATGATAGCGCTGGTGATTGTGGAGCTAACTCGGCCGGACGTTAAAACCAATCCCAGTGGAATGACTTTCCTGGACGCCTTCTTCAATTCGGTAACCGCCCGCACCGCGGGATTCAATACGGTAAATATAAAAGAGCGCAGCGCCGGGGCCAAGCTGGTGTTGATCTTTCTGATGTGCGTGGGCGGTTCACCCAGTTCCACCGCCGGTGGTATCAAGACGGTTACCTTTATGGTCATGGTGCTGTTGATTTACTCGACGATGCGGCGGCATCAGCAGGTGGTAGCTTTCCATCGGACCATTCCCGTAATGATCCTTCGCCGAGCGGCTACGATGGTAATATTGTATGGATTGATCCTGTGGTTTTTTACTCTCCTGCTGACGATTACGGAGAGCAGTTTGGGGGTTGATTTGATGGATTTATTTTTTGAGGTGAGTTCCGCCCTGGGGACGGTGGGCCTATCGACCGGGGTGACGGGACAATTGACATTGGCTGGCAAGTGGGTCATCATATTAGCGATGTTTATCGGAAGATTGGGTCCCTTGAGTTTGCTGGCGGCTCTTACTTTTAATACGACGATGGCGCGATATGATTACCCGTACGAACCGCTGGTGGTAGGATAGAATTTATCGATATCATGAACGATTGATATTAACTGAATGAACATATTTTTTAGGAGTGGCAATTATGGGGCGTTTCGCGGTAATAGGATTGGGCCGCTTCGGCGGTCAGTTGGCCCGTGCCCTGGCCCGTTCCGGGGCGGAAGTTATCGCTATCGACAAGGATCGGAAGATTGTCGATCAGATCAGCTCGGAGGTAACCGTGGCCGTCCGCCTGGATAGCACCGACGAAGATGCCCTCCGCGCCCAGGGCGTGGATAAGGTGGATGTGGCGGTGGTAGGTATCGGCCAGGATTTTGAATCCAACATTTTAACTACGGTTACCCTTAAATCCATAGGGGTT
>Ga0068714_10007283_pt1 | contig 10820 bp, 11 predicted proteins | sample MTBNYHSulfiMetaG_FD_62988 | JGI IMG/M metagenome (GOLD analysis project Ga0068714, IMG submission 62988) | Enrichment culture microbial communities from rom New York Harbor, USA that are MTBE-degrading - MTBE-NYH (New York Harbor Sulfidogenic)... | ecosystem: Environmental > Aquatic > Marine >...
GTGTAGGGGCGCAGCTTGCCTGCGCCCGGGATCGTCCAGCGTCAGCCGTGAAGTACTTCGATTCCTTCGTGCGCTGCGTGGTCGGATGATCGAGGACTCGCCGCCAACAGGCAGCAGCGGGAGGAGGCGAGCTCCTCCCCTACAGAACCCCCTTGTGTGTAGGGGCGCAGCTTGCCTGCGCCCGCGCTTCGGTCCATCGGTCGCCGTGAAGTACTCCGATTCCTTCGTGCGCTTCGTGATGAAGAAGGACGGTGCGGTTGGGCTACAGGGGCTGCTCAGCGTTCCGCGGCGCGCGCTTGCTCGATCCGCGCTCTGAGCGCGGTGATCTCTTCGTCGATCCCCGGCGCAAGGAGCTCGGGCGCGAGCCCCGGGGGGAGCGTCGGTCGGTCGAGGTTGAACCGGCGGTGCAACTGCAAGGCGTTCACCACACTCTGCCCGAGGTGGCAGTTGTTGTGGAAGATGTAGGTCGTCTTGACCTTTCCCGCGGTCTCCTCGATCCGCCGCACCCAGCCTTCGAGTTCGTCCTCGCTGTACAGGTAGTCGTACCGGTGGCTCGGGGTGGGGTGGTGCCACCACAGCTTGGCGTTGCGCCCGTGGAACCGGTAGTAGGCGACGTCGGTCGTCGTGACGTTGCTCGCGCCGGGAAGCCCCGAGAGCGAGGGGAGATCCACGTTCACGAACCCCAGCGAAAGGTCCGCCAGGGCGGCGTAAACCGCATTGTTGTACCACCCGGTGTGCCGGAACTCGACGTTCACCGGAATGCCCCAGCCGCCGACCGCCGCGGCGAGCTGGCGCAGATGGTCAAGCCCGTCCGAGCCGGCCTTGAATGAATAGGGGAACTGGGCGAGCAGGCCGCCGAGTTGCCCCGTGGAGACGAGCGGGGCGATCCCCGCGCGAAACGGGGCGATCACCGAGGTGAACTTCTCCCGCTCGTGCGTCATCTCCTTGGGAAGCTTCACCACGAACGTGAAGTCGGGCGGCACCTTCTTCAGCATGCGCTCGAACATGGACGCAGCGGGGACGCGGTAGTAGGTGGAATTGACCTCGACGGTGTCGAAATGGCGCGCATAGAAGGAGAGCATGTCGCCGGAGGCGGTCCCTCGAGGATAGACGGTGCCGATCCAGTCCTTGAAGCTGTAGCCGGAGGTCCCTACATGGATCATCGCCGTCATGTCCCATCCTAGCCCGGCCGCTCGAGTGCGTCAACGGCTCACTAGAACTCCCACTCCTCGCCCTGTGAGAACCCGCCCACGTGCTCGGGGATCGCCTCGTAGAGGAGCGTCTGACCGCTGACGATCGCGCGCTCGCCGAACCGGTCGCGGATCCGGTCGATCGCGCCGTTCAGCCGCTCGCGGTGGCGGTCCTCCTCCAGCAAGACCTCCGGGAGGTCCCGCTTCTCGGAGAGGTTGCGCACCGACACCCCGACCTGCGAGACCGCCTCGGGCTGGATCGGCATCTTGCGCTGGATCGCGAGACACGCAGCGTAGATCGTCTCCGCGTCGTCGGTGGAGAACGGGAGGGTGATCTGCTTGCCGTGGTGCGGCCCGATCGCGCCGAGCCGGAACCCGAAGTACACCGTCCGTCCGACGTAGCCAAGCTTGCGCATCCGCCGTCCGACCCGGTCACAGAGGTCGTGCAGAACGAGCAGGGCGAGTGGGAATGGCCGCAGCCGGGGCGGCAGCGACTTCGAATGGCCGACCGACTTCACCGGAGCAACCGTCGTGTAGGGAATCACAGGCGTCGAGTCGCGCCCCTGGCCCAACTGCTTCAGGAACAGACCATATACCCCGAACTCCTGCTTCAGGTACCGGCCGGACGTTCGCCCGAGCTGCGCCAGGGTGTGGACTCCGATGCGGGCGAGCCGCGCCTCGATCCGGCCGCCGATCCCGCACAGGTCGCCGACCGGGGTCTCCTCGAGGAGCGCGGGGAGGTCCTCATCGCGCAATATGCCGATCCCGTCGGGCTTGTGGCGCTTGGCGACGAGCTTGGCGAACGCTTTCTGCGACGCGATCCCGATGGTACACGTAATGCATGGGCCGAGCCCCTCGCTGAACGCGTCCTTGATCGCGCGCGCCATGGCCATCGGACCGCCGTAGCGGGGGGCCTCCTGGGTGACGTCCATGAACACCTCGTCGATGCTGAAGACCTCGAGCAGCGGCGTGTACTCCTTGAGAATCGCGAGGAATCGCTTGGTCGTCGCGATGTAGCGCTCCGCCTTGCCCGGGACGAGCAGAAGCGACGGACAGAGACGCCGCGCCTCCCAGTTCGGCATCCCCGTCTTTACCCCGTGCCGTTTCGCCTCGCGCGACGCCGCAACCACGATCGACCCCTCTTGCGGCCGGCCGGTCACGCCGATCGCCCGACCGCGCAGGGTCGGCGACGCCTGCTGCTCGACCGAGGCGAAGTACGAATCCATGTCGAGGTGCAGGATGATGCGGCCCATCTAGACCTCCCCCTCGATCGCGTCGAGGATCCACACGCAGCGATTCGTATTCAGCCGCAGCCGGAACTCGTCCTTTCCGCAGCTCACCGCGTAGCACAAAAAGAGCGTCTGACCCTCCCGCTCGGGATGGACGAGGTTTGTTGCGGTGACGTCGAATCGGCGATTCTTCCAGCGAAAGGCGCGGAGGATCGGATGCGGAGATCCCCGTTGATAGACGACGTAAGCATCGATCAGCTCTTCGATCGGTTGGAGCATCGGCGTTCACCGCGTTCAGTGTATCGGCTGAACGAGGCGCCGTCAACCCCCGAGGATCGAGAAGAACCGGTAGGCGGGATGGGGCCCAGCGACACCAATGGATTCGCGTCCGATGAGCCGCAAGGCGCTCAGCCGGCCGACGCGGTGGAGACACGCGTTGTGTCGGATCCCGAGCGCCTCCGCTAGGTCTTTGGCGGTCACGCTTCCCCGCTCGATCACCAGAGACAGGGTCTCGCGCATCGGTGACGGCAAGGGGCCAAGGACCTCCCATCCCTCATCCACCAGGCAGAGCATCGCGAGGCGGCGTTGCTCGAGTTTGTGGGAGAGATCGTCGGCGAGTTCGAGGTCCGGTGTGCAAACGACCAGGTACCGGTCCCCGTACTCCTCGGCGGCCAGCCGGCTGTAGGGCAGGGCGATCGCCTCGTCGGCGAACGAGCCGCTCAGCACCTCCACCCCGTCCAGGGAGACGATGAGCCGTCCCGGCTCGCAAAGTGCAGTCAGAGCTGAGAGGAGCGCCGCGCGAGCGGCCTCCCCTTCGAGCCGCGTGCCAACGCGGGCTCCGAACGACGCGATGCGGAACACGCCCTCTTCCATTTCGTTCATTGAACCCGATGAACCGGTGAGCTGTCAACCGGCGGCTCGTCGATCCCGAACACGCGGCGCGGCAAGCGAACGGCGATCTGCACACCGGGGAACGCCGGCGCGTCGTACACCCCACCCCGCTCGGTATCCATGTAGAGGACCGCCTCCCCGCTGCGCACGGCGAAGACGCCGTCCCATCGCCGGACGAGCTGCGCGATCCGCCGCAGTTCGCCGCCGCGGCCGGGATCGGTGAAGCGGCTCATCCCCTCGAACACGATCCGGTCGAGGGCCACGGCGTCCGTGAGACCGCTCTCGCCCCCGCGCAGGGAGAGACTGCTGCGAAGGCCGATCCCGCCGTCCGCAACCGCAAGGAAGATCGAGTCAGCGTAGTCCTGCATCGCGGCCAGGCCGTGGGGATCGGCCAATTCGCCGGTGGCGTTGCCGTGTTGGGGGATATTCTGGAACAGCTCCAGCATGACCTTGACCAGGGCGTGGCGGGACGATCCGGTCAAGGGGTACCGTGCCGAGAGCTGCTCGTCGAAGGCGGTGACCAGGCGCGACACGTCCTCCTCGCGGGCGATCCGCGTGATGGGCTGGAGCGCCGTGGTTCGCGCGGACGCCGGCCGCTGCCGGGGAAAGCTCGGGACTTCGCCGCCCAGACCCATCGCGGCCATCCAGCGCTGGACGGCTCGGTTCGTCGGCCAGCGCACGGTGATTCCCACGTGCTCACGGGCCGCCTGCCCGAAGGCGAGCGCGAGGATGAGCAGGGCGTAGGGATCGACAAAGTCGACCCCGCGCAGGTCGAGCGTCCGCCCGGCGTGCTCGGGGAGGACGGCAAGGAGTTGATCGATCGTCTCGGTAGTCAGCTGCACGGCGAAACGCTCCAAGGCGGTGAGGATGCTCGACAGGGTAGCGCGGCAGCGAGGATCGGGCAAGCAAGTGGGCACTGCAACGTATCCCGGACCATGTTGTCACCTATCGCCTGTCCGGAGCGCGTCGCCCGATCAACGCACGGGCGAGCGAGGCACCGAGAACGATCCCCGTGATTGGAATCGCGAACCCCCGAAGCGCCTCGGCCAACGTCGGCAGGGCGCCGCGCTGGGCCACCCCAACGACGAGGTACCCCACGTAGGCGAGGTAGTACGAGAAGAAGAGTGCCCCCTCCCAACGGACCATCGCCCGCCCGGTGAAGAAGACAATCAGGCAGGCCGCGGACGCGGCGAGCATGACCGGGAAATCGAAGTGGATCGCGCTCTCGGGCACAGCGATCCCCGAGCCGCGCACCGCCGCCGACAGGCCAAGCACACCGAGCACATTGAACACGCAGCTTCCAACCACGTTCCCGAGCGCGATGCTGTACTCCCGTCGCAGCGTGGCGACCACCGAGGTCACGACCTCAGGCAGCGACGTGCCGACGGCCACGATGGTCAGTCCCACGATCAACTCGCTGATGCCGAGGGCGTCCGCCGCGGCCGTGGCCGCGTCCACCACCCATTTGGCGCCGAGGGCAAGGGCGGCGAGCCCGACGACGACGGCTGTGATCGCTGTGAGGACCCGCCGTCTGGCGACTGGCTTGCCCCTTCGAAATGGGCCAGCCCGTAGGCGCAGCCATCGCTCCGGCCCCAGCGCTTGCCGGATCAGGAGCGCCACATAGCTCAGGAGAAGGACGAGGAGCACGGCACCCGCGCCTTGGTCGATCGCCCCGTCGCGGGCGAAGACGAACGCCAGCACGGACGCACCAATCATCACGGGAACGTCCGACCGGATGAGCTGGCGATCGACGACGAGCGGCCGGATCAGCGCGCAGAGCCCGAGAATCAGGAGAAGGTTGGCGATGTTGCTCCCGAGAACGTTGCCGATTGCGATCCCGGGCTGGTTGAGGAGGCTCGCCCCCACGCTCACACCCAGCTCTGGCGTGCTGGTACCGAACGCAACAATCGTCAGGCCGACGACAAGTGGGGAGACCCCGAACGCGCCAGCCAATCGGGACGCGCCGCGCACCAGGAGGTGCGCCCCGCCGATCAGTGCAGCCAACCCCCCAAGGAAGAGTACGACGTGTTGCATGGTCGCATCCCGCGCCCTTACCCGCCCTCCGTTGATGGCAGTATACCGCGACGCGAGTCACGCGACTTGGCATGTCCTGCCCCAGCGGCTATAAGCTGTGCCACCGCGAACCCGGGTGTTTCCGTGAGGTGCGCGATGCAAGGAGGTTGCCATGTGCGGGCGTGTTGCTGCGGTGTGGTTGCTGGCGGGAGTTGTTCTGGGATGCGTCCTCGTGGCGCAATCGGTCGATCTTCCTAATCGTTTCGAGGACTCGGGGCTGGGCTACACCATCGACTATCCGAGCGGCTGGAGCTACACCAAGCCGAGGTCGTATTCCGTGACCTTCAGCGGCGCGTACGGAACGCCGGCCGGTGAGGCCAGTGTGACGATCGAGAACCTTCTGTCGACGGCCGCCGGCGGACAGTACGGGACGGCGCCCAGCGTGATCAATGCATACAAGTGCGAGCTCGTCACCGAAAGCGGGGAGGTCTGCATCTCCACCAGCCAGTACCCGAATGGCGATGGCTACGTCGCGCAGTTCGTCTATCAGGGCGTGTCCCTCAAGGAATGGCGAATCGTCGTTGCGCGTGCGGACGGGAGCGTCTTCCACGCCTGGGCGTACATCGCGCCGGCCGCTCGGTTCGAGACCTACTTGCCGATCGCGCAGGCGATGCTCGCCTCGTGGCGGCTGTCCGGCGCGGGCGAATCGACGCCGAAGCCGTCGCCTGCCACGTCCGGATCGATCCGCGTTCTGCTCGAGGTGACCGATCGCATCGGGCGCCTCTCGACCTGCAACTCGGATTCCGATCTGAGTCTCGGCCGCTGTGATAGGCGTGTCTACTCGGTGACCGTGGCGTCCGCCGGGTATCTAGCCTGCGGTCTGGTCGACGAAGCCGGGCAGTGGATCGGCGCCCGCGTGACCGATGCGGCGGGTGAGCAGGTGGCGATCAAGCCGGGCAACTTCGCGGAGGCCTACACCGGCGCGCACGCGGTCGAACCGGGGATCTACACGGTGACTGTCGGGCCTGAGCTGTTTACAAGCGAGTCCGCTTTTGAGCTTCAGGTCTACTTCTCGACACAGGCATTCACCGTCGAGGACCTCGAGGCGCAGTTCGGGGACCGCACCCGCGTGCTGGTTCGCTAGCTGGGTGTCCGCCGCTGCGGCCGGAAGGTTCGGATCACCTTCTTGAACTTGCCGGACGGCAGCAGTCGCACGGCAGCGACACTTCGGCAAACACTGTGCAGGTCGGGCGCCGATCGCTCGATCTCCCTGACGATCCGGCCCGCGATCGCCGCGTCCGGCTCGCCGTTCCACACGATCGCCACCTCAACGCGGTCGGGCGCGACCTGGACGATCTGATACCGGTGCACCGCCTGGGAGATGTCGTGCGCCGCGCGCGGGGAGCGGAGGGCATTGAACACGGCGTTGGTGAGGATCCGCGGGGAGAGGTGCCGTCCGTCCGCGAGGATCACGTCATCATCGTCTTTGCCCGAGAGTTCCACGAGGAATGGACCGCGCTCGCCGCAGCCGCAGCGGTCGTTCGGCGTACCGATCAGGGCGCCCCGGTCTCCGAGCTCCAGGCGGATGAACGGCATCGTTCGGCCGTAGAGGCTGGTGACGAGCAGCCGTCCGACCGTCCCGTGGACCGGGCGTCCGCCGTCGTCCACGGCTTCGATGAGGCAGGCGTCCCGGTTGATGTGAAACCGACCCGGCGCCCGGGGACACTCCCACGCGAGGTTGCCGACTTCCTCGCAGCTATAGAGGTTGGCGATCGGTGCATCGAAGACCTCGGCCAGCAACCGCCTCACCTTCTCGTGGAGCGCCTCGCCCCGGCAAACGACGAGCCGCGGCCGGATCATCGACGGCTGACCCTCGCGGAGCGCTTCTGCCAGGAGCCCGAGACATGTGGGATACCCTTCCAGGAGCTGCGGCCGGCTGGAAGCAAGAGCTGCCACTTGCCGTCCGAGCGGCAGGTCGCCCGGAAGTCGGTGGATCGAAACCAACCCGAGCCGTTGCTCGAGCGGACGATCGGCGTGAGGGACCATCGGGCCCACGTCGACGATGCGGAGCGGAAGAGTCAAGGGGGCGTACCGTCGCAGCGTGCGGAGCAGGACCAGCTTGCGGAACGCGGCCTCCGCCCGACTCAGAAGGACCGTCACCGGCATGCCGCTGAAGCCACTCGTGCTCGTGCGCGCGCAGCGGCGTGGGTTGACCTGCCGGTGCGTCCGGGCAGCCACTCCGGCCGCCACGAGTTCCTCCTTCGTTGTGATCGGCCACTCCGAAAGGCTCTCCGGAAAACGGTGGAGCCCGCCCAGCCGCTCTCGCCAGAATGGGACGGCCTCGAACGCACTGTGCAAGGCAAAGGACAGGCTCCGCTCGACCTCGCGGTCGGCCTTGTGGAGCTTCAGGCGATACACTCGTCCCCGCATCTTGGTCGACTACATACCCGATGCGTGCTTCCAGGGCAACCCCACGGCCCCTGCCACCCGTTTCGGAGTGGATTGACGCCGGTCGGTTTTGCCGTATGCTCGAGTCCGCTGAATTGCATCGACGGAGGCGAAGGAGGAATCCCCCGCTTCAGCGCTTCGACGGGAACCGTCCTGATGGCGCGGCTGTGTGCGTCTGAGTGGGGAGGCTCGAATGAGGACCATCGGACTTCTTCTCGTCTCCAACCTGTTCATGACTGTGGCTTGGTACGGGCATCTCCGGTTCCGCAGCACCCCTCTCTGGATCGTCATCCTCGCGAGCTGGGGCATCGCGCTCGTCGAGTACTGTTTCCAGGTCCCCGCAAATCGCTTGGGATATGGGCAATTCAGCGCCGCCCAGCTGAAGACGATCCAGGAGGTCATCACGCTGGTCGTCTTCTGCGGGTTCTCGGCCGTCTATCTGAAGGAGCCAATGCGATGGAATACCGCGGTGGGATTCGCCTTTCTTGTTGCGGCTGCGTACTTTCTCTTCAGGAAGTGAGTTCAACAGGCCCGATTGGACCCCGGATGGGCGGATCGCTAAGATGCACCCATCCCCTTCTGTGAGGTGGTGGCTGCGTGCACACACCGCCAATCACCGCGATGTTGGCTGCCCTTCGCAGACGCCCGCCAGGCCTCTCGCGCCTGCGGTATCAGCGCTGGTCGATCGGGCTCTATCGAGGCGTGGCGCTCAATTCGCTCGCACCCCACCCTGAGGCCACGAATCCCGTTCTGGCACCCGAAGACGTCACCGACATCGATGCGTGGTTCGTTGCCGATCCCTTCCTCTTGCAGCGGGACTCCGGTTACGTGATGTTCTTCGAGGTGATGGGCCGCTCGGATCGGAAGGGACGGATCGGCCTGGCGCGAAGCCAGGACGGCATCGCCTGGTCGTACGTGGGGATCGTGCTCGACGCCCCCCATCACCTGTCGTACCCCTATGTGTTCGAGTGGAACGGCACCGTCTACCTCCTGCCCGAGACGGCCGAGCGCGGGGCGGTGACGCTGTACGCGGCCGGACGATTCCCCGACCGATGGACCTCCCGACACACCCTGCTTCACGGCCGATACGCCGATCCGTCGATCGCGTTCGCGGACGGGCGCTGGTGGCTCTTCGTAGCGCAAGGAAACGGTACCCTGGAGCTCTTCTCGTCGACACGCCTCGCGGGGCCGTACCGCGCACATCCTGGAAGCCCGGTCGTCCTCAACGACCCGTGCGCCGCGCGACCGGCCGGCCGCGTCTTCGTCATGGGGGATCGCCTGATCCGTTCCGCGCAGGTCTGTGATCCGATCTATGGGACCGGAGTTTCGCTGTTCGAGATCACGGTGCTCACCCCCACGCGGTACGAGGAGCGACCGCTCGGGCAGATCCTTGGCGCCACTGGGTGCAGCTGGAATGCTGCAGGCATGCATCACCTGGACGCAGTCAGGCTCGACGATGGATCGTTCCTGGCAACGGTCGATGGCTGGCAGGCGGCCCGGCGGTTTCCGCGGTGCCGGGTACGACGAGGCGAGGAAGCGACGCATGGCTAGTGCTGCTCAAGGTCGCATCCTCCACATCGTACGGGAGGCCGCCTACGGCGCGACTGAGAGCGTCTGCGAACTGGCGCTCCATCTGCCCGCGTACGGGGTTGACGTGCAGCTCCTCTCACTCGTCCGTCCGGACGACGATCCCGGGCCAGGCCTCGCGCGGGTCGAGGCGGCCGGAATCCCGGTGACGCGAGTGCCGATCCGCATGCCGGCCAGTTGGATGCGGCCCGAGCCTCTTTATCGACTGGGTGACATCAGGCGAATACGAAGAGCCGTGGAGCGCATCGAGCCCGAACTCATCCATTGTCACGAGAGCTTGGGCCTCGCGGCGGCCCGCGGCGCATCCGCACCCGCCGTGGTGACCGTACACGGCGCAACGGGGAAGAATCCGCTCTACGAGCACCTTTTCCGCCGATTGTGTGCGGGGGTTGACGCGAGGATCGTTCTGACGCAGGCGGATCTGCGTTCCTTCGCCGCATCGGCCCGCGATACGGTCCTCCTGAGAAACGCCGTGGACTCCGGCTGGTGGCGCGCAGCCTGTGACCGCGCGGTCGACCTCCGTCCCGAACTTGAGATTCCAAGCCATGTGTTCGTGATCGGTCTCGTTGGGCGTCTCAGCCCTGAGAAGGGAACCGAGCCGTTTCTGCGCGCCTTCGCGCGCCGGCAGGCGCACAGCGGATCAAGGACGTGCCTTCTCATTGCCGGCTGCGGCCCCCGGGAGGCTCGCCTCCGCCGTCTCTGCGATCGCCTCGATCTCCATCCAATCACCCGGTTCGTCGGGCGTCGCCACGACATGCCGCGAGTCTATCGGACCACCGATCTCGTCGCGCTCCCGTCTCGCCGAGAGACACAGCCGATGGTCGTCCTCGAGGCGCTCGCCTGCGGCGTCCCCGTCGTCGCCACAGCGGCCGGAGAGGTGCCGGCCATGCTCGCCGGTGGCGCCGGACGGGTCGTGCCGATGAGAGATCTCCACGGTATGCTCGAGGCCATCGAATCCCTCATTGCTTCGAAGGTGCAGCGCGGCAGCTTGATCGACCGGGGTCGCCTTCGCGTTGCGTCCCTCTACGACTCCGGCGGTCTTGCGCGCGAGGTCGTGGATCGGGTCTACGCACGGCTCCTTCCTTGATCAGTCTGAACAGGCCGGGTTACTTGGGCGCGTCCGCCTGCGCGAACGTGCCGTGTCCGAGCAGCGAGGCGATGTTCGCTTGCGGGTCGATCACGGGCTCGATCAGCGGTGAGGCGCAGGTGAGGAGCGTCGTCACGCCGGGGCCGTGGCCCGCGAGGAGACAGTCGCTATGAACGATGATCCCGATCGTGACTGCACCCCGGTGGTACGCCCGCCCGTACCGATTGTCGTGGTCGAGCAACGCCACGAAATCGCCGAAGCGGATCTTGTCGAGACCGTACTCCTTCACCGTTTCCGGATCGCTCGTCATGATATCGTAGTCGCCGGAGAAGACGTTCGATGCTCCGAGGCCCGATCCCATGCAGGCAGCGGGCA
>Ga0068714_10007284_pt1 | contig 10819 bp, 12 predicted proteins | sample MTBNYHSulfiMetaG_FD_62988 | JGI IMG/M metagenome (GOLD analysis project Ga0068714, IMG submission 62988) | Enrichment culture microbial communities from rom New York Harbor, USA that are MTBE-degrading - MTBE-NYH (New York Harbor Sulfidogenic)... | ecosystem: Environmental > Aquatic > Marine >...
GGAGAATTGACGATTATCGATTCCTATCTGGAGCCCGGCCAGCTGCATCGATTCCAGAACAACCGGACCGTCACAATCAAGGCGAACCTCAGGCCCGGTGCGCCCACTTCCGTACCGAGCGTGGTGGAGTCGGTCCGCTCCTATTACCAGACAATCAAACATCAGTACCCCGGCGCGGAACTGAATTTTTCGGGTGAATTCGAAACAACCCGCCGGTCGTATACTTCGTTGACATATGCGTTTCTGATTGCATTGCTCATCATCTATTTGATCCTTGCCACACAATTCAGGTCCTACCTGCAGCCTCTTATCATCTTGTCGGCAGTAGTTTTTGCACTCATTGGAGTGGTATTCGGCAAACTGGTCACACAGGGACTTTTCACGGTAAACAGCTTTGTCGCTACCGTGGGCGTAACGGGAGTTGTTGTCAACGACTCCCTGGTCTTGATCGACTTCATTAACAGAGCGTACCGAAGAGGACTTTCAAGGCGGGAAGCGGTTGAGGAAGGGATTCGGGTTCGCCTGCGCCCGATTCTTCTTACAACCTTGACCACCACGCTCGGCCTGCTGCCGATGGCCCTGGGCATTCCGGACTATTCGATCGTTTGGGGCACAATGGCATCGACCTTTGTAACCGGCCTCTGCACGGCCACTTTTTTGACTGTTTTCATCGTTCCCATAGAGTGGGAGCTGTTGATGGGACTCAAATTGAAGGTGGCTGGCTGGCGGGAGAACCGAGAGACAGCGTAAAGCTCAACACAGTTACGACTAAGAGTATTCTGCTTTGAAGGGGCGCTGCCGTTTTGGTGGCTTGCCCCCTCATTCGAATCTCCCAAACAAGTGCTCACACTTTAACGAACGGCAGTCCGAGGTGCTCGCGCCGTTCTTCAATGTGCCGGCGAATGGCAACGGCTGCCTTGTTGGGGTCGGGCTCCACATGGAAGGTTGCCCCAACCACATCCTTCAATCCTGCGGTGAGCAGTTTCACCACGTTGATGCTGCCCGTTATGGGCGGCATCGGTCCCAACACCGTGTAGACGCCCGATGCCACAAAATAGGCGCCGATGGCGACCGCCTTTTCCGAATACCATTCAGGGGCGGCTCCGGCGATGGGCAAATCGCTTATATCGGTCCCCAATGCGTTTGCCAGAGCCGCTGCAAGCACCAAAATGCGAACATTATCGACGCAGCTGCCCATGTGCAGAACGGGAGGGATGCCAACCGCAGCGCATATTTCGCGCAATCCCGGACCAGCCATTTGCGCCGCCTCGGCAATTTTCAAGCCGGCTTTGGCGGTAGCCACCGCCGCGCAGCCCGTGTCCACGACCAGAATATCGTTTTCGATGAGCCGCTTGGCCAGGTTGACGTGTCCGAAGTCTTGCTTGATGCGTGGGTTGTTGCAGCCGACAATGCCGACCGCTCCGCGAATTTTCCCGGCTTTGATGGCTTCGATCAGCGGCTGCGCAGTGCCACCCAAGGCATCCACAATGGTTTCAACGGAAAAACCGCCGACCGCATTCACCGGTTCTACCGGAATATAGACCTCACCGCGGTTGGGAAAATTTTCGATAGCTTCCCGCACCACCTCCCTTGCTTTTTCAGCCGCATTATCAGGGTGGAACTCGCGATGCTCCATACCGGGAAAGCGCGCCTTGTCGCTGGTGCTGATCATACGCGTATGATAGCAGGAAGCAGCACTGCCGAGGGAAGGCATGATGCACTGATAGTCGACGATCATCATGTCTACGGCGCCGGTCGCAAGGACCAGCTCGGTGGTCAGGTGATTTCCCGCCATCGGTACGCCGGCCCGCATCAGTAGCTCGTTGCCCGTGCAGCACACTCCGGCCAGGTTGATTCCCGTTGCCCCTTTTTGCCCGGCAAGCTGCAGCAAATCCTCCGACTGACAGGCTCGTAAAATCATTTCCGATACAACCGGGTTGTGCCCGTGCACGATGATATTGACCTGATCCTTCTTGAGCACTCCGACATTGACCGCGGTCGCAGCCGGTTTGGGCGTGCCGAAAAGAATGTCGGAAACCTCGGTTGCGATCATCGAGCCGCCCCAACCGTCCGATAAGGCATTGCGCAAGCCCTGCAGCAACAGGGTCTGCCAGTTGTTGTCCACTCCCATGTGAGTGCGATGCATCATTTCGGAGGTTTCCCGGTCGATGCCCCGCGGCGTGATGTTCAGTTTATTCCAGATTTCACGGCGTTTTGTCGGAGCCCTCTGCAGTAAAGTGAGACCCTTTTTGCGCGTGCCGAAGTCCTCTTGCATGGCATGGGCCAGCTCTCCTGCGATCTGCAGGATTTCTTTGCCGTCGGCGCCGATGCCATACTCGGAGGCTACCCGTTTGAGCTTCTGCGCGTCGCGAATCTGGTAACCGGCGGCTTTTCCTCTTGAGACTTCGTCGAGCACTTCGACCAAATCGCGACCATGGTCGGAGTGGGAAGCGGCACCTGCGGCAATCATACGCCCCAGGTTGCGTGCTACGATGATGTCGGCATCCGCTCCGCACACGCCTCTTTGCGGTCCTTCGCCGAACGGGTCGATGCGGCAAGGCCCCATTGTGCAAATACGGCAGCTCAATCCCATTTCACAATAGCCGCAATTGGGAAGCTGGCTTTGATAGCGATCCCAAACGGTTTCCAGTAGGTCCTGTTCAGCTTTTTTCAACAGCAGTTGACTGTCCCTGGCAATCGTCCGACTGGCGTATAAATCGTTCATGGCTGACTCCTTTACAGGCAGTTTATGAATCGTATGGAGAGCTCAATGGAACAGGGCGTCCATGCTTTAATCCCGGCCCAGTTCAATTTGTTTTCTTTTGTGAGTGTTGAGTAGAGTGAAGCCAACTGTCAGATCACTCTGGGAGACTCCTGCGGACACGCTGCGCGCCACTTCGTCCGTCTTGCGCTTCAGCGCTTCGGCGGGCTCTTCAAACGTCAGCGCATGCACCTTACAGACCTCGACACAGGCGGGTATCAAACCCTGCATCTGCCGCTCAATGCAGTTGTCGCACTTAACGGCAACCACTTTACCGGGAGGCGCGAAACAATGCTCGTGATAGCGAAGCACCCCGAAAGGGCAGGCCATTGCACAAGATGCACAATTGATGCATTTGTCGGGATCGATCAAAACGGTATCGAATTCAAGGTCTCTAAGTATGGCTCCCGGCAAACAGGCTAGCTGGCATGGAGCCGGGTCGCAATGCCGGCAGCGGTTTGGGAAGCCTTCATTAAAGAGCCCCACTCCGACGTGAATGCGGGGTTTTGGCAGCGGAGTCTCGAGAACCGCTGAAAACAAATCCCTGGTCTTGGAATGTGTGATCGCGCAGGCAGCCATGCATTGCATGCAGCCCACACAACGTTCCGAATGAACAATAACTTTTTTCATAACACCTCCTCAATTCTTCCAGTTGTGAGTTCTGCAGGAAGCTCATCACCTTATCAACTGCCGGTAATTGAAATCAGGTGCAAGCATTTTTGCTTTTGGAATTGTCACCGCTGTTTCACTCTGCAGCAAGGCAACCAGAATACCTCCCTGTTCAACGCAGTTAACCAGGGTCATGCCGATCAACCGATCATGGAGAAACACCAGTTTGCGGTAGGTGCGGCGGCGCCGATCGGTTGCGGTCATGATCTCGTAATCGGCATTCGGAGCTGGATTGACAATGCCGGCGGTCATCACGTCCAATCCGAAGATGCGCATGACATTGCGACTCAGACTGCCTTTGTAAGCTACTTTTCGGCCGGCCATGTTCATCCCTGCTATGCGACCTTGTGAGACGGCTTCTGGCCAAATGGCATTTACCCAACGGCACTTTCTTGAAATGTCAACCAATTCCGCCACATCGCCGGCCGCATAGATGTTTTCGGTGGTTGTCTGCTGGTGCCGATCGACAATAATGCCGAGGTCCACTTTAATGCTATCGCGGGGAACGAAGGAATGTGCGGGTAGAGCCCCTTTTCCTATGACAACGATGTCGCAGGATATTTCCGTGCCGTCGGACAGGTAGGCCCGCTCCACCCTTTCGTTGCCGTCAAAGCCAACCACGTGAGCTTCTACCTGTACCTGCAGTCCTCGACTGGTTAATTCATCTTGAATCATCTCTCCGGCTTTTGCATCTACCTGCATAGAGAGTGGGTAGCCGGAGCTAATCAGCATGGTAACCTTCAGTCCGCGGCGCAGCAATCCATAGGCTGCCTTGAATCCCACCAGACCGCCGCCTAAAACCAGCGCGCGACGCGTATTCGACAACGCATCCAGCATACCTCGCACATGCTGCTGAGTGCGCATGAAAAAGATATTCTGCAGATGCAGGTTGTCCGCATTAATGGGCCGGGGATCGGCACCGGATGCAATCAAGAGCCTGTCAAAAGGAAAAGTCTGCTCGTTTTCGAGGGAGACGGTTTTGCTTGCTATGTCAATGGCGCTCACCCGATTGCCTAAAACCGCTTTGATCTTGAATTGTTCATAAAAATCTGCTGAGCGGATTGGCAGTCGATCATGAGGTATGGAACCATCGAGAACCATGCTGATCATGGGGCGGCAATAAGGCTGAAATGTTTCATCGCCAATTAGAGTGATAGCGCCCGCCGGGTCCAACCGGCGAATCATTTCGGCGGCACTGATTCCGGCAATGCCGTTGCCGATGATGACATGTTCCACGGCGACCTCCTGTAGCGGAAGGAAAAAGCACGCAATAAAGAGAGAACGTAGTTCATCAATTGCTGTATCTACATGAATGTAGAAGATGTTAAGGAAGTCTGTCAAAAGGAAACTTGCAATTTGTTTCGCCCCAGTATAGCCGGCTGTGCGTGAACCGACGAAAGCTGAGCCTTGTAAATCAACATCGCGTTCTGGTAAAGTGCGTGAAAAACGAGACTTTATTCCCACACTAAGGGAGGGACTGTTGTCTGCACACCGTCCCTAAATCAGTTCTCAAACACGGATGGACCCGATGACCGAGCAGAAGCAACAACCGCAGCAAGTGCAAGTCAGCACCGGCGACGAAATGTCTCGAGGCAGATACAGCAACAACATGTACGTGGTGCACAGCCCTGAAGAGTTCATGATAGACTGGCTGCTCACCTCGCCGACCGGCACTCACCTGGTGTCGCGAGTGATAGTCACCCCGGGGCATATGAAACGAATCATCGCCGTGCTCGCCGATAATCTGAACAAGTACGAAGAAAAATTCGGCCCCATAAAACTGACCGAACCAAACGAGCGGAAGTTCCATTAACTTTCCATGATTTGCGATTGGCGTGCTGAATCGGTAAAATAGAGTAAGGCGTAGGATCTTCATCTTTAACCGGAACAGATGCGTGTCCCGGGATGGGGCACAACAAGGAAATGGCCGAATAATGAATGCAAATATGAGCACAAAGGCAAATGGTGTTCTGCAGTTCCTGCCGCGTGGAGGCGGCTTCTTGCGAGATCCCGCCCTATCCTTTCAACCAAGTTCCGAAGACGTCTGGGTCTCCTCCAAGCTGATTCACCAGTATGGATTGGCGGAAGGGGCGGTTGTTACGGGTTCTGCAATCCGCGGCAAGAAGGGCTGTCAGCTCGACAAGGTTGATTCCGTTTGTGGCTTGCCGCCGGAACAGTTTAAAGCCCGGACTCCGTTTGAGCGGCTGACCGCAATCGATCCCAGAGAGAGGATTCGGTTGGGAGATGAAGGCAATGTATCAATGCGCGTTATCGAACTGATCGCTCCCGTCGGCAAAGGCACCAGAGGCCTCATTGTGGCGCCTCCGAAAACCGGAAAGACCAGGCTGCTGGAAGAAATTGCCAAAGCGGTCCACAGTACGGAACCGGATACCCGCATTGTGGCTTTGCTTATCGACGAACGGCCGGAGGAGGTAACTCACTTCCGCCGCAATGTGCCGGCGGAGGTGCTCGCGAGCTCCAACGATCAACGAATTCAAACTCACGTCAATCTGGCAGAGCTGACGTTGGCCCACATCCGTTGTGAGCTTGAATGCGGCCGCGATATTGTTGTTCTGCTTGACAGCATCACACGCTTGGGCCGTGCTTTTAATGTGCACGGGGCAGGCACTGGCCGCACTATGACCGGCGGACTGGATGCAAAGGCACTGGAGATACCGCGACGCTTCTTCGGGCTGGCGCGCAATATTGAGAGTGGCGGCTCGGTTACTGTCATCGCTACGGCTCTGGTCGACACCGGCTCGCGTATGGACGAACATATATTTCAAGAATTTAAAGGCACTGGCAACAGCGAAATTGTGCTCGATCGTTCCCTGGCTGAAGCCAGAATTTTCCCAGCCGTTAATCTACTGGCAAGTGGCACTCGCAAAGAAGAACTGCTCTACAACGTTGAGGAAACTCGGTGGCTGGCACTCCTGCGACGGCGGCTCGCAAATGCCGATGCCAAGACCGCCATGCTCGATCTGCTCCAATTGCTCGATAAGGCACCCAGCAACAATATTTTATTCCAGAAGATAAAGCTGGAGTAGTAGGCATGATCAGTGTCTAGGACGAAGTTTTGCCGAGTATCTTCCGCGGCACCGATGTTTTTGGAATATGCCCGTCACGACAATTCCGGAGTATGAGCCGAGCTAAAGTTGTTGCCAGCAGCAGTTCAGCACGTTTCAGCAGTTCAAATTTGCTTGCAGAACTGTCCAATTTGTGAGAAGGCGTGAAAGATTCTATTTTAAAGATTGCAAGATTAGCAAACATAAGAATGTGCTTGATGTGTTTTGGACAATTTGAGCTTAGGAGCAGCTATGGGTCATTTAACCGAGATCAAACCGAGCGCATATGTTGTAAACCTTTCAGAATTTGAGGAGAGTGAAGTGGCTAAAAGTAAAAAGAAAAGCACCCCGGCTAAACGGGCAGGTCAAGCACCCGAGGCGCAAAAAGTTCCTGCTGTCCCCGCAGCTGACGAAAAGCAAATCAAGCGATCCAAAGAATCGCAGAAGGCCCCGCCTAAGCCGGCGGTTGAGGATAAGCAAATTGATCAAGCCCCCGCACCCCCGCAAGAACTGGCTGCACCAGAGGCTCATGACAAGGCTGTCACGATCAAACAAACCAAGGTCTCTTATGACGAAGACACCAGACTGTACACTATCGAATCAAAGGGCGAGTTCTATGACGATAGCCGAGATCTGGAAAGAGTCGTGCAGATCGTTCGTGAGCTCGTCCCGAGCGTTGCCGAGAAAGAGTTGAATGCGCTCAGGGACCTGTGAGAAAGCTGGGCGGGTCGGGATGCAGTCATCTGTATTCGGAGGAAGCTCTTTTTGCGACTCAACCGACCCTCTCGCCCGATAGAATAGAAGTATTCGGTAACGGAGATGATTTTTGCCCAATCGTTTGTGCGACTCGGTTGGGGGCATTGTCGGATGATGAATCCTAAGCGACGGCAAGAGCGCGCGTTCGAAGCCAAGCTCGGCATACGTAACCGATGATTTTGGCAAAGGGTGGCGGCTATTCTTTGGCTGCGTTGCGGCTGAGCGAACGCTGGTAAGATTTCCAGCCCGGGCAGATGTAGGTGTGCAATTTCCATAGTATTCCAATGAAGGAATGAGGGCTTGCTTCTGCTTTCTTCCTTATCGAGCAATTTTCGCAATTGGGCTTCTTGTCTTGACTCATCGCTGCTCCTTCAATGTCTGCCTGTTTGCCAATTTCCAGCGTGCGTGAGGTTTAAAGAGCTCATTTCGATTGGTCAGGCGCAATGCCGGATGATGTTACTTGTTCCAGCCATTCAATGTACTTAATGGCTTCGTGAAATGAGCCTCCACACATTTCTGATGAAGCCTGGAAGCCACTGCAAACGGCCGGGCGCTCCGGCTTGCCGTATAAATTGCAGCGGTTATCCGATGTTAACTGCACACAGCGAACTCCGGCAGGCTTGCCCCCGGGCATGCCTGGAATAGATGATGAGACGGACGCTGCTATGCAGCATGCGCCGCAGCCAACCCTGCATTCCATTGCTCATTCTCCAGTTCGTACCGATTCACGTAGGAAGCTCGTTGAGCTATGATCGATTGCGATTACCGATTATCTCTTGAACAGCAGGTTGCCAATACCGGGCAACCAAAGTTCGATTTGATCAACCCCGCTGATCTTGGCAGCAACGATGCCGCCGCCTTTGTGATGAAGCCAGACTTGTTGGCCCCTTTGTTCCCAGCGAATGGGCACTTCTTCGTCTTCGAAGTTCCACGAGCCATTGCCACTGCTCTGGAGCACCAGCACCACAATGTGTTTGGGGTCTTGCGGATCGATTGCTTCGTATCTGCCGACCAGAGAAGGCTGCTGCCCGCACGACCACAGGACCAGTAATTGTAAGCATACGAAAACAGTGCAAAAGAAGCGGCTCATATCTAGAGATCTCTGACACTCAAAAAGAAATTCTTTTCAATCTGTATCGCCGAATCAAACAGATAAACATAGCAGGCCAAACACAACCAGACGAGATCGCGCAACAAAGTCTTCCAACTCATCTGCTCCCCCAATGCGTGAAAGCAACCGCATCCGATCGGCAGGTCGCGCATCAGGCTTATAGCAATGGCAGTCCCAAACAACGCCAGAAAACCGATGATCACTGCCGCAGCAGATTTGGTTCTAAAGCCGATCACCAGAAACAGCCCGCAAATCAGCTCTGCCCAGGGCATGACAAGTGCCATCAGGTTAACCGCCCAGTACGGCACCAACTGGTAGCTGGCAATTGTCTCGGCAAATTCTCCCGCATAATTTATCTTGTACATACTGGCGTAAATGAAAATACCCCCGATGTACAATCGCACTGCCAGTACCAAATATGGGTTAGTCAGTATGGCCGCAAGAAGACCATAGGCATTCATTGTGCGGCCGGATATCCTTGCTGTTCCCAAGCTCCCAGTCCTCCGGAGAGAATTCTTACCTGTCCATGCTCGCGAGAGAGCAGCAGTTGCGCTACGAGCTCGTCATAGTGCCTGCTGATATTGCGTCCATACACGATTACAACGGTTTCCGAATTGAGCAACCTTGACAGTTTCATTTTGTAGATGATGTCGAACAGCGCCGCGGGTACGTTCACCGAGTCGACAATGTGCTTTTGGCTGTAAAATTCCGGAGGTCTAGCATCCACTATCACCGCCTCTCCGGCTTGTTGCATAGTTCTGGCCGTAGTGGGGTCGATCTCGGCGATCGGTGTCTGTAAAACCGGCTTCGGAAAAACCGGAATACCGTGTGGATTGGCATAGTTGAACGCAAAAGCCAAAACCAGTGCGGCAAACAAAATCAAAGAAACATCGAGTGCGCTCGCCCGTCCAATCCGCTCGGCTTGCCGCTGCAGCACTCCTTTGAGAGCTGTTTTTGCCTTTTCCAGCATCTTGATCGTATGCCGCGCTTCGGTGAGATCCGAAATCGTCTGCTTAAGCTCCTGGTTGGCTTGAGTCAGGTCCTGATTGAGACATTGAATCGTCTCGAAGGCACGTACGTTTCTAAAAAAAATCATGAAGCTGGCGGCCTGAGCAAACAAGAGCTGCTCTTCTTCTTCCGACAGAGAAAGATCGGCCAGGGTGGGTCCGAGGACGACAAGACCGAGGACCGACCGGTCGACAACAAACATAGCGGCAGTCTGAACGTTGATGCCGAGTCCAAGCTCATCGAATAGTGAACCGGGATCCTGCAGACGAGTGACTGTCATGGGCTCCATCGAGCGCTTTGCGGCTGACGCCAGGCATTTGTAAAAGAGCTGGTCGGCCTCTTTTGCGTCGATATGAAGTTGTTGGCCGGTGCCGCGGACTACGCCTTTTACGGTCTGGGCGGATCGTTCATAAACCAAAGCAAAACCTTGATTGACACCAAACGTTCCCAGTACATTCAATAGGAAAGCCACCAAGAGGGCCTGTGATTCAGCGATAGGGCTCAATTCGGCTGTGAGCTCATAGAGGCTCTTAAGGTGATAAACTCTACGATCAAGGTCTTCGCGAGTTTGGTGAGCCAGTTCGAGGGCTTCTTTCAAGCTGATGTTTTTCTGCTGTAATTCGGCATTGAGCTGCTGGATGTTTTTGGTAAAAAGGGCATGAGCCAAGTTACTGATCAGAATATTAGTAAGGTTGGAGAGAAGGTTGTAGTCATCTTCCTCAAAGGGCGCTTCGGATATCTTGCTACCCAGTCCCAATAGGCCGCAATATTCCTCATCGATGCTCCACAACAGCACAATTTCGGTCTGTCCCGGTAGCGACGAGTGATCTGGCAGACTGTCGCGGTTTAAGATCTTGGGTACAGAAACGGGCAGCCCGGCAAATGCTTCCTGGGAGTAGAACTGTTCATAAACAGGCCACAGATTCTGTTTGAGGTTGTTGGCTTCGGCTTCCGGGATGCCTCTGTGAACCATGCTTCCCTGCCTGCTTTTGGAGCTCAGCAACAGGATCAATCCTTCTTTTACACCCAATGAGCCCATCGTCATCAGCAGGAAGGCATCCATAATTCTCTTAGGCTGTATACGACCGCTCAGCTCTCGCGAAGTCTCCAGGAGAGTCTCCAGGAAGAATACTTTCCTGTCGAGCTCAACACGGGTTTCTTGTGCCGGCTCGAAGGTGCTCTTCAATTGTGAACTGTCAAGTTGCATGGATTATTCTGCTAATTTGGCGATCCTCACATAGAGAGGCTCGATATCTTTGATCGTGCCCGGATGCACGTACAGCAGCTTTCCCTTGTTATCGACCAATAGCGTAAAAGGGGTTCGCGGCTCTCCCAATAGTTTGTGAATTCGATATTGCGGATCTTGCACAAGGGGGTAATTGTACTGGCCTTCCTTGCGTAGATATTCCACCTCCATGGCAGTTCCGCCTGCAGCTATTCCAAACATTT
>Ga0068714_10007287_pt1 | contig 10816 bp, 9 predicted proteins | sample MTBNYHSulfiMetaG_FD_62988 | JGI IMG/M metagenome (GOLD analysis project Ga0068714, IMG submission 62988) | Enrichment culture microbial communities from rom New York Harbor, USA that are MTBE-degrading - MTBE-NYH (New York Harbor Sulfidogenic)... | ecosystem: Environmental > Aquatic > Marine >...
ATTTGTGTGATGAGTTATGGAAATCTGGTTATATAGAAGAATCATTTATAGCATGTAATTGGTCTTATTATATGCACGAAAATTATAGTTCAAGTGATTTTCTAATTTTTGAAAAATGGTTAAAGTCGTATGTTAATAATTGGGCTTCGTGCGATACACTATGCAACCATACAATTGGGACATTTATTGTGAAGTATCCAGAATTTTTATCAAATCTTATAAAATGGACAAAATCAGATAACCGATGGCTTCGCCGTGGGGCAGCAGTAACCCTGATTATTCCTGGGCGTAATGGGAAATTTTTAAAGGATGTTCTAAGAATTGCTGACCAATTACTTTTAGACCAAGATGATTTGGTACAAAAAGGATATGGCTGGATGCTAAAAGCCGCAAGTGAGGCACATGAAAAAGAAATATTTAATTACGTAATGAGAAATAAAACAAAAATGCCCAGAACTGCACTTAGATATGCTATTGAGAAGATGCCACAAGAATTAAAAAAAGAAGCTATGAAAAAATAAAAAAGAAAGAAATGATACAGGGGACGGTTCTCTGGTGCGGCCAGGCTTAGGTCGTGATATTTAGCAGGTGAAAATCCTGTCTGGTAAGGTTATAGCCAAACCACCAGTAGCGAGTCTTGGAGTCTCTGGAGCAATCCAGAAGATTTAAGCGTAGACAGCAAGGTAACAGGCCTGTAAAAAGGAAAGCTTTACTCAAAGATTTCTGTGATGGAGCCCCGAAATGTCCCGCAACGGGAAGGTCGACGATCTCAGAGAAGTCGGAAGACCACATCTCACCCTCCGTTAAGGTGAGGAGGGTGAGGCTTCCCCGGGGTCAAAGAGCCAGGCATGTTAACCAATGATAGCACGGCAACCTGGGAGACCCGGCTTGTTCTTCCCATAAGGGGAGTATGATAAACAACCGATATAAAGGGAGGATATCAAACAATAAGCCGGGAGTCGGATAGCCCCATAGTACCTGTGACCCCGGGTAATGCCGGGCGAGGAAAGGAGGCTACATGATATCGTTCTTATTAAGGACACATTAACTACGCTCAGGAGTAGATTTATTAATTGAAACGAAATTAGTAATAATAAACCAGATAGCAAGATAAAGACCAAAGGAGGTATTTACATCACTATCTAAATATCTTCGTTTAATTTTGCTTTTGAGTTAAGATACGATGAAGAGCCGAATGCCCGAATCGGGCACGTTCGGTTCTGTGAGGGGTGGGCTATCAATTAGCCATGGAACGAATATTGTGACACTTCCGCTTTAGGAAACGGGAAGATAACAGGGAATACAAAGCTGTTCCTAACGTTAAGAGATACCCATCTACTCGACTATCATGTAAAAAAACAATTTTTAAAAGAAAAGGGTTAAAAACAAATGAATCATAAAGAATCTCAACTCACTGCCTATTGCGGCCTCTATTGCGGTGACTATATTCGGTTTAAATGCAAAACTTCTGATTTATCCAAGTGTTTATTAGATGAGGTTAATAAAAACCATTTTCTTGAATATGCCCGGGTGAAAAAGAAATAGGTTCCAAAATTTTCTAAATATATCGGGTTAGATACTTTCTTTAAAATCATTTTTTATTATGCTATATTAATGAAAATGAAAGAAAGGGTATCTATGGAGATAAAGATAATATCCTATCGCATGATGCTGAATAATGTTGTTAATTGTTATTTGATTAGTACTGAAGGTAGCTATTTTTTGATTGATACCGGTATGCCAAACAGGCGTCTTCAGATTCAAAAAGATATAGAAAATGCCGGATGTCATCAGGGTGATCTTAAATTCATTATTTTAACCCATGGTGATGTTGACCATAGCGGTAATGCTGCCTATTTTCGTAAGCAATTTGGTGCCAAAATTGCTATGCATGTGGCGGATATTGATATGGTCGAAAAGGGAGATATGTTTGCCGGTAGAAAACATGCCAGCTCTATAATTAAAACCCTATCAAATCGTTTTTTCGGGATAAATGAACCAGACCGTTTTACCCCGGATTTAACAATTGAAGATGGATATGATTTTTCTCCTTTTGGATTTGAATCGAGAGCCCTTCATCTTCCGGGACACACCCGTGGTTCCATAGAAGTATTAACTTCAGACGGTATGCTGTTTTGTGGGGATTTATTGGGCAATTTAAACAAACCAAGCCGCTTTTCACTTATTGATGACCCGGTAGAGGCGCAAAACAGCATCAGAAAATTACAAACTTTGAATATTAAAATGGTTTATCCTGGTCATGGTAAGCCTTTTCCATTCAGTGCTTTGAAGATTTAAATTTTCTTGAATGATACAGGGAACAGTTCTATGATTCCCAGGAATCTATTTTTAACATGCTGGCGATAGATGAGAAGGTAAAAAGCAAGGGAATAGCCCTAGCAAAATCGTTCAATCTTTAAAAGCAGTTATTAAGAAATAACGATTTAGAAAGATTTAGGAAGATTATTTTATTGATTGAAGGAAACAAAATGGAAACAGAAATCTATTATTTTTCAGGTACCGGGAATTCTTTACATGTGGCCAGGGAGTTACAAAAAAGATTACCTGGAGCAATACTGATACCGGTAATTGGTGCATTAAAAAAAGAGATTATTAAGACAAATACTGAATCAGTGGGGTTTGTTTTTCCTAACTTCTGTCTTTCGATGCCCATTCCTATCTATGATTTTTTAAAAAAAGCAGATTTATCTTTAGCACAATATCTCTTTGCACTATGTACCAGAGGCGGCTCACAAAATGAAGCTTTTTATTCTATAAATACATTATTGAAGAGGCAACATAAACATATTCAGGCTCAGGTGACTATTAATATGCCCTGGAATTTACCAATCGGGAAGGAAGACCTGCCCAATTCCATCAATGAAGAAAAAATGAAGCAATTAGAGGAAAATTTGCAAGAAAAATTAGATCACTTCAGCAATATTATTCTTGCTAAAAGAGATTATCAGGAAGAAGATCTTGAGGTAACGATGCCGGTATCATCTTGGATAAAAATGCTTAACCGGCTCATGCCTAATTTTTTTCATCAATCCCACTTTTATTTCTATCGCAAGATGATTCATTTTTACAGTGATGGGAAGTGTAATGGTTGTGGTATTTGTGTGATGGTCTGTCCCCAGGAAAAAATTAGATTAATTGACCATAAGCCCATCTGGTTAAAAGATATTGATTGCCTGGGATGTTTTGCCTGTATTAATTATTGCCCACAAAAGGCAATCCAGGTTAAATCGCAGTTTCCTTTACGATCTTACACTGAGAAAACAGGACGGTATCATCACCCTTTGGTTTCCTATCGGGATATTGCTCAACAAAAGGATTAGGTAAGAAACAGGGATGGGGGGCAGGATTGGGCGGAATAGAAGATTGGACTTACTATCCGGCGAGCAGTCTTCTGGATTACTCAGGCAGGAGAAAACCGTTGATAGAAAACCTGTATACCTCATTCTACTGTATCACGCTTCAGTCATTGTATGCATTCAATTCCAATTTTTTGAAATGCAAGAGAGAGATTTTGTTCAGTATGGAGAAAGAATTCATCAGTATTTTTATCTTTCAAACTGTATTTTCGATAAACCCAGTCAGCATGATGATAGTTCATTCTGTCCATAATAACATAATCCACTTTACCTGCCAGGATTTCTGGCAGATGTTCTGTACTGGGAAGTATGGGAGCAATCATAGCGTAGGTCTTGATACCGGCTTGTTGTAACTCCAGGAGAGCATTGATTCGGTCTTCTATCGCAGGAGTATTAGGTTCGAATAGTTTTCTAATGGTATCATCTGCAGTAGCTATACTAAAACCAACTTGAAAATTTCTTCTCCTTTTTAAAATATCTTTATCTCGGATTACGAGAGGTGATTTGGTTTGTATAATAACCGGCCAATTATTTTCTGCCAGTATTTCCAGACATTGACGGGTTAGTTTATATTTTGCTTCCAATGGCTGATAAGGGTCGCAAACTCCACTTATCCAGACCTCTGCAGGTTTTTTCATGCGTATTTCTTTTGACAATAATACAGGCGCATTCATTTTTGCATCGACAAATTGCCCCCAGGGTTCACAATGTCCAGAAAACCGTTTCATAAAACGAGCATAGCAATAATAACAGCCGTGTTGACAACCCAGGTAAGAGTTGATGACATAGGGATAAACTTTTGATTTAGAAAGAATAGTCTTTGCTTGTATTTTCTTTATGACAATCATATTCTAATTTTCAAAAATGTCCCTCCGAAAATGATACCATAAGCTTATCATATTTATTATAATAATTATAATAATTATAATAATCAAGTGCGGTCTATCATTGAAAATAATAACACTCAACTCTAGAATAATTTGATCAACCAGGATGGTCAAACAGCTTTCTTTATGCCAGAATAAAAACAAATAGCCAGAGAAGCATTTGTGGCTTTAGGGCTTTGTCCAGGACAATCACCTTGTCCGGATGACTCGACCTGAACACTCATTATATTTTTCGAGATACATATGCTACAATAAAAAAGTAATAAATATTTCTTATAGTAGTAGGAGGTCATTATGATGAAAAAGAAAGATTGCTTATGTCTAATAATAGTTTTAACGATTCTATTGTTCGCTGGTCTTTTATTTCCCTTCCTTGGTTTTAGCCAAGAACAGCCAATAGAAATTTTACAAAAAGAGTACAATCCCATCATCAATCCCGCTGATTTTACTACTCAGATTACCAATCCCTACTTCAACATGCCGGTAGGTAAGAAGATGACCTATGAGGCCAAAACAGAGGAAGGTACAGAGCGTATTGAGACACTCATTCCCGGATGGACTAAAGAAGTTATGGGTGTTGAAACCCTGGTTTTCTGGGATTTGGTCTATTTAGACGGAGAATTGATTGAGGACACCCGGGATTACATTGCTCAGGACAAAGAAGGTAATGTTTGGTACTTTGGAGAGAACGTAGATAATTATGTCAATGGCTTGTTGGTTGACCATAGTGGCGCTTGGCTGGGAGGAATTAACGGAGCATTACCGGGGATTTTAATGAAAGCCAATCCCCAGGTAGGAGATGAATATCGGCAGGAGTACTATAAGGGAGAAGCCGAAGATGTGGCCAGAGTTGAATCCGACAATGAAACAGTAACTGTTCCGGCGGGAACCTATTCCAATAGTATTAAGATCTTTGAGTGGAACCCTTTGGAATCGGCAGGTGGCTATAAATATCATTCCAAATCTGCCGGTGGAACAGTCCTGGAAGAGGAAGAAGATGAAAGAGTCGAATTGATTGAATTGGATCTAGAGGGAGCCAAGTGTATTCGATTACCTGAAAGCTATGCCCAAGAAGGGGTATTACCTGGCTATATCGAAGATTGTGCCGAAACAGAACTGATTGTTCTTAAGTTAGAAATCTCAGGTAAAGAACTCAAAAAAGAAATTACTGAAGAAGATGCTAAGGAAATTGCCCTGCAGGAAGTACCTGGTAAAATCACGGATGTTGATATTGAAAAGAAATTTGGCAAACCTACCTATGTTGTTGAAATACAATATGAAGGCAAAGAAATCGACGTGATCATTGATATTGATACTGGTAAAATTCTTGGAGCCGAAGATTAAATATAAATATATTCCCGAAAAAATTTTAACGGATCCAATAAGAGTTCAAATGCAATAAGAGTTCAAATGGGGTCAGGCTTCACAAGTTCACATAAATCCTAACGAAAAAGAAATGATTCACCATAGTTCAGGAAACCGCTGTAGAAAGAAAAGGGGTCAGGTCTTGAATTATCAGTTTGGGGAGTAATAATGGGGTCAGGTCTTCACATTTGACATTGTCTTAATGAAATGTCAAATGTGAAGACCTGACCCCTAATCTGACCCTAATCTTCTTGATTCAGGTTTTAAGGCAGTAGTAGTTAGTGCAAAAGCAGATTTGTTTGACAAGAATATAATTGGCCGACAGGTAGATAAAGATTTTTTAAAGATGCTTAAAAAAAAAGATATTTGCCCCTGCGGTGAAAACGGTGAATATCATACTCTGGTAGTTGATGGTCCTATCTTTAAAAAGGGAGCAATTAACATTACCAGAAATCAGGTGGTCTTTAAAGATGATTTCTGGCCACATTGGTTTTTAGATATCCAGGGATTTCAGATTACCCCAAAGTAAACACCAGCAAACCAAACAATTAAAATCATTGACTATTAAAATTAGTTGATATATGATAGCAATAAAAAGTTGCGAGAAGTGTAATATTTCTCAATATTCGGTTATCAAAAGGGGGAATTTTAGATGGAAAATGGCAGTCCATGGATTGCCATAATTGTTGCTCTCATCCTTATCACTATAAATGGTATTCTGGCTTCGGCTGAGATTTCCCTGGTCAGTCTAAAGAAGATCAGATTAAGGCAAAAAGCTGAATCAGGTGACAAGAAGGCAAAAAGACTCCTGGAAATGAAACAGAATCCCAGTGACTTTCTTTCCACTATTCAGATAGGTATTACGCTCGCCGGGTTATTATCAGGCGCATTTGCTGCTGATTCTCTTGCAAAGCCTTTAGTGAGATGGCTTTCTACTTTTGGCATTTCTGAATCTTTGCTATCACTTATTGATGTTTTTGCAGTGATACTAATGACCATTATTTTAACCTATTTTATGCTGGTATTTGGAGAGCTTGTTCCCAAGAGGCTTGCAATGGAAAATCCTTACAAGATTGGGGAAAGGGTAATTTCTCCTATTATAGGCTTATCGGTTATTACGAAACCACTGGTTCGTCTTTTATCTGTCTCTACTAATGCAATACTTCATTTCCTGGGAATCGATTCCAATCAGAATAACAGCTCTGTGACTGAAGAGGATGTTCTTTTAACCATGCGTGAAGGAAGAGAACAGGGGACTATTGAAGAGACTGAAGAACATATTGTCAGAAATCTCTTTAAATTTACTGATTTACTGGTAGAAGATGCAATGACTCATCGGACAGAGATACATGCAGTACCTGTAAATTCATCATTTGCCGACATAGTTAAGCTAATGTCTGAAACCTCCCATGGGAAATTTCCGGTTTATGACGAAAACATTGACAGGATAGTAGGTATTGTACACAGTAAAGATTTTGTCTCCATGTATCCGATAAATGATACTGAGGAGAAGTTGCCAAAGGTTAAAGATATTATGCGAGCTCCATTTTTTGTACCTGAATCACATTCACTTGTTGACCTTTTTGCAGAAATGAAAAAACATAAGAGTTATTTAGCTGTAGTGGTGGACGAATATGGTGGAACATCAGGTATTATTACTATGACCGATATTCTTGAGGAGATTGTCGGTGATATTGAAACACCTGAAGAGGAGTTAATTAAGAGTACAGGTGAGGGTGGTTATATTATTGATGGACGAATGAAAATAAAAGATATATCAGAGTTTTTAAAAATCAATATTGATACAGAAGAGAATAACACTGCAAGCGGCTTTATAATTGACACTCTGGGTTATGTACCTGTTGCCGAAGAAAAACCGGAGATTCAAGTGCAAGATTATATATTTCGTGTAAAAGAAATGAATGGACCTTTGATTAGTAAAATATATATTAAAGAGAAGTAAAAGGTACCTATTCCATTTTCTTTAATAGTTTATCAATTTTTCTCTCCAGCTTATCTATCTTTTTTCCCAGTTCATCAACCCTGTTCTTTAAAGCAAAATTCATTTTTTCCAGGCTTTTTTCAATCTCCGGCTGAATTTTTTCTACCAGTTTATCCTTCTCTTTTTCTGCGATATCTAAAAGATCTACTACAAATTCCTTACCTTTACTCTGACTTAATTCTCCTCTCTTGATTAGGTCATCGGCAATCTTGGAAAATCTGATACATGCTCTGGATAAAGCAACCAACAGGTTATCTTTCAGCCTGATTCTGGTAGCAATTATAATTGGTTCATCATTAATTATGCAGACAGACAAAGGTCCTTATTTGCTTGGTTTCCCGTTAATCGGGAATCTTGGGTATATTATAGCCGGACTATTAGGCCTGTGGCTGGTCATAATGATTCTTCGTTCCGGGAAAATGTGAATATATTAACATCTCCGTTACTTTAGATTCAATCATGTTAGCCTTCTTAAATTTGACAAAAAGCCGTTTTTGCCTTATCATTTAAAATGAATGTAGGTTCATAAACATTAAATTAACAGAAAAATTTAATGAATATGAAGAGGCATGACAATGCCAAAGATTATTGACGAAGTTGAAGAAAAAATAAATAATTCCGCCTTTAAGTTATTTGGTGAAAATGGTTATAATTATGTAACTATGAAGATGGTTGCACAAAATGTAGGCATTTCAGTAGGCACCCTCTACAATTATTATCCTAACAAGCAAGATCTCTTTTTGAATGCATTCAAAAAGAGTTTCGATCAGATTTATTTCGCATTAACCAACATAATAGAAAAATCAGAAAATCCCTATCATTTTATTTCAGTGCTTTATAATGAAGTTGTAAGGCTGAAAGGATTCAGCAGGGAATTATTGAGAAACAGAATAAAGCATGAAATGATTGATGACCTTAAAAAGCATCTTATGATGCTAATGAGGTCATTAATCTATAAGGCAGAAGAGAAAGGAGAGTTACATATTCCTGATAGGGATAAGGATAGAGTTATCCGATTGCTAATCCTGACAATTTACGATTTCGCCCAGGAATTTCCGGAGGACAAAGAGGGGAATATTGATTTTATTAGCAGGGTAATTTCAAAAATAAAATAACAAAAAAACGTTCAGCATATATTTTATTAATATATATATATATTGTACATTATAGTCATATAAGTATGGTGGTATCCTGGATGCGCAGGATACTGAAATTGAAAGGAGTGGTAATACAATGGCTATTAACTTCGATTTTGCCAAAAAATTTGCCGCTGAACAGGTCATAAAACAGGCCATGCATTATCTGGAAAAAGACCCGGAAAAGAACTTTCCCAGGGTAATGGAACTTGCTGATAAAGTTGCCCGAACAGACAAACATCATGAAGAAATAGCTGCTATAAAGAATTCTTACAAAACCAATCCGGCCATCAAAGAGTATATACGAAGATTAACCAGGGTAGCCCCCAGCTACAAGAATGGATTAATAATGAACTTCTTTGTTAATTCTGCCTTGATGGGCATACCAAGACAATTTGAATTAAAAGAAGAGCTGGGCGCTTGGGTACCCTGGACTATCCTCATTGACCCCACCAGTGCCTGTAACCTTAGTTGTGTTGGCTGCTGGGCAGGTAAGTACAAGAAAAGTGATAGCTTGGAAATTGATACCATTAACCGGATTATTTCTGAAGCAATAGAAATGGGTATCTATTTTATGGTGCTCTCCGGTGGAGAGCCGACTGTCTATCCGCACCTTTTTGAAATTTTCCGAGAACATCCGGATGTAGGTTTTATGATGTATACCAACGGAACGCTTATTGATGATGAAATGGCCGATAAAATGTTAGCGGTAGGCAATGTCAGTCCGGCGATAAGTCTTGAAGGATACAAAGAATCTACCGATGCCTGTCGCGGTGAGGGTGTCTATGATAAAATTATGGCTGCCATGGACCGCTTGCGCAAACGGGGTATTGTCTTTGGCATCAGTCTAACCGTGACTCGTCAGAATGCATATGAGTTATTCCAGACAGATGAGTTTATTGATCACTTAATTGACAAAGGCGCTACCTACGGCTGGTCTTTCCATTATATTCCAATCGGGAAAGATCCCAACCTGGATATGATGATAACTCCCGAGCAAAGAGAAATGTTGGCTTATCGTGTTCCCGAGATACGAGTTAAAAAACCATTTTTCCTGGCCGATTTCTGGAATGATGGAACCTTTACCGGTGGCTGTATTGCCGGAGGCAGAAGATACTTTCACATCAATGCCAGAGGAGATGTAGAGCCCTGTGCTTTTGTTCATTTTGCCGTTGATAATATCAAGAACAAGAGCCTGAAAGAAGTTTTGCAAAATCCATTATTCAAATCCTATCAGAAAAGACAGCCCTTTGGCGAAAACCTGATGGCACCGTGTCCGATTATTGACCATCCCGAGGCACTTCGATCTATTGTTCTGGAATCCGGAGCTAAACCCACCCATCCCGGTGCTGCGGATGTCTTAACCGGAAAAACGGCAGGATTTTTGGATAATCTTTCCTCTGAATGGCAGAAGAGATCAAAACCGATTTATAAAGAAAGAACAAAGAAGGAGAAGGAATCACAAAATAAATATAAAAGAAAAAAGCAATTAGTTAAATAAACAAACAGTAATAATGGGTCAGGTCTTCACATTTGACATTGTCTTAATGAAATGTCAAATGTGAAGACCTGACCCCTAATCTTCTATTTAAATAAAATATATACATTTATTACTTGACAACAACTATAATATTGTGTAATATTGAATTATAATTCAATATTACACAATATTATTTTACACAAGAAACAAGGATATCTTATGGCACAGATTCTAAAAGAAGAAGTCAAGAAAAGAATATATTATGCTGCGATTGAGGAATTTTTTTCCCGTAATTATCATTTAGTGAAGATGAAAGATATTTCCGGTAGGGCAGAAGTTCCTACAGGTCTCATTTATACCTATTATGAAAATAAAAAAGACCTCTTCAAAACAATTGTGGAGCCTGTTTTCCAGGAAATAAAAAAATTTTTAGATAATAAAGAAAATACCAAGATAAAAGGATTTGGTGGTTTAATTAAAGAAAGCGAGCTCGACTTCATGGAGGGGTTGTTTCAAAAAAGGAAGCAATTACTTATATTAATTGATAAAAGTGAAGGAACCGAATTTGA
>Ga0068714_10007288_pt1 | contig 10815 bp, 8 predicted proteins | sample MTBNYHSulfiMetaG_FD_62988 | JGI IMG/M metagenome (GOLD analysis project Ga0068714, IMG submission 62988) | Enrichment culture microbial communities from rom New York Harbor, USA that are MTBE-degrading - MTBE-NYH (New York Harbor Sulfidogenic)... | ecosystem: Environmental > Aquatic > Marine >...
TAGCCACTGCGAACGACGATGCGGACAAACCGGGCCATGGCACCGGCGAAATCCACCGTCGTATTGTGGGCATATCCAGCCCTCGCGGTCGCCTGGGCAAACTGGAAGTCGCCGAGCGCGGTCCACGCGGCGCCGTCCTCGGAGTATTCGATCGTCACATCCTTGATCCCAAAGCCGAGCATCTTCTCGAATTCGCTGTTGTAATTCCAGACCCACATCTCCGCGAGTTTATAGACCGCATCGAACTCGTACTGGATATATGCGGGCTCGGCACCCGTCGGGGCCCCCAACCACGCGGCGGTCGTCTTCAGTGAATGCAGGTCGTTCTCGTCCAGACCGGAGCCGTCCACGGTGTACTCAGGTCCGGCCCCCTCCAACGGCTCGGTGTTACTCGTGGCGATGATGTTCTGGACTGGGTAGAGGAACGGTTCGGTCGCGAAGGCCCACACCGGTCCGGCGAAGATCGTATCGGGCGTGGCGTTGACTTCATCGACGCGCCAATAGTAGGTCTGCCCGAACTCGAGCAGGCCGGCCGGATCGTAGGCCGTGCCGCTCTGGCCCTGGCTGGCCAGGACTCCCATTGCGTCAGCCCGGCTGGCGGCGCTGACCGCCGCCGCATCAGTGCCGAAGTAGACGTCGTGCGACGCGGCGAACGAGCCGGCGGTCCAGCCCAGCACGGCGTCACGAACCACGTCGATTTCGCCATCGGCCGGAACCGGCGCGCTGGCCGTTGCCTGACTCTCCGCCAGCGTTTGCAGCACGATCTCATCGTAGTAGACCGGCGAGGCGCCGGCGGCGTAGAGGTCGATCACGCCGATCGTCCCGTGCACGCTGTCGTCCCACACGTGTGTAGTGAACAACGCGCCGTTGTAGTACTCCTCGACGGTATTGTTATCCAGGTCGATGATGAACATCAACTCGATCCATTCATCGTAGACAATGGTGCCCGTGTCAGAGGTGTATGAGGAGGTGATGGCGCCGCTGGCCAGATTGAACTGCGTCTGGACCGACCAGTCCTGGTTGGCGTTGTCGTCGTAGCTGTTGAGCAGGATGAACCAGGACGTACCGGTGCCGCCGGAAGGAATGTACTGCATGGCGGTCATCACCCACACCCCGCCGGCCACGTCGAACTCGTGCACCAGATCGGAGGCGCCGGCGATGGCAATCGAATTGCTGCCGCTGTAGGCGAATGCATCGGAGACGGATGCTCCGGCCGCCGCATCATTATTCCAACCCTTCCATCCGCCCTGTCCGTGGATGGCACTGCCGGCGACATAGGACTCGAAACCCTCGTTGAGCACACTGGCGGAGGCGACGGCCCCTGCACTCAACACGAGCAGAGCCATCACCGTAAATCGGAGACTTCTCATAGCACCCACTCCTCCAAGATATGGTTAGGCAAGGCAAGAATAGTGCGCGCCAGGAGCGCAACAAGCCGCCCTCTGCGTCGCGCACATCGGGCCCCACCGGACACTGATCCAGTATAGCAATAGGGCCGATAAGAATCAAGAAAAACCCCCTGAAATAGCCCGGAAAATGGCAGGAACAGGCGTTTGAACCATGCCGGCCCGGGTCTGGGAAGCCGCACCGCGACTCCGCAGCCGGCTCCGAAGGGGCCGTCAGCCGAGATCCTCTTTCGGACCCACGCAGGCGGTGGTCCAAGTCCAGAACGGGACCAGGTCTACGCGTATCAGCGGGAGCACAGGCGGCGATAAGATGAAGCGAACGTCCCCGCACCAGGGCGGGTCGCCATGGGGCGAGCAGGACCTCGGTCGATGGTGGGCGGATGACCGAGCATATTGTGGGGGTGCGGTGCATTTTTGCTCTTGACTATTGTTCTGCTTTCCGTCTTTATGGCGTTTTTCCCCAGCCTGGACCGTACAATAGGACAAATCGACGGTTGCAGACCTCTGTTCTGGGTTTGACTCTATGAAGCGGATCATTGAAGAAGTCTTTGAAGCGGAAGAGAAGGTCAGCGCGATTCTCCGGCAGGCGCAGACGCAGGCCTCCGAGGTTCGCCAGTCGGCCGAACGGGAAATCTCCGAATCGCTCGGCAGCGCGAAAGATCAGGCTCGACAAATCATCCAGACGGCCGTCGAGCAGGCCAAGAAGGAGGCCGAGCAGATCCGGGACGAGAGGCTCCGAAAGGCCGAGTCCGCCGCAGGCGGACTCGTCGGCAACAGCACCAGCAACCTGGACGGTCTGGTGGAGACCCTTTGCCAGGTGATACGGACGACGGAGTACGAAACGGACAGCCACTGATGGCCGGCGCATTGACCAAATACTCGTTCATCAACGCCAAGCTGCGGGCGCGGATCAGCCAGATCCTTCCGGACGAGGTCTTTGGGCAGTTGGCACAGTCAGGATCGGTGGATGCGGCGCTGGCTCTGCTGCGCGACACCCCATTTGCCCATCTGGAAGAGGTCTACGGCAGTACCGGCGATCTCCGCCTGGCGGAGATCGAGCTGCTCAAGGGCGAGATCGAGCTGTACCGAAGCATCCACAAGCATCTTCACGAAAGCTCCCGGCGTCTGGTCGATGTACTACTGAGCCAGTTCGAGATCGACAACCTTAAGAACGCCATACGAATCTACTTCGACCGCAAGGTCCGTGGGCACGTCGATGAATCCGCGGCGCACTACATCCTGTACGAACCGATCCTCCATCCCATTCCGATGGACGTCATCGTCAACGCGCGGAGTTTCGACGAAATCGCCGGGGTTTGCCAGGGAACCCCGTACAAGGCGATCCTCCAGAAATACGGAGCGGTGGTGGAATCGGAAGGCTCGCTGTTTCGCCTGGAGGTGGCGTTCGATCAATTGTACTACGCCAACCTCATCGATGCCATCAACGGACTGGATCGGGTGGACCGCGAGGTCGCCATCCGTCTGATCGGCGTCGAGATCGACCTCCAGAACATCAGTTGGATCATTCGGTTCAAGAAGTTCTACGATCTGCCCCTCGAGGCGGTCGTGGCGGCGCTGATTCCCGGAGGCTTTCACCTGAACCGTGCGATGATCGACGAACTGTATCAGGCGCAGAACGTCACCAGCGTGCTTCAGAAGTTCGTCGGGGGCGCCTACCCGGGTCTGTCGGCTCTTCTGGCGTCGCAGGCTTCGGACAGCACCTCGCGTCTGACGCTGATCCGGCGCATCCTGGAGGAGATCCGACGGCACGAGGTGCAGCGCATCCTGGCGGGCTACCCGTTCACCGTCGGCATCATCCTGGCCTATTTCATCCTGAAAGCGGACGAACTGAGAAGAATCCGCATGATCCTGAACGCCAAGCAGCTCGGCCGGTCCCTGGAACGCATCGAGAGCATGCTATGATTCTCACGACTCAGATGACCCAACTCTTTGCCGTGGTTCTGCGGCGGGATAAGGAGCGAGTGACCGAGACGCTCCTTCGGGAGGGGGTGCTGCAGTTCCTCAGCACATCGGAGTTGGACATCGAGCCGCGGCACAACCTGCCGGGCACGCCACAGGACGCGCCCCTGGCGGAATTGTCCGACATGAGGAAACGGATCGAGGGCATCCTCCATACTGTCGGCACCGTTCCATCGGCGCCTCAGGAAGCGGATCTCCAGAACCGCGCCCCGGTCAATCTCGCCAAGGCAGCCGAACGTCTCGACAAGATCGACGGAGAGCGCGAGAGCATCCGGGAACGACAGCGCTCTCTTCAGCAGGAGATCCTGAAGCTCGAAGATCTCCGGCGACAGGTGAATCTCTACGGCGTCGACCTCGGCAAGCTCCAGGCGCCGGCGCGGCAATCCATGCTGTCCATGCAGACGGGAAAGCTCCCGGCCTCCAGCACCAAGCGCTTCGAGGAATCCCTGAAGGGCCTGCCCGCGCTGCACATGGCGCTGGGACAGCAGGACGGCATGGTCCATTACCTGCTGCTCTCGATGAAGCGGGATCAGGAGCACATCGAACGAATCCTCTCGAGTGTCGGATGGGCCAAGGTGGAACTTCCGCAGGAGGTGCTCTCGGCTCGCAAGAATCTCGCCGGGGACCTGACGGCCAAACTCCAGGCGCTCACGGAAGAACAGAAGAAACTCCAGGATCGCGTCACCGATCTGGTCCGCCAGGAAGAGCCGCATCTTAAGGATTTGTGGGTCCGGCTGCGGATCCAGGAGCTGTGCGCGAAGATCCAGACGAGCTTCCAATCGTCGTCGCGCACGGTCATCTTCGCCGGGTGGCTGACCTCGTCGATGAAGGGGCGGCTCAGCGCCAAGATCGCAGAAGCCTGCGAAGGCCGCTGCTACCTGGAATGGCACGATGCAGATAGCAGGGAGACCATCGCCTCCGAGGTGCCGGTCCAGTTCAACAACCCCCGGGTGCTCGCGCCGTTCCAGATGCTGGTAAGCAATTTCGGCATCCCGCAATACGGGACAATCGACCCGACGCCGTTCGTGATGCCGATCTATCTGATCATGTTCGGGCTGATGTTCGCCGATGCCGGACAGGGCCTAGTGCTGACACTGATCGGGGCGCTCAGCGCGTACCTGTCTCGGAACAACCAGGCCAAGCGCGGCACGTACAACCTCTCATGGCTCATCATGTGGTGCGGGGTCTCGGCGGTCGTCTTCGGCGTACTGCTCGGATCGTACTTCGGAAAGGCGCTGTTTGAGCCGCTGTGGTTTGACTTCCACGGGATCGTCGCCGGCCACCCGGAGACCAGCTCCGTCATCCGCGATGTCTACGACATCCTGTCGATCACCATCTACTTCGGCATCACCGTCATCGTGTTGGGCCTGCTGTTCAACTGGTTCAACCTGATCCGCACCCGCCGATGGGTGGAGCTGGTCTTCGATAAAGGCGGCATCCTGGGCGGATGGATCTATGGCGGAGGCGTATACACCGCCGCTTACATGGTCGATCACGCCTATAAGGAATTCCCTTCGGGCAACGTGCTGTTCCTGCTGGTGGGCCTGCCGGCCCTGCTGCTGCTGATCAAGGAGCCATATCATCACTTCACCCACGGCAAGGCGCACGCCGAGAAGGCGGGCAATCCGATCTTCCTGGTGCTGACCTTCCTGATGGAGTGGATCGTGGAGCTGCTCGAGATCTTCAGCGGCTACCTGTCCAACACGCTGTCGTTCATGCGAGTGGCCGGCCTGGGTATCGCGCACGTGTGCCTGATGATTTCCTTCTTCACACTGGCAGGTATGACCAGCGGCATTTTCTCCGTCCTGATTCTCATCGTCGGAAACATCCTGGTGATCGGCCTGGAAGGTCTCTCGGCCGCGATCCAGGCTTTGAGGCTCAATTACTACGAGTTCTTCACGAAGTTCTTTCACGGAACCGGAAAGCTGTACACTCCGATCTCGCTGAACAGTGAGCCATAGCTCGGGAAGGAAACGCAACGTCACATGCCTGGACAGGTCCGTCCGGGCAGGTTGTCGCGAAAAACAAGAAAGGATGAAACGCAATGGATGAGCCGGTACGTAAACTGAAAGCCACGATCACGCAAAGCCTTATTGCCCTCATGACGGTTCTGGCGATCGTCGGGACGCTGTTCTGTTCGAATGCCCTCGCGGCCGAGGCCACCCATGACAGCGCGACGGTACAGCCGCAGACCACGCCGGAGTCGGCCGGAGTCATGAAGTTCGGTCTGCTCGCGGCCGCCATCGCCTTCGGTCTCGGCGCCATCGGCGCCGGATTCGCCATCTCCCACGTCGGCGCCGCCGCCATGGGCGCCGTCGCGGAGAAGCCCCAGATCGCCGGGCAGGCCCTGATCTTCGTGGCCCTGGCAGAAGGCATCGTCGTGTTTGGATTCATCACCGCGCTGATGATTCTCGGGAAGCTGTAGCGACACCATGAAGTACTCGATCATAGGCGATGAAGATACCGTCCTGGGTTTCGGCGTCGTGGGCGTCGCGGGCAGAGTGGCCACCAACGCCGAAGAGGCCCAGCGGGCCTTTCAGGATCTCCTGGGCGACAAGGAGACGAGTATCATTATCATCACCGAGCGCGTGGCGGAGATGATCCGATCGATCGTGGACCGGTATCTGTTCACCGAGAGCTTTCCGCTGATCGTCGAGATTCCGGACCGCCACGGTCCGGTGCCGGGACGGCCCGGAATCAAAGAAATGGTCAACACCGCGATAGGATTGAAGATATGATCGGCGAATCCCGACCCGTTGGTCTCGACCACCGCCAGGAAGGCCCATTCTTACGAGGGGACCGTGCTGATGGAGTCCGTTGAGCAGGGAAAAGCGGCTCTGATTTCCGGTATCGAAGCGGACGCCCACGCCGAAGAGCAACGGCTCCTGGCGGACGCGCAGGCGCAGGCCGCCGAGAAGAAGAAATACGCCCAGCAGAAGATCGACGGTATCCTGGACGAGGCCCGGGGCAAGGCGGCCGAACAGGCCGAATCGATCAAACGAAAGGCGATCTCAGGCGTAGAGCTGGAGATCAAGCGGCGCAACCTCCAGGTGCGCGACGCGCTGATCCAGAACCTCATGGACCGGGTCGAGAAGAGGCTTGCCACGATGATCGACGGTCCGGACTACAGAACGGTCCTGACGAACTGGATCGTCGAAGCCGCCATCGGGCTCGACGCCGAAACCGCGACGGTCAACACCTCCGAACGGGAACGGCCTCAAATCGACGCGGCCATGCTCGAGCAAGCCCGGCAGGCCGTCCTGTCGAAAACCGGAAAGCACGTGATGTTGACCCTATCCGATGCACCGCCCCTGAAGGGCCAGGGCGTGATCCTGACGAGCCGGGACGGGCGCATGGCGTTCAACAACCAGGTCCGCACGAGAATGCTGCGAAAACAGCGTCAAATGCACAAACTGATTTACGATGGGCTGTTCGCCGGCCTGCGAAAAGAGTGAGTATGATTGACAGAATCATAGGACGGGTCAAGCGGGTCAACGGCCCGGTCATCGAGGTGATGGGCATCACCGACGCGGAGATGTTCGAACTGGTCCGCGTCGGCGAGGCGAACCTCATCGGCGAGCTGATCAAGCTCGAAAAGGACAGCGCCGTCGTCCAGGTCTACGAAGACACGACGGGCATCGCGCCGCACGACCCGGTCTACGGTGCCGGCATGCAATTGTCGGTCGAGCTGGGACCGGGTATGATCGGCACCATCTACGACGGGATACAGCGACCGCTCGAAGCGATTCGCGCGATCTCCGAGATCTTCATCCAGCGCGGCATCTCCGTTCCCTCCCTCGATCGGCAGAAGAAGTGGCACTTCGTCCCGACGGCCAAGGCCAGCGACCGCGTCAAGGGCGGCGCGATCCTCGGCACGGTCCAGGAGACCCCCAATCTCCTGCACCAGATTCTCGTGCCGCCGACCGACCAGGGCGTTCTCGAATCTATCGTGCCGGAAGGCGACTACACGGTCGAGGAGACCGTCGCGGTCCTGAAGAAGGACGAGGGGAAGAACAAGGACCTGTTCCTCATGCAGCGCTGGCCGATCCGAGTCCAGCGTCCGACCAGCAAGCGTCTGCCCCTGGACATCCCGTTGATCACGGGCCAGCGGGTGATCGACGCTCTGTTTCCCGTAGCGAAAGGGGGCACCGTCTCGATTCCCGGTGGCTTCGGCACGGGCAAGACCATGACGCAGCAGGCGGTCGCGAAATGGTGCGACGCGGATTTGATCGTCTACATCGGCTGCGGCGAGCGCGGTAACGAGATCACCGACGTCCTGACGGAATTCCCGGGACTGATCGACCCGCGAACCGGCCGGTCGCTCATGGAGCGAACGATCCTGATCGCCAACACGTCGAACATGCCCGTCTCGGCGCGCGAGGCCAGCATCTACACGGGCATCACGATGGCCGAGTACTTCCGCGACCAGGGCTACCACGTCGCCATCATGGCCGATTCGACCTCGCGGTGGGCCGAGGCCCTTCGTGAGCTGTCGGGGCGCATGGAAGAGATGCCGGCCGAGGAAGGATTCCCCGCCTATCTGCCGACCAAGATCGCCGAGTTCTACGAGCGGGCCGGCTCGATGGAGGCCCTCTGCGGGCGGAACGGCTCGGTGTCCATCATCGGCGCCGTGTCCCCTCCCGGCGGCGATTTCTCCGAGCCGGTGACACAGCACACCAAGCGGTTCATCCGCTGCTTCTGGGCCCTGGACCGGCACCTGGCCAACGCGCGTCACTACCCGGCCATCTCCTGGCTCGATAGCTACAGCGAGTACCTCAGCGGCATGACCGGCTGGTGGGAGCAGGAGGTGGGCCCGCAGTGGTTCGCCGACCGAACCGAGATCATGGAGCTGCTGCACCGCGAGGTTCGCCTCCAGCAGGTGGTCAAGCTGGTCGGCCCGGACGCGCTGCCCGATACGCAGCGATTCATCCTGGAGGTCTGCACCCTGTTCAAGAACGCCTTCCTTCAGCAGAACGCCTACGACAAGATCGACGCGTATTCGACCGTGCAGAAGCAGGCCAAGATGATGCACATCATCGCCCTGTACTGGCAGCGCGGCTCCGAGGCGATCAAGAACGGCGCGACCCTGATGCAACTCAAGAAGATGAAAGTGTATCAGGATATCATCAAGATGAAGTTCTCCGTACCGAACGACGATCTCTCCGGCCTGGACAAGATCGAAGCGCGCCTGGAGCGTGCGATGGATCAGATGGAGGCCCTGCATGCCTGACGCCAAGAACAGCCGCCTGTTGTCCGGCCGCGAGTACGTCGGCGTCGACAAGATCGACGGCCCGCTTATCTTCATCCGCAACACCCATCCGGTGGGCTACCGGGAACTGATCGAGTGCATCGACAAAGAGGGACACGTGCGGCTGGGCATCGTCCTCGAATCGTCCACGACCGCCGTGGTGGCCCAGGTGTTCGAAGGAACCTCCGGATTGACCCTGCCAGGGACACGCGTCCGCTTCTCGGGCGAGCCGCTGACCCTCTCCGTCTCCAAGGAGATGCTCGGGCGCGTCTTCGACGGCCTGGGCCGGCCCATCGACGGCGGACCCGCCCAGCGCAGCGACGTCGAATTGGACGTCAACGGCATGGCCATCAACCCCACGTCACGCCAGTACCCGCGCGATTTCGTACAGACCGGCATCTCCGCCATCGACGGCATGAACACGCTGATCCGGGGCCAGAAACTGCCCATCTTCTCGGGCAACGGGCTGCCTCACAACGAGCTGGCCGCCCAGATCGCGCGGCAGGCCAAGATCCGCGGCACCGCGACGGAATTCGCGGTGGTGTTCGCCGCGATGGGCGTCAAGCACGACGTCGCCCAGTTCTTCGTCCGCTCATTTGAAGAGAGCGGCGTGCTCGACAACGTGGCGCTGTTCCTGTCCCTGGCCGACGATCCGTCCATCGAGCGACTGATCACGCCCCGGACGGCGCTGACCCTGGCCGAGCACCTGGCCTTCACCGAGGACATGCACGTGCTGGTCATCATGACCGACATGACCAACTACTGCGAGTCGCTGCGCGAGATCTCCACGATCCGAGGTGAGATCCCCTCTCGGAAAGGGTATCCCGGCTACCTGTACTCGGACCTGGCGGAGCTGTACGAACGCTCCGGCATGATCAAGGGACGCAAGGGCTCCATCACCCTGCTGCCGATCCTGACCATGCCGAACGATGACATCAGCCATCCGGTCCCCGACCTGACTGGGTACATCACGGAGGGTCAGATCGTCTTTGAACGGGAGATGGACGGCCGCGGGATCTATCCGCCGGTGGCGGGATTGCCTTCACTGAGTCGTCTGATGAAGGACGGCATCGGGGAAGGCATGACGCGTGAAGACCACCCGCACCTGGCCAGCCAGCTCTTCGCGGCCTACAGCTACGTCAAGGACGTCCGCAATCTGGCTTCGGTCATCGGCGAGGAGGAGCTGACCCCGCTCGACCACAACTATCTGGAATTCGGCAAACTCTTTGAGCAGAAGTTCGTTTCCCAACGTAAGGATGAGGATCGCAGCATTGAGCAGACCCTCGATCTGGGCTGGGAGGTGCTGCGGACGCTGCCCGTCGAAGAGCTGCACCGCGTCACCGACGTAGAAGTTGAGAAGTATTACGGCGCTTGACGGGAAGGAGTCCGCCGGCGCAAATCCGAAACACGAAATACGAGCCGGCAGGCTGTAGTCTGGAGGATTTCCTTCCGTCTCAAGTCTGCAGCCCCCCGCCTGTCACAGGGGTGCTTGTTTTGGATTTCGACATCTGAATTTCGAGTTTGAACTGTCATGGCCCAATTGAGTTACGCACCGACGAAGACGAACCTGCTGCGGCTGCGAAGCGATCTGAGCTTCGCCCAGCAGGGATACGAGCTGCTCGACCAGAAGCGGAACATTCTGATCGTCGAACTGCTGGCGCTGCTGGATCAGACGGTGGACTTCCAAAGCCGTGTGGAGAAGGCCCTGGAGAAAGCGTACGAAGCGCTCGAGGAGGCCATCCTCGACATGGGCAAGCTCAAGGTCCAGTACCTCACCGGCGCCGCGCACATCACAACGGACATCACGGTCCGTTCGCGAAGAGTCATGGGCGTAAGCCTTCCCGTGATCGAGACGCAGTTCACGGAGTACCCGCCGTACTACAGCCTCATGGGCAACAGCTTCTGGATCGACAGCGCGCTATCGTTCTTCAAGGAGGTGCTCAAGCTGCTCGGCAAGCTCTCCGAGCTGAAGATCTCCGTTCTGCGGCTGGCCAACGAGGTCAAGAAGACCATCCGCAAAGTCAACGCACTCGAGAAGATCGCTATTCCCGATCTCAAAGAGACCGTACACTACATCGAGAGCCGGCTCGAAGAAAACGAACGCGATATGTTCGTGCCCATGAAGATGGTCAAGGAAAATCTGGAGAAGAAGAAGGCAGCAGCCGATGGAGGCATCTCGTG
>Ga0068714_10007289_pt1 | contig 10815 bp, 8 predicted proteins | sample MTBNYHSulfiMetaG_FD_62988 | JGI IMG/M metagenome (GOLD analysis project Ga0068714, IMG submission 62988) | Enrichment culture microbial communities from rom New York Harbor, USA that are MTBE-degrading - MTBE-NYH (New York Harbor Sulfidogenic)... | ecosystem: Environmental > Aquatic > Marine >...
GCACCCTTGTGCCAGGAGTCGACATGGCCGCTGAGCAGGACGTAACGGCCGGGCTCGGCCCGGCCCGGGATGCTGCCGAGCACCAGGGGTATCTTTTTCCAAGCGGTGTCCACCCGGGCGCGGACCCGCACCCGGATGCTGCCCTCCCGCAGCAGGTTCTTGAGCACCTCCCCGGCCTGTTCCCGGATCGAGACGGCGGCAGTGCGGGGCAGCCGGGATGCATCTTCCGGCTCAGGCGAGCCCCAGACCGGGGAGATGATCATCTCGTGGAGGTTGTCGTCGTTTGCGTGGATGTGCGCGACGGCGCCCTGCTCGCCCGCCACGACGGCGGCTTCGGGGCTCGCCAGCCCCTCGATGAGCACGACTTTGCCTTGGACGTCAAGGTCGTCGTAATCCTCTCTGCGGCCGCGGCCGACGTAGACAAGCTCTCCGGCCAGTCCCTCAGGTGGCGTCGACGCCCCAAAGGAGTGCGTGATGCACTCGAAGTCGCCGCCTTTCGTGTTCAGACCCTCGATCTCGAGGGAGGCGCTGACGGGGAGACTGATCAATGCCTCGTGCGCCAGCAGCTCGGACCTGACCCCGTAGTCGAGCAGCTTCCTATGCACAAACTCGGCGGCCTCGGCCTCCTCGGGGCTTCCGGAAAGCCTCGTCCAGGCGGCAATCCGCCGGGTATTTGACATCAGCTCCGACCCGAGGACTCTTGAGAGCAGGTCTTGCTCGATCGCACTGACACCGTTTTGACGGCTTGAATCCAGGGACACGGGGACTTTCCCCCTTTGCAGCCGGCCGGGCCGGTCAGCGGTTTGGAGTTCCGAATGCATTCGACGCGGGGGCCGCGGTTGCCTTGTGCCCTGCGGGACCGCGGCATCAGAGCAGGCGGGGCGACAGAATCAGCAGGAGCCACCCCAGGGCGGCGATCACCATCATTCCCGCGACGGGCCAGAGCCTCATGGCCTGGAGGACCGGCCGGCGGAGCCCCGCGACGTGTCTTTGGGGCCAGGAATCGGTCAGTACCCGGGCGATCAGGCCACGGTGGCGCACGGTAACGGCCACCGCCACAAAGAAAAAGACGCCCAGCACAAGGACTTGTATGATCATTGAGCTTTCTTCGGGTGCGGCGGGGAGGCTGACGACACCGACAACCGAAGCCAGGTTGAACGCCACGTGAAGGCCAAACGCGGGCCAGATGGAGCGATGTTCCCACGCCACCCAGCCCAGAACCCAGCCGACCAGGGCGGTGGTGAGAAAGAGCACCGGCCCGTGCCCCATTCCGAAGAGCACAGAGCTGACGGCGAGCGCCGCGAACTTCCCGAACGGGCGCAGGGCGTTGATCAGGACCCCGCGGTAGAGGAGTTCCTCTGCAAGCGGGCCTAGGAGGGCGGCCGTCAAGAGCGCCGCAACACCCGCTCCTGGTTGAGAGACAGGCAGGTCGGGCCAGGCGAACTGGAACGGAACGCTGACCAGCCTCGGCCAGACAAGCAGGGGAAACAGGAGCAGGCCGGCGCTGCGCAGCCATCTCCCTTGCGGGGCCGGTGCTCCCAGCAGACCGGCGGCCTCCTGCCAGCCGCGGGCGACGCCCAACGCCGCAAGCACGAGAATCAGAACGGTAAAGGCCACCGTCGGCATCGCACCGCGGCAAAAGAACGCAGGAAGCAGCTGCGCCCAGAGAAACCAGGGAAGCAGCCGGCGGATGGTGCTCAGCGGGGCTTTGGGTTGGGGGGCGCGTGCCCCGGCTTCACGGAAGTCGGGCGTTTCGTCTGGTATGTCTCGGGCTTCATTCTCGGCTCCGGTCGCTTCCATTGACATCCACCTCGGCGTCTTGTTCGCCACCGCCATCAGGGTTCTCCTACTTACAGATAGAAGGAGCCCGGACGGGCGTAGCCAACAACCGGTAGGTCCGGGTGATTGCCACGGCCATGCGGATTATCGACGCGACGTCTCCTTGCCGGGCCAGGCGAGGACAGCGTCCTTGTATCCCATCCTGGCCGGGGGCATAACCTTCTCGGCGGCCCAGCCGAGCGACAGGTAGGTCACGACCTGCACGTAGTCCGGCAGCTCAAAGTGCTTGTGAACGGCCTTGACCTGCTCTTCCGTGAAGGTCGACCAGCAGCCGCCCAGGCCGAGGGCGTGTGCCATGAGGGCCATGTTCTGCATGCAGGCGCCGGCGTCGAGCAGGATGTTGCGCTCGGGCGGCGGGCGGTCGACGTGGCGGTAGCCACGGACGTCGACGCAGCAGACGATCTTCGCATTTTCCACCTCAAACTCGGTGTTAGCGAACGTCTGGAGGATCTCCGGGTCCTGTATGACGATGAAACGCCAGATCTCGAGGTTGCAGCCGCTGGCCGCCCAGGTGCCGGCCTCGAGGATCTTCTCGATCATCCGCGCGGGTACCGGGCGGTCGTCCCAATGGCGGTACGAACGCCGCCCAAAGAGCAGCTTTTCCCAGACGGCGAACTCCTCGGGGCTGAGGGGTTCCGGGGAGTACGAACCGGGCGGGACGACCTTTTCCCCCCGTTTGGCCCTCTCGGCGAGGTCCATCAAGGTGTATACCCACCGGATGTCCGGCAGGTCCCCGGGCAGGCCGCGGGCCTCCCAGACGTCCAGAATCTGCCGGGCTATGCCCCCGAACGCCGCTCCGAGCCGCCGCCCGGCGTAGATGGCGGAGTAAAGCTGGTGTTCCACGGTGTGATGGACGCGCTCGCGGAGGTGCATCCGCAGGAAGAGCGGGTCCATCTCCATCATCTGTTCGCGGGTGAAGTGCCCGGCCACGCGAGCTCCCCCCTCCCCTAGGCCTCGCGGCCCCTGGGCCTGTTGACTATCTCGCAGAACTCATCACCGTCCAGGACGTTGTGCGCGTGGACGCACTCCAGCTCGTCGCCGTTGTAGGCGGCAATCTTGGCCTGGTCAACGAAGCAGTAGAGCCTCGCCAGGGCGGGGCTGGTGCCTATCTCCCGCCAGGTCCGGGCCAGAGGACAGAGGACCGTCCGGCTCTGCCTGCGTCCGTCCGGAAGGACGGCCTCCTCGCTCCGCCAGCCCCTTGACGGCAGGTCGGGGACCTTGCGGAAGTTCTCCGGAGTCAGCGGGAGGCCGCGAGCCAGGACTCCTTCGCGGACGGCGCCGCCGCAGTGCTCCCCGTATGCCCAGACTGCCTGCCTTATCAGCCGGGCCCCTTCGTCCGCGCCGAGCCGCTCAACGATCGCCTTGGCGAAGTAGTGGTAGAGCAGCGCCGCGCGGCGGGCCATCAGCCAGACGTCGTGCTCCCACGCGTCGGCCGCTTGCTCCCCAAAGAGCCGAAGTCCGTCGTTCGTGGACATGAGACCACCCCCGGAGGGGTTCGACGTGCTAGGCCGCGCCGACCTCCTGCAGAGCCCGGCGGACCATCGAAGGCTCGGCGTTGCCTCCGGAAACCACACAGGCTATCTTGGCACCGGATGCAAGCAGCTCTGGGAGGCGGACGGCGGCGCCAGCCCTCCCGGATAGCACGGCGGCGGCGGCCGCGGCCCCGGCGGGTTCCACGACCAGCTTTTCCCGGAGCAACAGGCGGGCCATCGCGATCAGCAACTCGTGGTCGGAAACGGTCGTAAGGTCGTCGGCGAGGGCGGAGACGACCTCGTACGTCCAACGTCCCGGAACGCGAACGGCGATTCCGTCGGCAACGGTATCCACGGTCGCGAGCTCGACGATCCTCCCCGCGCGGACGGACGCCGCCATCGAGGCGGCCCCTTCCGCCTGGACCCCGACGACCAGGATGTCGCTGAGGGGCTGGCTACGGGTTGGAAACGCGCGCCGCGCGAGGTCCGCCGGGGCGGTTTTCAGGAACCCCGCTATCCCTGAGAGGAGCCCGCCGCCGCCGACCGGGGCGACGATGACGTCCACGTCAGGCAGGTCCTCGACGATTTCCCAGGCGACGGTAGCCTGGCCGGCCGCCACCAAGGGATCGTCGAAGCTCGCAACGTAGACCAGGCCTCGGCTGCGGGCCAGCGCCTGAGCGTAGCACAGCGCATCGTCGTAGACCCGGCCGTGGCGGATGACCGTCGCCCCGTACGACCTGCAGCCCTGCTCCTTGACAGGCGGGGCGCCCTCGGGCATGACGACGGTGACCCTGACCCCGAGGATCGAGCCGGCCAGCGAGAGCCCGAGGGCATGGTTTCCGCTGGAAGCCGTGACGAGGCCGCGGGCCCTCTCCTCCGGAGCCAGCAGGCTTGTGCGGTTGTACGCCCCGCGGAACTTGAACGCGTGGGTAAGCTGTAGATTCTCCGCCTTGAGGTAGATGCGCCGGCCCCGCGGGAGGCCGGGAAGATCGGCTGCCTCGAGCAGCGGCGTCCGCCGGGCGACCGCCTGGAGACGGCGGCGGGCCTGCTCAACGTCCCCGGCCGTGAACATATCGGGAGGCAGCACAATGACCAACTCCATCCGCGGAGAAATCCCCGGCTGCCCTGCCCGCAGCACGGGCCCTGCCAACAAGTCTACGGCGGCGGGAGAGGTTTATCCAGCGGGGTTGCCCGCCCCGTGCGGGGTTGCCCGCCCCGGAGAGGCACCGGGCAACCTGGGAATCTCGGGGATCAAGACCCCTCCACGCCAGAGCGTCTGGGCCTGGAGGATTCACCTTGTCTTGGTGGAATTGATGCATGGCTGTAGATATGCAGCAGGTCTGGATGCATCTTTTTCTGCTTTTTCCACAGCAACAACCCAGAGAAAGGGGGCCGCCGCTTATGGCGAAGTTGGTGGAGATCGAGGGAATCGGCAGCGTCTACGCCGCAAAGCTGGCAGAGGCGGGAATCAAGACTACGGAACAGCTTCTCGAAGCGGGCAAGACGCCCAAAGGCAGGGCGGAGTTAGCGGAGAAGGTTGGGATCGGCCGGAAGCTCATCTTGGAATGGGTCAACCGGGCAGACCTCTTCCGCATCAAGGGAATCGGGGAGGAGTATTCGGACCTGCTCGAGCAGTCCGGAGTGGACACAGTCCCCGAGCTGTCCAGAAGGCTGGCGGAGAATCTCCATGCCAAGATGGCCGAGGTCAATGAGGCAAAGAAGCTCGTCCGCGCACTGCCAACTGTGGCGCAGGTCAGAAACTGGATTGAGCAGGCCAAGAACCTGCCGCGCGTCGTCAGCTACTAACAGGCCTGAACTCCGGGCTGCGCCGGACCCTTCCGGGTCCGGCGCAGCCCGGTGCCATTCCTTCAGACTCTCTGGACCCAGGCTATCCCGAACCGCTCTACGAAAATGCCCGTGCGAGCAGGAGTCACGGTGAACTCGGTTTCGGCCAGCGCGAGGGCCTCTTGGCTGGCCCGGGCCTCCTGGATAGCCTCCTGAAGCTCACGCTCCCCGATCGCCAGCTCGTTTCTGAGCCCTTGCAGCTCCAGGCGTTCCTGCTCCAGCCGGTTGCCTGTCTTGGCTGTCATCCTGCGCTTGGAGAGGTTGGATGAAATGCTGCGGCGCCGCCCTCCGAACAGGCCGACCATTGCCTCGAGTCCCGATCCGATCTCGTCCATCTTTCTGGCATTGAGCTCTTCCTGAAGGTGGCGGATCTCAAGTTCCTGCAGTTCGATCTTCCGCCGCAAAGCCTCCAGTCTGGCCCCCTGCTTGTCCTTGATCTTAGACAACCGCTCGTCGAGTGCTTTGGCGGCGGCTTCAGAGCACATCCGCCGGAATTCGCCAGGGCTGACCTCCGGTCCGGCGAAAACCCTCAGTTGCTCGTTGACGCGGACGCGGAGTGTGCGGGTTCTGTACAGCCACTCGGCGAAGTCCCGCTTCAGTTCCTTGAGCGCCTTGACATCGCTCAACCAGCCCGGAAGGACTTCGAACTGCACCCCGGGTTGGGGACCGTCCTGGACGTCCTCCGCCACCTGGGCCTGCCGAACATGGTCCTCCCAGTCAAAGCGCCCGGACTCGCTGCCTTCCACGAGGCACGTCACCTTTTCCAGGCTATCGATCCCGTATTTGCGCTGCAGGTACCTGATTTCGGCCTCCGCATACAGCGCGGGGGAGTAGACCGCTCCTGCCCGGGTGCGGCCCGGCGGAGGGGACAGGAAGACCTCATCAACCCCGGACGGGACGGCCGGCCTGGCGGCCGTATACCTTGCCTCGGCAGCTTGCGCATATGCAGAAACACCCCTATCAGACGGCTTGCTGACCACCGAACGCAGGCCTTCGGCGGGCGCCGGAGCGGTCCCTGACCTTCTGGTTAGGGTCTCGACCTGCGATCTAGTCAGCGGACCGGCCAGGTAGTTCATGACCCAGCGGGTGGTGAACTGAACCGGAACCGGGCTGTGCACGCTGTGCATCAGGAAAGTCCTCTTGCCAAGACCGGAGATCGCCCGGTCGATCAGCTTCAGGTCAACGGCCCCGCTGGCGCCCCTCAGCCCGTCCATCAGCCGCTGCTTGTCCTGTTCTGTCTGCAGGCGACCGATCAGCCAGGTACCCGCGTTGGCCATCGCCTTGTAGTCCACGTCCACCGGGTTCTGTGTTGCGAACAGGAGCCCGACGCCGAATGCCCTCGCCTGCTTGAGCATCCGGAGCATCACGGCCCGCGGCGGGGGGTTGGCAACCGGCGGCATGTAGCCCATGATCTCGTCAAAGTAGACAAGCAGGCGGAGGTTCCCGGTGCCCCTTTGGGTGCGCATCCAGCCCTCGATAGCTGCAAACAGGAGAGAAACGACGAACATCCTTTCCGGTTCGCTCAGGTGCGCCAGGTAAAAGATGTTATGCCGGGGCCTGCCGTCGCCGGCGTAAAGCATCGCCCCGATGTCGAGGGCCTCACCAAGCATCCACGTCTGAAATGAAGGCGAGGCGAGGAAGTTGTTCAGCAGCATGGCAAGGTCAAACCGGTCTTCTTCGGGGTAGAAGCTCTCCATGGGAAAAGCCCCCAGCCGGTCGAACGGCGGCCGCTGGGTCGCCAGGATGAGCTGCGCGAGATCCAGGCTGCGTCCCGAGCTCCAGGCCTGCTCGATGAGGTTGGCCAGGAGTATGTGCTCGCGCGACCGTAACGGGTCCGCATCCGGTACGCCTACGAGATTCAGCAGGGCGGTGACGACGGTCGCGGCCTTTTCCCTGAGCACCTCCTGGTTCTGTTCCCAGGGCAGGTCGGGTGCCGCGAGCGACGCCAGGGTGTTGAGCGGGACGCCGGCTGTGGACCCGGGCGTGAATATCGTGTAGTGAGCGGCGTTCCGCAAGGCCAGCAGCTGCTCCCGGCCGAGTCCCCAGCCGGCCAGGCCGTCCCGCCAGCGGGCGGCGGTCTCCGCGGCAAGCTGGGTGAGGGGCTTGTTTTCCCTGCGGGCGGCCTCCGGGTCAATCCAGGGCTCGAAATCGGATGGGGCGAGATCAGGGAAGTGAAGGAGCAGGTTGGTGAGGTCGCCCTTCGGATCGACGACTACTGCCGGAATACCCTTCAGCGCCGCCTCCTCAAGGAAGGCGACACCAAGACCGGTCTTGCCCGAACCGGTCATGCCGGTGATCATGCCGTGCGTCGTCAGCTCGGCTGGGTCGTAGAGCAACTGCTCCCCGGTCGGCTTACCTGTCGCCGGGTCCACTATCCTGCCGAGAAAGAAGAACCGGTCGTCCACGTCGCCCATTTCGTCGCCTCTCCCCCTGATGGCGGTTCTCGAGGGCTCATGCCCACAATCGCAGGCACAGGCCCCAACCCCCCGGTGGACCCGGACCTAACGGAATTCGAGCGGAGCCTCCGTCGAAACAATTATACCGGGGCAAGCAACTGACAGGCCTGGGAGGACCGGTCCGGCCCGGGACGGGGAAGACCAGGCCTTCCTATCGAGGGTGCTGCAGCAGGTTGCCCACCAGGATCGCCGCCTCGGCGCGGGTCATCGCGCGGCCGCCCGAGAAACCCGGCTCTGTAAACAGCGGCCAACACGCGCCCGGGCCGATCAAGGCCGACGAGTGAGCCGCGGCGACCCAGCCTGCATACCAGTCGTGGTCATCAACGTCGGCATACGGCGGTACGCCCGCGGGCGCCAGCCCGGCCGCTGCCGCAACCATCTTCACCGCTTCGGCCCGGGTCACCAGGCCCTGCGGCCGGAAGGTCCCGTCGGGGTACCCGACGACGGCCCCGGCGCGGACGGCCGCCTGCAGAAACCCCTGCTCCGCAGCCCAATTGCCGGCCGTGTCGGAAAAGGCCAGCAGCCCGCCCGGCTCCAGCGGCCACGCGGCCGCGACGGCCAGGAGCTTGGAGAACTCCGCCCGGGTAACATCCCCCCAGGGCCGGAAGGACCCGTCCTCGTAACCATTGACAACGCCACGGCTGACAAGCAGGCAAACGGCGTCATAGGCGGGGTGCGACGGCGGCAGGTCCCAGAACGCCTGGCCCTCTGCTATGGTCGTAAACGACCAGCTCCGGTGGTATGGTGCGGTTCCCCCGCCGAGGTCGACCGCCCCGCTTAACTCGACCTGGTACGTCACGCCCGGAAGCAGCGGGCGGCGGGGGATCAGCGCGACGGTATCCTCCAGATGCAGGTCGTTGCCCGGCGAGAGAGGCGAGAAGCTCATCACCGGCACCTCGACGCCGTTGGGGTCAAGCAGCCTCCCGCTGGAGAGGACCGGCCGGCCCGACGCCCCGCAGAACGTCAGCGTGATGGTGTATCCCAATGGACGCGTAGCATCCGGATACAGACGCAGCGGGTCGGGCGTCTCGTATCCCGGCCAGGAACACGGGATGCCCGTGGAGCCCGGCGCAGGCCAGGCCACTTCCAGCGGCAGCGGTTTGTTGGGACCGGTTTCAACCACGTGGATGGTCTTCATACCCTCCGGGTCCGCCGCTCCGTACCCCAGGTCCGAGCTCCCGGGAGCAAGCAGCGGCAGCCGGTGATAGAGCGTGGCCACCCACCCGTCCACAGCCTCCACCGGGGAGCCCGCCGTGGCGATGACCTCGGCCACCCCGCCTCCGCCGTAACAGAAGTACAGGGCCCGGTCCAACACGGTTTCGCCGAAAAAGAGCGGCATGCCCGGCTGCTCCGCATGGCTCAGGATCCCTGTCGCTGCCTGGTAGCTCGCGTGTCTTTGGGAGGCCGCGCCCAGCGGCGCGGAGAAGGCGAAGCAACCGAGTCCGGCGGCTTCACGGTAAAAGTTGGTTCTTTCAAGTGCCTCGAGCGCGGCCGAGGTCGGCCCGGGCAGGTCGAGCACCGCATCGGCGGCGACGGAGAAGTTGAATTCGGAGACCAGGGGCCTATAGAAGTACCCCGGCCTCGGATCCGAGACCGTGACCTCAAGTTTCACGCGGTGGGTGGTCCCGGGGGCCAGCGGCGCGGGCGGCACGTAGCTGACCACGCCGGTCGATTCGTCGGCGGAAGGGGTCACCTCGACCCCGTCGAGCCACATCCTGACGACGTCAAAGCCCTCCCCCTCTCCCAGGCTGAACTGCTGAGAGATTACCGGGCGGAGCAGCCCGACCGGCCCCTGCGGAAGCGGCTCGTAGTAGTAGTAGGCGGCGGCCGGCGCCGCCACCACGTACAGAAAGCAAAGGAGGGCGGCAAGGATCCGCCGCGAGCGCCGCGCCGCTTGGATGGCCGTCGTCAACACCCCCTCAAGCTGTCGCTATCTGGTCGCCAGGAAGAGCGTCGCCACACCGAGGCTCAGGCGACGCCAGCTTACGGCCTGAAAGCCGGCCTGCGTGAGCTCTTGTGATATGACCTCGGGTTCGGGGAAGGCAAGCACCGACCTGCGGAGATAGCTGTATGCCTCCCGGCTGCCCGTAAGCAGCCCGCCGAGGAGCGGGACCGCAGTAGCCATGTAGAAGCCGTGCCCTGCCCGCAGCACCGGGTTCCGGGGACGGCCCAGCTCAAGCACCACGCAGAGCCCGCCGGCGGCGAGCACCCGGTGAAACTCGGCGAAAGCGCGGCGCCGTGATGTGAGATTGCGGACCCCGAAGCCCACGGTCAATACATCGAACTCGCCTTCGCCAAATGGCAGGTCTTCGGCGTCGGCTACCGCGAACTCGATGGCCGCCTCAAGGCCCTGGGCCGCGGCCTTGTGCCGGGCGAGGGAGACCATCTCCGGGACGACGTCGGCCGCGACCAGCCTGCGGGGCCCGGCCTCGCGCGCGATCGCCAGCGTAAGCTCTCCCGTCCCCGCACAGACGTCGATGACCCGCGGCGAGGGACGGGCGCATGCAACCGCCCGCGCGGCCGCGCGGCGCCAGGCCCGGTCAAGCCCGAGGGTGGCGGCCGCATTGAAGCGGTCGTACCCCCGGGCGATGCCGGCGAACATGGGCCCCAGCGGCGGCAATCCGGTCATCTGCTGCACGTCATCTCCAGGCAGTCCAGGCTGTCAGGGATTCCCTAGGCCCGGATGTTCGACATTTTTCGGGAAGTACCAGGTAAATCCTCTCTTTGTGGTGGGCGCAGGGGCCATGAAACCTGTCTCCTTTGCAGGATTTCCACCCACCCAGGGGAGTATCTGCTACCCGAGAGCCCCACGTGCGGTGGGGACTTGGGTGCGACGTGAGGGCATCCCGCACTGATTACGTTTTTCCCGCGCAACTCCTCTTCTGTGCCCTCAGAGCGCGCCGGAGCTTCGCCTGCCACACCTGGTGCGCCGCCGCGGCCGCGGAGGAGGATGGAGAATGCGGACAGCACTGGCTCGCTTTATCGCGCTTTTTCTTGTCGCAGCGTTGCTCGTGCCCGGTGCGGTGACGAGCATTGCCCGGGCGGCGTCAATGCCGGACCTGGTCGTACTCAACGCCTGGTACTCCGGCGGACAGATCTGGTACACCCTCAAAAACGCAGGGAGCGCCTCGATAGGCGGGGCGACGTCACAGCAGGCCTTTTACTGCAGCCTGGCCATAGGGGGCAAACAGGTCGCGGAGGAC
>Ga0068714_10007290_pt1 | contig 10815 bp, 10 predicted proteins | sample MTBNYHSulfiMetaG_FD_62988 | JGI IMG/M metagenome (GOLD analysis project Ga0068714, IMG submission 62988) | Enrichment culture microbial communities from rom New York Harbor, USA that are MTBE-degrading - MTBE-NYH (New York Harbor Sulfidogenic)... | ecosystem: Environmental > Aquatic > Marine >...
ATGCCAACGAGTCAAACATCCAAATAGTCTATGATGGCAGTCCAATACAAACTGGGATTGAAGCCAGCGGTAAAGGTAGCTGGCAAAACACCTTCAAGGTCCCAGCGAGCAGTAGCGGGCAACACACTATCGATGCTACAGGCACCACACCAGCTTCCGAGATTGAAGACAAGGTCTTCATAGTAACACCAAAAATCGATGTAAACCCGTCGTCTGGATGGGTAGGGACAGTGGTGGGCGTATATGGCAACGGCTTTGCCAGAGGAGAAACCAACATCAAAGTAACATACGATGGTGGAACAGTAAAAACCGGGATAGCTGCTGATACCAATGGCTCATGGCAAACCAGTTTCTCCATCCCGGCATCCGCTAAAGGTAGTCACGAGTTAAGAGCTTACGGAGCAATGACCACCGAAAATGATTTTGTCACCGCTAGTTTCTCCGTATCTCCAGGAATAAAGCTCGAACCTGTCTCTGGCTACCTGGGTGGCGCCATTCATGTCGGCGATAGTCTCTGGGTCAGCGGTGTCGGTTTCGAAGCCAATGAGACCGGTATTAAAGTCACCTTCGATGGGGCTCTGAATATCAGCGGAATCGTTGCCGATGCCAAAGGCTCATGGTCAGATAGATTAGATATCCCTCTATGCAGCAGTGGAGAGCACATCATCGACGCTTCTGGAGAAATAAGTAAAGCCAGTGACATTGTCGACGCCATAGTAATCATCTCACCAAAAATAGAGCTGGATCCGACTTCAGGAGCTATAGGTTCTGATATAACCGTTCACGGTGATGGTTTTGCAGCAAATCAGATTATCACCATTAGCTACGATGGGGTTAAAGTAGCCACCGGCACAGCGACAGATACTAAAGGTAGCTTCACGACTAGCTTTAAAATCCCAAAGGGCAAAGCTGGCGACCACACTGTAACTGTCATTGACACTACGTCCTCTGTGTTTTCCGCAACTTTAGACGTAGAATCAACACCACCACCATCACCCAATCCTGTGTCCCCGGAGGCCGGTAGTGAATTCAGCTCAATTGGTAAAACCGCGATTACCTTCGATTGGACAGATGTCGAAGACCCTAGTGGAATCTACTACATAATAGAAATAAGCCCTAGCTCTAATTTCGCCGGTACAGTAATTCGAAAAGAAGGCGTGACTGCATCCGAGTACATATTGACCGAAGAAGAGGCATTGACGAAAGGGAACTACTATTGGAGAGTCAAAGCTGTAGACGGAGCTGAGAATCAGAGTGACTGGACAACCGGGCAGCTGTTCAAGGTTGGTGGCGTGAATTGGTGGCTGGTGCTAATCATTGCCGTAGCTGCCATAGTTGTAACCATTATCGTCTGGCGTTTGGTATCCGTAAGCCGTAAGGACGAGTGGAAATAAAGGCACAAACTTGACAATAGGTGACTTATAGCTTAATATTGAAAAAGTTAACCAATATGTTAACGGAAATTAAGGAGGTATCATGAGACTATTGGTTATCGGGCTAGGGCAATGTGGCTCCCGAGTCGCTGACCAGTTTGTCCGATTAAATAAGCAAGCACAATCGCATTGGGGCATCAATATAGTCACTGGAACTTTTGCTGTAAACACAGACCAGACTGACCTAACTGGCTTAACCCACATCGGCTCCGATTTTATGCACCGCATTCTCATCGGTGGGCGCAAGACCTGGGGACACGGTGTGGGCAAGGTAAACGAGATGGGCGCTGAATTAGCCAGAGAAGACGGTGATAAGGTAGTGGATGCAGTAAGAACGGCATCCAATTTCTACCAGACCCACGCCTTCTTGCTCATCTGCGGGGCGGCTGGTGGCACTGGCTCCGGTGCCATATCCGTGATCGCCCAAATGCTCAAGGAGCGATATGTAGGCAAGCCGGTCTATTCCCTGGTAGTTCTTCCCTTCGAGCACGAGGAGATGGCCGAGCTGAGAAGCGTTTATAATACTGCGACTTGTCTAAAGTCAATACAATCAGTGGCTGACGGCGTCTTTCTGGCAGACAATCAACGCTATGTCAGAAAGGATGCCAGCCTGGCAATGAACTTGGATAGAATAAACTCAACAATTGCCGAACCTTTCTACGATATGATGTGTGCTGGCGAGATAAGCAAGTATAAATACGTCGGCGCTAAAGTGTTGGACGCTGGCGACATTATGCAATCCATAGACGGCTGGACAGCCATAGGTGTTGGCAGGGCCCAAATACCACGTGCTTTCCGCTTCCCCTGGGAACTGGCCAAAACTGGCTTCAAGGAGAAGGGCGAGGAAACTCTGAGAGCTATGCAGGCAATGGACGCTGCCTTTAGCGAACTTTCTATCGGCTGCAGCCCCGAAGACGCCGGCAGAGCTTTATATCTTATGTCAGCACCAGCCAAAGATATGTCTATGGATATAGCTAAAGGTCTGGGCGACTACCTGAGAGAGCTGGCAGAAAATGCCGTAATCAGAGCTGGCGACTTCCCCAGAGGCGGGACAAGCGTCGACGTCACTGTAATACTTTCTCAGCTAGCCTTCGTCCAGAAAATAAGAGACTACTATGACAGGGCTACAGCCTTTGCCCAGACTCAGAAGGAACGAATAAAGGAAACCTCAGGCAGACTCCGTGACATGGAGGAAGCTGCTAAGGGATTGCCCAGTTTAATCTAGCCGTCTCAAATCTTTTTTCGGCAAAACACAAGGGGAGGGTTTGTCCCTCCCCTTCTTTATTGCAGGTGAAGCTTAACAATCTCCAAGATTGTTTCAACCGGATAACAGCCCTCTAGCCTTTCGTGGCACAGATTTATTTGCCGCCTGAACTACCAGAGCCAGACTCATCAGATAATCATCGTGACCATCACCGGAATCGACAAAGAAGTTCAAGGTCTGATTAGGTCTGTAAACGCTCCTGGCTTTCTCCAGCTCCAACATCAGCTCTCTGTAATCTTTAGAGCCGTCTTGCTTATAAAGCTTGAGCCTCCCTGAGTTAATCGCAGCCAACAAATCGAAGCCCATTTCCGACTTTGTTTTCTGAGTGAACTTAAAGGAGTTAACCTTGTTACCTAATGACCTGCGTAAAAAGCTAGTCACAGGCTCCCCGATACCCGTGGCATCAGCGACAATCCGACTGCACTGCCAGACACTTTTAAGTATATCCACCATCTGAGGATAGAGCTCAGAATGCTTCCTGCCTACCCAGCTATAGTGTTCCACAACATTTATGCTGGGCTCCTTGGCCATCACATCAATACCATCATATATAACTTCGGCAATGGTTATGACGGTAGCATCTCTGCCCGAACGGGTTAGAATCTCATCTTCAAGCTGCTCAGACTCGCCGGCGAAATCTATGCCGGCTACATAGGTCTTACATTCATCAGGTTGGCGAAGTCTGGAATGGTTGCCTCGTAGCTGGGCAATCTGCTGGCTAGTCAGGAAGCCACCGCCACCTCTAATCGGCAGAAGTGCATATTGAGTCCTGAACAATGGGTGGCCTTCGCCCAAACGTTCCCGCTCAGACTCAACAAAGGCTTTATAGCTAGGATTATACCTGGCTACTTCCTGCCAGTCGTACCGGAAATGGCGTTTGATACCATCCCTCTTCTCCAATTCCAGGTTAGTTTGCTTGACCTCTTCGAGCAACGTAGCATCGTCCCAGGTTGTGCCATAGTGCACAGCGGTTGCATTCGAAGCTGATGCCATCGGCCTGAATTCCTTGGTGTATTTGTCCCTGGATACATCCTGGGACTCGTCTATCTCTAAAAGAATGTCAGCAGTATGACCGACGACTGAGCTAGACCCATCAGCAGATAGGAATATCTGCCTGGCATTACCCAGCCTGAGCATGTAGCCAGCCTCGGTGAACCATATACTACTGAAACCGAAGTCGTCCAGCCTCTCCTTTAGCCGGTTCATGGATATGATTGTCTGCGGCTTGAACGTCGGAGAGCACTTTATGGCATTACCACCGGCAGCCATGAACATGGTCAGCAGCAACACTTCCAGGTGAGCCGAAAGCTCGTTCTTACCACCCTGGCGGGCGATTTCCACCGAAAATGTTAGGCCAAGGTTGCTCTGGATACTCTCGATTATAGCTTTAGCTACTTCCGCTTGATAAGGTCTGAGTTTCATCTTACGATGGATTTGATGCCCAGCGGTACTGCAATCTCGGTGAGGACTTTGGTGACTGCTTCCTTGAGAGACTTCTTCTGTTCCTTAGTGACATTGTAACGAGCAGTGACAAGACGAGCGATGGCATTGACTATCTTAAGATGAATTTCGAATTTCTCCGGATTTGCCACCATGAGCTCCCTGAGTTTAACGCGAAGTATAGCGATTTCTTCGTCAATTCCTTCTATACCTCTGGCTTCCTCAAGTTCCAGTTTTTCAGCTGCATCAAGCGCCTTGCTGTAGAATCCCGGCCTTGCGTCCTTTGCGATTTCTTTTCTTCTCACTTTGCTTCGCCCTAATAAGCCCATATACAAGAACATAAGCAGCTAAATCATACCTCTGCCTGTCCAGCGCAACCTTCAACAACTTCACCATAATTGGCACTATATTAGCACCTATGTTCTACTATAACAAGTTAAACTTGTCGCTTTGTCATTCAGTTCGAGGGGGTCAAGCGGAGGCTTTTGCAGGCTTTGGGTTAATTTAGTGGGTGTGCTATACTTATCGTCACCATGAAACACAGACTTATATTTATCATGCTAATTGGCATCATACTGGCAGTGCCGGCATGTGCCAATCCGGCACAAAAACATCTTGAGCAGGGTAACGCCTATTTCGACCAAAAACAATGGGATGAAGCTATTGATGAATATAGCCAGACAATTGAGCTCAACCAGAGCCTGGCGTTAGCTTACAACAAACGGGGGCAGGCTTATGCCGCCAAAGAAGACTGGGAGGCAGCGCTCAGTGACTTGAACGAGGCACTCGAGCTGGACCCTAAACTAATCGAGGCATATAGTCACCGAGCCTCCATTTATCATGCCCAGCAGCAATGGGACATGGCCATTGCTGACTTAAACAAGGCTATAGAACTCGACCCGGAACTGGCGGTGGCCTATAGCAATCGGGGCTGGACATACGCCGGCAAGGGACAATTTGAGCAGGCCCTTGCTGATTTAAACAAGGCTATAGAACTCGACCCGGAGCTGGATGAGGCATATTATAATCGAGGCCTTGTCCACAGCAGCCAGGGCAACTGGGACATGTGCATTGCAGACTTAAGCAAGGTAATCGAGCTTGATCCAAACAATTTCACGGTTTACAATGACCGAGGCTCTGCCTATACTAATACCGGCCAACTGGATGCAGCCATCGCCGACCTTAACAAGGCGATTGAACTCAATCCCAGCTATGCGATGGCCTATTACAACCGGGGTCTGGTCTATAAAGAGCAGGGGCAATGGGACCCGGCTATTTCCGACCTCAACAAAGCCATAGAACTGGAACCAACTCTAGCTGTCATCCGTCAAAAACTGGCTGAAGCTTATGCTGAACGTGGCTATGATTACCGCATCAAAGGTCAATGGGATTCAGCCATTGCTGACCTGACCAAAGCTATAGAGCTGAATCCATATCTAGCCTTCGCCTACGCCAATCGGGGAACAACCTACAATGCACAAGGCCAATGGGACCTGGCTCTTGCCGACATGAACAAAGCCATCGAGCTTGAACCTGATTACATTTCAGCATATAGCAACCGGGCTTATACCTATATCAACATCGGACAATTGGATGAAGCAATCGCTGACTACAACAAGGCGATTGAGCTTGACCCCAGCTACGCCTTGGCTTATTACAACCGGGGAGTCGTCTATTTCAACAAAGGGCAGGCTGATTTAGCCATTGCCGACTTGAATAAAACTATAGCGCTATCAGATGACCCTGACCTTGTTGCGGCAGCCAGGGAACGCATAGCAGAAATCCAACGCAGAAAGTAATGCCGGGCTGTAGCATCGCACTAATAAATCCTAAATATCCTAAATACTAATATCTAAGCTCTAAACAAGTTCAAAACCTCAAATGCCAATGATCAAAACATGCGAACTCTGAATTTTTGACTCTGGATTTATTTAGGATTCGGCGCTTAGAATTTAGAATTTGCTTCCAAAGAAGCCGGCTACTTTCTCCCGCAGCGCCATCTCATATCCCAACCAGAAATGGTCAGCTCCAGAGATGAGCTCAAATTGTTTCGGTTCAGCTGCCCCTCGACCCATCAGCTGCGCCTGATCAAGCGGCACCACAAAATCATTAGTCCCACAGACCATTAGCTTGGGCTTGGTGCAGCTCTTTAACTGGGATACCTGTGATGACCCAGGAGGCAGCGAAATGAGCGCTACCGCCATGACCCTCTCATCAGCACAGGCAACAGGCAACGCCACAGCAGCACCGAATGAATAGCCCAACAGCCCTATTCTATTACTATCTACTACAGGCTGGGAAATAAGCCAGCTTATGGCTGCTGTTACATCATCCTGCTCAGCAATGCCATCACCATAGCTACCCTGGCTGCTACCCACACCACGAAAGTTAAACATAAAAGCAATTATAGACTTCTCAACCAAAGCTGAACTCACCGCCAGAATAACGTTGTTATCCATTGAGCCGCCGTAAAGAGGATGCGGATGACACAGCACTACTGCGGGAAAAACTCCATTGCCGTCGGGGAAACAGCAAAGACCTTCAAGAGTAAGCTTACCACAAGCAAACGATACAGCGCTTCGTCTCAGTCTTTCTTCTCCCGTTTGCTTTCCCACCAGGCCTCAAGCCTGGCAAGTACTTCCTTTTCGTAACCCTGCTCACTGGGCGAGTAGTAGCGCTTCCCCTTAATTAGGTTTGGCAGGTTCTGCTGCTCAACAAAGTGACCGGGGTAATCATGGGCGTATTTGTAACCTTTGCCATGCCCAAGTTCGCGCATCAACTTGGTGACCGGATTGCGCAGGTGAAGCGGCACTGGCTCATTACGAGTTCGCTCAACATCTTGCTGCACTTTAGAATAGGCTTCATACAGGGAATTGCTTTTTGGTGCTGTTGCCAGATAGGTTGCCGCCTCAGCCAGAGCCAGGTTGCCTTCGGGCATGCCTATAAAGTGCGCCGCCTGTTGCGCAGCCACAGCTACCATCAATGCCCGGGGGTCAGCCATACCCACATCCTCGGAAGCAAAGCGCACCAATCGCCGGGCAACATAAAGGGGGTCTTCCCCGGCTTCGAGCATCCGTCCCAGCCAATATAAGGCTGCATCCGGGTCAGAACCACGCAGCGACTTATGAAGTGCCGAGATAAGGTCATAATGCTGGTCACCATCCTTATCATAAAGCAAAGCGCGATGCTGCAGCGCCTCTTCAATGGTCTCAAGACTAAGCCGCCTACATCCATCATCATCGGGCAAAATGGCTTGAGTCGCCATCTCCAGGGCATTGAGCGCCACTCGAGCATCGCCGTTAGACATAACGACCAGGTGCCCTAAAGCATCTTCAGCAAGCTCTACTTTCAACTTACCCAACCCTCTGTCCTCATCACTCATAGCCTGTTCAACAAGAAGACGAACCTCTCCATCAGTCAATGAGTTTAGGGTAAACACCCGGCACCTGGAGAGCAGAGCTGAGATAACTTCAAAGGAGGGATTTTCTGTGGTAGCACCGATGAGAATTACCACACCGTTTTCCACGTATGGCAATACAGCATCTTGCTGAGTTTTATTAAATCGGTGAATTTCATCGATAAACAGGACAGTCCGTTGCCCCGAAAGCTTACGCCTGCGCCTTGCTTCATCCACGATGCGCCGCAAATCAGCCACACCCGCACTGACAGCACTAAGCGGACTGAAATGTGACTTAGTAACATTGGCGATAACATAAGCCAAGGTTGTCTTGCCACTGCCCGGCGGCCCCCAAAAAATCATCGAAGGCAACTGGTCTGCCTCGATGCATTTTCTCAACAACCGCCCCCCACCCACCAGATGCTCCTGCCCCACAAACTCAGCAAAGCTACGTGGGCGCATTCTGGCTGCTAAAGGCGCGTCATGAAGCGATTCATCGCCCACCCCGGCAACCTCTTCCCCCTTTGCTTCCAGTTCATTCAAGTCGAAAAGAGTCATGCTAATCCGTCTTCTTCTCCCTCTCCACCACCTGAGTCAGCTTGGCTGCTCTATCATAGTAGTTCCTAATCCTCTCCACGTAAATTAATTCTGATACTATCACGGTGACTTTGGTGAAATTTTTGGCTCCGTAGAAACTACCATCCCTTATCTCCGCATTGGGCGCCAGCTCTCGTAAGCGATTGCCTAAGACTTTAATCATATCAACGTTGGCTTTTCCAACTGGCACCGAAAGAAGATGCAGAGCTCTGCCAGCATCTTCCAATTTGCAGTCAACCGACAATCGCATCAAAGCCAAATCCATTGCTTCCATGGCTCTAAACGTTTCTGAACTCTTCTCCTCAAAGTCTGGCGCTTTTTTCCAGGGCAAAATTGATGATGATAACTGTGTCTTACCCACACCTATGGCCGTCCAACCAGATAGAGTCTGTGCTATATCACCAGCATCGAGCACTTTGCCAGAAACATATTTTGAACCAGTCATCTCACCCGCACAAAGAAGGTCATAAAACGGCAAGACTAATTCTTTATTCAGACCGCCCATCTTCTGTGGTGGTGCTATATTCCCCAGCATTCCCAAACCCCCATTATCCGCCAAAATCACGGCGTCAGCCACCTTATCGATAGACTTCAGACACAGAGCAGTGTTGCGAACGCGCTGCGGGTCATCTAGCTCAGAGTCAAAGGGCAAAACGAGAAGTGCATAGACCGGTTTATCTACATGGCGCTCTTTTAGCATCTGGATCATAACTGGAACTCCCCCAGAACCAAGGCTTCCGGCAGCACCAGCCACAAACAGGAAGGCATCCGTATTGACGAAGGCGCCGAGCCTCATAGCTAACATTACTCGCTCGCTTTCCTGACGCATCAGCTTAGCTCCAGCCTCGGTTGATTTATCAACCAGCTCAAGAGAACCACGAATCGTCACGGACTTCAGCCAGTCCCATCCGTGTTTAGTCAATTCACTCAAAAGAGTTTGGTCATTATTGACGGCATAGGAGCAGGTGATTATGTTACCATGCAACTCGGCCCTCGCCGTCTTATTTAACTCGGCAAACTCACGAGCCAGCCTACAACCGCAATCGCCAACACCAATAACCATCAATCTCATAGTATTTTTATCTCCTTGCCAAAAACTAGCCGACAGATGCCATTATGTCAATTAAACCTGTTTACTTGAAAACGATACAACTTTATCGGCTCCTCAGCCGATATGCCAGCCTTAGCCCGGCAAATTCTGATTTGCTCCTCAACGTTATCCACACCTTCGAGGTCAGGCAGCAACAGCCCACGTCTGAAACCGCATTCCACAATTACACCATATTTCTTTGGGTTAAGCTGACCGATGCCTTGCACCGGCTCCGGTGCAGCAAGAACATCTACGCTATACTCAAGGTCATCCAATTCAGAAGCTTCGACCGGCATAAATCTAGGATCTTGCGTAGCCGAACTTATTGCATTGGCTACGATTTCCTCGGCTACGTTCGCCCTTGTTGGCATAAAGGTCCCAATACAACCTCTCAATTCACCACGTTTCTTAATAGATACAAAAACGCCAGCTGTCGACTTCATCTCGGCAGTAAGTTTCCTTGGCTTAAACACCTTTCCCTGGCGAACATATTTCTCTACTGCCTTTCGAGCTAACTCTGCCATCGGATGACGCTGCTTTGCCATACCATCACGCTTTTCTTCGATTGCCCTTATTTTACTAATATCCCAGCGTAGCCTACAACACTGCTATAGTCCCCGGACGTGTCGCCGCTTGTCTGATACTTGACCAATTCAGCTTCTTTAGCCCCCAATTCCTTAACAGCAGAGATAAGACTAACTACTGGTGCATAACCGCACATTGATATATCAAACTCGTCAACTCGTTTCAATAACTCGTCCTCATCCAAATCCAGTATTGCCTCAATAGCCCGTCTATCCTTACTCCGAGCGATTTCATGCTGTTCGTAATGGGTCATGTCACTGCTGGCCAATATTACAACCCCCTTTTTCGACTCCTTAATCGCACTCGCCAATTCCCTGCCGATTTTCTTATAAGTGGCACCGCTGGCATGAGTAAGAATTATGGGCACTATCCTAACATCTGGTTTAAAATACTGCAAAAAGGGTACCTGAACCTCAAGTGAGTGTTCGAATTGATGTGCCAGATGGTCTTCCTCCAGATGGCTTGAGGAGGCTAAAATCAGCTTCCCAAGCTCCGAGTCAATTTCCACCCTACCCAAAGGCGTCTCCCATGTCCCTTTCGACATTATACTAAAAGCTTTGCCCCTCCCAGTATGATTGGGGCCGAGGATGACAAAGGTATCCTTGAATTTAACCCTGGATAGGACCGCCCCAGCTACGATACCTGAGTAGACATATCCGGCGTGAGGTGAAACCAGTCCGATTGCATCAACTTTCTCTGCCCTATCATCCACCATACTTGCAATCATCCTCTTGAGCCCGTCTGATGAGCCCGGGTAAAACTGGCCGGCAACAACTGGTCCTCTAATCATGGCGACCCTCCTGCTGAAGTTGAAAACTGGCGAGACCAACCAGCCCCCTTAATATTAAGTTCAACTCCACAAAACTTACATACAGAACCGTTGACACCTACCACATGAACATCGTAGCCAAACCTCTGAATCACTACCTTGCCACAGGAGTAACAAACAGTGTTTTCAGTGCTGTGTCCGGGAACATTGCCCAGATAAACAAAGCGTAATCCAGCCTTT
>Ga0068714_10007297_pt1 | contig 10807 bp, 8 predicted proteins | sample MTBNYHSulfiMetaG_FD_62988 | JGI IMG/M metagenome (GOLD analysis project Ga0068714, IMG submission 62988) | Enrichment culture microbial communities from rom New York Harbor, USA that are MTBE-degrading - MTBE-NYH (New York Harbor Sulfidogenic)... | ecosystem: Environmental > Aquatic > Marine >...
TTCATCCCATCATCGTCCATCGCGACTGCGATATATTTGGGTTCATACGGATTGAACGCGATCAATCCCCCCACAAAAGTCGGATTTTCCGTTATGATGACGTCTCCCCTATCGATAAACATCTTCGCGGTGATATCCAAACCCTGTTGCGCACCATGAATTAAGAACAGATTATCCAATTCGCAGGCTATGCCCTCTTTTCTTCTGCGCTTCACCAGTATTTCTCTAAGGGCGGGAAGTCCCTCGGAAGTAGTATATTGCAGCGCCTGTTTACCCTCATGATTAAGGACATAATCAAACACCTTGCGTAATTTTTCAATCGGGAATATTTCCGGATCCGGATACCCTCCACCGAATGAAATGACGTTGGGATCCGCGCCCAATCTGAGAAGCTCGCGAATGGCAGACGGTTTGACAAATTGCATTCGGTTTGCGTATGGATATTGCATTAAACTGCCCTTCCCAAAAGAATAAATATGATTATAGTGTCAATTTGCTTCCTAATTAATTATTGTCAGTTCATACAAATTAAAAGTTTCTAATAGATATTTAAGAAAAGGATTTGGCAAAAACGAACCTAAGAGAATTTTTAATTTTTTCGTTATTTAATATCATGCCGATATTGTATGCCAATAGACTATCGGTATTTATGGAGTAAAATCCGAGTCCATCAATAATTCAGGCAGTATCAAGAAATGCACCCAAGATACAATTTAATAAATATTTTCAACATTTTTTTGATTCATTGATGTTTTTGAGGAGAACAGGTGACAGGAACGATTATTAACATTATTACTGTCATTATTGGCAGTATTTTGGGTATGTTGTTCGGTTCCAAGCTGCCCGAACGTATCCGGGAAACCGTGCTGACTGTGTTGGGGCTGTTTACGCTGGTGTTGGGTGTTCAATTGTTCTTCAAGACTAACAATTCAATCGTTGTATTGGCTGCGCTTCTGGTCGGGACAATCCTGGGAGAGTGGTGGGGGATCGAAGAAAGGCTGGAGAATCTTGGTGATTTCCTTAAAGCCCGTTTTTCAAGTGCGTTCAGCAGACAGGACCATTCCCGCTTCGTAGAAGGTTTTCTGACCGCCTCGTTGCTTTTCACCATAGGCCCTATGGCTATTCTCGGATCTATCCAGGATGGCCTGACCGGGGATTATTCCTTGCTGGCCACCAAAGCGATTATGGATGGTTTCGCGGCTCTGGCGTTTGCCTCAACTATGGGAGTGGGAGTGTTATTTTCAGCAATTATTGTTCTGGCATTCCAAGGCGGAATTACTCTGCTGGCTATACAGGTTCAGAATCTCACCACGCTGTCGATGATCAACGAAATGAGCGCGGCAGGCGGCGTGATATTGATCGGGATCGCGCTCAGCAATATTCTCAATATCGTCAAAGTTCGCACGGGCAACTTCCTGCCAGCCCTGTTTATCGCCCCTCTTTTTGCGGTATTAGCTGAAATAATGGATATGCTGTAACCATACAGTCAAGGTTGATAATTCATACCGGTCAACCTGAGACTTTTGTTGTATAAATGCATATTTAAATTGTGGCATTATTGCATGTCTGGATACAGATTCTTAATCAGACAACAATATTTATCAGCCTGCCTGGCACAAAAATGATCTTCCTGGGAGACTTGCCGTCCAGATATTTTTGCACCGCCTTGCTCTCCAGCGCCAGATTTTTAGCCTTTTCTTCATCGGTATCAGCCGGCATAATGACCTTGTCGCGCAGTTTACCGTTGATCTGAACAACCAGCTCAATCTGCTCCTCCTTGGCCGCCTCCTCGTTAACTTCCGGCCAATCCTGCTGGTGGATGGAATAAGGTTTTCCCAGCCGCGCCCAAATCTCTTCCGAGATGTGCGGCACTGCCGGGGCCATCATACGCAGATAAATGTCAACCGCCTCGCGCCACGCGGATGAATTCCAGCCGCCACTTTCTTTATAGCTGACCATTTCATTCAGCAGTTCCATCAGCGCAGAGATGACCGTGTTAAATTCAAAGCGTTCAAAATCGCGCGTAACCGCTTTCAGCGACTGATGAACCTTACGGAGCAGAGTGCGGTTCTGTTCAGGCGCAGGATTTCCATTTACGCCCTCGTCAAGGAAAGCGGACCATACACGGTTAAGCCATCGGTGTGAGCCCTGGATATTGCCCGGGTCCCAGGGGCCACCATCCTGCCAACGGTAACCGAACATCAGGTACGCGCGCACGGTATCCGCGCCGTACAACCCTACCTGCTCCCCCGGATCGACCACGTTGCCGCGCGATTTGCTCATGCGCAGGCCATCCGTCCCTAGGATCTGCCCCTGGTTGCGTAGCTGCAGCATGGGTTCATCTCCTTTGACCACACCCAGGTCGCGAAAGACCTTATGGAAGAAGCGTGTGTAAATAAGGTGCATGGTGGCGTGCTCCGCGCCCCCGGTATAGGTGTCTACCGGCATCCAGTAATCGTATTCGCGCGGGTCAAAAGGACCCTGGTCATACTGCGGGCTTAAATAACGCAGATGATACCAGGAGGAGCACATAAAAGTATCCATTGTGTCGGTTTCCCGTTCCGCTTCCCCGCCACATTGCGGGCATTTGGTCAGCCGCCAAGTGGGGTGTAATTTGAGCGGGCTTTCTCCGGTGGGCTTCCATTCCACGTCCTCCGGCAGCGTGACAGGCAATTTTGATTCAGGCACTGCCTGCTCGCCGCATTTTTCGCAATAAATTACGGGGATGGGCGCGCCCCAGTAGCGCTGCCGGGAGATGAGCCAGTCACGGATGCGGTAGGTCACTGCAGCTTTCCCAACCCCCTGCGCTTTAATGTACTCGATCGCTTTGCGGATGGTTTGGCCCGCGGGCGTGCCGGTGAGCGGACCGGAATTGACCATTTCACCATCAGCCGGTACTGCTTCCGGCATGGTCGCGCCGTCCAGCGGTTCCAAACCACGCGGCTGGATGACCACGCGTACCTCAATGCCAAATTTTCTAGCAAATTCAAAGTCACGCTGGTCGTGAGCCGGGACGCCCATAATCGCACCGGTTCCGTAGGTCATCAGTACATAATCAGCCACCCAGACAGGGGTTTTTTCATTGTTAACCGGGTTAATGGCATAGCCGCCAGTGAAGACACCGGATTTTTCCTTGTCGGTCGCTTCCCGCTGGATCTCTGTCTGCCGGATAGCGTTCTGGACATAGTCCTCCACCACTTTCCGCTGTTCGGGCGTGGTCAATTTTTCTACCAGCGGGTGTTCCGGGGCAAGCACCATAAAAGTGGCACCCCACAGGGTATCAGGGCGGGTAGTGAACACTTCCAGCGGGTCACCCGCCTCCGTTCGGAAAACCACATCAGCGCCCTCTGATTTACCGATCCAGTTGGTCTGGAGCAAACGGACACGGTCCGGCCAATCAATCTGGTCAAAGCGCAGTAACTCTTCGGCATAACGGGTGATGCGGAAAAACCATTGATTGAGGTCCTTCTTGATAACAGGGGTGTCACAGCGTTCGCAGTGGCGGTCGTCGCCCCACACCTGTTCACGAGCCAGGGTGGTATTGCAGTTCGGGCACCAATCCACTGGCGACATTTTCCGGTATGCCAGACCGTTCTTGAAGAGTTGGATGAAGAACCACTGTGTCCAACGGTAATATTCCGGGTCGGATGAAACCGCATCGCGCCGCCAGTCGAACATGGCGCCCATACTTCGCAGCTGCTCGCGCATGTGGTCGATATTGTTATAAGTCCAGATTTTCGGGTGGATATTGCGCTGGATGGCGGCGTTCTCAGCCGGCAATCCGAAAGCATCAAAACCCATTGGGAACATGACATTGAAGCCGCGCATGCGCAGATAGCGGGCGCGCGCGTCTGAGGGCGTCATAGCAAACCAGTGGCCGATATGCAAATTGCCGGATGGATATGGCAGCATGGTGAGAGCGTAATATTTTTTGCGGGAAGTATCAATATCGGCGTGATACAGACCATCCTGCGCCCAGCGGTCCTGCCATTTTTTTTCGATCTTGTCTGGAGAATATTTTTCCATCTGCTGCCTCAGATTTCCTTTTTTAAAAAATAATGCTTCGTCTTCAGGGACGAAGTATTTCTCCGCGGTACCACCCTGGTTGCCATCTTCTAGCCTCCTCGGTTCGCTGTAACGGGCTTACCCGGGCGAGACTACTGCAAAGATTCACCCCGCCGGCCTGGCTGTACAAGCAACCTGAATGGCGAGTTGGGCCGCCTGTGCTCCGCTGGCACCGCACCGATTCGCACCAATCCCATCGGTTCTCTGGCGGATGGCTTACTGCTCCATTCCCGGCCGTGTATATTGTGGACCCAGAGGGATTCGAACCCTCGACCTTCTCAATGCCATTGAGACGCGCTCCCAACTGCGCTATGGGCCCATACGTACCCAGTGGACCTGGAGGGATTCGAACCCTCGACCTCATCAGTGCGATTGATGCGCGCTCCCAACTGCGCTACAGGCCCGTTTTCAGGGCAGACGAATTCTACCCATTTGCACCCAGCGTGTCAAGATGGCAGGGTGGCTGAGAGTATACCATAGGAATCAGGATGGGAATTTGAGCAGTTGATCCAATTTCCCAATCGTCTCCTGCGTCTCAGAAAAATGGATGGATTCAATCCCCATGGAACGAGCGGCGGCGACATTAATTTCCATATCATCAATAAAAATCGCTTCGGATGCCTCCGCCCCAAGGCGCTCCAGCATGATCTCAAAAATCGCGCGGTCAGGTTTCCTGACGCCCACTTCTGCGGAGAATATCGATATATCAAAACGATCAATGAAATCAAAAATATCTTTCAGATTTTCCCGCGTGTTGGTCCACGCGTTGCTCAATAAAGCGATTCGGTAAACCGGTTTAAGCGCATACGCGTAATTCAGCAGTTCCTGGTCGAGCCCATCCCCGGCGAAGAACTCGCGGTATACGTCTCTAATATCCAGGTGTTCCTGACCGTAACGCCTGAGCACCGCCCGCCAGTGATCGGCATCTGACAGAACTCCCACCTCGGATTGCAGCGAGGTTGGCCCAACGAAAACGAACTTTTCAAGTTCTTCACGGGTCGTGCCAAATCGCTCCGCAAGCGCCTTACGCGGTGTGTTATCCACCGTGCGAAGCAGCACCCCGCCCATATCGAATATGACTGCTTTATATTTTTTTACCATCTTCCTCCAGATTTTTCTTTGCCGACGGGCTTTCCATGCGTGCCACGCTAACCGGAATAATTGATGAAGCCAGGCCTAATAATATCCACCAGTAGGGCATGGCAAATGAATCAATACTGAAACCTTCAAATATCAGCGCCAGCATTGCCAGCAATCCGGCCATTCCAAGAACCTGATTAATATTACTTTTAGCAGAAAGCTTTTTTAAGAATTCTCCGGCCAGCGAAACCAACCAGCCAATAAAAAGAGAAAAACCGACGATGCCGGTTTCGGCCAGAAGGCGGAACCACATACTTTTTATATTGAGTAGGTAACTCTCCCGGTAGATTAATCTCCTTACCTCAAGCAGAGACCAACCATAGGGTTCAATGTTGGACGGGATCAGAAACCCGGCGTTGCCCAGGCCGACGCCAATCAGCGGATTCTGATCGAATATTTTCCAGCCGGCAAGCCAATAGATGACGCGGTCGCCAAACCTTAATTCATTGAAATACCGCAAGAGGAAATTTTCCTGGGAAAAATTGAATACAAAAAGCGATCTCATTCTCGGGTCAAATCGGCTGTAGAAAACCAGCCCCACTGAGAGGATCAGAATGTAAATAAAGATCAAACCGGCAGAAATGGCAAAACGCCCCGATGGTTTCCCTTCATCCGGAACGACCTTCCTTTTCAGGTTGATCCATTTCTGGATACGCTTTACCAAACGGTCGTGGAGCACGCTGATGATCACCACGGCCATGCAGAAGAATGCGAGAAAACCCACACGCGATAGAGTCAACCCCAAGGTGATGATCCCCGCGGCTAATAAAAGATTCTCCAGCGTGAATGAGAGAATTCTGAATCTGTGGCTGCTGAATGACATGGTGCTGGCGGCCAGCCAGAAAGGTAGATACAACAGGTTCAGCTGGTGTGCCAGCCAGGATGGCTCCAGCGCCAACCCAGTTACTCTTTGCCGGTACAACACGCGTGACGAGATCAGCCCCTGGAGATCGAACATCCACTGCGGGTACCGGTTGAAAGCGTACCACGAGAAAGCCTGAGCCGCGCTCCACAGAATGATCACCAAACCGCTCCAATTGATAATTTGCAGCGTGCGTGTCATTACATCTGGATCATGCGGATAGGCAGCCGCGCAGATAAAAAAGAAAAAACCGATTGCCAGTGTAGCAAGCGCGGCAATTACAGGCCGAAGGTGAGTGATGCCCTTGTAAGCCGGTAATGGATAAAAAAAGGAAATTACCGTAAATAATGCGGCGATAGAACAGAAAATCCAGAAAATCAGGGTAGTCTTTGGCAGCCGTATGCCCGTTTTAAGACCCGGGAGAAACCATATGACTATCAAAAAAAACAATGGAATAATGGCCGGACTGGCGACCGTATCCGATCCCAGCAACCTTTTGACCAGGGGCATACTGGTAACCGGCAGCATAGCTATCAGAATATACCAGCACAACCGCTGTGCGGCAGCCAGACGATTCTTCAACTCTGGTGTTCCTTTTTGAGAAGAAACTTAAGAGATATGCCGATAAGACCGGTTAACAGCCCAATCAGCGACCCGCTGAAAACCAGACTTCCGCGACCATAGCGGGCTTCCCGTGTTGGTTCTGTCGAGCCTTCCACCAGAACAACGCTCAGATGGCTGAATAAACCCATGCTGGCTTCTTTTTCCCGCTGGATGGTCTGGCTGAGAGAAGCGATCTCATCCAGCAAGCGCCCGGAATTCTCGAAACCGCATATATCGCCCTCCCCGCTTTCGGCCGGGGCACGTTGAAGGCAGTTTGTATATCCGTCCAGCACCAGGTAGTAAGAATCCAGCGCCAAGGCATGCTCCAAACCCGTGGATATTACCCGCTCCGCTTGGTCCGCCCAAATCCCCACCGCCTGCTGCGCTGCCCGCGGGTTTTCATCCCGGAATCGCATCGTCCACCGGAAATCCGTCCGGTCGAGTGAAGCGCGTTCGAAAAATTTTTTCGGGGGAATGGTTTCAATCAAATTATCCAATTCCGCAAAAACGCTTTGGATCACCACATCTGAAAAAATCACGCTGCCCACACCGCGCATGGCCTGGTCTTCCTGGATATCGCTCAGCGCCCCTGTCCGCGTGTAATCAATGGTCACTGAAAAGGTCGCACTGGATTCATAAAGTGGCTGGAAGGTCCCGGCAAGTAGCTGCCCGACCAACCCGCCAATAATCATCAACGCTGTCAGGACATACCAGCTGGTTGAAACAGAAGCGATCCATTCAGACAGATTAACACCGCGCTTATTGTTCATATCATTCATAGTTCAGGTATTCCCTCTCCTTCAGAAAATGGAATCCCGGCATGTCAGGATCTATTGGCTCCATTTGGATAAATGGTGTGGAAAGCGGTTTCCTCATTCATCCGACTATTAATCACGGGGTTCATCGCGGTAAAGTTTATTCTCCTGAACAATCTTGTATACCTCTTGCGGCAGATAATACCGGAAGGGTTTATCCGCCTCAACCAATTGCCGAATCAGGTTGGAGGAAATTTCCAGCAATGGGGCTTCAATAAATTCAACTTTTTTGGATAATCCGGGCAGTTTTTCTTCCAGCCCTTCCAGGTCCAGCTTTTCGCCCGGGCGGTGCATGACACCCAGCTTGTCGCAGGCATCCAAAAACTCCTGGGGCTGATGCCAATCCGGTAAATCGCGAAGAGAATCCCCACCAATCAGAAAGATAAGTGTTCCCTGCGGATAAAGCGAACGGAAAATCTTCACAGTATCCAGCACATAGTGCGGTCCTGGCCTGTCAATATCCACGGTTGATATTTCAAAAATTTCATCATGCTGTGTGGCGGCCTGCACCATTTTAATGCGGATATCAATGGACGTAATCTTTTTCCCAATTTTATGGGGGGGCTGTGGCGCGAGCACCCAGAAAAGTTTATCCAGTTCCAGTTCATCATAGGCTTCCATAGCCAGGATCTGGTGTCCGATATGCGGAGGGTCAAAGGTGCCCCCGAAAATACCGATGCGTTCTTTTTGCGTCACTCGTCTTTCCATTCCTGCGTCCATTCCAGTTCGTGATCGCTGATGGCAACCGTATCGCCTTCTTGTATTCCGCGTTCATTCAGTGCTTCCACCACCCCCAATGCGTCCAGAATGCGGTGAAAGCGGCGGATGGATTCAAAATTCTCCCAGAAGGTCATTGCCGCAGCACGCTCCACCGCGGCGCCAGTTATCACCCATCTTTCTGTGAGCTTTTTAATTTTAAAGGTAACCTCTCTTGATTCAGGCCGGTAAACCGGAATATTCTCGGGTTCCTCTACAATATCCGTTATATCCAGCAGCTGCTTTGCTTTCCAGAGGACCGAGGCCAGATCCTGTCGTGCCAGCGCGGAAATAGCATAAACCTGGATCCCTTTTCCTTTGAATTGCTTTTTTATGCTTTCCATCCGTTCTGCAACGGATGACAAATCGATTTTGTTGACTGCGACTACCTGGGGCTTTTTTTTCAAAGCCGGGTCGAAGAGTGCCAACTCCGCATTTATCTGGGAAAAATCGGCAAACACATCCCCGGATGTGCCATCCAGGACGTGGATAAGCACCCGGGTTCGCTGGATATGGCGCAGGAAAGTGTCTCCCAGACCAAAACCAGTATGCGCGCCTTCGATCAGACCTGGTATATCCGCCAGGACCAGGGTGGTCTCATCATCCAGTTCAACCACGCCCAGATTTGGGACCAAGGTCGTAAAGGGATAATCCGCGATCTTGGGGGTGGCATTTGTCACGGCTGACAGAAAGCTGGATTTTCCGGCGTTTGGCATGCCAATGATTCCGACATCCGCAATCAGCCTCAGTTCCAGTTTGATTTGCTTTTCAGCGCCCGGTTCGCCTTTTTCTGCCAGGCGCGGTGCCTGGTTTCTGGAGGTGGCAAAACGGGTGTTCCCCCGCCCACCGCGGCCCCCAGGGCAGACCACCATCTGCTGGCCCGCCTCCACCAGATCGGCAATCTGTTCGCCGCTTTCCTGGGCGAAGACCATTGTCCCAGCTGGAACTTCAATCATCAGGTCATCAGCAGACCGTCCGGTCTGATTTTTTGGACCACCGCGCTTGCCGCTTTCCGCGCGATAGATTGAATGCCTGCGAAATTTAAACAGCGTATTCAAATGAGGGTTTACTATTAAAACGATATCGCCGCCTTTACCGCCGTCACCGCCGTCCGGGCCGCCACGGTTGATATATTTTTCCTTACGGAAGTGCACCATCCCATCCCCGCCCTTCCCGGACTGCACAATAATTTCAGCCTCATCAATAAACATGCCTGTATTATAAAGCAGCCATCTTAAAGAACAAGAGAGACCCCGGCGAGGTCTCTCTGAAAACTTTAGCTTGTCTAACCGAATTTTTTCTTCAGTAACTCAAACAAGGTGGGCTGGCCGATTTCCTGCAGTTCATACCGTACGCGCTGCATGGGTTTATTGACCTTGATGATCCTGGTCAGGTCGATCGGCGTGGCGGAGATGACCATATCGACGTCGGCCTTGTTGATGGTTTTTTCCAGATCAGCTATCATCGCGTCCCCATATCCCATCGCAGGGAGGATCGGGCCGGTGCCAGGATACTTTTGATACGTTGCTGCGATGGACCCAACGGCGTAGGGTCGTGGATCAACAATTTCAGCAGCACCAAACCGGCGGGCAGCAACCCAGCCTGCACCATATTTCATTTCACCATGAGTCAACGTGGGTCCATCCTCAACCACCAGGACCTTGCAGCCCCTGATTGCGCCTGGATCATCCACAAACAGCGGGGATGCAGCTTCAATGATCTCTGCCCGAGGGTTGATCGCGGATAATGAATTGCGCACCTCAATCACGTTTTCCGGATTGGCGGTATCTACTTTATTAATGACAAACACATCAGCCAAGTGGAGGTTGGTCTCTCCGGGATGGTAACTGGTTTCATGGCCTGGCCTGTGCGGGTCTGCCACAACAATAGAAAAATCTGGCACGTAAAACGGAAAGTCATTATTGCCGCCATCCCACAGGATCACGTCAACTTCTTTTTCAGCCTGCGCGGCGATATCCGCGTAATCCACCCCCGCGTATACAATCACGCCATTATCGAGGTGCGGTTCGTATTCCTCCCGCTCCTCAATAGTGCATTCAAATTTATCCAGGTCCTCATAGGAAGCATAGCGCTGAACCCGCTGCTTGACCAAGTCGCCATACGGCATCGGGTGACGAATGGCTGCCACTTTAAAACCCAGTTCGATCATGATTTTTGATACGCGCCGGGTAGTCTGGCTTTTCCCTGAACCGGTGCGCACCGCGCATACGGAGACTACCGGCTTATTGGTTTTAATCTGGGTGGACCTCACCCCCATCAGCCGGAAATCAGCCCCAGCCGCCAGTACCTGTGAAGCTTTGTGCATGACATACTCATGCGGTATATCGCTATAAGAAAAAATTACCTGGTCGACCTTAAGATCTTTAACTAATCTGGTCAGATCCTCCTCGGGATAAATATCGATCCCCTCGGGGTACAGATCACCTGCCAGTTCCTTTGGATACTTCCTGCCTTCGATATTGGGAATCTGCGTGGCTGTGAAGGCGACCACATCATAATTATCATTACCGCGGAAGAAGACATTAAAATTATGAAAGTCCCTTCC
>Ga0068714_10007299_pt1 | contig 10801 bp, 11 predicted proteins | sample MTBNYHSulfiMetaG_FD_62988 | JGI IMG/M metagenome (GOLD analysis project Ga0068714, IMG submission 62988) | Enrichment culture microbial communities from rom New York Harbor, USA that are MTBE-degrading - MTBE-NYH (New York Harbor Sulfidogenic)... | ecosystem: Environmental > Aquatic > Marine >...
CCGCGGCGAAGTCGAATGGACCCGATTATTCCTTGTCGCGACCTGTCGCGAATCAGCGCACCATTGAAACGCCGAAACCCCGTTCGCCCCGCAAACCGCCTTCCGCGAGCCACACGGCTCGAACGGCTCGAACTATTCGAACGGCTCGAACTATTCGAACGGTTCGAATCTCTTCCTACTGTCTCCTGTCTCCTCTCTCCTGCCTCTTTTCTGACCACCGGCCACTCTCTTCCCCTCCCGCACTTTTGACTTTTCGTTTTTCACTTTTCACTCACTCTCCCTCCCCGTCACGTTCGAATCCGGGTAGAACGTCGCCCAACGTAGGTCAGGCATCTGCTTCATCCTGAGCCTGCCGAAGGGCCTGCCTGACAATGAAATCACTCTTCTACTCCACAGGCTGCCGACTGACGACCAAAGACTATCGCCCATGTTGTCCGACCTATCCTCTGCCCCTATCAATATAAGCGTATTGCTGACAAGGAGTTACAGTGTTCGCACCTCGCCACCCCAGCCATGTCTTCACTCATTGTGCAAATACTCTCGCAGCGCGTAAATATTCTCAGAAAAATACGTGAATAATTGTTGTAAAATGTAATAGACGCAGTATATTACATAGCTATGTTGTGCCTTGTGAATTAGTGAGATTTTTACGCAGTAAGGCCGTATTCTATGGAAACGAGTACGAAGACTGGAACCAAGGAATCCCGCTCGGCGCGCTTCAAAAGGATTGCATCGAAGAGGACGAACGATATTATAAGACGCATCCAGATCCTCGGGAACTGCTGTAATCGCAGCGCCTACGATTATACCGAGGAAGAGGTTGGTAAGATCTTTGCAGCCATCGATAAGGACCTGAAGAGGGCCAGGGCGCGATTCACATTCGGAAGAAGGACAGAGTTTAGGCTTTGAGGGAGCTTAGGAATGGCGGCAGAATGGTGTTTTCCAGAGGTAGACAGAAGATACAAGAACAGGGAGGCCATGCAGGGAGAGTTCTTTGCCAGCGGGACGAACGTCCGTGCGCTGGTTCGCGAGAGCATTCAGAACTCGCTCGACGCGAAGTTACCAAATGACATCGGGCCCGTTCGTGTAAGGATTTATGTCTCTGGCGAGCAGGGTGCTCTTAGGGCGGACATAGCTCAAGCATATCTGGGAGAGGCATGGTGTCACTTCGAAGCCGAGGGAAATGGTCTAACTGAGCCACCCTGTCGGGAGGACACATGCAAGTTTGTTGTACTTGAGGATTTCGGGACTATAGGGCTGAACGGGGATATCTCACAGTACCACGAGATCCCGAGCGTCAGAAACCCGTTCTACTACTTCTTCCGTGCTGAGGGCCAGAGCCCCAAAGACAGGTCTGATAGGGGCCGGTGGGGCATCGGCAAGTACGTTTTTCCACGAGCCAGTCGTGTCAGGTCGTTCTTTGGTCTCACTATTAGAAGTAGTGACATGCGGGGATATCTTGTTGGCCAGGCCATTCTGAAGTTCCACATGGTGGCTGGGCGCCACTACACACCCGATGGATGGTTTGGCGTAATAGATGGTGACGGGCTCCCCCTGCCAGCAGATGACCCCGAATTGCAGAAGGCTTTTTGTCGAGACTTTGCGCTTGCACGGACCAACGAGACCGGGCTGTCCGTTGTTGTGCCCTATATGGACGATGAGATTACCCTGCCGGATGTCATGGAAAGCGTGGTCAGGGAGTTCTTCGTTCCGATCCTGAGTGGGGCACTTCATGTCACAACTGCTGGGCCAGAAGGAGAAATTGTACTTGAGGCAGGCTCGTTGGAGAGGGTCTTGGAAAAACTGCCGGGAGGGAGGCAACAGAGTCTTCGGACTGCGGTAGAACTGGCCAGATGGGGCATCAACGCGGGGCCAACTGACTTGGCTGAGGTACGGAGAAGGGTAATTGGCGGCTCACCCAAGTGGAGCGAAGTGGAGTTCTCACCAGACAAAAGAACTGATGTGAGAAGCAGGCTTGAACGTAATGAACCGGTTGCCATTCGCGTGTTCATGGCAATCCGGAAAAGCCATGAGGAGCCCGTCGAGTCATACTTCGACATATTGATGAAAAAGGACCTTGAGGGGCTGCTGCCGCGCCCCGTGTTTGTCCGTGACGGCCTTATAATCCCAAATGTTGACTGCCCACGTCTGCGGGGAATGGTCGCACTTGTTATTGCGGACCATCCAGGCTTTGCCGAGCTGCTCGGCGATGCGGAGAACCCCGCTCACACTGAGTGGAACTCGGATTCATCTCTGTTCAAGAACAAATATATGTTCGGGCCCGGCATACTGAAGTTTGTTAAGAACAGTGTCCATGAACTGCAGCAGTTGGTCTACTCCGAGGATGAGGAAGAGGACAGGACGCTATTGATGGATATCTTCTCACTGCCTGCTCCCGTGGGTGAGCAGCGGCGTCGTCGTCGCGGTCCAACCGACCTTGGAACGGACCCAGATGCGCCCGACATTGACCTCCCACCGGTGCCCCCAAAGAAATATCGCGTGAATCGAATTGAAGGTGGTTTTTCCATCACACCGGGCAATGATCGTGACGGAATACCTTTTGAGATGGATGTCCAAGTGTTCTATGACAGACGGGGAGGTAGACCGAAGTATTCAGAGGCTGATTTTCGACTTGACCGCGCCCCCATTTCTCTGAACTGCAAAGGCGTCAAAGGTACCAAGGGGAAGAACACACTGAGTCTCGAAGTGATTGATAAGGATTTCCATGTGAAGGTCACCGGATTCGACCCGAAACGAGACCTCTATATTAAGCCGACAGTGAAGAGCAAGAATGAGGTCGCAGATGCCTAGACTGAATTACACCGGCCGGCAGAAGATAATGCGAGAGGACGCTAGGATATCCTTGATCTCAGGTTCCGGCCCCTATGTGACATTTGATGCGGAACTGAGTCTGGCAGAATATGACCTTCCTGCAGATGCTCATGTCTACGTGGAGGCATACCGCCAGACGTCGTATCAGCGGTTTGAGTTTGGCACTGTAGGAGCATTGACGCCCCCTGATGATAGACAGCTTACCGAGTTCTCGTCTCATGACGGGGTGAGGTTCCGCGTCAAAGTGGTCAATCCCGGAACTCCTGCTGGGCGGCTCCTTGCTGTCGCTGACAAGATTCGGCCACGACAACCTGATGAAAAGGACGAAAACCGTATTCCACTGCTGCCGGTCCGATCTGATGGTGACATTCCATATATCTGGAAGGTTGATTTTACCGACGACCCGCTGCTCCTCATCAACAGAGATGCTGGCAACAAGGATTTTATAGCTTTGTCCCCTGAATTTCGGTCGCTTGTGTTTTCTTCGGTTGTGAGAGAAATAATGAGGAAAGCTATAGACCCAGTGCCCGCTGACTTGGATGACATGGAAGACTGGCGCGCAAAATGGATCAAATTTGCGACAAGTCTGCCGGGAGTCATAGAACCCCCAGAGAATGGCGAAGCATCAGAGAAGGAGGACTGGGTGGACGACGTTGTTGCAGCGTTTTCCCGCAAGCAGAGAGATACTGAGCTCTTTGCTTCTTTCTGGCAAGGGAGGCAGACATCATGAATCTGCGAAGGCTGAAGAATGCTGGCATAGAGAGGATGCATATATACCTTGACTCGCTTGATACTGAGACGCCGTCATCTTACCCAGCGGCGATACTGCAGGATCCCGCTACATCGGACTCTGTGGGTGCGGATGTCGCCATTGAGGCGCGGCCGTTTAGTTCGAAACTCGAGTTTGCATCATATCTTGACGGTGTGTTTGAGGCTGCGGGCCTTGCTGACGTTGGGAAAGATAGGGGTCTTTGGAGTTGGCTTGCCTTGTTCTTCTTGCCCAGCGTTTGCCCGAAGAAGCGAGATGTCTATGTACCTGGCGCGCGGGCCAGATGGATTCCTGAGGTGGATGATTTCCGAAGATACTACAGACATCTTCTTGCGGGGCCATACGCAATCTACAGAGCCAATAGGGATAACCCAAGGCGAGCGATGTCCCTCCTTTTTGGCCCTTTATCCCGCCAAGGCGATCTGGTTGAGCAACTCGCATCGCGGCAGGAACTCATTTCAAACAAGGCGCTTGTGGAGACTGCTACTGTCTTGTACTATGATGGGAACTCAAGTCAGATGCGAAGAGGGTCCGGTGGCAAGGGGCCAGGTAGTCCGCGAAGGCTTGCAGAAGTCCTCGACCAGTTCGATCTTACGTGGGATTTCTACTCCATGACTGCAGGTGAACTCGTCGCGCTTCTTCCTTCGGAGTTTGACAGGTTCAGGAACTGAGGCGACAAGAGTATGAAAGAAGGTCATGTCACTATGCTATCAGAGCCCTACAAGTCCGCCCAGCACGCAATTTGTGAGCTCAAGGGCGCTATCCATGTCTTGCTGGCCACTGCGCCAAGTGAGGGACTCAGTAATGCAGAGATAGGCCGGCTTCTTGGCATCTACCAGGGCCATATCGGTCATGAAGGCCATATTCCACGAACGCTTCTAGAAATGATGAAATCCGAAGGTGTAGTGGAACAGGATAGTGAGAGTAAGAAGTGGTGCCTCAAGAGGGAGTGAGACGCTGTACTATTCTCCTCAGCCACGTGGCATTACCAGCGCGGCATTCCCATATCACTAGGACTCGCCACCCGGCCTTTCTTAATTCCGACTGTGCCTTTAAATCCCTCTCGACATTCTCCCTGAACTTCTTCTGCCAGAAAGCCTTCCTACTCTTCGGGGTGTAAGCGTACTTGCAGCCTTTGTGTCTGTGCCAGAAGCACCCGTGCACGAATATCACGGTCTTGTACTTTGGCAGTACGATGTCGGGTCTGCCGGGCAGGTCCTTCCGGTGAAGGCGGAAACGATAGCCCATTCTGTGCAGAATGGAACGAACGACAAGTTCCGGCTTTGTATTCTTGCCGGTGATGCGGGACATGTTCCAGCTGCGGTGTTCTCTTGAGATCGTATCAACCATCCGTCAGCCCGGCCCTCTCGACAATACGCCAGACCACACCCGCAATCTGGCAGGCAAGATATGGAGGCACAGCGTTCCCGACCTGATGATACTGACTCGTTCTCGGTCCGCTGAAGAAGTAATTGTCAGGAAAGGTCTGGAGCCTCGCCGCTTCTCTGACAGTCAAGCTCCTGCACTGGGTAGGGTCATAGTGAATATAGTAATGACCATCCTTTGAGATGTGAGAGACAACCGTCGTTGCCGGCCTGTCCTTGATCTGGACCCTGAATCTGTCCTCGAATTGAGGGCCCTTCAGGGCCTCATCAACATTCCTGTGCGCCGGCAGCAACTCCTCCGGGAAGTCGCTCAGAACCGGTGAGGTACCGTTTTCTGCAGCAAAACATGCCGCAAACATGTATCGGTGCAGGTCACTCGCAATGTGACCACGAGTGGTGTGATTGCAGACGCCATCAATTCTCTTATCATAGAACCACTCTTTGAGTGTTTCAGGCTGCCGGGTATGGGTGATAAACTCGGCACCCCTGTCCTTCTTCGGCACTGACATTTGCCTGACTTGCTCACTAATTATCCTTCGAACCGTAGGTTCGACAGACCGCAGCCATTTTGCTTTGCCAATCTCCTTCATCGCTGCCAGCCAGGCACTTTTGCTGTCCCTGTGTGATAAGCCGCTTCTTACACGCGGCAGATCGCCGATCACGTCCTTCACGGAGATTTGGCTCGTGGCTGGCTGCAATACATCGCCGTGCACGTGGTTTCTCGCAACATCGTCTCTGAGGCCAAGAAGGATCACCCTGTGCCGCGCCTGGGGTATCCCATAGAGCTCGCTCTTGACGACGAAGTCCATCGGGCTGAAACCCATATCCTCGCTCAGACCGTAAGGCCCGCCATGTACGAGAGAGTAGATATGGTACATAATGGGTCGTGCAGTCCTGCGTCCATTGCCCGAAGGATTCTGCAGGTCACTTATTATCTGACCGAAAATCCCGCTGCCATTGATCCGTGCAGAGAGCAGTCCCTTCACATTCTCCATGATGAAAACCGGAGGCCGGTGCTCGGCGATGATCCTCAGATACTCCCTGTAAAGAAAGTGCCTGTCGTCATCCTCGGGGACATACCCGACTTTGCCCTTATTGCGTGACCTCCCGGCGATTGAATATGCCTGGCAGGGAGGGCCTCCGATGAGAACCCAGTTCTTGGATGCTCCAAGAGCCTGCCTGATGCGCGCATCAATTTCCTTCGTGTCGACTTTGCCAAGCTCTGCAAGGAGAGCTTCGGCGCCGGCTCTTCCAGCCTCCTCGGGGAACCGCGAATATATTTGTTCACGAGTGCTGTCACCACGCAGAAATTCGTAGTAGGCTTGTGGTACAGCTTCTTTTGGAAACTGTCGGAAGAAAGCCCGCAACTGCAGCGTGCTGTGCGCATTCTCCTCCATCTCAACTGACAACCCTATCCTGAAACGCCGTTTAGGTGCGCCGAAAGCCGAGAATCCCTCACCGAGTCCACCCGGCCCGGCGAACAAGTCAATAACAGGAACTGCCATCACAAACCTCTTGTCGTGCCGCACATGAGTCAACGCAACCCAAGCGCCGCTGTTCCCACTTCATAAACACTCACGCCAGATTTCTCGCACACCGTGAATGCTTGTCGCATAAGCCTGCTATACCATATGGCCTGTGTGCTGGTGAACGTAGGCTTTCCGGTCTCTATGCACACGTAATCACGGAAGTCTATATCAGGGTGAAAGTTCACTCGCTCCTCCTTGACCAAGTGTCTGAAGAAAGACTTCACGCCCGTCACATCGCTGATCGTTTGCATAAACATAGTTCTTCCCCTTTGTTCTGAGAGATTTCTGATGGCCATCAAGTGACCGCATCCAGGATAACCCGCTTGGCTTGTCTATTCAACCGAAAACTGCTCTTGGCTGAGGTCGAACAGTCGCCAGTCCTTGGCGCTCTTTGTCGCATTCTGCAGCCAGTACCTCCGTGTACTCTGCGAACGGAGCCTGCCCCGAGCGAAGTCGAACGGGCGCGAGGCATTCTTCGACCCTTCCCACTCTTCACTTTTCGTTTTTCACTTTTCACTCCCCTATTCCCTCTCTTCCTACTACCTACTATCTACTTGCTACTATCTACTCTGTATCTACTGTCTTTCTACTCCTCATCTCCCTCCGCGCGCACGTTATCTACACTCTGGAGCGCGAAATTAAGGGAAAACTGGCCCCACTAGGATTCGAACCTAGGACCAATGGATTATGAGTCCACTGCTCTGACCGCTGAGCTACGGGGCCCCGAAAACGCGTAATTTAGCGATGTCCGGGCCGTTTTGCAACGAAAATCTGCCCCAGCCGCGCCGCCCACACCCCCGCATACCCTTCTTTTCTTGCCCCCAGCCGCCAATTTCGGTATAATATGCCCCAGGCGCTGCAGCCGGGCCTTCGTGGGGGACATATGTGACACTCTCCCCCGATTTTGACCCAGCCGCAAGTGCCGTCGCCATAATGGGATACGAACGATGATCATAGCCCTTGGCCTCAACCATAAGACCGCGCCTGTGGCCATCCGCGAGCAACTCGCCTTCGACAACCCCCAGTCACTATCCATGCTGGCAGTACTGAAAACCCGCTTTCCCCATGCCGAATTCGTCCTCCTCTCAACCTGCAACCGCGTCGAGCTCTACTGCGCCACCGGCGCCAGCCCCGAACCCTCGCCCCCGACGCTTGCAGCGATCCTCGCCGAGAACCGCGGCATCGAGCTAACCTCTTTCCAAACATATACTTACGTCCACCGCCAGGAGGATGCCGTCCGCCACCTGCTGTCTGTAGCTGCCAGCCTCGACAGCATGGTCGTCGGCGAAACCGAGATCCTCGGCCAGGTCCGCGAAAGCTACCGCCTGGCCCTGCGCGCTGGCGCAACCGGCCGCACCCTAAACCGCCTCTTCCACTTGGCTGTCACCACCGGCAAAAAAGTGCATTCCCAGACCTCCCTGGCCTCCAGCCGGGCAAGCATCCCCGGCCTGGCCGTCCAACTCGTGGCAAGAACCCTTCCCGTCTGCGCAAAGGTGCTTGTCATCGGCGCCGGCGAGATGGGCGAGCTGCTTGTAACTCTGCTACGCGAATCGGGTTACGAGAGCATCACCATCGTCAACCGCTCGAGCGACCGCGGCGAGGAGATGGCCCGTCGGCATAGTGTAAAGGCGGCTGCGTGGGAAAAGCTGGGCGAAGAGCTCTGCACATGCGATGTTGCCATATCTTCGGCGGCTGCAACGAGTTACATCGTGAGCAAGGCCGATATGGCATTATGCGTCTCAAAGCGGGCCAACAGGCTCCTTATAGTCGACATCGGTGTGCCCCGCAATTTCGACCCTGCCGTGGCCGAATTGCCGGGAACCGTTCTTTACAGCATTGATGACCTTTCTCCGCTTCTGTGCGAGCAGCCGGGCATCCGCTCCGACGAAATCGCCCGGAGCTTCGACCTTATCTATCGCGCCGCGAGCGATTTTATGCACTGGTTCGCGTCGCGCGACCTCGGGCCGCTTATCGGCCGAATGCGCGAACGATTCGAGGCGATCGCAGCAGATGAACTGCAGAGATTCATGCAGCAGCCGCGGACAGATGCGCCGTCGCGCGAGGATATTGAGCTTGTGCTTTCGCGACTTGTTGGTAAGCTGTCGCATTGTGTGATCGAGCAGGTGGATTCCATAAATCGCAGACATGGGGCCGCGGAGGCTGAGCGGTTCCTGGAGAATATTCTGGCACATGCTGAGGAAGTCTATGCCGACCCGGCGCGTATGGAGGAATTTGTGAAATGAAGCAGGCAGCACTCGCCAACCCGCTGCGTCTTTTGTTCTGGGAATCGACAGCGCAGTGCAATCTTGCGTGCAAGTATTGCAGGCGTGTAGATGTGGAGGGCAACGGCGACCTGAGTTACATTCAGGCCAGAGGCCTTATTGAGCAGCTTGCAGATGTGGGTCGCGAGCAGGGGTTTTCGCCTGCGCTGATATTTTCGGGCGGTGAGCCGCTGTTGCGCGGGGATATTTTTGACCTGATTTCCTACGCGGCGACGATGTCGGTTGTGCCGGCTATTGCTACGAATGGCACGCTTGTGGATGACTGGGTGGCAGGGCGGCTCAAAGGCTCAGGCGCAGTGCGGGCGGCTATAAGCATCGATGGCGCATCGGCTGCGACGCATGACAAGATACGAGGGCAGGACGGTTCATTCGCGAAAGCCGTGGCTGGTGCGGAAGCGTTCCATCGTGCGGGGCTTCCATTTCAGCTGAATCTCACCCTTACGCGAGGCAACTGCGATGAAATAACGGCCGTTCACGCCCTGGCGGAGTCGCTGGGAGCTGTGGCGCTGCACGTATTCATCCTTGTGCCGGTGGGGTGCGGGCGGGAACTGAATGATACGGATTTGCTCACGGCGGATGAATATGAGCAGAAACTGACGGAGATAGCGGGGATGGCGGCAGTGAGCAGGGTGCAGATGAAGGTGACATGCGGCCCGCATTTCGAGCGGATCGTGCAGCAGAAAGGGCTGGTTGATATACTGCAGGCGCGGGGCGGCTTGTCGCGGGGATGTCTTGCGGGGCGGAGCGTACTGTTTGTTTCGCACGCGGGCGTGGTCTTTCCGTGCGGATATCTGCCGGTGGAGTGCGGCAATGTACTAAAGGCGCCGCTTACGGCAATACGAGAGAACAGCCCGCAGCTCGCGGCACTGCGTGACAGCGCGAATCTCAAGGGCAAATGCGGCATCTGTGAGTATAAGCGCACGTGCGGCGGCTGCAGGGCAAGGGCATACGCGGCAACGGGCGATATGTTCGCAGAAGAGCCTTCGTGCGCGTATGTTCCACGCGCAAAGGGGGTAAGGGCGTGATAAATGTCACGCGGCTATACTGCGGCCAGGCGACGCAGGGTGACTGGCTCCGCTATGGCCGGCGCGAAACGGGCGAGAAGGCAGAAGGGCATGTGCCCGAGAAGGCGGGGCGCCGCAGGCCGATAGTGGTGTGGAACATAACGGGGGCGTGCAATCTCAGATGTGTTCACTGTTACAGCGACAGCACAAGTGCGCGCGATCCGCGCGAGCTTTCGACGAGCGAAGCAAAGGGGGTGCTTGACGACCTGGCAGCGTTCAAGGTGCCGGTGGTGCTTTTTTCGGGTGGGGAGCCCTTGATGAGGCAGGACCTTTTCGCGCTGCTGGAATATGCAGTAACAAAAGGGCTTCGAACGGTCATATCGACAAATGGCACTCTTATTGAGGGGGAAATCGCCAGGCGGCTCAAGGACGTGAATGTCTCGTATATCGGTGTGAGTCTCGACGGTATCGGGACGATGAATGATGAATTCCGCGGGGTGGCTGGCGCGTTCGACAAGGCGGTCAGCGGTATCAAGGCGGCGCAGGATGCGGGGCTTCGCACAGGACTGAGACTGACACTGACGCGCCTGAACTTCGAGGGGCTTGCTGATATCTTCTCATTCGTCGAGTCGCAGGAGATAGAGCGTGCGTGCTTTTATCACCTTGTACCGAGCGGCAGGGGGAAGGGTCTTTCCACGGACAGGCTCACACACAGCCAGACACGGGATGCGGTGGATTTCATCTGTGAGAAGACGGCGGATTTGCAGAGGAAGCGGCAGACTGATATTCTGACGGTTGATAATCATGTGGATGGGCCGTACATTTACCTGAAGCTGCTGGAAGAGAACGCCAGCCGAGCGAAAGAGGCGATGGAGCTGCTCACGTGGAATGGCGGCGCGCTATACAGCACAGGAACTGGCATCGCCTGCATCGACGAGGCTGGCAAGGTGCATCCCAATCAGTTCTGGCGGCATTACACGCTGGGCGATGTGCATGAAAG
>Ga0068714_10007300_pt1 | contig 10800 bp, 9 predicted proteins | sample MTBNYHSulfiMetaG_FD_62988 | JGI IMG/M metagenome (GOLD analysis project Ga0068714, IMG submission 62988) | Enrichment culture microbial communities from rom New York Harbor, USA that are MTBE-degrading - MTBE-NYH (New York Harbor Sulfidogenic)... | ecosystem: Environmental > Aquatic > Marine >...
ACATTGCGGTCCATGCTGGCACGGCTTAGAATCTGCATGTCGGGCCTCAAGCTTCTCAGGTACTTTGTGAGGTATATGTTCGTAGCATCGTCGTGAGTGGAGAGAAGGGCGGCCGGGGCCTCTTCGATCCAGGCTTTCTGAAGGGTGCGGATATCCGCCGCGTCTCCCATGACGTAGTTTTCTCCCTCCTGAACTCTCCTGGGATTTTTCTCTATTATCAGGTGCGGCATTTCCCTCTCCTTGAAACGGTCTGCGATCGTCTGCCCCACGCGGCCCCCTCCGACTATCAGAGCAGGGCTCGCGGTAAGGCGACAGACGTGGTAAAAGGAATAGACGTCATCATAAGCCGCTAAATTCTTTTCGGAGCCGGCCAGCACCAGTACGGTGTTGCCGCGGATTGTTGTCCCGGCATCCGGGATGGAGAATTGCCCCCGCTCCCAAATCCCCACCACACTCAACCCGAACTCCTCCCTCAGACGGCATTCGGCGAGCGTTTTTCCGACCAGAGGGCTTCCCATGGCCGGAAACTGCGCTATGACCAATTGATCGAACCGGCTTATGACGGTCGACCGGCAGTCTCCCCCGACGGTCCATGTTGCCAGGGATCGGCCCAGCATGTCGTAAAGCTGAAGGACTCGCGTGCTGCCGGCCATTTGGAGGATGTCTTCGGAGAACGGTGAATCCGCAGTTGTTATTATCGGGACACGCTCGTTCAGTTCCCGGACCGTAAAGGCAATATTGGTATTTATTTCATCCCCGTTGGTGGCAACAACCAGCAAGGCGCGCTCTATCCGCATCCTGCGGTAAGTATCTGGATCGTCGATGTCCCCCACCGCCACGCGAATGCCGGCGTCGTATAGTTCGAGAGCGCGCCTGAGGTCTTCCACGATCAGGACATATTCATAGCCGTGATTCTTCAGTTTTCCGATGAGGGCAATGGTCACGGGAACGTAGGCCGTGAGTATCACGTGATCTTTCGTTTCCGGCGGAAGTTCCTTGGGCGCCCGCTTTCTGGATTCCGCCTCGATCAAAGGTGCGTAAAAAAACTTTATGAACGTGAAAGGAAGCAGCGTGAGGAGGAAAACCACGCCTGTGAGAAGCACGGCGATCGAAAAGGCGCGGCCTAAATCCGTGTGGAAGGTGATGTCCCCGAAACCCAGGGTGGTCATCACAGTGAGGGTCCAGTAGATGCCGGTTATCCAGGAATATTCCCTCCCTTCGAGGCGCATCAGGAAGAGGAACGCGACGCTGTAAAGGGTGACTAGGAGAGCCAGGACGAGCAGGAACCTGAAGAGCAGCCGGAGATTGCGCTTTACGCTTTCGCCGTAAGCAAAATAGCTGAGCACGGAAGGGTAGTACTTCAAAGACTTTCTCCCTCAGACGATTCTTGCCTTTCACACGTCCTGCCGGCGGCATGGGACTGTGTCAAGGGTAGAACACAAATATGCATATGGCAAGAGCAGATGGGGCCGCCCCGGGTATTGCCCGGCCGGCTGAAAGGGGCTTCTCGATTTCTTCAAAAAACGGTGCGGAAAGCCCTCCATGAGAATCCGGTTCGCACCGGACCTCACGGAGGACCGGGAGTGCATCAGGCTTGCCCGGTTTTGAAACTCCTCACGAACCTCTGGAATGCTTCTATGTCCTCGCTGCAGTAACAGGCGAGGTCGGCGTTGTACCTCAAGGTATAGAACCAGTTGCCGTCGAGAAAGCCGTACATGTAAGTCTGAAATTTTAGCCCGTCCTTGTCTTCGTAGGCGAACACGAGCCTGAAGGCATCATACCCGTTGACCTTGGCCGGTTTGTTCTCGATGAGCCGGAAATTGATGACCGCTTCATCGTTTCTGATCTCATCCAGAAAGACTGCGGCTGCATCCCGGACGGACATTTCCCTAACCAGGACCTTGCGGGTGTGGGCGAAAGGTTTTTCGACGGGACGCTGCTGCACGAGAATGTACTGGGAGTAAGGGCCATCTTTGGTGAGGATGTAGAACTTGGGCGTGTTCACCTGATACCATTTATCCGGGGTCTGAGCGGAAAAGTTCTGCTGCCCAGACGGCTGGTTGGCGGCACACCCCATCAGGAACGCCAGGCATAAGACGACGGCTAGTTTTTTCATCTTCTATTCCCCCTTGATAAAAATTTCCTTCCCCCTCTCGGGAAAGGATTCATAGGATAAAGGCGGGAAAAAGTGTCTCCTATTGTAGCCATTGTGACCGTCGAGACAAGCTCTTTTTCCCGAAAGATAGGCCTTGCAAAAAGCATGCAACGAGGCCGAATCGTAAATTCATACGTGAAGTCAATCCATTACGAATATGGACGGGAGAAGGTTCAGAAAAAATATGTACGAAAATTGGCACAATTATCAAATTAAGCAAACCTTTCGACCGGGGGAAACATTTGTTTGCGCTTCGGTTCCGCCGAGAGCCGGGGCACAAAAAACACCTGCCGCCCATTGACAGGAAGGGGCAAATTTTTATATTAGTTTATTCGCTCGCTGATTGTGTCTTATGGAGTCGTTCCGGACCAGGAGGGAGAGTGGTCTTTGGACGGAGATCTTTCAGGAGCTGAGGCAGGATTTCAAAAACTGTATTGGGCTGTCACACGACTCGAAACCATGAGGCAACAGAAAGGAGGAGGGTAGAATGAAGAAATTGCTCGTCGTGCTATTATTGAGCGCATTTGCGCTGGGATGCGGTGCCGCCGCCCAGAAGTCCGAGTTCTGGCAGCATGACACGATGTACAGGAGCAATGACCACCTGAAGTACAGCTGGTCAGGATACAAGAATCCGTCGGCGGAGGCCGGTAAGAAATCCCTTGATCAGGGATGGTGGGGGATCGAAATCCCTTATATTCCCGGCCAGTAACGCTTCGGGGATGAATTTCAGGCACAGCCCAGGTCCATTGGATGCAGGGCCGGCGGTGCCCGAAATGGGCTGTTCGACAGTCTGGAAGAAAGGGGGTGCTTTCGCAGCACCCTTTTTTTTGCGGTGAACAGGACCACGCAAAGCACTCGGACGAGACGGCGCCCCTCCTTCAGAAAGTGCGATCGGCCCTGGAGTTCTGAGCAAATTTTTGTTGACATGGACAGCAAAATAGACAATAAAAATCATGACATAAAATGCCGGGCCTGCGGCGGCGGCGCCCGGAGCGACTGACGGAGAGGTGGAATCGTATTCTTCGAATTGTTGGTGAAATGTCGCGGGGTGTATCGAAGCACGGGACGGATAGGGGCAAAAGGCGTCAGTAGATTCGTGTGAGAATGGGGCATCTGAGAAGTCTGATGATTCACCTCGGATGCCTTTTTGCTTAGCGGAACCGTGGTATAAAGGTGATGGCAACCAGCACAATAGATCAGCCTCTTGCCGGCCTGGAGGCATTGAGGAAGGCTGGGGTTAAGGGACTCGACAGGGTCGTAGCCGTCAGAGTCAACGGTGAACTCTGCGATATTTCCTTTGTTCCGGACGGCGACGCGAAGCTGGAACCTGTGTATGTGGACTCGGACGAGGGTCTGGAGATTCTTCGGCACAGTGCTTCGCACGTCATGGCCATGGCAGTCAAGGAACTGTTTCCAGGTGTGAAGGTCACCATAGGTCCGGCCATAGAAAACGGATTCTACTACGACTTCGACTATGAAAGGCCGTTTCGGGAAGACGACCTGCCCAGGATCGAAGAAAAGATGCACGAGATCGTCAAAGCCGATTACCCTTTTATAAGAAAGGAAATGAGCAGCCGGGAGGCTGTCGAGTTTTTCGAAGCCCGGAGCGAAAGGTACAAAGTGGAGCTCATCGAAGATCTTGGAGTGGAAAGGGTTTCCCTTTACACCGAGGGCAGCTTCACCGATTTGTGCCGGGGGCCCCACGTTCCGTCAACAGGGAGAATCAAGGCTTTTCACCTGACCAAGGTGGCGGGCGCCTATTGGCGGGGAGACGAAAAAAGGCCCATGCTCAGCCGCATTTACGGTGTGGCCTTCCATGACAGCAAGGCCCTCAAGGAGTACCTGAGAAGACTCGAAGAGGCCAAGAAAAGGGATCATGTCCGCCTGGGGGCACAACTGGGCCTGTTCAGCACCCACGAGGAAATCGGGGCGGGGATGGTGGTGTGGCATCCCAAAGGGGCCCTGTTGCGGCACGTCATCGAGGAGTTCGAGATCCGGGAGCATCTGAGGCGGGGTTACGAGATAGTCAAGGGCCCCCAGATTCTGAAGACAGAGCTATGGAAGCGGTCCGGGCACTTCGAGAACTACCGGGAAAACATGTACTTCACGGAAATCGACAACCAGTCCTACGGCATAAAGCCTATGAACTGCCTTTCCCACATGCTGATCTACAACTCCGCCCTGAGAAGCTACCGGGATCTGCCCAAGCGCTATTTCGAGCTTGGACTGGTTCACAGGCACGAGCGTTCGGGTGTCCTGCACGGTCTCCTGAGGGTGCGCGAATTCACCCAGGACGACGCCCACATCCTGTGCACTCCCGAACAACTGGACCAGGAGATAAAGGGAGTGCTGGATTTCGTAAAGGACGTGATGGGCATTTTCGGCTTCGAGTACGATCTCGAGATCAGCACCAGGCCTGAGAAATCCATCGGATCGGATGATGACTGGGACAGGGCCACGAAGGCCCTCATCAAAGCCATGGAAGACAATCGCCTGCCCTACCAGATCAACGAAGGCGACGGCGCCTTTTACGGCCCCAAGATAGACGTGAAGCTTAAAGACGCGCTGGAGAGAAAGTGGCAGTGCGCAACCATCCAGTGCGATTTTACGCTGCCGGAGAGATTCAATCTCTTCTACATCGACAAGGACGGGCAGAAGCATAGACCTGCCATGATCCATCGGGTGATCCTGGGTGCGCTCGAACGCTTCGTAGGGATACTGATCGAGCATTACGAAGGCGCTTTCCCGACGTGGCTCGCCCCGGTTCAGGCGATCGTCCTCACGGTCACGGACAGAAACATTCCTTACGGCGAGAAGGTGCTGCGCAGTCTTCAGGATGCCGAGATCCGCGTCCAGGCCGATTTCCGGAACGAAAAATTGGGTCTCAAGGTAAGGGAAGCTCAGCTCCAGAAGATTCCCTACATGATCATCATAGGGGATCGTGAGTCCCAGGAAGAGGGCGTTACGCCAAGGCTGAGGAGCGGACAGAACCTTCCCTTCGTGCAGTTAAAGGAATTCATCGATCAAATTCAGGAAGAAATTCGGCAAAGGAGGTAACGGCTATAGCAAAGAAGACCGACGATGTGAATGTCAATGAGAGGATCCGTGCAAAGGAGGTCCGGCTGATCTCCGCCGACGGTCAGCAGCTTGGCATCATGTCGACTCATGATGCGCTGAATGCGGCACGGCAAGCGGGAATGGATCTCGTCGAAGTTTCACCGAATTCCGACCCCCCTGTCTGCAAGATCATGGATTACGGCAAGTTCAAGTACCAGGCCAGCAAGAAAACGCAGGAGGGAAAGAAGAAGACGAAAACCCTCCAGATCAAGGAGATCAGAGTAAGGCCGCATACGGACGAACATGATTTGGGTTTCAAGATCAGGAATATGAAAAAATTCCTGGAAAAGAAAGACAAAGTCAAGGTTTCCGTCCTCTTCAGGGGACGGGAAATGGCTTATATGGATGCGGGTAGAGCTCTTCTCGATCGAATTGCCCAAGAGGTGGGCGAACAGGGCACGGTCGAGCAGCCTCCCACCAGGGAAGGGTGGCGCCTCACCATGGTCGTTGTGCCCAAATAGAACTCATATCCTGCCGGCCCGGTTATAGCTTTTTTTCGATTCGGGGTCCGTGACTGTCCTGGAGTGTTGGTGAGACACTCAGGAGGGGACTTCTATTTACATTTTTTGTACAAATCGAGGTGTGTGGCGCCAGCCTCGATAAGGAGGAAAAAATGCCCAAAATCAAGACGAATCGCGGTGCTGCGAAGAGGTTCAGGACTACTGGAAAAGGCAAAATCGTGAGAAACAAAGCCTTCAGCAATCACATATTGACGAAGAAGACCACGAAGAGAAAAAGAAGGCTCCGCCGTTCAAGCCTTGTCGAGTCGGCGAACCTGAAGAACGTCAAGAGGCTGATCCCCTACCTCTGAAACGCGAGTCAAAGGTAAGGGGGCCGGCAAGAAGTTTGGGGCTGTCTGCCGGAAGATGAATTCAAGGAAAAAGAGGTTTAGCGATGCCTAGGGTAAAGAGAGGGTTTAAAGCAAGACAAAGGCGAAACAAGGTGCTGAAGGCGGCCAAGGGGTTTCGAGGAGGCCACAGCAAGCTTTTCAAGACCGCCTTCATCACATTGAGCCGGGCGAGGATGTTCGCTTATCGCGATCGGCGCACAAGAAAGCGTGAATTCAGGAACCTTTGGATTGTGCGAATCAACGCTGCGGCAAGGGAAAACGGGCTTACCTACAGCAAGCTGATGGGAGGTCTGCACAAGGCAGGCGTAGAACTGGACAGAAAGGTTCTTGCGGACATGGCTGCAAGAGATCCTGCCGCCTTTGCACAGATAGCAAACCTTGCCAAGTGATGAGGGTCTCGAAAATTCTCCGACACATTGGAATGATTGAATGGCTCAAGGAGCAGGGCACAAGGAATCACCCATTTGAGAGAAGGGTCTAAACACGTGTGTTGAGCCCTTGCCATTTTGTCACTCCCCTTGCCGAAAGACCCGGAGCTGCCTCATATGAAGGAAGAAATTCTCGGCGCTGAGAACAGAGCTCTTGAGGAGCTCGCTGCGATCCGCGATCTCGCGGAACTGGAGAAGTTCCGGATCGCCTACCTGGGGAAAAAGGGGCTGGCCACGGCATTCATGAAAAGGCTGGCTGACCTTTCCCCTGAGGAGAGGCCCGAGGCCGGAAAACTTGCCAACCGGTTCAAAGCGAACCTGACAAGATGGTACCAAGAAGCCAAGGAGAGAATTTCTTCCGGTAAAGGGATGGAACGGAGCCTTCCGGACGTGACGCTGCCGGGACGCAGACCGGCAAGAGGCCATGTCCATCCGATCACCAAAGTGTTCAACGAGATATGCGAGATCTTTGTCAGAATGGGCTTCAAGGTCGTGGAGGGCCCTGAAGTGGAATTGGACTACTATAACTTCGAAGCCCTGAACATCCCCAAAGACCACCCGGCGAGGGACATGCAGGACACCTTCTACGTATCCGACAATGTGCTCTTGAGAACTCACACCTCGCCCATGGAAATCCGGGTCATGGAAAAACAGGCTCCTCCGGTGAGGATCATTGCACCGGGCAAGGTTTATCGAAGGGACTCGGATGTGACCCACACCCCCATGTTCCAGCAGGTGGAGGGGTTGCTGGTGGACAAGGGCATCGCCTTCAGTGATCTGAAGGGAACCCTCACGAGTTTCGTTCACCAGATGTTCGGCCGGGACACGGAGCTGCGGTTTCGCCCCAGCTTTTTCCCTTTCACGGAACCCAGCGCGGAGGTGGACATCCGGTGCGTCATCTGCGGCGGGAAGGGGTGCAGAACGTGCTCCCACACCGGATGGCTCGAAATCCTGGGATCGGGGATGAATGATCCTGCGATCTACAAGTTCGTGGGATATGACCCCGAGGTGTACTCTGGTTTCGCCTTCGGTATGGGCATCGAACGGGTGGCCATGCTCAAGTACGGCATCGAAGACATCCAGCTTTTTTACAGAAACGACATGCGGTTCCTGGGACAGTTTTAGAATAATGGTGTATTGGAATGATGGAGCATTGGAATGATGGAAAGTTGGTTTCGGTTTCATAACCATTACTCCTTTACTCCAAGACTCCGGCGCTCCTTGGCGTAACGAAGTGGAGCATGATCTCTCATGCGCGTAAGTCTCAACTGGCTGAAAGATTTCGTTGACATAGACATGGCGATCGAGGACTTGGCCGAACTGCTGACCATGTCCGGCCTGGAGGTCGAGTCCAGCGAGCCCGCGGGAAAGTCTCTGGACGGTGTGGTGGCCGGACGAATCCTCTCTGTTAGAAATCATCCCAAAGCGGACAAGCCCCTGTTTGTTTGTGAGGTGGACATCGGACAGAGGATTCTTCAAGTGGTCTGCGGTGCGCCCAACACAAAAACGGGCATGATTGCTCCCGTTGCGCTTCCTGGAACCACGCTTCCAGGAGGAGTCAAGGTGAAGGAAAGCCGGATTCGAGGCGAGGTTTCGGCCGGGATGCTCCTTGCCGAAGACGAAATGGGGCTGACCGACGATCACACGGGTCTCATGGTTTTGCCTGAGACTCTTAAACCGGGTGACCCGGTTGCCGAGTCCCTTTCCCTTGAAGACTGGGCCATGGAAATAGGAATAACTCCAAACCGCGCCGACTGCGCCTCTGTTATAGGCATAGCCCGGGAAATCGCCGCACTGACCAGACGGCCGTTGCGTAAACCGGATATCCTGCTGAAGGAGAGTGACAGGGACGTGCGGGGTTTGACCAGCGTCACCATCGAGGATCCGGTGGGATGTCCGCGATACGCTGCAGGGGTCGTTTTCGGCATAGAGATCAAACCCTCCCCCTTCTGGATGCGTTACAGGCTCCACCTTTCAGGTATTCGCAGTATCAGCAACGTCGTGGATGTAACCAACTACGTTCTTCTCGAATTCGGACAACCTCTCCATGCCTTTGATTACGACCGGCTCAAGGAAAACCGGATCGTGGTGCGAAGGGCAGGGGAAGGGGAGACGTTCACCACCCTGGACGGAAAGACCCACGCATTGACTCCGGACAATCTCATGATCTGCGACGCCCGCCGCTCGGTGGCCGTTGCAGGCATCATGGGAGGCCTCAATTCGGAGATCTTCACGGGATCGAAAAACGTTCTGATCGAGAGCGCTTTCTTCGACCCGGTCACCATACGAAGGGGCTCCAAAAAATTGGGAGTTTCAACCGAGGCATCTTACCGTTTCGAACGGGGCATCGACATCGAGGGCGTTGTGACGGCGTTGAGGCGGTCTCTAATGCTCATTTTCCAGCTCGCCGGGGGAGATGTGGCAAAGGGCGTCATCGACAACTATCCGGCGCCGCGCCGTGCGCCGGTTATCGATCTCAGGGTGGACAAGACGAACCGGTTCCTGGGCACACAACTATCGGGTGAAAAGATGGGGCGCTTTCTCGCAGCCCTGGAGATGGAAGTGCAATCCGCGGACGAAAACACGCTCCGCGTCAAACCTCCCGCGTTTCGGGTCGACATCACGAGAGACTGGGACCTGATGGAGGAGGTGGCCAGGCTGGAAGGGTATCAGAACATACCCGTGACCTTCCCTCCTATCAGGCCCTCGGAGGAACTCGATCCGTCGGAAGTTGTGTTAGGCGACAAGGCGAGAGATGTGATGATAGGCATGGGTTTCACGCAAATCATTTCCTACAGCTTCATCTCCCCCGAGTCTGCGGACAAGCTCCAGGCCGAAGCCGAAAACCCCGTGCGCTGTTTTGTCAGGCTGCTCAACCCCTTGACCGCCGATCAGTCGGTCATGCGAACTTCGCTCGTTCCCGGTCTCATGGCCGCGGCGGAAACCAACTTCGCGCACGGAGAAAAGGATCTTCGGCTTTTTGAATGGGGACGCCTATTTTTCGACGACGGCCCTGAGCGGTTGCCCGTTGAGAAATACGCCATGGCGGCTCTCATGACGGGACTGGCCTGCAAGAAGGAATGGCACAGCCCGGAAAGGCCGCTTGACTTCTACGACATCAAAGGCGCACTGGAGGGACTCCTTGAAGGTTTGGGTCTGCACAACTGTTCCTTCCTGAAGGGAGGGACTCCCCCATGGTATAGTGAGGAGATTTCGGCGCAAGTCTCGTTCATGGGCGCCACGCTGGGTGTCGTGGGTGAACTTTCCCGGGAAGTCGTCAAACGATTTGACATCGGCGAGACGAAGGTCTATCTCTTTGAACTGGACGGGAACCCGATCCGGTACTACGCGTTTCCGAAAATCTCCTTTGCGCCTTTTGCGCGATTTCCCGCGGTTCTGAGGGACGTCTCTCTGGTGGTGGACAGGGGCGTCGAAAGTGCGAGGATCCGGCAGATCATCGAGAGGGAAGGAGGCGAACTCGTCGAATCGGTCTTGCTCTTCGACCTCTATGAAGGAGGCAAAATAGGCCCCAACGAGAAGGCCTTGGCCTTCAGGATAAGTTACAGGTCAAAGGAAACTACCCTGGACGGCCGGGACATCAACAGGCTCCACGAACACATTATCGAGAAGCTGGGGAGGGAGACAGGTGCCAGGCTGCGGGAGAGCTGAGGGACATCATGGACCTTCCGGATGACAAACGGTATTACAGGATAGGAGAAGTCAGCCGCATAATCGGGGTGGAACCTTACGTCCTCAGGTACTGGGAGACGGAGTTCCCCCAGATTCGGCCCAACAGGGCGGATACCAATCAACGGACCTACCAGAAAAAAGACCTCGAGCTCATCATGGAGATCAAGAGGCTCCTGTACGAGGAAAAACTAACAATCGAAGGAACTAGACAGAGGCTAAAGCGAAAAAAGGAAAAGCGCTCAGTGAACGGAGCCGTGCTCACCGAGATCAAGGCGAGTCTCCGCGAAATCCTGAAGGTTCTTTCTTGATGGTCTCGTAAAAAGTCCCAGCCCGTCATTGCGAGGCGCAGAGCGCCGTGGCAATCTCTAGGTTATTCGGGCAGTTCCGAGATTGCCGCGCTTCGCTCGCAATGACAAATCGACGGTTTTCGGACTTTTTACGAATGCATCTTTCTTGATGCCCACCGGAAAACAGTGAATCAGTGACCAGTGGACCGGTTATCGCTGAGGGGAGCAGAGCCTTATGAACCTGGAAGGACGCACGGCGCTCATCACGGGGGC
>Ga0068714_10007302_pt1 | contig 10800 bp, 9 predicted proteins | sample MTBNYHSulfiMetaG_FD_62988 | JGI IMG/M metagenome (GOLD analysis project Ga0068714, IMG submission 62988) | Enrichment culture microbial communities from rom New York Harbor, USA that are MTBE-degrading - MTBE-NYH (New York Harbor Sulfidogenic)... | ecosystem: Environmental > Aquatic > Marine >...
GGGCTGTAAATTGTTTTCACCAATTTGTGATACCCCTCGATCAACTTCATTTTATCCATGCGGGGAATAAAGTTAAGGCTGCCGTCTGTATTGTCTCCTGAGCAATGATCTGCCAAACGGTTCTCCTTCTTTAAACGATGCCATAATTTTGTATTCGGCAGGGCATTTAATAGTCCCACCATCGCCGTAACAACTCCGCTCTCCTGGATAAACTTGATTTGACGGGCAAAAATGCTTTCATCGTCATGATCAAAACCGACAATATAGCCGCCAAATACCTGCAAGCCGGCTGCCTGCAGCTTCTTGATGGCGGTGGTCAGATCGCGTTTGCAGTTTTGACTTTTCGCACATTCTTTCAGGCTTTCTTCGTTGGGCGTTTCCAGGCCGATAAAGATGTTGGTAAAACCGGCCTGGGTCATGAGCGCAATCAATTCGTCGTCATCAGCGATATTAATTGATGTTTCCGTAAGCATTTCAAATGGATAGTGATGACCTTGCATCCAGTCAATCACGCGGGGCAACATGGCTTTGATTGCTTTCTTGTTGCCGATGAAATTGTCGTCTACAATAAATACTGTACCGCGCCAGCCGGTATCGTAAATAGTCTGCAATTCCTGAATAAACTGCTGTTCGGTTTTAATGCGCGGATGATGGCCGAAAAGCGAGGTGACATCGCAAAACTCACAGTTAAAAGGGCAGCCGCGGGAAAACTGGATCATCAAATTGGCGTATTGCTTTGTTTTTACCAGATCCCAACGGGGCAGAGGAGTATTATGCAACTGGGGAAAGACGTCAGAGCGGTAAACTTGCCGCGCTGTATTGCTTTTCAGATCGGCCAGAAAAGGTGGAAGGGTACATTCGGCCTCATTTAAGATCAGATGATCAACTCTATCCATATAGTCTTCCGGTTTGGCAGTAAACAAGGGACCGCCGGCGATGACTTTCTTCTTCAGCCGGGCGCATTCCTGCAGAGTTGCGTCAACAGAATCTTTTTGAATGAGCATGGCGCTGATCATTACGTAATCTGCCCATGCCAGATCACTGCTCTGAAGCTTTTCAATATTCAAATCTACCAGACGGATCTTCCAGGCCGGCGGCAGCATGGCGGCAACGGTGAGCAGCCCCAAAGGCGGGAAAGCGGCTTTTTTTGAAATATACTTGAGGGCGTATTTAAAGCTCCAGAAGGTAATCGGATAGCGAGGGTAGATCATTAAAATATTCATTTTTTATCTTTCCAGTGAATTTAATGTATTAGGCTAACCGGTAATAAATTTTATTGCAAGGTAAATAATGGCGGAGATCAGGGCTGAAATCGGAATGGTTAATACCCAGGCCCAGATGATATTGCCGGCAACTCCCCAGCGTACGGCGGAAAGCCGCTTGGTCGATCCGACGCCGACGATAGCGCCGGTGATGGTGTGGGTTGTGCTGACGGGGATTCCGGCGGCAGTCGCACCAATGATGGAACAGGCCGCGGCTGTTTCGGCGCTGAAGCCGCCGATTGGCTGCAGCTTAGTTATCTTGGTACCCATGGTTTTGACGATCCGCCAGCCGCCGAACATGGTGCCCAAAGAGATCATGGTATAACAGGTAATGATAACCCAAATGGGGATATAAAAGGTGTTGCCGAGCAATCCTTTACTGAAAAGCGCCATAGCGATGATGCCCATTGTTTTCTGGGCATCGTTCATACCGTGACCGAGGGAATAGACCGCCGCGGAAAAAAGCTGGAGTTTACGGAACAATTTATCCGTTTTGGCGATGTTGGAATGACGACTCAGATTCATGGCCAGCACCATGAAAATAAAACCAAGCGCCATGCCGATAGCCGGAGAAACAACTATAAACAATGTTGTTTTGGTAATGCCGGACCAAACCAGTGTGCCGGTGCCGGCCTTGACTATGGCGGCGCCGATCAGGCCGCCGATTAAAGCGTGCGAAGAGCTGCTCGGCAGGCCGTAATACCAGGTCGTGATATTCCAGATTATGGCGCCGCCCAGAGCGGAGAATATCAGCAGATTGTCAACAATATCCAAATGAATGATGCCCTTGCCGACAGTATGTGCAACCTCGGTGCCGACAAAAAATACGGCGACAAAATTAAAAAAAGCAGCCCAGATAACGGCATGCTTGGGTTTTAGAACGCGGGTGGAAACAACAGTTGAAATGGAATTGGCCGAATCGTGAAAGCCATTGAGAAAATCAAAAGCCAAAGCGATCACAATCAGACAAACCACAAACACCATGGAATCAAGCATGCTTCAGGACAATTCCTTCCACGATATTGGATACATCTTCGCAAACATCGATTGCTTCTTCAATTCGCTCATAAAGTTCTTTTTTCTTAACCAGTTCTATGGCATCTGTTTCGTTCTGAAAGAGATCCGCAATGATGGTTCTTAAAATAACGTCACCGGCATTTTCCAGGGTATTAATTTCCACACAGCCGTCTAAAATTTGTTTTGTATTTTTCATATCGCGCAGGCCGTAAACGATCTTTTTGACTTTTGTCACGGCTTCGGTCAAGATTTTGGCCTGCTGGATAATTTTACCCTCATGTTTTTTTACTTTATAAAGATTAATCCGCACGGCTGTAGCATCAATCAAGTCCATAATGCTGTCCATCTTGTTCACCAGGGTATAAATATCCTCTCGGTCGAGCGGTGTGAGAAAGGTCTTATGCATTCTTTCGTAAGTGCGATGGGCAATGACATCCGCTTCGTGTTCCAGTTCTTTGATTCTGGATACTTTCGGTGCTGAATAATCCTGTTTCTCCGTCATTTCCAGGAAAAAGCGGCTGCCTTCTTCAATTTTATTGGCTAATTCTTCAAAATAGTCGTAGAAGTTTTCATCCTTAGGGAATAAACGCATGGTTCAAACCTCCTTAAGGGTCAGAATTTGATCTATCTGCGCGCAGACGTTTAACGGATTATGAGAAAAATTGCAAGATTTTTAGCTCAGATGAGGATGACAGCCAATTAATGTCCGGCGAAAAAAACATCACACCATTGAAAAACCATTATTATTTTAAGGTCTTTGAATAGATAATCTTACTGTCACCGGTTGCATAAAAATCTTTGAGGAGCGCTTCGCGCAGATAGCCGCAGCGTTCGTAAAACGCATGCGTCGGCTGGTATAGGTCTCGGGAAGATGTTTCGGCATAAATATGCAGTCCACCCGCATTACTGATAATATCTTCTGATTTTTGCAGCAATTGTCTGCCCCAGCCGCGAGTACGGAATTGGTCGTCGACTGCAATCCAGTAAAGATCATAACTGCCGGCGGTGGCGGGAATTAAACCAAAGCAGGTATAACCCCAGACAAAGTCGTCCTTTTCCCCAAACAAAAACTGATAAGAGCTTTCCTTTCCGGCGCTGAGCTTTTCCTTGGCCAGTTCGAGCGCAAGATCAAGTTCCGCCCGGGAAAAAAAGCCGCTCGATGTGACGATGCGGCCGATGGCTTCCACATCGGATGGTTTAATCTGCTGACGGTATGTTAAGCGGCACTTAGTCATGTTGCAATCTTTTTAATGCATCATTTACGATCAGAGCTATGGCTTCATGGTATTTCAGTGACGCGCGTTCGACAGCGCAGGCGAATCCCGCATCGAGTGAAAGACAGGGGTTGGCGTTAATTTCCAGGACCCACGGATTTCCGGCCTGATCCACCCGAAAGTCAACCCGGGCGTAACCTTGCAGACCAAAAAGCTGCCAGCAGCGCCTGGCTAAATCCTGCAATACGGCAATCAAGCCGGCGTCTGCCGGTGGCATATCAAACGTCCGGGCTGTATGTTCATACTCGAAACTGCCTTCCATCCATTTGGCCCGGTAATCAAGTACTTTTAATTTCTCGGAACCATAGCCGATAAACTGCATTTCGGCGGCGGGCAGAATTTCCGCACCGGTCTTCCCGGCAATGAGCGAGATATTGAATTCGCGCCCTTCAATGTAAGCTTCGGCAAAACAAGGCCCGCCGATCTTCTCTTTACGCTCCTGCATGATCGTGATGATGTTTGTGTCAGCGGTGAGGGTTGTTATGGAATCTTCATCCAAACCTACCGAGGCATCTTCCCAGGAAGCCTTGATGAGGTAAATATTGGATGGCGCCACTCCGTTAAGGGTGCCTTGGGAGGAAATCCAGGCCGGCGTGGGAATGCCGGCTTTTTGCATCATTTCCTTCGCCAATGGCTTGTTGGAAGTAAGAAACATGGCGTCGGTGCCGCAGCCGGTATAGGGTATGCTCAGGAGATCCAAAAGGGCGGGCGCCAGATGAATCAGGCTTCCTTTGCCGTAAACCGTTTCGACGATATTAAAAACAAATACCGGACATAGTTCATGAATAGTTTTGATGGTTTGATTCAAATCAAGTGTAAAAGGCTTCAAAACAGGATGATAACCAAGCCGGCACAATGCCTCGGCAATACTTTCAGCTTGCCGCAGACAATCCAGTTCATCTTCACCGGCATCGGAAGCTACATCGCTGTGCAAAATCAGGGCTTTCTTCATCAAATGTATACGCTCAAATTTATTTGTGCTTTCCGTTGCGATCAGTATTTTTTATTCGACCTAGTGCCGAACCAATAATAGAACTGATCAATTCATGGTAAGTTATGCCCATGAAGTTGCATAAAATAGGCAGATCCGAGCGGATGGGATGCAAGCCCGCCAGAGAATTAACTTCCATAAAGTGCGGCCGACCGTGAGCGTCGGAGCGCAAATCTATCCGACCGGCATCTTTTAAATCTAAACCGCGCCAAGCCGCAAGGGAAATGTTCATGGCCTGACGGGCTTCATCATCATCTACCGGAACATATTGCACCAGATTTTCATAATGCTCCTTGTTTTCATAAGTATAGGCGTTTTTTTCTGCTGTAGGCCTTAAAATAATTTCCATGGCCCCCAGTACTTTTGCTTCTTTCCCTGTGCCGAGAATTCCCACAGTAAATTCACGGCCGGGCAGATAAGCTTCCACCAGGACAGGCTGCCGGAAAGTTTCCAAACAGTTTTTACAGATTTGCGCCAATTGCTCAGGAGATTTGATGATCGACATCGCCGTCACGCCTTTGCCTGTCCCTTCGGCAATCGGTTTGGCGAAAAGAGGGAAGGGTAAGGTAACGGCGGCAATATCTTCTTCGCTTTTTATAACGGTAAAATCGGAGGTGGGAATACCCAAATCGCGGATAACGTGTTTGGCCATGCCCTTGTGTAAAGTCAGGGCATGGCCAAGAGGGTCCGAAAAGGTGTAAGGAATATTGTAAGCATCCAACAGGGCGGGAATTTGCGCTTCGCGACCGAAACCGGATACACCTTCAGCAATATTAAAAACCAGATCCCAGCGCTCGCCCGCGGCAAGTCGGCCGATTAATGCTTTAATATTGCCGATGCGGCTGGCCTGATAACCGTTATCGAGGATAACTTTTTCAATGGCTTCAATAGTATCAGGAAGGTCAAATTCCGCCGTTTCTGCAAGTGTGTATCCTTCTTTTAAATAATCATCACGCAAGTCATAGGTCATTCCTACTTTTAACTTTTTAACGGCGGTGCTCAAATTAAATTACTTACCCCCAACCACTTTAATGGATATCTTTGACTTCGGCGTGATTGTCCGGATAGCGATAAATATTGCCCTCATAATTGCGCAGGAGCAAATCACCGTTGTCCCAGCCGACGACGTAATCGGGCAGCAAAGGAATCTTGCCGCCGCCGCCGGGAGCGTCCACAACATACGTGGGTATGGCATACCCTGTCGTATGACCGCGCAGTCCTTTGATTATTTCCAATCCTTTGCTGATCGGAGTCCGGAAATGAGAAGAGCCGTAAATCGGATCGCACTGATACAAGTAATAGGGACGAACTCGAATCTGGAGAAGGCCATGTACCAGACGGGCCATGGTCGATACTTCGTCATTGATGCCGGCCAGGAGTACTGTCTGGCTGCCCAGGGGAATGCCGGCATCAGCCAGACGGATGCAGGCGGCTCTCATCTCCAGCGTCAATTCATCCGGGTGGGTGATATGGATGCTCATCCAGAGCGGATGATATTTTTGCAGCATTGCAGTAAGCTTTTGCGTAATACGCTGCGGCAGGACGACCGGAACTTTGGTGCCGATGCGCAAAAGCTCGACATGCGGAATACGACGCAGACGCGCAAGCAGCCATTCAAGTTTTTCGTCGGATAATGTTAAGGGATCACCGCCGGAAAGGAGAACGTCACGGACATGGGAATTGCTGGCGATATATTCGATAGCCCTTTCCCATTTGTCGAGATCAACGAAATGCTGACTGCTGCGCCCGATAATACGGGAACGCGTGCAATACCGACAGTAGGTGGAGCAAGTATCGGTTACCAAAAACAGAACACGATCGGGATAGCGATGAATAATGCCGGGTACAGGGGAGTCGGTTTCTTCAGAAAGAGGATCTTCTTCTTCGCCCGCGGTGTGCAGACATTCATCGACTACAGGCACAACACAACGACGCAGAGCAGCAGAAGAATTGTGAGGATTAATTAAACTGGCATAATAAGGTGTGATGGAAACAGGCAACGCTCCGGCGTGATGCATCATTGCCTGACGTTCATTTTCGGACAGAGTGATGATTTGCGCTAATGTATCCACGTCTCTGATCGCATTGCGCATCTGCCAATGCCAATCGAACCATTCCAAACGGGTGATGTCAGGATAAAAACGTTTGCGGAAAATACGGGAGCGTGGTGAGTCTTTAAAGGGAAATAAAAGCTTGGCCGGTTTTTGCCTAACCGGGCAGGGACGGGAGGTTTCTGGGTTTAAGGAAAAGAAATCTGTGCCTTCCTGTTTAACCTTAACAAGACCGGTCAGAGGACCAGGAGGTTCTGTCTCCTCATTAAACAGGGTCTCGTTTTCCATTATCCCCTCCTTCTGGAAGTTTTCTTTCCGTAAAAATCAAAAAATAAGTTGTCAATTTCTATGTACGCGAGCTTTAAAATTTGTCAATATTTTTTTGCATTTTTACAGAAAAAATTAAAAAATTTTTTAGAGCTGCAGTTTCCCTTTAAAATAATTTTCCCGAACACCCTTAGCTTTTTCTTCAGCCCAATGCTGCAACCCCATTTTCTTGATCAAACAAAGGTTATAGACCTTTGTATTGTGCGGTCGCTGCGATGCCAGATCAGCATGGGGATGCAGGCGTTCACAGGGGAAATCGGCGCATTCAAAACAAAAATGAAATCCTTTGGGAGTAATACAGCGAAAGACACGGCATGGTTCGGTCATCTTGACGGCAGCTATCTTTCCGCCTTCAGCGCGACAACCCTTGCAGGATGCGTCTTCCAGCGGTATGTGCATTTTCTCCGCCAAGAATTTTCTTAATGCTTCATCCTGGTGGGCATGATGCAATGGGCAATTGAAGCAATCAAGCCCGCACGGAGCGGTCATTTGTATATAGTCCATAGTTCCTCCTTCTGAATAGGTTTGAGGTTATCTGATAAAGAGCAGAACTGGATTTGTCAAATAAAAAATAGGCAAATTTCATAAAATTTAGTATCAGAAAAATAAAGAAGCTGATGCTAAGTTGATTTAAAGAGGATTTGCCATGCCTGAGTTACCGGAAGTAGAAACGCTTTGCCGTCAATTGCAAAAAAAAATTGCCGGGGAAAAAATTACCGCAACGGAAGTTTGCGATCCAAAATTAGCTCACCTGCAGGATCTGCGGGGGAGAACCGTTCGTGCTGTCCGACGCAACGGCAAAATGGTGGAGATTATCCTGGATCATGACGATTCTGTTTTTATTCATTTACGTATGACAGGCCGTCTGCTTTGGAACACAAAGGGAGACAAACCTAAGCATAGCCGCTGGCGGATGTTTTTTACTGGTGCAGATGTTTATCTGGTGGATCCGCGCCGCTTCGCTACTGTAAGGATTGTTAAAACACAAGATATGGAAGTCGACAATGACCTGATGCTGAAGTTTGATCAACAGGCCTTTGTCGCCAGACATGGCCGGCGCAAAACGGCAGTAAAGAACCTGATCATGGATCAAAATGCTGTGGCCGGCATCGGCAATATTTACGCGTGCGAAATCTTGCATTGCTCCGGCATTAATCCGGCAAGGTCTGCCGCAACTTTGACGCCGGAAGACTGGCGGAAAATCTTCAGCCAAGCAAAGCGTATTCTCCGGACAGCAATAAAAAAAAGAGGCACATCAATTTCTGATTGGCGGGATTTAAAGGGATGTCAGGGTGAAAACCAATATGAGTTAAAGGCCTATGGGCAGGATGGCAAAGCGTGCAGCTATTGCGGCTCAGTCATCAAGAGGGTAAAGCAGGGAGGTAGAAGCACATATTATTGTCCGGCTTGCCAGAAATAAATTGTTCACGGAAACGCGACATTTTTTTCCAATCCGGCCTCAAGGAAGACAATGCCTAACGCCGGCCGTCAAATTAAGACGATAATGGTAGCAGGAAAAGATCATTTTTTCTTCTCTGCCGTAGGATAGGCTTCCACGATCCATTGGCGAATTTTGCTTTTCGGCGGCACCTCGCCTACTGACATTGTTTTGTTGTTGATGATCAGGGCCGGTGAGCCGAGCACTTCATAGCGGGCAATTTCTTTAAGATCGTCAATATGGCGCAAATCGGCCGCAATTTGCATTTCCGACAATATATCTCGCACATCAGATTCCAGTTGTGAACAGCGCGCACAACCTAGCCCCAGCACAATAATGCTCAAGCCCGGCACCGGTTCGGGGTCGGTGGAAAAACCCTGTGCTTTTTTAAATTCACGCAAAAACGCATGGCCGTAAGTATCCCGCATGGTAGCGGGAATATAATTATTTGGGGAAAGAGCTGTCAGCAGGTCCTGTTCAATGTCAGCATCGGTTTTACTTCGGGAAGCTTGGACTACGCTCTTAATTGCCGCATCTAAACCGACAATTCCGACCAAGCGGCCATTGATCATGATTTGGCTTATTTCATCTTGCTGCATAACACCTCCAAGAAAAAGAAGCTTTTACTTTATTGTCATATTTGCAATCTATTGATCCGAAGCTATTTCGTCAAGTGGAATAAAAAAGCAAGCACAATCAACTTAAAGTTGGGCTGCCCGGGGCTTTAATGAGCTAAAAACCAGTTTGCAATCTAAAAAGCCGTGTGCTAATGACGAATAGTGAAAAAATACATTAAAATCTATAAGTATATGATATTATTACGCAATGCATTAGTATGCGCCTTATTTTAGGAGAAGAAAAATGGATAACCATACAATTATTGAGAAGGTGAAAAAACAGGGAAGAACAACCTTGACGGAAGCAGAAGCAAAAGAAGTTTTAAAGAAATATGGCATACCTGTTGTTGCAGAAGAGGCGGTTCGAACAGTGGAGGAAGCGCAGAAGGCAGCGGGAAAAATAGGTTATCCGATCGTTTTGAAAGGATTAGGCGCTCGTTTGACTCATAAAACGGAGCGGGGTCTGGTAAAGTTAGGTTTAAAAAATAAAACGGAGCTGAGCGATGCGGCCCTTTATATCCAAAAGGCGGCGGGAAGCGATCTGGAAGGCTTTTTGGTTCAGCCGATGCTGGAAGGGAGACGGGAATTCGTAACGGGCCTTTTCCATGATCGTCTCTTTGGAATGGTAGTAATGTTTGGCTTGGGGGGTATATTTACCGAGGCGCTGGAAGATGTTGTTTTTCGTATCGCCCCGGTGGATGAAGTAGAAGCCGGAAAAATGATCGATGAATTGCGTGCGCAGAAATTGCTGGGAGCCTTTCGCGGAGAAAAGGTGCCCAACAGAAATGCAATCATTAAAACTCTTGTCGGCCTTTCCCGTCTTGGTTTGGAAAGTAAAGACATCAAGGAAGTAGACATTAATCCCTTATTAGTTGCTCCCGATGGCTCGGTTGCCGCGGTAGATGCACTCATCGTTTTAGGTGAACATAAAGAAAAGGCAACCGCACGTCAAACCGTGAAAGCGGAAGCGATCGGGAAATTACTGTATCCAAAATCAATTGCTTTCGTTGGCGCATCACCGGTGTTCGGTAAGTGGGGACATATTCTCTTTACGGGCGTTATCGGCGGAAAATACCAGGGGGAAATTTACTTGGTCAATCACAAAGGCGGTGAGATTGCGGGGAGAAAAGTCTATCAATCGATCGCAGAACTTCCCTGTCCCGTCGATCTGGCTGTGGTCACCATTCCTGCGGACCAGGTACTGGCCTTAATCCCCCAATTAAAAGAAAAAGGCATCAGGAATATGCTGCTTATTACCTCGGGATTCAGTGAGATTGGTTCAGAAGGGCGGGCTTTGGAAAATAAATTAGTGGCGGAGGCGCACAAAGCGGGGGTCCTTTTTTTGGGTCCCAATACAATGGGCCTTTGCAATCCGCATATATCGTTATATTGCACTGCTTCCACGGCCCGTCCGGTGCCTGGAAACACAACGCTGATTTCCCAATCGGGAAATTTAGGTACGCAGCTGCTGACTTTTGCCCGACAGGAAGGCATTGGCATCCGCGCCTTTATTGGTTCCGGCAATGAAGCGATGGTTTCGATCGAAGATTACATTGAGGGCTGTGAAGTAGACGATGTCACTTCCACCGTGGTGCTCTATCTGGAAAGTGTAAAAAACGGTCCCCGCTTTTTTGAGGTGGCCAGACGAGTGGGGAGGAAAAAACCGATAATTGCTTTAAGAGGGGGGCGCACACAAGCCGGGTCGCAGGCAGCGGCCAGTCATACGGGAGCACTGGCATCCAATACCAAGGTTTTTGATGCTGTTTGCCGGCAAGCTGGAGTTGTACTGGTAGAAAATACAATGTCGTTATTGGATGTTTCCG
>Ga0068714_10007303_pt1 | contig 10797 bp, 10 predicted proteins | sample MTBNYHSulfiMetaG_FD_62988 | JGI IMG/M metagenome (GOLD analysis project Ga0068714, IMG submission 62988) | Enrichment culture microbial communities from rom New York Harbor, USA that are MTBE-degrading - MTBE-NYH (New York Harbor Sulfidogenic)... | ecosystem: Environmental > Aquatic > Marine >...
GGAGCTGCGGCTGAAGCGCTCCGCAGGTTCCCACGCGGATCAGCGTCTTCGCGCCGTACTGCGTGATGAGCTCGTTGACGTAGATGGACAGAGACGGGATCCCCATGCCGGTTCCCATGATGGAGACGTGCTTTCCCTGGTAACTCCCCGTGAATCCCAGCATGCCGCGCACCCGGTTGAAGCAAACCGGATCTTCGAGGAGCGTCTCCGCGAAGTGCTTCGCCCGCAGCGGATCCCCTGGCAGAAGAACCGTCGGGGCGACTTGTCCAGCCTCTGCGCCGATGTGAATGCTCATGTCCCCCCAGAATCGACAGCGCGCCTCAAGCCTGCCTGCAGCAGCCAGCTTCCTACTCTGCGCCAGCATAGGCGCAACCCGAGCGCAGTGCAAGTGGTCTTGCGGTGCCTTGTTGCGCGGAGAGAGGAGCGCGCACGAGGCGCGGGACATCCCGCGGTGATGAGAACGCGGGACAGGATTGCTCCTGTCCCGCTTGTCGGAGGGATGAGTGGCGCGTCGGCTGGGTCTACCGGCCGGCGCGCGGCTGCTCGGCCGCGCCCTGCGCTTCCGTCCCGACGACAACGGCTCCCGTGCCGACGTCGCCGTGGTTCTTGTCGCCGACCGCCAGTGCACCCAGCGACCCGAACAGAAGTGCAGTGCCAACGAGAACAACAGTCATCCACCTCTTCATCTGTGCCTCCTATTGAAGATCCCAGTACATATACCACAAACCGTGCTTCCAGATGGCTACACGCAAGGTCCCAGCGGACATCCAGTCAGGTTCGCTCAGGCTGCAGGGCCTGTGCGTCCTTGCCGGTTACCTCCGTGGGGCAGCGCTTCGAACGGGACGCCCGCGAGAAGAGCCGCGGCAGGCACAAGATCCACCGCCAGTGGAGCAGGAGATGCACAAGGAGCAGCGCTCCGAGGGCCAGACTCGCCCCGATGTGGATGTCCCGCCACTCCCCCCGCGTGAGCCCGAGGAATAGCGCATGGGCGGTCTCTCGCCCCGCTCTGGGCCCGCCCCCGCCAGGGAGCACCTTCCACGGGATCACCCCCGCGAAGAAGGCCAGGAGCAGAGTGGGAAACGCGAGGAGATCCACGACGGCGTTCAGACGAACACGCTTCATGAGGCGTTCCCTTGCCTTCTTGCGCTCTGGCTGCACGATTCGCTTGCTGCGACGCTGTCCGCTCGGCAGCCTCCCATCGACGGATGTCGCGGAACTCCGCGCCCTCTCAATGCCGTCCCTTCAGCGCGCCCTTGACATGGCAAGGCCGTCTCCTGTGCGGCTGCCCCCGGGGTGAGCGTGCCACCGTTCTCTGCCGCGCGCTGGAATGCGGGAAGGTGCGCGTCCCTTGAGGCGGCCTGCAGATTGGTGAAGACCCGCGTGATGTTCGGGTAGTCCATCACGACCGGTAGCAGCTCGTCGTAGAGGGCGACGTTGGCGATCTCACCCTCAGCCCATGCAGCAGCTGCGGCTGCAAGATCAGCGGGCGCCTCGATCGTCCCAAGGTAGGGATTCACTTCTGGATGCCTGATGCCGTAGGTGTCGAACAGCCGCTCGAGGGCGTCAATGTGGCGGAGTTCCGCGACGGCGATCGTCGCGTACGGCTCGATTGTTCCGTACGCATCGAGCACAGCGGCATATGACGCGTAAGCGGCGTACTCTCCTTCTGGTCCTGTCAGCGCCTGCAGGAGCGCGTCCTGCACCGCCTCCGGGAGAACGGTCGCCGTTTGTGCGCGGGGCGCACCAAGCGCGGCCCACGCCATTGCACCGATCGTTCCTGCCAGTACAACCCACAGTGCGATTCTCTTCATGATCGTCTCCTTCGTTCTGAGCCGCACGGTCTGCCGGACGCCGTCTCCAGTCGCTTCGAGCAGCACTCGACACGTACTCCGCCGCCGGTGCGCGTTCAGGCCATGCGATAGGATCCGTGCGGTGATGATGAGGGGAAGGATGCACGGCACTGATGAACGACGTGAGGCGAGGGTGTGGCAGTTGAATGAAGATTCGGGGCATGCCCCAGGGGGGTGTGAGCGCTAGCAGGTACCGGGTCGGAGGCCGGGCTCCCGCTTGCCTTGGATTCTTGCCCCGGGTACGCTAGCCAGCATCTGCAAGGAGGGGGCATGGCACGAGGAGACGGGAAGAAGGGGAATGCGACGATTGCCGTCATCGGGGGCGGGATCTCCGGGCTGTGCGCGGGCTGCTACGGTCAGATGAACGGGTACCGCGTCAAGGTCTTCGAGATGCACCACCTGCCGGGCGGCGTGTGCACGGCGTGGCAGCGCAAGGGATATACGATCGATAGCTGTGTTCACTGGCTGGTTGGGTCGGCTCCGGGCATCGGGTATCACAAGCTCTGGAACGAGGTCGGCGCACTCGAAGGACGCGAGGTCGTCAACCTCGATGAGTACCTGCGCATCGAGGACAAGGATGGCCGCGCCCTGATCCTGTACAGCAACGCAGACCGCTTGGAGCGCCATCTTCTCCAGTTGGCCCCCGAGGACCGACGCGCGATCATGTCGTTGACACGTGCCATCCGCAAGTTCACGCGATTCGATCCGCCGGTCGATGTTGCTCCGGAACTCGCCACGTGGCGGGACAAGCTCGCTGCGGCTCGCGAACTGCTTCCCCTCCTCGGTCAGTTCATGCGGTGGCGAGGCGTGACGGTCGAGGCCTACGCGAAGCGGCTCAGGAACCCCGTCTTGAAGGGAGCCTTCACGTCTTTCCTGGAGGACGCTTCGGACTTCCCGATGTTGGCCTTGATCATGCCGCTCGCCTGGCAGCACCTGAAGGTCGCCGGCTACCCCTTGGGCGGGTCGCTTCCGTTCGCTCGCGCGATCGAGAAGCGATTCCTCGATCTGGGCGGGGAGATCCAGTACTCGGCAAAGGTCTCCAAGGTGCTCGTCGAGAACGACCGCGCAGTGGGGATCCGGCTCGAGGACGGCAGTGAACACCGCGCCGACGTTGTCATTTCCGCGGCCGACGGCCACGCGACGATCTTCGAGTTGCTCGAGGGACGCTACGTCGACGAGACCATCCGCGGTTACTACAACAACATGCAGCTCTTCCCGCCGTTGCTCTACATCAGCCTGGGGATCTCCGATCCGCTCGAGGACCTTCCGGGAACCGTTTCAGGGATCCGTTTTCCTCTCGAGCGGCCGATCGAGATCGATGGGAAGTCGCGCGACCGGTTGGACGTCATGCCGTACCACTTCGATCCGCACCTCGCGCCGGAGGGCAAGTCCGTTGTCGTCGTGATGCTCAGCTCGGACTACGACCGGTGGAAGAAGCTCTCCGAGGATCCGCAGCGCTACCGCGAGGAGAAGGAGCGGGCGGTCGAGCGGGTGATCGATGCGCTTGACCAGCGGCTGCCCGGCATCCGCGAGAAGATCGAGATGCGCGATGTTGCCACGCCCGTCACCTGGGAGCGCTACACCGGGAACTGGCGCGGGAGCTACGAAGGCTGGATGCCGACGGGGAAGAACCTCAATATGCGCATGAAGAAGACCCTTCCCGGGCTCTCGCGCTTCTACATGACGGGCCAATGGGTGAACCCCGGCGGCGGGCTGCCGCCCGCGGTTTCATCCGGCCGGCACGTAATCCAGCTCATCTGCCGAGAGGACGGCAGACCATTCGTCGCGACGCAGCGGTGAGCAAGCTACGCACGAGTGATCGGCCGTACGGCCCATGCGATTACGCGGGAAGCGTCAGTGATTCGAGATCGCGCGGATAGGATGTCAGAACGTCGATTCCGTCCTGCGTGACGAGAACGGTATCCGAGTGGCGGAAGCCGCCGAGCCCCGGAACGTAGATGCCGGGCTCGATCGAGAACACCATCCCCGGCTCGATCACGGTCTGATCCCCGATATCCAGGAATGGCGATTCGTGCATGCCGTAGCCGAGACTGTGACCGGTGTGGTGGCGCCAATACGGCATGAGCTCGCGGTGCTCGGTCGCGTCGAGGACGGCGCGATCTACGTCGCAGCAGCGAGCGCCAGGACGCAGAGTCCTGAAGGCGAGCTCCTGGATCTCGAGCATGTGGTTGAAGTAGCGCCGCTGAGCATCGTTGGGCCGGCCCAGGATCATGGTCCGCTCGAGTTCGCTCAGGTAGCCGCCGACCTCCGAAGCGGCACCTGTGACGAGGATGTCGCCCTCCCGGAAGACGTGGTTCGCGGTGAGCGAGTGCGGGACGGCCGAGCGGACGCCGATCTGGCCCTGATACTCGGCGGTTGCGGGAAAGGCTCCAAACCGCATCGATCGGTAGTCCGGGCCGAGCGCGGCGATCATCTCCATCGAGGCCTCGTGCGACGCACGGAAAGACACGTCGGTTTCCACGCGACCCGGCGCCGTGTAGCGCTGGAGCAACCGGTGAGCCAAGTCGCCCCACCGGCAAGACTCGCGGATGAGGGCGATCTCCTCCTCAGACTTGATCCACATCAGCTGCTCGATCAGGTCCCGTGCCGCGGACACCTCACCGGAGACGAGCTCACTCAGTTGGGGTCCTTCGTACCCGAAGCCTCCGCCGTAGCCGTCGCTGTCCGCGCCGAGACGTCGCTCATCCAGGTCCAGACCCGCGAGGATCCCAGCGAAGCCGCGCATCGGGTGGCCCGTACCAGGGTACTCGCTGTAGGTTCGAACCGCATCGACGTGTGCTTCCTGTGCGTGCTCGATCTCGAGCAGCGGAACGAAGAGTGTGGATTCGTCTCGATCCGCGTCGTAGATGGCGCCGATTGGCCGCTCGGTGGCGATGAACGCAAAGCCCGTCAGGAAGAAGACCTGCGTCGGCGAGAAGAGACAAAGGCCATCGAGTCGTCGCTGCCCCATTTGCTCTCGGATGGCATCACGCCGGCGCTTGAATTCCTGTTTACTCAGACAGATTCGCGTCATGCTCCTCCCTTGTGCATGTCTCGCGCAGGAGCGTACGCCAACCTGCGCCCTCGGGCAATCGGGACTCGGACGAGGTGGAGTGGTCGGGGTGTGTCCGCCGTGCGGTCCACGGCCGGGACACCAGCGGACTGCGTACGTTCCGTGTGCGACTTGCCGTGGAGATAGTGGTACGTATGATAGCGTCGAGGAACAGTGATGAAGGAAGAAGCGAGGGCCGAGAAGGCTTCCCCCGATGAGATCCGCGTGCTGCGCCGACGCGTCCGCGAACTCGAGGCGCAGAACGCAGCGCTCGAGACCTCGAGGAGGCGTTTGCAGAGTCTCTTCGAGAACGCCCCGGACGCCTACTACCTGTGCGACCTCGAGGGCCGATTCGTTGACGGCAATGCCGCCGCCGAGCGTGCGACCGGATATGCCAGAGAAGCGCTGATCGGCAAGCAGTTCCTCGAGGTGCCGCTCCTGAGCTCGCCAGATCTGGAGCGCGCGGCGGCTCTGCTTGCGAAGAGCGCAGCCGGTGAGCTGACCGGACCCGACGAGTTCAGGCTTCACCGCAAGGACGGCACGACCCTCGCCGTTGAGATCCGAACCCATCCGGTCACCATCGAGGGCCAGCAACTCGTCCTAGGCATTGCGAGGGACATCTCGGTGCGCAAGGACATGGAAACCGCGCTGAGAGAAAACGAAGAGCGGCTGCGGGATCTCTTCGAGAACGCCAACGACCTGATTCAGAGTGTGAGACCGGATGCCACGTTCGAATTCGTGAACCGCGCTTGGCGCAATCGACTGGGGTACGGTGAGGATGAGGTCAACCGCCTGACCCTTTGGGACATCGTGCATCCGGAGAGCGCGTCCTACTGCCGTACCGTCTTCGACGATGTGCTCGCTGGCCGAGTCGTGGGGAGGATCGAGGCGGTGTTCGTTGCCAAGGGCGGTGAGCGGATCCCTGTCGAGGGACACGTGAGCTGCCGCTTCGACGGCGATCGACCGGTCGCAACGCGTGGGATCTTCCGCGACGTCAGTGAACGCAAGCTGTTTGAGGAGCGGCTTGCCTTGATGGCGCGGCGGGATCCCCTCACCGGTGTGTTCAACCGCTACGCGCTCGAAGAGCTCTTGCGACTCGAGGCGGAGCGGTCGAGCCGCTACGAACACCCCGTTGGCTTCCTGCTGATCGACGTCAACCGGTTCAAGGAGATCAACGACCGATTCGGACACCTGATGGGCGACAAGGTCTTGAAGGCTGTGGCGAAGGTCATCCAGGATCAGGTCCGGGGAAGCGATGTCATCGTCCGCTACGGGGGCGACGAGTTCCTGGTGATCCTGCTCGAGACCGACGGGGAGACCGAGCTGGTGAAGCGTCGGATCCTCTCGAAGATCGATCAGTGGAATGAGTCGGATCCGCTCGTTGATTTCCCGGTCACATTGGCGATTGGCAGCATCCACTGGGATCCGGGAAGCGACAAGTCGCTCGAGGAGGTGCTGGCTCAGGCCGATCACCTGATGTACGAGGACAAGCGCGGCCAAGACGGGTGAGGTGGCCGTCCGCGCGGGTGCCGGGTACCCTCTGCGCGTTGAGAATGAAGGGGGGCTCGTATGGGCGAGGGGATCAGACGGATCGATCTCGAGGATTGGGCGCGACGCGAGCAGTACGAACTCTATGCAGGTTTGGACTTTCCCTATTTTGGCTTGACCGTTGAGGTGGATGTGGGGCCACTGCGTCGCGCCCTGCGAAACAGGAGCCTTTCATTCACCATCGGGTTGGTCCATGTCCTCGCGAGGGCGGCGAACGCGGTGCCCTCATTCCGCCAGCGGATTCGCGGCGACGCGGTCATCGAGCATGCGGTCGTTCATCCCGCGATCACCGTGCTGCGGCCCGGCGAGCTTTTCTCCTTTTGCACCCTGCCCTACGATGAGGACTTCGAGCGGTTCTCAGAGCATGCGGCTGAACGGATCGACCGTGCGCGAGCGAGCAAATCGCTCTACGCCAGCGGCGCCGACCAAGACGATCTCCTGTTCATGACGGCGCTGCCGTGGATTTCCTTCTCAGGATTCGTTCATCCCGTCCCGCTAGACCCTCCGGATTCGGTTCCGCGGATCGCGTGGGGTCGGTTTGCGGAGAGGGACGGGCGTCTTGCGATGCCGCTCAACGTCCAAGCGCACCACGGCCTGATCGATGGAATCCATGTCGCCCGCTTCTACGAGCGGGTCGAGGAGCTCATCGGCGACGCGGGAGCGATCCTGTAGGTGAAGCCGCGCGGCATGATCTCGATCATCATCGCGTCACAGGGTAGAGTCCTATTGGCAGAAGGGGATGGCGGAATGGATGCAAACGATCTTCACCGCATCATCGACCGTGACTTCGCCGTGCCCCGTGGGAAATCGGCCGATGACTGGATCGGACCGCTGTTCGGCGCATTGGGGGCGCCGGACGCCGAGCTGAGGGAAAACGCGCTCACGGTCCTGTGTGAGTGGATCGAGAGGGGATGCTACGAGGATACGACGCTCCTGCAGATCGGCGCGCGTGCGGCCGGCAACCTGCCGCGGGGGATCGGCGAGACAGGAACGGATGGTGTCTTCCTGCGATCGTTCTCCGTGCTTGTCCTGGCGACGGTCATCGCGGTCGACGAGGCGCGGTGGGCAGGAGAGATCGCCGGCACGTCGTTCCTCGAGAAGCAAGATGTCCTTGACTGGCTCGACGCAGGGCTCTCGTATCTCAAGGCCGAGCGGGATCGACGCGGATACGTGCCGGGTAAGGGCTGGGCGCACGCTGCCGCGCACGCGGCGGACCTGCTTCGCGTTCTGGCGCGGAGCCGCTATGTGGGGCACGACGCTCTCGAAGGCATCCTTCGCCGGATCGGCGAGGCGGTGAGCGAGCCGGTCGACGGGGCGTTCTTGCACCAGGAGGACGACCGCTTGGCGGCCTCGGCCGTGGCCGCCCTGCAGCGCGGGCTGCTTGATCACGCCTTCCTGACGGCTTGGCTTGACGGGCTCGTCCGCCCGTCGGGCGCGCCCCCTTGGGCGACAGCGCTCGAAGACGAACGCCGGAACAACGCACGGATGAACCTCCAATCGTTCCTGCGGGGTCTCTACTTCCAGCTTCTCATCGGAGGAACGCAGAGCGGCGGATCCGGCGCGGGTCGGGTCACCGGTTCTGGCGAGACGGTTCGGCGGGCCATCGTCCACGCATTACGGCATATGGATGGGAACCGCTTCTACGACACTCACCGGTGAGTCTCCCCGTCCGCGGAGGGTCGCGGAGGTGGCGGGCCACGGCACCCGCGTCCTCCCGTCGGCTTCGAGCCCGACCCGTCAGCTACTCAGCTTCGTCGAGGTGCACGGACTCAACGGCGAGTGGCGTTCGCTGCGCGATCCAGTCGGCGATGAGTGTCATCGCGTTGGGCGAGAAGGTCTCTGTGATCTCCCCGTACTCGAGCGGTGAGCCGGTGACCGCTGTTTGGAAGAAGTGATTCACGCCGTCCAGCACGACGATTTCGTGATCCGGATTCCCCCCCCGATCTAGCGCCGCGCGGACCGAGTCGGCGTTTCGCTCCGGCGGCACCTGAACGTCCCTTTCACCGAAGAGGGCGAGCACGGGACAGGAGATCGCCTCGAGCACCGTGGCTGGATCGAGTGCGAGCGAGAAGCGGAACCATGGCGAGAGCAGGTGATCGATCGTCGCCTCAACCTGAGCTACAGGGACGTTCGGGATCTCGCCGTAGATCGCGCGCAGCGATGCGCGCGCCGCCTCGAGGCCGCTGGCTTGTGCGACCACGGTGAGCACGCGCTCCTGGAACGCCTGTCGTTCGGCCACCTGCTCTTGCGTGGCGCCGAGCGCCCGAGCGGTCGACGCTTCGTACTGAAGGTTGTACTCGAGCCCCGCAAGTCCCGGCGTCCCCAGGCTGATGACAAAGGAGACCTGTGGCGAGTCCGCGGCGGCGAGCCACGCGATCGTGCCCCCCTCGCTGTGGCCGATGAGACCGATGCACTGTGGATCGATATTGCGGTGCGAGGCCAGGAGCGCAACGCCGGCCAGCGCGTCGTCGGCGTAGTCGGCGCTCGTCGCCACCGATCGGTCGCCGGTCGACGCGTTCGACCCTCGGTCGTCGTAACGGAGGACCGCGATGCCGCGCCGGGTGAGAAAGTCGGCGAGCACCCGGAATGGCCGATGCGCGAGGATCGTCCCGTCCCGGTCTTGCGCGCCGGCGCCGGAGATCAGGATGACGGCCGGGAACACGCCGGACTCGTCGGGCAGGGTCAGTGTCCCGGCGAGGGTGACGCCCGCCTCTTGGTTGACGAAGGCGACGTCCTGCTCGATGTAGGGATAGGGCGGGAGCGGCGTCTGAGGGCGCGGCCGCGCCGAAATCTCTGCGGTGCGATCGAGCGTCACGCTCCAGACGCGCGGGCCCTGTCGCCAGGTGCCATCGAGGGCGCTTTCGTCATCTACCACACGTCCCTCGAAGCTCGTCCCGGTGTCCGCGAACGCGACCCGAAGCGATGGGCCGTCGATGGCGATCTCGCTTGCCTGGATCTCATCGTCCGTCTGATCGGGGCGCAGGAGGCTCACCGTCTGTGCCTCGCGCTCGGTGCCGGTAATGCGAAGCGCGACGCGCACCTCGAGGCCTGGGTGGGTCAGCGTGCCCTCCCACAGGCCGACCAATCCGCCGCTGTCCGCCGTGCGCGACCCGCAGCCGGCGAGCAGGGCGAGTACAAGGAGCAGGCAAGGTGCGGCCAAACGTCTGGATCTCATGGTCCCGCCCTCCATTTCCGTTGGTGTGAGCGCGAAGCGAAGTCAGAACGCAATAGCCGCCCGAGTCCAACCTCAGCCCACAGCGCCAGCGTAGGATAACAGACAAGGAGACACGCAACAACCGGTGTGCCTAGGTGGATTCATGTGGTGTGAGGAGGTGCCCGCAAGTCGAGTGGAATCGAGAGTCGAGAGGAGCTTCGGTGCTTCTCGTGTACCCGTGGGCCGAAGGCCGCCGTCCGAGCAAGGGCGGTAGCCACCTGGCGAGCTGGTCGAATGACGAGCAATCGTGCGCGTGGACACCAGCGGAACGCTACGCGGTGCCCGCTCGTTGGAGGCCCGCAGCGATGCCGCCTACGGGACGGTCTCCGTCGTCAGGATTCGGCCGGCACGAAGGCGGAAGATGTTGACCGCAAACGTCTCGTAGCTGTAGGTCTCCGAGCGGATGACGCACAGGCCGAGGGCGAAGGTGCGATCCCCTCCCCACTGGGACAGGCGGTGGACCGCAGTGCACTTGGGGTTGACGACGCCCGGCACGGTCCCCAGGCCGTTCCCGTAGATATCGTAGAGCTCGATTCGATAGTGATTCGCCGTGTCCGTGGGGTTCATCACCGTGATGTGGGTGTCGTTCTCGGGGCCATCCGCCGCCGAAGAGGCGTCATAGAAGAAGGCGTGCCGTCCGCTGACCGCGCCGTCCGGGACGCGCTCGTAGGTCAGTAGGTTGCCGCCGACGTAGCGCGCAGCGACGACGTCGAGCGCCGTTGGATACCCGAGACTCGTTTCGAGGAGGCAGAGTCCCCACGCAGACGTGCGGTCGCCGCGCAAGAGGTCCGGCAGCCAGAGTTGATGCGAGGCATGCGCGTTCAGGAAGTAATCCCTCGCCGCGAGTTCGGTGCCGCGGGGGGTGAAGAGTCGGACCGAGTAGCGGACGCCAGTGTTGTTCCCATTCGTGACGTAGAGCCGCGTTGCGCTCTCCACGCTGCCACCGGCCGTGCAATCGTAGTAGATGGGATAGATCCCCTGCGCGGCTGCGATCCATCCCAAGCCGACGACGAGTACCACACCAACGAGGATCGCCTTCATGATTGCCTCCCTTGTCCGCGCTACGCTAGCTCCAAGAGCCGCTCCCAGGCAAGCGGGGGAGCCCGGGAGGCTCCCCCGCTCAAGTGCGATGG
>Ga0068714_10007304_pt1 | contig 10797 bp, 7 predicted proteins | sample MTBNYHSulfiMetaG_FD_62988 | JGI IMG/M metagenome (GOLD analysis project Ga0068714, IMG submission 62988) | Enrichment culture microbial communities from rom New York Harbor, USA that are MTBE-degrading - MTBE-NYH (New York Harbor Sulfidogenic)... | ecosystem: Environmental > Aquatic > Marine >...
GGCACCGGGAGCTTCGGGTGGGCCCGATGGAGCGCCAGTGCATCTCGCTGTAGAGCTCCTGCATCTGGGCGGCCGCGAAGGAGGTCGGTGCGGACACGCCAACCAGGGTCACTACGATGGAGATCCATGTCGTACGCATGAGCGCCGTCTCCTGAAGGGGCGGGCGGGGACCTCGACCGGGACCGGGCCAAGGTACGCCGAGGGCCATTCGGTGGGATGGACTGGGCTTATTCTACGAGGGATGTCGCCCATGCGTCCAGCAAGCCGCCGGGCTACCTCACCCCTCCCACCACGGGCCCTCTTTCCCATCGTGGTGCCGGTGACAGCGGAAGTCCTTGACCGGGCCCGGGCTCTCATGGACCGGAACAAGAGCCTCCTGGCCCGGGACGCCCTGCATGCCGCGGTGGTGATGAGCCAGGGGTTCGAGGCCATCTGCAGCTACGATGGGGATTTCGACGGCCTCCCCGGGATCGTGCGCCGAGAGCCCGGGGAGGTGCAGGAACGAGGAGGCGAGGTGGCCCGGCTCGGCAGAACCCCATAGCGACCCTCCAACGCCGCAGGTGGGGCAACGCTCGGCCGCAGAGGGTGTTCAGGCCGTGGATCCCGGCAGAACCCGAAATCCCTCCAATCGGGCGGCCAGGGCCAACCGTTCATCGTAGGTCACGAGCTCGGCGCCAGCCATCTGCCCTGCCCAGATTCGGGCGGCGGCGAGTTGAAGAGCATCCGCTGCCTTCAACCGGTGGATTCTGAGGAGGCGCATGGCCCCCGCCCGGACCTCATCCGAGGGTTGGATCTCCAGCCAGGATCTCCGAAGCAGGTCGAGAAGATCGAGGACCCGCTGCTCCTCCTCCACGGTGAGGCGCTCCTCCCGGCGAAGGCGGGCAGCCACCGATGCGCATTCCAGGGGTGTCCCCCACCAGGCCGCTACGTCGGAATCCTCGGCCAGGAGCTGGGCCATCTCCGAACTCGCATCCTGCTCGAGGAGGAGCGGGACCAACGCCGAGGTATCCCAGAACCTCACCAGCCCTCTCCTCTCTCTTCGAGGACTGCCTCCAGGCTACGGCCATCCGGGTCTTTGGGGCGAGGCCTCTGGAGAAAGTCCGGATCGAGAGGCCCGGAAGGGCGCCGGGCCAACCCCGAGGCTACCAACTCCTCCATGCGGCCCTCCAGCGCCGGCTCACCCTCCAGAGCCGTCAATCGCGCAACCGGCCTTCCCCGGTCCGTCACGACCACGGGCTTGCCCGCTTGTGCCCGGCGAAGGTACTCGCTCAGGCGGGCCTTGAGAAGGCCAATGGGAACGCGTTCTTCTGTCATGATGACCTCTTAGTCTTATTATTATGACCAAATTAGTCATTAGATAGAAACGGGGCCAGTCCTCCAGGGAGAAGGCTGCCAGTTCCGCCCTCCTGGCCAGGCGTGACTTCCGGGCCAGCCTCCTGAGGCGGGGCCGAGTGGCGTCTCTGTCCCGGACCCCCTCGGGCGAACGCCCCGCCGAATCGCGTGTATGGACTTTTATAAGTGAAGTGGCTGCCTCTCTCCGTTTCCGGACGTAGCCGGGAGGGTGCCATGCGTCGGTCCCGCGCAAGCGCCGTCTGCGGGGTTCTCTCGGCCCTGTTGTGGGTGAGCCTCGCCCATGCCCAGTCCGTGACGGTCCGGATCACCGAGGCCGAAACGGGCCATCCTATCTTCGGCGCCTTTGTGAGCCTCCTCGACCACGACGGCCAGGAGATCCGCAGCGCTTTGACCAACGAGCAAGGCCTGTTTCTCTTCGTCCTGCCGCAGGTTGGGCGGTATTCCTTTCGGGCCCAGATGATGGGAAGGGAAACCCGGGAGACGCCCGAAATGGAGGTCGGCGAAGGAGACAGTCTGGTCCGAAACCTGGCCCTCTCCGTCAAGGCCATCGAGCTCGAGGGCATCGCCGTGGAGGGTTCAGCCCGCTGCACGGTCCGCCCCGGGCAGGGGGAGCGGACCGCGGCGGTGTGGGAGGAGGCGCGAAAGGCTCTGGAAGTGGCCTCGTGGGCTCTGCGGGAGGAGGTGTTCCGCTATCAGGTGGTTCACTGGGTCAGGGAGTACGGACCCGAGGGGCGCCGGATTCTCGCCGAGGACCGCAGGGGTCTCTCCGGGTTCTACCGCGAGCCATTTCGGAGCCTACCCGCCCAGGAGCTGGCGGAGAAGGGTTTCATCCAGACCGTCGAAGGAGAGGAGATGGCGTTCGCCCCCGACGCCGCCGTCCTCCTGTCCGATCCGTTCCTGGACACCCATTGCTTCCGCATCCGCCGAGGGGAAGAAGAAGGCCTCATTGGTCTTGAGTTCGAACCGGTTGCCCGGCGCAGGACCGCCGATATCCGCGGGGTTCTCTGGCTCGACCTCACCGCCGGCGAGCTCCGGTCCGTGGACTTCCGCTACACAGGCCCTCTCTACGAGGGGCGGGGCGATGATCCCGGAGGACGGGTGGAGTTCGAGCGCCTACCGTCGGGAACCTGGATCGTACGCAGATGGACGATCCGCATGCCCATCCTGGGCGAGGTGGAACGGCGGATCGCAGGTCGCCTCGTGCGGGACACCACCCGGGTGGGCTACCAGGAAGAGGGCGGCGAAGTCCTTCGCATCCGGGATCGCCGGGGTGAGTTGGTGACCGCGGCCGACCGGGCCCTCCTGAGCGGGACGGTCTACGACAGCCTCCGGAACGCTCCCCTCGCCGGAGCCCGGGTGTTCCTGTCAGGGACCGAGTGGGCCACTCGGACGGATGGAGAGGGCCGCTTCAGGATGTCAGACCTTCCCGGGGGATCCTACACGGTGGAGGTCTTCCACCCCCTGCTCGATTCTCTGGGCCTGAAGCCCCCGCCACGGCCTGTGGAGCTGACGGTGGGTCGAATCACATGGGTGGACCTGGGGGTTGGCGGCGAGGGGGTGGGGGGCGTGGCCCCAGTGCAGGCAGGGACCGGCATGCCAGGGCGCCTGGCCGGGAGAGTCGTGGGGTGGGAAACCGGAGAGCCCCTCGTCGGCGTGGAGATCACGTTGCCCGACCTGAGCAGCGCCGCCGTATCCGACGAAGAGGGCCGCTTCGTCTTCCCCGCCGTCACGCCGGGCTCGCACCTGGTCCGGGCCGCGCTCCTGGGCCGGGGAGTGGTGGAAGACACCCTCGCGCTGGACCCTGGAGAGAGCCTGCACATCGAGCTCCGCCTGCGAGCCCAGCCAATTCCCGTGGAGGGGATCGTGGTGGAGGTCGAGCGCCGGGACCTCGGCCTGGAGTTGGTGGGGTTCTTTGACCGGCGTGACCGGGAGCAAGGAATCTTCTTCACCCGGGAGCAGATCGAAGGAAGAAGACCGGTGAGCGTGGTGGATCTCTTCGAGGGGATTCCCGGGGCAAGGGTCATCGTCCGGGACGGCATCCGGCGGGCCGTGTCGCTGGTGGGATCCCGGGCCATGTCCCTCATCTCCGATCCCTACAGCCAACCGTGCTTTCCCTCGGTCTGGATCGACGAGATCCCCCACGTGAGCTCCCAGAACACGGAACCCATCTACCTCGATGATCTGGTGCGCCCGTCGGAGATCGCCGGAATGGAGATCTACCAGAGCACCGCCCGGATTCCCGTCCGATACAACCTGGGCGGAGCTTGCGGTGTCATCGTGATCTGGACCCGAGGAGGGGGCGGGATGGAGTAGGCCGACCCGTTTGACCCCGCCCTCCGCCCCGCATCAGATTCCCCCAGCCAGTCCACCCCGGGGCCGGCCAGCCCGTCAAACCCACGCCCGGGTCGCCCATCATGCGCATGCCCCCTGCCTTCGCCTTCGCCCTCGCCCTTCCGCCCCTGCTGAGCGCAGTTCTGTTGGCCAGTTGCTCCCGGGAACCGGCTCCCCTGGATCCGGCCCTCTTCCCCCTCATCCCCCTTCCGGCGGATGTGGATCCCCGCGGGGGTGAGTTCCTTCTGACGGGCGAGACCCGGGTGGTCCTGAGCGGGGGGGAGGACGGCTATGACGGGGGCGGTGCGGCGATGGGCGCCGGCGAGGATGCCCCGGGTGCCAGCGCTCTCCGCGAGGTGGTGGAGCGCTGGCTGGCGCCCCTGAGGGAGGCCTCGGGCTTCCCGCTGCCCGTGGTGGAACCGGGCCAGCCGGGCAGCGGGGACGACATCCGGATCACGCTGAAGGCCGATCCAGGGAGAGGGGCCGGCGGCGCCGCCACGGATGTCCCCCCGGGGGCAGGCCTTCCCGGCGTCCTGGCGGAGGCCTACGAGCTCGAGGTCACCACGCGGAGCGTGGAGCTCACGGCCTCGTCCCTCCCCGGCATCTTCTACGGCCTCGGAACGTTGTCCCAGCTCATCCCGGGCCTGGACGGCGCCCCCGGGTCTCCGGCCGACGGGCTCCACGTCGCTCCTGACCCCGGACGCACCACCGGGCTCGCCCGGTCCGTGTCCTCCACCTGGGCCATCCCCACCGTGGAGATCGAAGACGTCCCCCGCTTCGCCTACCGGGGGATGCACCTGGACGTGGGGCGGCATTTCTTCCCCGCCTCCTTCGTCAAGCGATACATCGACCTCCTGGCCGCCTACAGAATGAACGTCTTCCACTGGCACCTCACGGAGGACCAGGGGTGGCGCATCGAGATCCTCCGCTACCCGAGGCTCACGGAGGTGGGGAGCTGCCGCTCGGAGACCATCCTGGAGAAGAACTTCGATCCGTACATCGGCGACGGCATCCCCTACTGCGGCTATTACACGCAGGACGAGATCCGGGAGGTGGTGGCGTACGCCCGGGACCGGTTCGTCACCGTCATCCCGGAGATCGAGCTGCCCGGCCACTCGGTGGCGGCCCTGGCGGCCTACCCGGAGCTGGCCTGCACGCCGGGTCCCTTCCAGGTCCACACCCGCTGGGGCGTCACGCAGGACATCTACTGCCCCTCCGAGGAGACCTTCGCCTTCCTGGAGGGCGTCATGACGGAGGTGATGGAGCTCTTTCCCTCCGCCTACATCCACATCGGCGGGGACGAGGCACCCAAGGACCGCTGGAGGGAGAGCGAGCTGGCCCAGGCGGTGATCCGCCGGGAAGGGCTGGCGGACGAGGAGGAGCTGCAGAGCTGGTTCATCCGGCGGGTGGAGGCGTTCCTGAACGCCAAGGGCCGGAGCATCATCGGATGGGACGAGATCCTGGAGGGCGGCCTGGCCCCCAACGCCACGGTTATGTCCTGGCGGGGGACCTCGGGGGGGATCGCCGCCGCCCGGGAGGGGCACGACGTGGTCATGACCCCCAACAGCCACGTCTACTTCGATTACTACCAGGGCGACCCCACCCAGGAGCCCCTGGGCATCGGAGGGTTCTCCCCCCTGGAGCGGGTCTACGCCTTCGAGCCCGTGCCGGAGGAGCTCTCCCCCGCGGAGGCGCGGCACGTCCTCGGGGCCCAGGCGAACCTCTGGACGGAGTACATCAAGAGCCCGGAGCACGCCGAGTACATGCTCCTGCCCCGGATGCTGGCCTTGGCGGAGGTGGTGTGGTCCCCGGCGGGACGCCGAAGCTGGGACGGGTTCGCCCGGCGCCTCTACCCCCACCTGGCCCGCATGGATGCGGCCGGCATCAACTACCGCATCCCGGAGGTCATGGGGCTGGAGGCCGACCGCCTCATCCTGGAGGACTCGGTGCGGGTGGAGCTGGCGACGCCGGCCCCGGGAGGGACCATCGTCTTCACCCTGAACGGGGCCGATCCCGGACCCGGCTCTCCCCGTTACGAGGGCCCTTTGACCATCGCGGTGGACGAAGGGGGCACCGAGATGGCCGCCCGGGTCATCCTGGCGGACGGCCGGGCCGGCGCCGTCCGGAGGGCCCGATTCACCCGCACCCGCCTGGTCCCGCCCGTTTCCCTCCCGTGGGACCGTCGCGGCCAGGGTCTGGCCGTGGAAGGGTTCAGGGGATGGTTCACCTCGGTGGACGCCATGGCCGGTGGGGAGCCGCTCCCCGACACCCACGTCTCCCTGCCCCGAATCACCCTACCGGAGGACGCCCCCGCCGAGGGGTTCGGCCTCCGCCTCACCGGGTACATCCGGGTGCCCCGGGCGGGCATCTACACCTTCATCCTCTCCTCCGACGACGGAAGCCGCCTCACCATCGGCGACCGGGTGGTGGTGGACCACGACGGGCCCCACGGCATGTCCGAGCGCCGAGGGCAGGTGGCCCTCCACCGGGGTTGGCACCCCCTGGAGGTCCTCTACTTCCAGGCCGGGGGCGGCAAGGACCTCCTCCTGGAGGTGGAAGGCCCCGGGGTGACCCGGCGGGAGGTGCCGGCCACGTGGTTGGGGCGGGTGGCCGCGGAGTTCGGCGGGCTCCCGCACCGGTGAGGCCCGCGGGGGAAAGGCCTCTAGACGGAAGTTAGCCCCTTCGCACGGCGCTCCAACGAGCAATGGTGCACGTTTTTGAGGAGAATCAATGAACGAACCCCATCGCATGAGCGCCGAGAAGGTGCTGAAGAACCATGAAACATCCCGGCAGCAGGGCCTGTCGTCGTCCGAGGCAACGCGACTGCTGAGCGTACACGGCCCCAACGAACTGATTGAAAAGGGGAAGAAGAAACCCTGGCGGATTCTGTTGGCCCAGGTGAAGGAAGTCATGATCCTGATTCTGCTGGCCGCCGTGGTCGCTTCGGCGGCGCTGCAGGAATATTTCGACGCCATCGTGATTCTTGTCATTGTGGTGCTCAACACGATTCTGGGATTTTGGCAGGAATTCAAGGCCGAAAACGCCATGGCTGCCCTCAAGAAAATGACGGTGCCCAATGTGCGGGTGCGGCGCGACGGCGCCGAGCAGCAGATCTCGGCCCAGGACCTGGTGCCGGGAGACATCCTGCTGATCGAAGCCGGGAACATTGTGCCGGCGGATGCCCGACTGATCGTGGCCGCGAATCTCAAAGTCCAGGAATCGGCCCTGACCGGCGAATCCGAATCGGTGGACAAAGATACCGGCGAGCTGCCGGACGGCGACCTTGCCTTGGCCGACCGAAAGAACATGACGTACAGGGGCACGGTGGTGACCTATGGGCGCGGCGAGGCCGTGGTCACCGGCACCGGCATGCAGACCGAACTGGGCAAAATCGCCACCATGCTTCAGGACGTTGAGGATGAACAGACACCGCTGCAGCGGCGGCTGGCGAAGCTCGGCAGATCTCTGGCCATGGCCGCCGGGGTGTTGATCGTCATCGTCGCCGGCATGGTCTATCTGCAGGGCGCGGGCGTGAAGGAAATGTTCATGACGGCCATCAGCATGGCGGTGGCGGCCATCCCCGAAGGCCTGCCGGCTGTCGTCACCATCGCCCTGGCCCTGAGCGCACAGCAGATGTTGAAGAAGAATGCTCTGATCCGGCGACTTCCGGCCGTGGAAACCCTGGGCGGGGTGACCGTGATCTGTTCCGACAAAACCGGCACCCTGACGCAGAATAGAATGACGGTTTCGGACGTGGTGCTGCCGGATCGCCGCTATTCCCTCGATGAAGCGGTGGCCGAACACGGCGATGATGCCGATCTCGGCCTGCTGCTGCTGGCCGGGACGCTGTGCAACGATGCCGTCATCGAAGAAAATGCGCAAAACGGTATTCTCGGCGATCCCACCGAAGGCGCGCTGGTGCTTGCGGCCCAACAGGCGGGACTGGTGCAACGCGATCTGCAGGCCATGTTGCCGCGTGTTCGCGAATTGCCCTTTGACTCCGAGCGTAAACGCATGTCCACCGTTCACGCCCTGCCGTCGTCTTCACAGGTGACGACGTTGCACCCTGTTCTTGCCGACGCCGGACATCAGGGGCACGCCGACCACCTGGTGTTGACCAAGGGGGCCACGGAGGGCTTGATCGAGGTATGCAGCCGGATCCTGATAAACGGCGCCGTTCAACCACTGGGCGAAAAGAGAAAAGAGGAGATTTCAGCCGAGAACACCGCGATGGCGAAAAGCGGCATCCGGGTGCTGGGTTTGGCCTATCGGTTGATGGATGTCGACGGGCTGGACCAACCGGCGCACTACGAGGAGGATCTGGTCTTTCTGGGAATGGCCAGCATGCTCGATCCGGTGCGTCCCGAAGCGATTGAATCCGTTCGCCTGTGCATGCAGGCCGGGATTCGCCCGATTATGATCACCGGTGATCATCCCCTGACGGCTGTCGCCATTGCCAAGGATTTGGGACTGACCACCTCCGATACGGTTCTGACCGGGGCGGATCTCGACAAGATGACCGTCGATGCACTCAGCGCCCGAATCAAGGAGGTTTCCGTCTTTGCACGCGTCTCGCCCAAGCACAAGATGATCATCATCGACGCGCTTCAGGCACAGCATGAGATCGTCTCGATGACCGGCGACGGCGTCAACGATGCACCGGCGCTGAAATCGGCCGACATCGGTGTGGCCATGGGGATTACGGGGACCGACGTCAGCAAGGAATCCTCCGATATGATCCTGCTGGATGATAATTTCGCCACCATCGTCGCCGCCGTCGAAGAAGGCCGCCGTATTTACGATAATATCCGCAAATTCGTCCGATACATCCTCACCGGCAATGCCGGTGAAATCGTTGTCATGCTTACCGGCCCGCTGATGGGTATGCCGCTGCCGCTGCTGCCAATTCAAATTTTATGGATCAATCTGGTGACCGACGGCGTGCCGGCCGTTGCCCTGGGCTTCGAGGAAGCCGAGCGCGATGTGATGAAACGGCCGCCGTACGATCCGCAGGAAGGCATTTTCGCGCGCGGGCTGGGCTGGCAGATTCTCGTCATGGGACTGATCGTCGGTCTGATCTCGGTGGGGACCGGGTACTGGTTCTGGGACGGCGGAACCGGTTCGAACGCCTGGCAGACCATGGTGTTCACCATGCTGACGTTCTGCCAGATGGCCTACGCGCTGTGTGTGCGCAAACAAACCCAATCGGTGTTTACGCAATCCTGGCTCAGCAACCCGGTGCTGTTGCTGGCCATTGGCGTCACACTGACCCTGCAGTTGATTCTCATTTATGTCCCGTTTTTCAACATCGTGTTTCGCACCACCCCGCTGCAGCCGGCGGAACTGGGTATCTGCGCCGTTGGTGCCCTGGTCATCATACTGATCACGGAATCGAAAAAACTGTTTCTGCGCAGCAGGCAGCATAGTAGTTGAGGGGAGACTGCGACCCCGAGCCCATTCTGGAAGACGATCTCGATCAGAGCTGGGGCGCCTGCTGATCCGCTCCCCCTCGGCTTTCCCCCAAACGTTCCGTTGAGGCCCCTGGTCACGGCCCGGGCCCAGGAGGACAACGCCCTCGCCGCTCAGGTCTCCCGTCCCGATGTTCCCATCCCATCCGCCCTGGCCACATTCCCACGGGAGGCTCAGGCTCTCAGTAGAGGGACTCGGCATTGTGGCCCTCGCCTCAGGGAAGCCCTACACTGAGGCTGACGGTACCATGTTCAACCCATCCGGGAGGCCCTATGCGGATCTCCGCGACGCGCTCCTCAGCACTGGCCCACACGTTCCTGCTTACCATCGCCGGCTTCGGTTGTGAAGCACCGGCATCCGGCGTCGCCGGATCCCGGAACCTCTCTCGGGCCACTCCCGAAGCGGTGGAAATGTCGTCAGAGCGGCTCGAACGGCTGCACGACGCCATTCAGGGCCTGGTGGACGAGGGACGCCTGGCGGGGGCCACGACCCTCCTGGCCCGGCATGGGAAGGTCGCCGACTTCCAGACGTATGGATTCCGTGACGTGGAGGCCGCCGATTCCATGGCCGAAGACGACATCTTCCGCGTCTATTCTATGTCGAAGCCCGTCACCGGCGTGGCCATGATGATCCTCTACGAGGAGGGGAAGTTCCGCCTGAGCGATCCGGTGCAGCGCTACATTCCGGAGTTTGCCGATCTGAAGGTGGCCGCCAGCTGGGGACCCGACGGACCCATCCTGGAGGAGCCGGATCACGCCATCACCATCCGGGAGCTCATGACCCACACCGCTGGGTTCGCCTACGGGATCGGTGACCCTCACCCGGCCGACAGAATGTATGCCTCTGCGGGAGTCATGGACTGGGATCAGACGTTGCAAGAGCTGATGGAGAAGCTGGCCGGGCTCCCTCTCCGCCAGCAGCCGGGAACGCAGTGGATCTATAGCGTCGCCGCAGACGTGCAGGGTCGCCTGGTGGAGGTCCTCTCGGGCCAGTCCTTCGACGCGTTCCTCCAGGCGCGGATCTTCGGCCCCCTTGGCATGGTGGACACCGGGTTCTATGTGCCGGAGGAAGATCATGACCGAGTGACCCAGGTGTACGGGTATGGGCGAGACGGTGCCCTCGTGGCCCAGTCCAGCGCCGAAGGCGGAGATCAGCTCTTCATGACCCCGCCTCGGTTGCTCTCCGGGGGGGCGGGCCTGGTCTCCACCACCATGGACTACATGCGGTTCTGCCAGATGCTGCTGAACGGAGGAGAGCTGAACGGCGTGCGCATCCTCTCCCCCACCACCGTGGAGATGATTAGCCGGAACCACCTTCCTCGGGACATCGGAGAGTACATTCCGGGCGAGGGATTCGGGCTCGACTTTGCCGTGGTGCTGGACCCGGTGGAGGCCGGCGGGCTCTCCCTGGGAGAGTACTATTGGGGAGGCGCTGCCGGGACCTGGTTCTGGATCGATCCCGTGGAAGACCTGGCGTTCGTCGGCATGATCCAGCAGTTCGGCGGCCGGCGCCCCGACGTCCGCTCTCTCTCGCGGCAGTTGGTCTACCAGGCCATCACGGAGTCGGCGTCTTTCGGCAGGTGAGGTCCGAGCGACGACGCTTCTGGCAGCCCGGCCGAGCCTCCTGGCCTCTCATAGGGTCCTT
>Ga0068714_10007305_pt1 | contig 10796 bp, 8 predicted proteins | sample MTBNYHSulfiMetaG_FD_62988 | JGI IMG/M metagenome (GOLD analysis project Ga0068714, IMG submission 62988) | Enrichment culture microbial communities from rom New York Harbor, USA that are MTBE-degrading - MTBE-NYH (New York Harbor Sulfidogenic)... | ecosystem: Environmental > Aquatic > Marine >...
GAACGTCCCGGGGGAGTCCGGGTGGCTATGTAGGGACCAAGTAGGCGCAGGCAAAGACGCCTACCTATGGACCGACGCTACACCGCATCCGCCGCAGGAGCGGGAGCCGGCATACTTCTGGAACAATGTTGACACAAGCGGAGATCCCGTAACGCCCTTCGTGCACAACGACGATGATCTCTGGATCCAAAGAGACAGGGATTATTTCGTGGGGACAGTGAAGCCAGGATACAGTCCCTACACATATCCCCACCCGCTGACAACGGGAACGGGGGAGGGGAGCGGCGCCGCGCCACTTCCTCCCCAAGGGCTCCGTATCAGGGAGTGAGGGGGCTGCCCCCCTGCTCCATGCTCTGCGATATGGTTTGAGTCCTCAGGCATCGGTCTACGAAGTCCGTCTTCGCGGTGCAGCGGCGGTTCTTCGCGTGCTTCGCTGAAACGTCGCTATATATGCTCTAGGTGTAGTCCGTCAATTCAGGCGTTTTTTCATGCCCCCCAGCATTGCGTCCGTAATATGCATACTTGTCATGGCCTATCTCTTTGTTTCCGACCGGCAGAAGAGCAGCGACGGCGTTTCCTTGGCCCTGTGGGTCCCGTGGGTATGGATGCTCTTCGCAGTCCGTTCTGCTGCGCGGTGGCTCAACCCGGAAGCAACGATACAGGATGCGGAGGCCCTGCTCGAAGGTTCACTGGTCAACCGCGTAGTTGTGCTGGTCCTAACCCTCGTTGGGGTCATTGTGCTGTGCCGCAGACGACTCCGTTGGGGGGTAGTTATCCGTAAGAATCGATGGATCTTCTTGTTTCTGTTTCTGGGGCTGGTAAGCCTGGGCTGGTCGGATTTTCCCTTTGTTTCGTTCAAGCGCCTCTACAAAGCGGTCGGCAACGTGATCATGGTGCTCATCGTGCTAACCGAGGAACGCCCCGACCGCGCCATAGGATGGATACTCAGGCGATTGTCGTACATCCTTCTACCCGTATCACTGTTGTACATCAAGTACTACCCGGAGCTTGGGCGATCGTATCACGTGACCGGAACCCAGATGTTCACCGGGGTGGCCTCCCAGAAGAATGGGCTAGGTCAGCTCTGCCTGATCCTGGGCGTCTATTACGGTTGGGACCTTCTAATCGCAACGGATGGACGTATGGGAGATGAGGCCCGTCTGAGTCCGACTGTGTATGGCACGGTGATCGTCCTCATCATCTGGCTTTTTTACCTGTCCAGGAGCGCGACCTCGCTTCTTTGCATCATGATCGCTTTGGGCGTGCTTCTAGTCAGCAGACTGCCGGCAGTAGTGGAGAAGCCTCAGCGCGTGCTCGTTCTCCTCGCCCTATTCGTGTTGGGTGCACTGTTCCTTGAGGCGACGGTGAGCCTCAGTGAGTTGATAATCGTGGGCTTGCTAAACCGAGACCTCACACTGACGACGAGGGTGCCGATGTGGTACAGCCTGCTAGAGATGAGCGAGAACCCACTTGTTGGATCTGGTTTTGAGAGTTTCTGGCTCGGCGAGAGGCTATCTGCAATTTGGAGCAGATTCGGAAGGCTGAATCAGGCCCACAACGGATACCTGGAAACGTACCTGAATCTGGGACTTGTCGGGCTGTCGGTCCTGATGACGGCCATTCTCAGCGGGCTATCGACTGTCGCAAGAAGGCTGACGGTTGACCATCGTCTTGGCATTCTCAAACTGGTGATCATCGTTGTCGCTCTGATCTACAATTGGAGCGAGGCGATGTTTCACGGGGTCAACAATATGTGGATCCTCCTGCTTTTTGCGATTCTAGACACGTCAGGGGCCAGGGAGTGGTCGGATGCTACCGCCAGCGCTACCCACCGGGCGAACTTCCTGAAGCCGCTTGCCTCAGATGAGGCGTTCCATTCCTCGTGATGCAGTTGTGGTGGTGCCGGCGGTGGGTGATCCGAACGTAGCGGTTTGTTGGGGGAGTACGGAGTAGACCGGGCCCGTTCTGTACGGTTGTGACCAACCTGTATCGAGAGTCAGGTACGCAAGGATCCCGCAATCAGGCCCGCCTGGCGCGAAATTGAAACGAGCTTCTATGACGAAGGCAAACCAACCTCAAAGAACACGCGATAGTGAATTCGAAGATTTAGTCAAATCCCCTGAGAATCGCGACCTCAAGGAAACGGCGATCAGGAGCGGTGGAGCGAGTGTCCTGGCGCAAACCCTGTCCTTTGGCATTCGGATGGGAGAGGTCGTGGTGCTCGCGCGGCTGCTGCAACCTGGAGACTTCGGAGTTGTCGCGATGGTATCCTTTGTGTACCTCATGCTGATGAACTTCGGGATCAACGGATTCACCGAATACATCATCCAGAAAGAGGAGCTAACTCACAGAGAACTCAGCACAATATTCTGGCTTCACGGGTTGATCAGTGTTTGCACAATGGCTCTCTTCATGGCAACTGCGCCGCTTCTATCGGCTTTCTACAAGGAACCTGCTGTGAAATCTGTGGCGATTGTTATGTCACTCGGTATCGTCATTCAGATGCTGTCAACGCACCATTTGGCGCTTCTGAAGCGCAACATGGAGTTCCGCAAGATAGCGGCGAATAGTGTCATTGCGAACGCAGCCAGCGTAGCCGTGGGTGTCGCTATGGCTTTCCTTGGCCTCCGATATTGGGCGATAGTCGCGAGGCAGGCATCCTACTTGATCATGGTCTGTATCGGTGCCTGGATCATGTGTCGCTGGAGGCCGGGATTACCGGAGAAGTTTAGTACGGCAGTCGGGGCTCTCAAGTTCGCGCTACAAGTATACGGCAATTTCTTGCTCCAGTACGTCTCGCGAAATTTGGACAAGTTTCTGATTGGCCGATTCCACGGGTCGGCAGTGCTCGGTAACTACGACAGAGCGGCCCATTTGAAATCTGTACCCGCAGGGCAAGTTGTGACACCGCTCCACAGCGTCGGAATTGCCACACTAAGTCGGCTTCGGCAGTCACCGGAAAGGTACAGTCGGTATTACCGCAAGGCGCTTTCTACGCTGTCGTTCGTTGGTGTTTTCGCGAGCCTCTTGTTGACGTTGGCCGGGAGGGAATTGATCTTCGTACTCCTTGGCGGTGGATGGGAGCAGGCTGGTGCCGTCGCGACGGTGTTCGGACCCGGCATTGGGCCCATGATTCTGCTTTCAACGTGTAATTGGCTGCACCTTTCTCTGGGAAGACCGGATCGTTGGCTGAGGTGGAGTCTCGCATCTCTTGGTGTCGTTGCCGTATTGCTGGTGGTATCAGCCCGGTTTGGCCCGGTATACGTCGCGGGAGCATACACGCTGTCGTACTACTCACTGCTAGTTCCTGCAATCGCCTATGGGGGCAGGCCAATAGGAGTACGCGTGGGGCCAATCATCAAGAGGATCGGCCCCCATTTTTTGTCTGCGTTGATTGTCGCCGCCGTGTGGGTAGGCGGAACTTCGCTATTCGCCGGCATAGCACGATTCGTGGAAGATCTTCACGCGTTAAGCAGACTGTTCTTGGTGCTCAGTTTCTGCAGCGTAACCTATTTCCCAATAACTTTCATTTTTCACAAAGGCACGGAGCCGCTACGCGAGTTGTGGGATTTCGCCAGGGTGGCGTTACGCAGGCGAACGCTCCATTAGCGCTGGGCGCACCTACCTGGCTTGTGGCGACATGCGTTGTCGGAAGGCGAGCGTTGTCAAGATGAGAAGTTCCCCGGCTCGTCATGGTCCTGGATTTCTGTTTTTCGGGGAAAGCTCGTGTGACCGCCCTTGGAGGGAACAGTGGCTCGACGGTTCATCGACAAGCTGAAATGGTATCTCAGGAAACATGGATTCTTCCGGCTGGTATGGCTTGCGCTGCTGGGAGCATGGCGCGGATGCATCAACAACAAGTACGTCATGTTCTATTCTGATTTGGAAGGTCTCGAACAAGATCTTTGGCAACCCGAAGATTCGCCGGTGGTCACCGCCTACAGTGACGTGAGGAGCATACCCGATCAGGACTTCAGACAACTTGGTGAGGTCAAGGGCGAAGCAGTCCTGCTCCCGTTCTTGGACAGTTTCTTCCGGAGGGGGGCTGTTCTTTGGCTAGCGAAGTTGGACGGGCGAGTAGTGGGGCTACAATGGACAATCCGGGCGGGGTTCAAGGGTTTCTACGCATTCCCATTGACCAGCAAGGACGTTGTAACCCTCGCCGCAGAAGTGTTCCCGCCGTACCGAGGGCGTGGGATCCATTCGAGAATGAAGCGTTGCATTTTCCATGAACTGAAGGAAAGTGGTATGTCACGTGTCTACTGGCTGATCAGAGTGTGGAACCGCGCCTCGCTGAGGAGTACCGGAAAGCAGAACGCTGTACAGCTGGGAATCGTTAGAATCATCCATCTATTCAACGCGTGGATCACGGTATGGAGCAAGAAGTCACTGACTGAGCCGAAGACACTGGATCCGACCCGCCCGGGAAGCCACCGGCTTCCTGAGGGCTGAACATACCTAAGCGGCACGGCCGCGGGAGATAGCTGTGTCTGACCTGTCCTCGGCTGGGAGCGCGCCGCCTCACGTCGTCGTCTGCATCCCGACTTTCAGGCGTCCTGTATTGCTGCAGCAGTCTCTTGAGGCACTTCGAGTGCAAGAGCACGATGGTTTCACCTACTCGATTGTAGTTGTCGACAACGACCGCAACGAATCTGCTAGAGCCGTCGTGTCTGCCTGGCAGGACGGCTCGCAGCCTAGTCTGCGGTACGAAGTCGAGCCCGTTCAGAACATAGCGTTGGCCCGCAATCGCGCTGTGCGTAGTGCGAAGGGCGACTTCATCGCGTTCATGGATGACGACGAGTTGCCTTGTAGCGCGTGGCTGCAGCGCCTCTACGCAGCATGCCGGAGGTACAGAGCCGATGGAGTTCTGGGCCCGGTAAGACCGAGGTTCCCCGCGGGCGCTCCCTCCTGGCTGCAGAGAAGCGGTCTATGTGACAGGCCTTCACACGAGAACGGCACTACCTTGAATCACCTTCAAACACGCACAGGAAACGTGCTCTTCAGGCGAAACATCATCGACGGATGCGCGGAGCCCTTTCCGCCTTCCAAAGGACGAACCGGCGGCGAGGATATCGCGTTCTTCCAGGCTATGATCGAGAACGGGCGGCGTTTCGTTTGGTGTGAGGATGCTCCCGTTTACGAAGTTGTCATTCCCGAACGATGGACGCTGAGCTACTACATACAGGCTCATTTGCGGTTCGGCGGGCTGACGGGCGAGAAGGCCAGAAAGTCGAGGCGGATCAAGTGGCGGTATCTGGCGCTCTCCTCGGCGGCCGCCGCCGTCTACGCGTTCGGAACGGTGATCGGTCTCGTAGCCGGCAAGCACATCTTCGCCAGGTGCCTGGTGAAGATGAATTATCATCTGGCACGGATCGCAGGGTGCCTGGGTTTCGTGCTCATTCGTGAGAGGTGGGAGCATCGAGATCGACGGAAGAGAGGCCGCTCTGAAGAGGCAAGCGAAGCCTAACGAAGGGCCCGGTCTGGTGGATCAGCTGGCCGAAGGATACAGTGCAGACTGTGATCGTTGCAGCAGGGAAGCCTGGGATCAAACGATTACGGGCTTTCGCGATCAGAGTCTCTACCAGGCCTGGTCGTACGACGTGGCAGGATCTGATCACCGGCAGGTTGCCCATCTTGTCCTCCGGAAAGAACGGGAGATCGTGGCCGCGGCGCAAGTCAGGATAGTGACAGTTCCGACTCTGAAAGCAGGAATTGCCTATGTGAGATGGGGCCCGATGTGGCGTCTTCACGGGCAGCCCGATGACCTGCAGGTCTTCCGACAGGCAGCGCGGGCGCTTCGAGCCGAGTTCTCACGCCGACGCCGCCTTGTCTTGCGATTGTACCCGTGGGCCTATAGGAGTCATCACAGCGGACTCGCCGGGGTGCTGTATGAGGAAGGCTACAGGCGCCGCCATTCCGGCCACGTAGATAGGACACTGGTTGTCGATCTCACGGCATCCATCGACGATCTGCGGGCTGCCTTACACCAGAAATGGCGGAACTGTCTGAATCGGGCAGAGAGGAGTGGCCTCGAGCTCGTGTTCGGCGAAGACGAATCCCTGCTTCACCGGATAATCGCGGCCTATTGGGAGATGGTCCGACGGAAAGGACTGGTGCAGACAACCGATGTGGACCATCTGCTGAGAGTACACAGGGAGCTTCCCTCCGGCAACAAGCTCAAGACCTTTCTGTGCTACCAGGGAGCGCAGCTTGTGGCAGGCGCGGCAGTCTCTGCCGTAGGCACGACTGGGATCTACCTCCTCGGAGCCACAAGTGACGCGGGCTTGACGTCCCAAGGCTCGTACCTAGTGCAGTGGAGCATTATCAAGTGGCTCAAGGAGAACGGTTACGTGTACTATGACCTCAATGGAATCAATCCGACCACCAACCCTGGGACCTATCGCTTCAAGAGCGGCTTGGCCGGCAAGAGAGGGCAAGAGGTCGAGTTCCTCGGAAGGTTCCAGGTATCAGACAGCAGGTTCAGCTCGCTCGCCGTTGGCGCGGGAGAATATGTTGCTGCAGGATGGCGGCAGCTGTCGACACTCGTTTCACCGCCCCGGTCAAGGCGCAAGTAGCATGCTGCGCGCCAAGACCAAAGAACTCGTCCAGTCAGCGGTAGCATAGCCAGCAAATGCTGGCACGATCCGGCACGGCCGTGATCAGCCTTGACTCGGCACATCTGGATCTCACTCAACTCAAGTGAACCCCACATTGAAAGGGAGGTCATCTGCATGGACGTAGTCATGCACACCAGAAAAACTCTGAGAGTTCTGGTCGTAATCGTTGTTTGCCTAGTGGTGGCTTCGTCGTTTGCTCACTACTACAGGTATTTCATCGGACACGATCGCTACCTGGTTAGGCTGTTTTCGGCAGATCATGAATGGAACGTTCCGACGTACTACTCGGCAGTCACGCTGCTATTCTGCAGTGTCTTGTTGGCCATAATCGGAGGGGCATCCAAGGAGAAGAAGGACAAATTCCATTTGCACTGGAAATTCCTCTCACTGATCTTTCTGTTGATGTCTATCGACGAATCACTGCAGCTGCACGAACAGACAATCGGGCTGTTGAGGCGTTGGCTTGGGTTGGGCGGGCTTCTCTACTATTCTTGGGTGATTCTGGGGATCATCTTTGTGGCAATCCTCGGGGTGTTCTATCTCAAGCTACTCCTGAATATCGAGAGGAGAATGCGGATTCTGCTGCTTCTTTCAGGATTGCTGTATCTTGCTGGCGCAGTCGGCATGGAAATGATATCCGGAAAGTATGCGGCCACTCATGGAGTGGACAATTACGTCTATGCTGTACTCACCGACGTGGAGGAATCACTTGAATTCGTGGGCATCGTGATGCTGATTTACACACTGCAAACGTACATATCCTCCAATCTGCCGGGCCTCCGGATCAGGATAGCCAAATAGAATGTTGCTGGTCAACGCAGACGATTTCGGTTTGTCGGGGGATTCGACGGACCGAGCAATCTCCTGCTACCAGAGTTTCAGAATCCATTCGGCAAGTGCAATGGTGTTCATGGAGGATTCCGAGCGCGCGGCTGACCTCGCTGCACGGTGCGGTATGCAGGTTGGGCTCCATCTAAATCTAATACAACCGTTCACGCTGCGGCAGATTGACGATACGCTTCGGCAGCATCACCAAGCGGTCACAGGCTACCTGAGCGCGAGAAAGCTAAACCAGCTGTTGTTCAACCCGTTTCTGAGTACGGCCTTTGAGTACGTGTTTCGTGCACAGTGGGAGGAGTTTTGCCGGCTGTATGGTTCACCGCCCTCGCGGCTCGACGGCCACCATCACATGCACCTCTGTATGAATATGATCCTTTCCAGGATCGTTCCTCGGGGGCTGAGACTGAGGAGGAACTTCACATTCGGACCGGGGCAGAAGAGCTGGCTGAATCGAGCCTACAGGTCCGCGATCGACCGACATCTTGCCTCTCGGTTCCAATGCACGGATTCTTTCTTTTCGGTCGAGCCCATCGACGCCGAGCGACTCCGGCGAATAGTGGCGATGTCCAGGTCTTCGGATGTGGAGTTGATGGTACATCCTGAGCGAGACGAGGAATACTCCTTCCTGATGAGTGGCGAGTGGAAGGAATTGATTGGGGTGCTGAACGCTTGAAGCCGGCCCTCGTGGAGGGTAGCGTAACGCTCGCGGCGAGCGTGTATTGCCAGCTCGTGTTCGTAACGAGGTCCGAAAAGAAAGCGAGGGGGCTCAATGAGTGGCGTGCCAGTTGCGGCAGAATCCGCCGGTGAGCTGTCCAGACTTCGGAGATTCTACTATCTATTGCGGCCGCTGATCCCGCGACGGCTTCAGTTGTGGCTGCGCACAAGCCTGTCCAGGCGTGTTCTTGAGGCAAGCCGGGACGTGTGGCCCATCGATATCCGGTGTGTTGATAAGCCGGGCGATTGGCAAGGCTGGCCCGAGTCGAAGAGATTCGCCTTTGTCCTGACCCACGATGTAGAGAACCGCCGGGGGGTTGCCAGATGCAGTCGCGTCATGGGGGTGGAGCAAGATCTGGGTCTTCGCTCGTCCTTCAACTTCGTGCCGCTGCGGTACGAAGCTCCGGCGGAACTGCGAGAGCACATCCAGAAGGCGGGCTTCGAGGTTGGAGTTCACGGTCTCTATCATGACGGGAAACTCTATGAATCTTGGCGGGTATTCAGCGAAAGAGCGGCTCGGATCAACGGCTACCTCGCCGAATGGCGCGCGGTGGGCTTCAGGTCCCCCTCCATGCACCATAACTTGTCGTGGTTGCACGCCCTGAACATCGAATACGACGCCTCCACCTTCGATACGGATCCCTTCGAGCCGCAGCCCGAGGGAGTTGGAACGATCTTTCCCCTGTGGATCGACTCGGATGACGGCAAAGGCGGCTACGTAGAGCTACCATACACACTTCCGCAGGATTCGACTCTCTTCGTCCTTCTGCAGCACACGGACATCGGGGTGTGGAAAGAGAAGCTGGAGTGGATTGTTGAAGTCGGGGGCATGGCCCTCCTGAACACACACCCGGACTACATGTACTTCGGCACCGGCCGCCGGGTTTGCGATGAGTACCCGGCGGCGCTGTATTCGGTTTTTCTGAACCACGTAAAGGCAAGGTACGCGAAGCATATGTGGCACGCGTTGCCGCGGGAGCTGGCCGCATTTTGGCGAACTCGTGCAGGTGCACAAGGTGAATCCAGAAAGAGCAATGATGCGCGTGTTCCGAGATAGATGCTGCCGGGCGCTCTTCGGATTGTGTGGTCGCCCAGAAGATCTGGCCGAGAGCGACGACACAGCCGCGGTGGGGACGGAAGATGGAACAGCGTTCGTCTAGCAGTCCCGTATCCCTCGGGCAGGAGAGCCTCTGGCTCGCCAGCAAGCGGGATCCGAAGAACGCGTCATTCAACATATATCTCGCGTTTCGAATACTGCAGGGTGGCAGCAGCATCGAGATCAGGCGAATTGCGGAAGAAATCCTCGCGGAGAATGAGCAACTGCGGGCGACCTTCCGGATAGAAAACAACGAACTGCGCGAGTCGATCGCTGCCGAACAAGATCCATTTCTTCAGAGTAGCCATGTCGCCTACCTGCAGGACGAACAGGTCGCGGCCACCATCAGAGAGTATTCTCGCAGGCCGTTCGATCTCGAGAACGGTCCCCTGATGAAATGCTACCTGCTCCGGCGGGGGCGGGGCGAATCGATCCTGATGGCAGTTTTCCACCACGTTGTGTGCGACGGGTGGAGCCTGCACGTCGTATTCGAGCAGTTCGTAAAGAAGTGCATTGTGGGCAAGCAGCACCCCGCCGTTATTCCTGCCACTCCGCTGCCCACATATGGGCAATACGTCCTCTGGCAGAGGCAAATGTTGGAGGGCGCAGTGGGGGAAGCCCATCGCGACTACTGGCAGCGAACGCTGGCCGGAGTGGTCCCAACGAAATATCTGGAAGATCAGGGAATTGGGCAGATCCGCGCCGGCCGGGGCTACGGAGCCACGGAGTTCGAAATAAGTAGTCCTCTGCTCGAACGTTGCCGCGGTTTCAGCAGCCGGAATGGCGTAAGCTTGTATGTGCTTTTCCTGACGGCATTCAAGATCCTGCTACATCGCTACACGGCTCAGAACGAGATCCTAGTGATGTCCCCGATGTTGGGGAGGCCCGGCCGGGGCTTCAGACGCGTAGTGGGGTATTTCGCCAATCCCGTGGTCTTGAGAACCCGGTTATTCCCGGATTTCGACTGTTTGCGTGGTCTGGAGGAGGTGCAGTCAGTTGTAGGGGGAGCTGTTGAGCATCAGGACTATCCGTTTCCGTTGGTGGTGGAGAAGCTGATCCGAGAGCCATACCGGGACGGTATGCCGGTGACAAATATCGGTTTTGGGTGGGTGAAGCTTCCGAGGTTGACAGTATTCGAGAAGGATCTGAAAGCCGCCGGAATCAAGATGGAGACCTTTCCATTCCGACAGCACGATTCGATCTACGACGTAGACCTCGAGATATATGACAGTACCAGCTCTCTGTCCGCCCAATTGCGTTTTAGCCACAGCGTATTCGGATTGCACCAGAGCCGTCAATTCTGCACCCACTATCTTCGGATCCTGGAGGGGATTGTAGAGAATCCGAAGGCGAAGCTGTCGGAGCTTCCGATGCTGGAGGATGAGGAGCGGGAGCAGCTGGTGGTGGGGTGGAACGCCACGGATCGGGAGTATCCGACGGAGCGTATCCACCGGCTCTTCGAGGCTCGGGTGAGGGAAGCGGGGGCGGCGGTTGCGCTGGTGTGCGGAGGGCGGCGGCTGAGCTACGAG
>Ga0068714_10007306_pt1 | contig 10795 bp, 5 predicted proteins | sample MTBNYHSulfiMetaG_FD_62988 | JGI IMG/M metagenome (GOLD analysis project Ga0068714, IMG submission 62988) | Enrichment culture microbial communities from rom New York Harbor, USA that are MTBE-degrading - MTBE-NYH (New York Harbor Sulfidogenic)... | ecosystem: Environmental > Aquatic > Marine >...
GATGGCGTTTTCAGCAAGCTTCCACGCTACGTAGCCGATCAATATCACCACAACGATTTTGAATGCCGCCTGGGTGATCGCCTTGCCGATTTGAACATCGAAGCCCCATAATCTCAACAGGCAGAAAAAGACAATTCCCGCTATCGAAAAACTCAAACAGCGCCGCAAAATAGGAACAAAACGCTCAACTTGCGTCAGCTCCTTTCCTGCCCCTTGATCCTCTGCTTGTGGGGTTTGCACCTCATCCTCTACATCGAATTCACATCCCTCGTCCGCTGCCGCTTTTGGGTTGTGGACCAGCCCGAGAGCCGTGTCGAGTGCCGTTTGGCCTATCCAATCCAGGAAAATGTATAACGGCATCGATAACATCAGGGCCAATATCGGGAACACCAAATCGGGGCGCCCAACCAACAGGTAAAGTACCCAGACACCCCAAATGACAACGAGATAAGGAATGGCCAACAGATGCCAATACTCGGCCAGCTGCACCCGCAAAAGCATTTTGCGATCCACTCCTTCAGTGGCTTCTCGGCAAATGATTCGTGCAACGACAAGTCGATTTTCCCACAGGAGAAAAATGACCAAAAGGACTACCACTAATGCAGCTGTGGCATTCACCAGAATTATGCCGGCCTCACTGGCTCTCTGGAGCTCCAACATTGAACTGACTAATAAGCCAATTCCCATGACCACAGAAATGCCTAATACCCATCGGTGGAGATAGCGGGCGGTTGCGTCGGTCAAAGGCAGCAGCCGAAGCTTGGGAGAATCCGGGGCCAGAAGAAAAGAGGAAAGCAATGCGATGGCTCGAACAAGCAGCACAACGGCCAGGTATGTCACTAAGATCAGTCGTCGAAATTGGGCGAATTCCCCTGTGTCGTAAAAGATAAAAAAGACGATGAAATTCGCCATGATAAATATGAATATTGCGATAAGATCGATGGCGGAGCGCATCGCCATATCTTTTGCTTTAGCCCACCAGTTGGCGGGAGTGATGCTGTCAATTCGTGTGCGCACCCTTCTGATATAGACCCTGAACAGCCATTCCGCGGCGGCTCCAGCAACGAAAAGGCTCAACAAGGCGGCGAGTGTCCACGGAACTCTTCCGCTTCCGCCCTTGCCATGCAGCTTGCCAAGAGCCTCAGGCAAATGATCTGGTGCGGTTCGCGCTCCGGAGCGGATGTCTCTCAGCCGTTGACGCAGAACTTCAGAGAGCTCTTCACCGCCCGCAACGATTTTTGCGAAACCGCTTAGCTCGCGTTTTTGACTCTCCGGAACGGAGGATGCCGACCGTTTCAGTTCAGCGATCAAAAGACGCCTCACCTGCTCGTCATCCAGTCCGGCAAGGAAAGCGTTAATGCGCTGTTCGTCAAGCTGCTCGGGAATTTGGATGGTTTTTTCTTTTTGTTCGGCATCCGCGTTCGCCGAGGCCATCTTAACGGCGCTCATGCTGCTGCAGAAACCCGGCTGATTGAAAAAAGGCAAAAACGAGAGCAACGCAACCAGCACCAAAAAAACTTTACAGTAATTAGACCTCATGCTCTTCTCCCGCTTTCAGCGTTGTCCAGGCTCCGCCTTTGGGTCCGAGGGCGGATAGTGCTTGAATAATTGTACATCTTGATTGTGCCATTTCGTTACCATTTCGGAGTTTCGAGACGACAGCTCATTGCAGAATTGCTGCACACGTACTTTTGCCTGCAATTTATTAATTATATTATGCATTGCAGTATCTTGCCAAATATTATTATCGTGGTTATTTAAAGGATTCCATTGTTTCCAACTCTCTAGCAAGGTCAGTGAATCCCTATCTCGAATCTCGATCTCATCTAGTCCTTCTACGACCGGCGACGCCAACAGGATGGGTTGGAGTGCGGCGGACGAGTCTTCAAATTAGATCAAGACGGCCTGATCATTTGACAAGTGGAATTCTTGTAGCCAAATCATAGTTCACCAGTGCTTGGATTTTGTTTTCCAGTTGATAGAAGCGCGCAACCTGCCTGGCAGAAATTATGCTGCGAAATTTCCCGACATAGTACTCGCGGGTCTTTTGCCGGTCTCTTTCAATGACGAGATAATCGTTCAGCAACCGTTTCGCCTCTTCATCAGACAGCGACTGAAAACTGGCGGCATACTCTTCTATCAATTTGAGTGAACGAGCATTGAGCCTTTCAAAATCCTTCTCATAGCTTTCATGAAGTGACCAGAAGCTCTCAGCTTCGGTTGGGGTCAACTGCATATTGTTTGCAATGAACTGTTTCTTATCGGTTTGGATCTCCTTTTGCATCCTGCTCATGTCATAGAACAGTTGCTCCTCTGAGTGGGCAGCTAGAGAAGGGGCCAATGCCAGATAGAACATCAACAACAGTTTAGGTATATTCCCCGCCGACATATCCGCTCCTTTCTTTCTCATTTTTTTCCTGCTTCCAGTATTGCTTTTCTCCAAAATCAGTTGCTTGACGAACTTTGTACACTTCTCCCGATTCATCCATGATCGGTCCCGACTGCTGATTTCACTCCTCGAGATTGCAAGGATTGATAGATGACAAAAACTTGTATCCTGGCAACCGAGACACCTGCTTTAAGCCGGATAGCAAATGCTTCTATTATACCAGGAACGCCGGACTTCGTTATTGGACCAAAGTCCAATAGCACACCCCCACATAGTGTTTGTATTATTTTGAGCGACTTCTAGGGGAGGTTTTATTCCCCTTAATCTATCTTTCGACTTTGATCCGTTAGGGCGGCGGATGACCGACTACTTTAACGAGTTGTTGGGCAACAGCCGTCTGGAAAGTGTATGAAAACGATCAAGGAGACGCTTTATGCGTGAAAGTAAACCCGACTTCACCATATCCCGACTGGGCGAGTGTCGCATCCAGTCCCCCATGTCCAGTGTGCATTTCGTCGATGACGATGACCATGTGCTTTATGACAACAACCTGCGGAAAATCGAAGGATATTTCAAGGCTGGCAAAACCCCGCCTTTCTTTGAAAAGGCCGGTCCCAGAGAAAAGATTTATTTCAATCCCCCCGAACTGAAATGCGCGATCGTGACGTGCGGCGGTCTTTGCCCTGGTTTGAATGATGTCATTCGAGCAATCGTACTGAGCCTTTACCACCATTACGGAGTGCAGAGCGTTTTTGGCTTCCCTTATGGATATGAGGGACTCAGCTATCGGCACAAACACGTGCCCATAGAATTGACTCTAAAGTCGGTGGCAAGGATCCATGAGCAGGGAGGAACGATCCTCGGTTCCTCCCGGGGGCCTCAGAAAATCTCCGAGATGGTGGATGCGCTGGAACGAATGGAGATAGGGATTCTCTTCACCCTAGGAGGGGACGGCACCTTGCGGGGAGGCCAGGCGATTGCGGAGGAAGCCGGCAAGCGCGGGCTGAAGACCGCCGTGATTGGAGTCCCCAAGACTATCGACAACGACATATCCTATGTGCAGAGGTCCTTCGGTTTTGAGACGGCTGTTACCGAGGCCGGAGCTGCGATCAATTCGGCCCATACCGAGGCAAACGGAGCGAGGAACGGCATTGGCTTGGTGAAGCTCATGGGGCGCGAATCTGGGTTCATTGCTGCATTCGCTGCCCTGGCTTACAACGATGTGAACTACTGCCTGATTCCGGAGCTTCCATTTAGCCTTGAGGGCTTTCTAAAAATTCTTGAACAGCGGCTGATCAAGAAAGGCCATGCGGTAATCGTGGTGGGAGAAGGAGCAGGCCAGGATCTCATGCTGAGCACGCAGCAGCGGGATGCTTCCGGAAATATCCGTTTTGGAGATATCGGGAGCTTTCTGCGCGATCAGATCAATGCCCATTTCAAGAGACTCGGGAAGGAGATCAACCTCAAATACATCGACCCCAGCTATACCATACGAAGCGTCCCGGCCAATGCTCATGACTCGGCGTTCTGCCTGCTCCTCGGCCAAAACGCTGTGCATGCGGGCATGGCCGGACGAACCAATATGGTGGTGGGCGACTGGGGTGGTGCGTTCACTCATGTACCCATTCATCTGGCCGTCTCCAAACGTAAGAACATCGATCTGGCAGGGCGAATATGGAGCACCGTGCTGGCGTCAACAGGTCAGCCGGAATCGATATGACCATCCTGGCATGCCGTAGCCGAGAAAGTTGCTAAAGAATACCTCAGCTCTTTTGGCTCCTTTTCAAGGAGGTAGGGGAAATATAAGCTCCACTTAACACCCTAATGACAGGCTTATTTGGATCGGTCAGGCGCTGCCCCACGAGGAGCAAGGACTGGACACATTGATCAAACAACAAACCTACACAGGAGGTTCACCATGGCTATTCCCAAGATTGCAATCAATGGCTTTGGCCGGATCGGCCGGATTGTCACCCGTATCGCAAAAATGCGCAAGCATTTCGATGTGGTAGCCATCAATGACCTCACCGGTCCGGAGCATCTCGCCTACGCTTTCAAATACGACAGCGTCCACGGGTTGTATCCAGGCGAGGTCCGTCTTGAGGGCGACATACTGACCATCGACAACGATCCGTTTAAAGTGTACGGCGAGAAGGACCCCGAAAAGCTTCCATGGCGCGAATTGGAGGTAGACTATGTCATCGAGAGCACCGGAAGGTTCCGCAAGATCAGTGAGCTCGAAAGTCATCTCAGGGCCGGAGCCAAACGAGTGATCGTGACGGTACCAACCAAGGACTATCTGGAGAGCACCGTCGTGCTCGGGGTGAATGATCATGTCCTGACCAAAGAAGCCCGGATCATCAGCAATGCCAGCTGCACCACTAACTGTGCAGCGCCTCTCGCTTTGGTACTGCACCGTGAATTTGGCATCAAGCGCGGACTCCTGACCACAGTGCATGCGTTCACCGCAGATCAGCGACTGGTGGATGCGCCTCACAAGGATTTTCGCCGTTCACGTCATGCCAGCATGAACATCATTCCAACGGAGACCGGGGCGGCGCGCGCAATCGGTCGAGTCATTCCGGAACTGGCCGGCAAGCTTGACGGGATGGCCATGCGGGTCCCGGTGCCGGACGGAAGTGTAGTGGACCTGACGGTGGAGCTCAACAAGGGGGTGACCAAGGAAGAGGTGAATCAAGCAGTTCGGAAGGCCGCCGAGGGTGATCTGAAAGGCATCCTCCAATATCAGGAAGATCCCATTGTCTCCACTGATATCATCGGGAACAGTCACTCGAGCATCTTCGACCCTCAGCTCACGCAAATCATGGATGGCACACTTGTCAAGGTGATCGCCTGGTATGACAACGAGTGGGGCTACAGTTCGCGCGTTGAGGATCTTATTTCCCATCTGGCTGCGCTCGACGGTTTGACGGTGGATTTCAGCGAATGACAAGCATCATGGAGTCGCAAGATGGTAAAGAAATCAAAATCCAAGCAATCAGCAGCAGGTGTTAGCATCGGCAGCCGTTCAGACATTGGCATCGAAGGCCTGAGACGCACCTTTCGTGAACACCTCCTTTACACTCAGGGGCGATTTCCGGAGGGCGCCACCAAAAACGACCTTTACATGGCACTCGCTTACACCGTAAGGGACCAGCTTTTGCACCGCTGGGTCAAAACGGTTGAGCAACTGGGTAGAGAAGACTTTAAGATTGTCAGTTATCTCTCGGCCGAATTCCTGCTTGGCCCCCATTTGGAAAACAACCTGATCAATCTGGGCATCCACGAGGAAGTTTGCAGGACGGCTGCGGAACAGGGGCTTGATATTCAGGCCATCTTCGACCAGGAGGAGGAGCCGGGGCTTGGCAATGGAGGGCTGGGCAGGCTGGCAGCGTGCTATCTTGATTCCCTTGCAACCCTTGAGATTCCTGCCATTGGATACGGCATCCGCTACGAGTTCGGTATTTTCGATCAGGAGATTCGAGATGGTTGGCAGGTGGAACGTACTGACGAGTGGTTAAGATTAGGCAACCCTTGGGAGATGGCTCGACCGGAGATCGCCTACCAGGTGAATTTTGGGGGGCGCACCGAGCCCTATGAGGACGATCAAGGTCGCTACCGGGTTCGCTGGATTCCCCACCGGACGGTGAAGGGTGTCGCGTACGATACCCCCATCCTGGGATACCGTGTGAACACCTGCAATCTGTTGCGGCTCTGGAAGGCTGAAGCGGTTGAATCTTTTGAGTTTGAGGCCTTCAATGTAGGCGATTACTATGGGGCCGTAGATGAAAAGATCTACTCAGAAAATATCACCAAGGTGCTCTACCCCAACGACGAACCGGTCCAGGGAAAACAATTACGTCTTGAACAACAGTATTTTTTCGTTTCCTGTTCCCTGCAGGACATGTTGCGACTTTACAAGCTGCTCGGAGGAGAACTGAGTCGGTTTTCCAGTCGCTTTGCCATCCAGCTCAACGATACCCACCCCGCCATAGCCATTGCCGAACTGATGCGCCTTCTCATCGATGAAAACGATATGGACTGGGAGACGGCATGGGAGATCACCCGCAACACTTTCGGCTATACCAACCATACCCTGCTTCCGGAAGCGCTCGAGAAGTGGCCGGTCGATCTGTTCGCCGGTCTTTTCCCCAGGCACATGGAGATCATTTTTGAGATCAACCGGCGCTTCCTCGAGGAAGTCAGGAACAGATTTCCGGGGGACGAAGAACGGGTGGTGAGGATGTCTCTAATCGACGAAAGCGGCGGACGCTATGTGCGCATGGCACATCTGGCCTGCGCCGGCAGTCACGCCATCAATGGGGTGGCGGAGCTTCACACCCGCCTGCTCAAAGAAGACGTTCTGCGTGACTTTTACGAGATGATGCCGGATAAATTCAGCAACAAGACCAATGGGGTCACTCCGCGGCGTTTTATGGTACTCAGCAATCCCGGACTGAGCCGGCTCATCAGCGAAAGAATCGGTGAGCTCTGGGTCGGCAATCCCGAGGAGCTCCAACAGCTCGAAAAGTTTGTCGACGATGGCGCTTTTCGTGAGGAGTGGCGCCTGGTGAAGCTCGAGAAGAAGAGAAACCTCGCCCGGCTGATTCGTGAGCGTACCGGCATCGAAGTCGAGCCGTCCTCGCTGTTTGATATCCAGGTGAAGCGGTTCCACGAGTACAAGCGGCAGCATCTGAACGTTTTCCACATCATTGCCTTGTATAACCGGATCAAACAGAATCAGGCCTACGAGATGTGCCCCCGGACTTTTATCTTCGGGGGGAAAGCCGCGCCCGGATATTTCATGGCGAAGCGGATCATCAAGCTGATCAACTCTGTCGCCGATGTGGTCAACCATGATCTCGATGTGAATGGACGACTCAAGGTCGTTTTTTTCCCTGACCTCAACGTCAAAAACGCGAAATTCATCTACCCGGCTGCCGACTTGTCCGAACAGATCTCTACTGCCGGGAAAGAGGCTTCCGGAACCGGAAACATGAAATTCTCCATGAATGGCGCCTTGACGATCGGAACTCTCGACGGAGCCAACGTCGAAATCAGGGAGCAAGTGGGCGCCGAGAACTTTTTCCTGTTCGGGCTGACAGCTGAGGAGGTGACCTCTCTGCAGAAAAACGGATACCAGCCCTTCGAGTATTATCGGAGCAACCCGGAGCTCCAGGGGGTAATCGAGCGTATCCGTTCGGGCTATTTTTCAAATGGCGATCGGGAACTGTTCAAACCCCTGGTGGATTCACTTCTTTTCCACGACACGTTCATGTTGCTGGCCGATTTCGGGTCTTATGTGAATGCCCAGGAGCAGGTCGATGAGGCGTACCGTGACCGGGAACGCTGGACCCGCATGTCCATCCTCAACACGGCGCGCATGGGCAAGTTCTCCTCCGACCGGGCAATACGCGAGTATTGCAGGGACATTTGGAATGTCAAACCGGCCTCTGTCGCTTTGGATTAATCAAGAAGGGGAAATGGGACCCGTGCACGCAGCCTATGAATGGGAACAAGTCGAGGGGGGGCCGTGGCCCCTTGGGGCGACTTGGGTGGAGTCGCAGAGGGCGTATAATTTTGCTTTGTATTCGCGCTATGCCGAAAGTGTCACGCTGCTTCTATACACCGAACAGGATCCCGCCAACGCGGTCCACCTCTGTGTTCTTGACCCGGTCCTCAACAAGACCGGATTGATATGGCATTGTCGGGTACTCGAAGAAGAGCTCAGCGGCGCTACCCTCTACGCATACCGGATCGATGGACCTTTCGATCCGTCGAGCGGCCACCGGTTTGACGCGCAGAAAGTGCTCCTAGATCCCTTCGCCCTTTCCGTTTATTTCCCGCCGCGATACAACCGGTCCTCGGCCTCGAAGCCAGGTCCCACAGATGGGATGGCGCCTCTGGGAAGGCTTTACAAAGATCCCACATCGTTTAACTGGAGTGCGGACTCCCGTCCTCGCCTAACGCACGATCTCATCGTTTATGAGCTCCACGTGAAAGGGTTTACCGCAAGGTCCAACTCGGGTGTGAGCCCGGAAAAACGGGGGACCTTCGCCGGGCTCATCGAGAAGATTCCCTATCTCAAGGATCTCGGAATTACCGTGGTGGAGCTCCTTCCAGTCCATCAGTTTGATCCTCAAGAAGGCAACTACTGGGGTTACATGACCCTCAATTTCTTTTCGCCCCACCATGGCTACGCCTCAGGCGACCCCCAGCAGGAATTCCGCGAGATGGTGAAGGCTTTTCACGCCGCCGGCATGGAGGTCTGGCTTGACGTTGTCTACAACCATACCAGCGAGGCCGGCGATGATGGTCCGACCTGCAGCTACCGCGGCATCGACAACAAGAGCTACTACCTCGCCAGGCAGGATAACGGCGAGTACCTCAACCATACCGGCTGCGGCAACACATTGAGCTGCGCCCATCCCGTCGTCCGTGCGCTCATCCTGTCAAGTCTGCAACATTGGGCCAAAAACATGCACGTGGACGGTTTCCGCTTCGATCTGGCCTCGATATTTGCGCGCGCCCTCGATGGCTCTGTCAATACCCTGGATCCGCCGCTAATCGCTGAAATCAGTTTGCTCGGATACCTGCGTGAGGTGAGACTCATCGCAGAGGCCTGGGATATCGACAGTTACCTGCTCGGTCGAAGCTTCCCCGGTCTCCTGTGGCGCCAGTGGAACGGGAAATTCCGCGACGACATCCGCGCCTTCGTGAAAGGAGACGCGGGCATGATCGGCACTTTAATGCAGCGTCTGTACGGCAGTGATGACCTGTTTCCGGAGGGTCCGGTGGAAGTCTACCGCCCCTATCAGAGTGTTAATTTCATTACGGCCCACGACGGCTTCTGCCTCTACGACCTGGTGGCGTACAATGAAAAACATAACGAAGCCAACGGTCACAACAATACTGACGGGACAAACGACAACCTGAGCTGGAATTGCGGCTGGGAAGGCGATTCGGGAGTTTCTCGGGAAGTCATGGCGCTGCGCAGGCAACAGATCAAGAACTTCTTCTGCCTGCTCATGCTTGCCAACGGAGCTCCCATGTTCTGCGCCGGCGATGAATTCATGAACACCCAGCAGGGAAACAACAACCCTTACAACCAGGACAATGAAATCACCTGGCTGGATTGGGACCTTCTTGAGAGGAATCGGGACATGTTCCGCTTTTTTAAATGCATGATCGAGTTTCGAAAGGCCCATCCTTCCATCGGGCGGGGACGTTATTGGCGTGAAGACGTCCGATGGTATGGAATAACGGGAGGAGTCGACCTTTCCCCGGACTCCCGGTCTCTCGCCTATTTTCTGCGTGGGTCGAGTCTTAAAGACAACGACCTTTACGTGATGATCAACGCCTACTGGGAGGACCTGGTTTTCATCATCCAGGAGGGCCGCGCGGACCAATGGCGCCGTGTTGCGGATACCGGCCTGGTCACCCCGGACGATATTGCGGAACCGGGACAGGAACAATCCATTTCAAGCTCCCAGTATCTGGTCAAGGCCAGGTCGGTAGTGGTGCTTGAGCGGTAGGACTCTGATCACTGAGGCTATCAAAACACGGAAGGATGATGCATGAAAGCTGGAATTGTGGGATGCGGATTTGTCGGCAGCACGGCAGCGTATACACTCGTACTGAAGGGGCTGGTGAAGGAGCTGGTGCTGATCGACATCAATGCCAAAGCGGCTCAGGCGCACGCAGAAGACATCCTCCACGCAACCCCCTTTTCGCGAGCGGTTCGCGTCGTCGCCGGAGACTACTCGCTCCTGGAGCAAGCTGATGCGGTCATACTTTGTTGTGGGGTGGGTCAGCGCCCGGGGGAAACCCGGTTGCAGCTACTCGAGCGCAATGCCGCCGTTTTCTCCGAGGTAGTCGGACAGGTGCTTCGCTATGCGAAAGACCCGATCCTGCTGGTGGCATCCAACCCGGTGGACATTATGACTCACGTGACCGTGAAACTCTCCGGGCTGCCCCCGGAAAAGGTCATCGGCAGCGGCACAATACTTGATACCGCCCGCTTCCGAGCCCTTCTGGGAGAGCATCTCGGGGTCTCCCCCAGTTCGATTCACGCCTATGTTCTTGGAGAACACGGCGATTCCGAAGTCCTGGCCTGGTCGAGCGTCAAGGTTGGCGGTGTCCCCCTTGCGGATTTCGCTCATCAAATAGGGCGGGACCTCACCGCAGAGGCCATTGCCGGCATTGACGAGGGAGTGCGCAGGGCCGCCTACCGCATCATTGAGAGCAAAGGTGCTACGTACTTCGGAATCGGCGCCGGTCTTGCTCATATTATTCAGGCCATCCGCGACAACGAGCGACGTATTATCACCGTTGCCGGTCTTACCAGCGATGTGGCCGAGTTCGAAGGGACCTGCCTTTCTCTCCCGCGGCTAGTTGGGGCTAGCG
>Ga0068714_10007310_pt1 | contig 10792 bp, 12 predicted proteins | sample MTBNYHSulfiMetaG_FD_62988 | JGI IMG/M metagenome (GOLD analysis project Ga0068714, IMG submission 62988) | Enrichment culture microbial communities from rom New York Harbor, USA that are MTBE-degrading - MTBE-NYH (New York Harbor Sulfidogenic)... | ecosystem: Environmental > Aquatic > Marine >...
AGTCTGCAGGAGACTCTGGCGGAAACCTACGGCATTTTGGTCTACCAGGAACAGGTGGTCCAGGTCGCCATGATTCTGGCCGGCTTCGACTGGGCGGAAGCAGACGGACTGCGCAAGGTGCTCAGCAAGAAAAGCACCCGACAGCTCTCCGGCTATCGACAGCGTTTCTCCGAAGGGTGCAGCCGGAGGGGTGTTTCCATGGAAGTGGTGAATACCATTTGGGATATGTTCACCTCTTTTTCGGGATATTCCTTTTGTAAACCCCATTCGGCATCCTATGCGCTGGTCAGCTTCAAGTCCGCTTATCTCAAAGCACATCACCCGGCCGAGTTTATGGCGGCGGTTGTGAGCAATGGCGGAGGCTATTACAGCACCCTTGCCTACATTTCAGAGGCCCGCCGCATGGGACTTGACGTGCTGGGACCGGACATTAATCAAAGTGATTGGAATTACGTGGGTAAAGATAGAATTGTTCGAGTCGGCTTCCAGCAGCTGCAGAATATCCGCCGGGAAACGCTGGAAGACATTTTACGGGAACGAAATGAAAATGGACTGTTTAGATCGATTGAAGATTTTTTGCAGCGGGTTAGTCTTACTTCGGCAGATGCTGCCGTGCTGGTAAAAAGCGGTGCATTGGATTGCCTGGCCGAAGGATTCAATCGCCCTCAGCTCCTCTGGACGGTCGAAGCCAGGTTGAATTCCCGTTCACAAGATGGCCCGCCAACGGCGAGAAAATCCAAACAGATGAGCCTGTTCGAGCGACGCAGCAAGGCACCAATCCCTTCACTGCCGGGACTGAATTTACGGCAAAAATGGGAGCAAGAAATCGAGACCCTCGGATTCGTGCTCTCCATCCATCCTCTGGCGATGTTCGAGTCTTCCATGCGCTCCCTGCCCTACCCTATCGTACCCGCTTCAATTCTCACCCGATATATCGGTCAACGGGTCTGGCTGTTGGGCTGGCCGATCACCCGCAAGGAAGTGGTGACCAAAGAAGGTGAGCCGATGGAGTTTGTTTCATTTGAAGATCAAACGGCAACCTACGAAACCGTTTTCTTCCCGAAGACTTTCAAGCGCTTTTGCCAGGATCTGGACACCGACCGGCCCTATTTGCTGCACGGCCGAGTCGAAAGTGAATTCGATACGGTTAGCGTAACGGTGGATCAACTGCGCCGGCTCACTCCCCGCGTAAAAAGCTCCGATGGCCTTCGCCTGCCAGGGCAAAGCCCCTGCGACTCACTTGTCGCCGAGCAATGTTTGTAAAGAGATCCTGCACAAAAGCCAGCAATTCTCATTTTGATTGCTGCCAAAAGCATTCCGTGATTGACATAGCGGATCATGTGAGATACATTTTTATAAATTGAGATACAAGGAGATCGGTGAAATGCCCGTAAGTCTAAGGATACCTCCCGAAAAAGAAGCGGTAATTCGAAAGGCCGCAGCTGAAGCCGGAAAAACTAAAACAGCGTATATCCTTGAAGCTATTGATGAAAAGCTCGGTCTCGTAAAAGACCGAGAGGAGACGATCAGAGAGCTTGCGGGGTGGCTGAATCACGAGGAGGCACAGGAGATCAGGAATTCTATCAAGGTTTTTGCTGAAATTCACGCGGGAGATTGGGAGTGAGGCTGGTGTTGGATACGAACATCTATTGCGATTTCGCCGAAGGGGTACCCGATACGGTAGACGCAATGGCAGCCTACGGTGAATCGATCTATCTTCCTTCCATTGTGCTCGGGGAGCTTCATTATGGCTTCATGAAAGCAAGTCGGCAGGAATTCAATGAAAGAAAGCTGCGCCAGATCGTCAGTCGGCTCAGAATTGCAGTTATCCAGGTTGACGAGGATGTTGCACGAAAATACGCGGTCATCTTCGCATTATTGGTAAAAATGGGCAGAAAGATCCCGATCAATGACGTTTGGATTGCCGCCTGCTGTATGAGTGTTGGCGGAACCCTGCTCACCAGGGACAGGCACTTTCAAGTGGTCGAGCAGATCGAATCAATCATTCTGACGAGTTGAGAGCAGTGCTGTGTGCGGCTCAACAATTAGTGGAAACCTTTGAAAAAGTGCTTTTAGCACCGTTCAATCCCGCCAGCGATAAAGAGCAAAGGCTGTGTTAAATCTGTGCTACTTTAAATATTACACAGCTGGTGCGCTTGGGTTGACTGCCTACCCTTTTTTATCAACTCTTTCTTGATCGTTTCGTGAATGCTTCTTGCGAGGCTGTGGAACTTGGCGGCATGTCCCAAAGTTGGTTTTCCATTCGGCAGGAGGCCCAGGTCTCCAGGCGCTCTTGATGCACACTGAACCATGCCTCTAAATCCTCTTTGAGCGGCAGCGGTTTGAATCCCAGCGCAACCGCTTTGGCATTTTCAAGGGAAACGTCGGCAGATCTTGGGGCCGCCATCTCGATGTCCTGTTGTCTACAAGGTTTGAGCCTGGCATCATGGAAATGAGCGACCTCAGCCAGCAGTCGACCAAAATCATAACGTGACACACGTTCCATACCGCCTAAGTGAATGACTCCTTGCGCCCTCTCGAGAGCGATCGAGATTCCCTGGACTGCGACTTTTCCGCTGATCGGGGTCCTGAATTCATCAACAAACAACCTGAGCTCACGCCCTTCCTGCATTGCTCTGATCATTGGCTGAACAAAACTACTTGCCGCCGGGCCTGCGTCCCCGAACATGAGCGGCATCCGGCAGACAATCACTTGGGGGTAACGCTTGATCATCCCTTGCTCAGCGAGTACTTTGTGCTCGCCGTAAACGTTCACGGGGCAAACGGGATCTCGTTCGCGATACGGCGCATGCAGTCCGTCAAATACCAGATCCGACGAGGTAAAAAGGCAGGCGATGGAGCGATCCGAACAGAGACCGGCAATATTGATGGAAGCCTCCACATTCACCTGGTGCGATTGTTGCCGGTTCAATTGGCAGAAATTGGGGTTGGAAATCGCTGCACAATGAATCACGGCGTCCGGCCGAACCTGCTCGAACAATTTCTTAAGGTGCCGGTAATCGGCTAAATCTGTTTGCAAAGTGACCGCTCCGGGAATGGCTATTGGGTAAGTAAAATAGACCCCGACCACCTCCCAATCCGTCTTCAGAATTTGGCAGATGTTCCATCCGAGAAAGCCACTGGCACCTGTGACGAGTAGTCTTTTCATGCTGTGTTGAGGGCGGAATCATGATTGATTATAGTTAGTTGCAGCATTATAGTAGAGCTCGGCGCTAATGATTTCCGGATTCGAGAAGATGCCGGATGCCGGATGGTGGCCGGATAAGCCGACAAAAATAGCCATGTCATGCAGCGGTACCCTCCTTGGCCGGCACCTGGAAACTGGTATTCGACATCCGTTTACAAACCGGCAGGACCTTTCGCCGCTGCGTAATAGGCTTTCATGGGGCCATCCAGCAACAGGAACGAATCAAGCTGTACGCAGATTATATCTGCATCGGGATGTTCGGCGAGCTCTTTAAGATGCGGATGTTGATTGACGAGTTGGCGACCGACGGAACCTTTTTCTCTCTGTTCCCGCACAGGAGCACAAGTGCCGGCGATGGTGAGTGCCTGAACTGCAGCTCTCTCCTCCGGCCCTTTCCCGGCCCTTGTATCAATCAGCAGGCTCACTCGGGGGTTTTTAAGCAAATTCTTATACTTGTTTGTATCTTTTCGAGTCACCATGTAGATGCATTCCGCTTGCCGGTCAGCCCAATATGCCATGAGAGAGCAATGCGGTTTATTGTCATAACAGGTCGCCAGAACACACATGCTGTTTTCGCGTATCATCTCTTTGATTTTCTCAATCATCTACGGCCCTTCCAAATTCTACTAATAAGCTGTCGGGCAATTGTCTGATCCAACTGGAAAAACATGACAATCTGTACCATAATTGCTTTGCACTTGTCTATTTTGAATGAGGCTCAAGAATAACTCCACCAAATTCAAAGGAGATGATGAATGAGGATTCCGATCTATCAGGTTGACGCCTTTACTTCTACTTTGTTCGCAGGCAATCCGGCCGCTGTTTGCCCGTTGGATTGTTGGCTCGATGACCGGACTATGCAATCCATAGCAACGGAGAATAATCTCTCCGAAACCGCTTTTTTTGTGAAAGCAGAAGAATATTACGATCTGAGATGGTTCACGCCCGCCGTGGAGGTAGATCTTTGCGGCCACGCAACACTGGCTGCAGCTCACGTCGTTTTCAGCTATATAGAACCATCTGCCGATTCGGTCCGCTTTCAAACGAAGAGTGGACTTTTGTCGGTACAACGTCAGGGGAGCCTTTTGGCCATGAACTTTCCAGCGCGACCGGGGACCGCCTGTGCTGCGCCCGAGGAGCTGCTGGAAGGACTTGGAGAATCTCCGCAACAGGTCTTTTTGGCCAGGGATTATCTGGCTGTGTATGAGTCGGAGGAGCGCATAAAGACGATGCGACCCGACTTCAATCGATTGATGCAAGTTAAGGATTGCCTGGGAGTTATCGTCACTGCTCCAGGAACGAAATCGGATTTTGTGTGCCGATTTTTCGCACCGCAGGCTGGAGTTCCGGAAGATCCCGTAACCGGTTCCGCCCATTGCACTCTGGTTCCCTATTGGTCGCAACGACTCGACAAAAAGAGGCTACACTCCCTCCAACTGTCCCGAAGGGGTGGCGAGCTCTTTTGCGAGAATCATGGGGATCGGGTCCAAATAGCAGGCCAGGCGGTCACTTTCTTGGAAGGTTCGATTCTTCTCTAGATTAATTAGAATTTGCATATTCATAAGTATTTCATTTTCTTCAGCGAAACAACAGCGACAGCTGCGCGTTACATGTTATGGAGCCTTCCGGTTTGTGGGCACCAGAAGCGAGACATGCATCTCATGCTCGTCTATCTAAAAACGGTATCGATCTGCAATTCACGAAATCTTATTTTCCCGGACGCGGGGGCAGTTAATCTTCAACCCGCGTCATTTTGGCGGGTTCATCAAGTCCTCTAATAGTAAAATAGACATCCTCACCTTGCACGAATATCCTTACACCAAATTGAGGCTCTCCCGAGATATCTTTTCCGTTGATGGTCCAAGTTTTCCATTCCATTACCTTTTTTCGGCCCCATTTCCATGTACGGAAAAAATGCAGGCCATATTTGTCCTCATATTTTGCCAAGGTGTATTTGACGTAGTTGTTGTCCGGGATGTCCTTATCTTTATCGCGGGCAAAGTAGCACTCCCAGGTTCCCATCAGCAGGGGATCGGGGTTTTGAACGACAGTGCAGAATGCATCGGGTTTCATGCCTGTTTCCTGAGATTTTCTGGTTGGTGCGCTAGAGCAGCCAACAAACAGAAACAAGAACGCCACCCAGACAATCAGCCTTCTCATATCTTTGTCTCCCTTCTTTGTGTTTATACAGACTCAGATGAAGAGACCACTCAGCTTAGGCCAAAATAAATGCGGTTTTTTACCGAATGGCATTTTTCCTGGAAAAGAAAAATCCACCACCGGTTTCGTCACTCACCCACCACCTCGCTCAACTTTTCCACCGCCTGTTCAAGTTCGGAAAAAAGATCCAGCGAAAGGGTGAGTCCCTTCTTGGAAGGACGAAACTCTCCATCGTCTCCCTTGTAGTATATTCTAAGGTCTACATATTGCTTGCCTTTGAAGACGGTGATCGAGGCCCGGACTTCCTCCAAAGGATTTTTGGGAAAGCTGTAAACGACCTGGGGATCTTTACTCATAACTTGTTCCCTGTTTTTTCATGTTAACGGCCATTGAAAGCATCGGCACTCAAGCAACGACCAGCATAACTGGCGCCTGGTTCACTTCAACCTCATACTTTGCTTCGTAAGGAAATCATCTCTTGCCGGAGTGTCAATTGATTCCTTTAAACGAAGAGGAGCAACCTCTTGGTGCTCCTCTTTGCGTCATTTGTTGGATGGGGACGATTTTTCCGGCTATTCACTTTCCATCTTCGCATCCATCAGGCGGCGTGAGGCCACCTCATCCGTAGCGTAGTCGGGCAGCAGGACCGGCGCAATCATCGGGTTTTCCACGCCGGCTTCCACCAATTCCTTTTCAAATTTCGCCACATGCTCCAGTGTCAGTGGTTTCAGCTCCACTCCGTTGGAAGCGTAATTTGCTGCGTTGATGCCCGCGCGGCGACCAAACGTGATGATGTCCTGCAAGCTGTTACCCATCAACCTGTTCTCGCCGTGGATTCCCCCTACTGTCTCACCGGCTGCGAACAATCCGGGAATAATGGTGGCGGCCGCAGCGTTGATTGCAATTCCTCCGTTTTGATAGTGGAGGGTCGGATAGACCAGCATGGGTTCTTTGCTGATATCGATCCCATGCCGATCGAATTGGATGAATTTGGCCGGCAGCTCTTTGCGGACTGTGCCCTCTCCAAGCAGCAGGTCGATCATCGGTGAATCCAGCCACAGTCCGAAACGGCCGGTAGGCGTGATGACAGCCTTGTTCTTTTCTACAGCTTCTTTGATGAGCTCGGCTGATTCCACGTCTCGAGGCTCCAGCGGAAAACAGAACTGCTCGCCGTCGATGTTCAACACGTGAGCGCCGAGGCCACGCACTTTTTCCGTAATGAGCAGGCCTACGTTCTGCTCGGGATAGGCAACGCCGGTGGGATGATACTGAGTGGAGTAGAGGAAGGTGGTGCCGACACCCGCACGATACGCCATCACCACACCATCCATGGTGGCGCCGTAATGGTTGGTGGTGGCAAATCCTTTGATGTGCAAACGGCCAAAACCCCCGGTAGCCATTATGACGGCTTTGGCTCTGGCAATGAAAAATTCACGGGTCTCCATATTGTACAGGACCGCACCCGCACATTTGCCTTCTTCATCGAGGATCAGCTCGACGGCCGGGCAGAATTCCAGCATCGTGATGAGATCGCGACGGTTGCGCGCTTCGTCACGCAACACTCGCATGATCTCCGCTCCGGTCATGTCGCCTGACGAGTGCATGCGTTTGCGCGAAGAGCCACCAAAGTGACGCGCATCGAGACGACCGTCCGGAAGCTTGTTGAACATCATGCCGAGTGATTCCAGCCAGGCGATTGACAGTGGTGCATCATGGGACAATGCTGCAACCAGATCGGGCTGGTTGGTGAAGTGACCGCCGCCAATGGTGTCTAAATAATGATAAAAGGGTGAATCACATTCTTGCGACGCGCCCTGAATGCCGCCTTCAGCCATCATCGTATTGGCATCGCCGTGGCGCAGTTTGGTTGCTACGATCACCTTAAGGCCCGCTTGCGAGGCCATGAGCGCAGCCGACGTGCCTGCTCCACCACCACCGATGATCAGCACATCCGTATCAAAATCGATCGCTGAAAGATCCAGTCGCTCCGGCCTGAGCATCGACCGCGACTCCAGCATAGCGGCGACTTCTTCTGGAAAGGACTGTCCCTTATTTGGTCCAACCTTTACCGGACGCCGCCCTTCCTGTTGATAGTCAGGGTGAAACCTATTGAGCACTACCTCACGTTCTTCCAAAGTCAAAGCGGGATAATTCTCCCCCCGCCGGGCCTTTTCAACTCGTGCCGGCCTGGTGGCCTCTACGCGTTTAATCAATTCTTTCATCTCGGGAGTGTAACCCATGCTGTTCTCCTCGTTTACTCGCTATGAATACCAATATGCTTTTTACCCAGACCTGCGGTCCGGCCAATATTAGAGTCCGTCGGATGCGCAGGCTTTTGCGCCAGCGCAGTCATTCACATCAGAGGTACTGAGTGTCCTTGGGCATCCAGGTGCCGAGAGGAGCAAAATCCGGTTCGCGCTCCCTTTCTTTGTAGAGCTTTGCCAGTTCCTCTTTGTTCATTTCAGTGAGATTTCCCAGCATTTCGTCGTACCTGCCCGCCTCTATCTGTCCCACCCGTTTTTGAAGATGCTCCGCACCGGGCTGAATGTATTTCCCGTAAATGCGTCGAGCCAGTTGTGCTATGTGGTATTGTGGCAGCTCACCCATGCAGCGGCTGGCACACAGGCCGCATTGAATACAATCAAACGATAGTTTCGCTGCTTTGGCTATGTCGCCCTGCTTGAGTGCAGAAATGTAATCCAACACCTCGACGCCCATGGGGCATGCCTTTGTGCAATTATTACATGCAACACAGCGGAACAGCTCCGGATAGAGAGCGAAAATTGCCTCGGCCGTCGGCTCAATTTCATCCAGTTTATAAGAGGCGCGATTGGCCGGATAGAAAGGAAGCTGAGCCAGATACATATTCGGTTCTACGACGGTCTGGCAGGCAAGACCGAAATGAAGTTTATAGTCCCCTTCCTTGCGATAGACAGTCGGACAGGCGCCGCAAATTCCGCCGCGGCACCCGCATCCCCGGAGAAACTTGAAGCCGGCAAATTCCATAGCCTTCATTATGGTTAAAGTTTCCGGCACCTCATACTTTTTTCCCATAACATAGATGGGAATCGTTTTGGCTCCTTCCGGAAGAATAGCCCGGTCGCCGGTAGCCATCTGTTGGGTTGAAGTATTCTTAGTTTGAGCGGTTTGTGCATCTGACATGTTCTCTCTCCTTAACGAAAATGCAGCCAGTTCAGCTATATTGGTAACCCCATATCAGGGCGCCTGATCCATGGCAAGAATATGATCGTCCCGGTTGTTCATGGTATTTACGGCAACGACTTGCCTGCACTTGCAGCACTATTTCAGCTCACAACCGACAGATCGCAGGATGGTAGACTCTTGGACCTCAAGAGGTTTGCAGAAATCTTGTCGTTCAGGTCGAAACGGCAGACTTCCCCGCCCAATCCCAAAGCAATCGCCAGGAGTTGAGTGAAATAATAAGTGGGGAATTCTCTTGCAATCATCTCCTTTTGCAAAAGATCCCCTTGCTTTTTGGCCAGATTGAACTCGCACAGCGGGCAGCTCAGAACCAGTGCCTCTGCGCCGGCATTCATGGCGCTATCGAGAATAGTTGCCGCCACTGCTTCAGCGGCTTCGGGGTTGGCCAATATCTGATAAGAACCGCAGCACGAGGTGGAGGCGGGGAAATCAACCACCGCTGCACCGAGCGCTTCCAGGAAATCTGTGAAAATTTGCGGACTGCCGGGCGGCTCGATGGAAACATCTTTCGGCCGCAGCAGTGTGCAACCGTAATAGGGCGCGAGCTTCAGTCCTGCGAGAGGAACCTTGATCTTACTGCGAAGCCGGTCCCATCCGATTTCATCCCGGAGGAGATTGAGGAAATGAACGACCTCGACTTCACCCCGATAGTCCTTTTCTTCATCCATAAAATCGTTGATGGTTTTGCGTTTGACCTCATCGTCCCGCATCAGCAAATTAGCCCGCGCTAACGTATTGTAGCACATGGAACAGAGTGTCACCAGTTTGTCACTTCCCTGCTCCATGGCTCTAATAAGATCGCGCACCGGCGCCACGTGATGAATAAGATCGTCATCGGCAAGAGAATGAACCGCACCGCAGCAGTTCCACCTGGGTAACTCCTCAAATTCGATGCCAAGTGCGATCATGGAGGCAATTGCAGCGTCCTCCAAATTTTTCGCCTTGGTCTTCAGCGTACATCCTGGATAATAACTAATTTTCATGATGCTCCTCAACTTGTCATTTTTCTGAAACAGCTCACCATTGCAATCTGGGGCATTTCCTTGACCGTCTCGGCGGACAGCTTAGAAGGCTCCAAGCGGTTGATATTTTTCCTTAATGTCAATAACCTGAGGGCTTCCATTACCTTGGCCAGGTCAACTCCGCGCGGGCACATGACGCTGCAAGTGTGGCAGGAAGCGCAGGTCCAAAAAGTTTTGCTATCCGCAAGCTCTTCTTCTAATCCAAACTGTGCCAAGCGCATGATCTTGCGCGGCAGCGTCTCCAATTGATCCGCCATCGGGCAGGCCCCGCCGCAGGTGCCGCACTGGAAACACTGGTGGATGTCTTGCCCGCTAAGCTTCTCGACCTTCTCGATAAAGTCTCTCTTGATAGTTTTTTCAGAGATTGTAATCGGCATGTCCGTCCTCTTTTTTCATTAAATTTCCGGGTAAAGTAGGGCGCGCTCCCCGATCGCGCCTTTGGCCCGTTCGGGGAATGAGCCTTACTCTTTTTGCCCAACTGCCACAGTCTTGATTGCATTCGGGATGCAAACTTTGTATGTTCGGTCAATCTCTTGTCGTGTTTCAGAAAAAGACCTTTTTTTATAACATCGAAGAACACAAAGCGCCAAGATGAGAACCACACTTAATTTGCTCGCAACTGCCTTCTTTATCTTAAATTCAAAAGCTTTTGAAGGGCTTAAACCAAACATGGCCGGCTGAAGAAAACGAGGGAAGACAAGCAATGGATGGCGACTAACGCGTGGTATAGGGGCCTTCTGCGAAGGCCTGTCCGACCGCCGCCGGTTATGGTTTTGGAAACGGCAGCAAGGTTTCACTGAATGATGCAAGTCGCTGTCGGGAGTCGACCTGTATATGGATTGGGTAAAGGATGTGCCATCATTTAAGAACTGAGTGCCGTAAGCCAGCATGAAATCGAACCGTCCTCTTTGAATCGGATTGTGAGCAGCTACGAACGCTGGGACTCCACTAATCGAGCTTCTACGCAGGTTTGCCGGAGATTGTGAAATCCAATTCATTTGAAACTTTTACAACGTTTGATCATTTTGTCAATTTTTTAATAGAATATTCACGAAATTATCCGCCAAGCCGGGCCAAAAGCCAATCAAAGGGCGTAGCGTTGAATCTTTTTCAACAAGCCGAAACGGCTTAGACCCAACTCTTCAGCAGTTCTTGTTTTGTTTCCCCGATGCTTTTCCAG
>Ga0068714_10007311_pt1 | contig 10791 bp, 8 predicted proteins | sample MTBNYHSulfiMetaG_FD_62988 | JGI IMG/M metagenome (GOLD analysis project Ga0068714, IMG submission 62988) | Enrichment culture microbial communities from rom New York Harbor, USA that are MTBE-degrading - MTBE-NYH (New York Harbor Sulfidogenic)... | ecosystem: Environmental > Aquatic > Marine >...
GCAGCACCGACTCGCCGCCAGCCCGTCGAACCTGGGCCGCCGCGACCAACTCGAGCAGCAGCCAGAGGAGCAGGACGCGCAGGACCGGGATCCGCCGCTCAGTCACGGGACGCCGCCGCCCGCACGGCCGACCTCGACCGCCAGGCCGCACCCATCATAGCGCGGGTGCTTCCGGGCATCCCACCGCGGCCGCTCCCGCCCCGGTCACGCGATCGCGATCTTGCGCAGGAGGTCGATGTTGGTGAGCATCATGCCGGTCCCGCGCACGACGGCCGACACGGGGTCCTCGCAGTGGGCGACCGGGAGCCCGGTCTCCTCGCGCAGGCGCTTGTCCAGGTTCTTCAGCAGCGAACCGCCGCCGGCGAGAATGATCCCCTTGTCCATGATGTCGGCCGACAGCTCCGGCGGCGTCCGCTCGAGGGCGTTGCGAACGGCGTCGACGATAGTGGCGACGATCTCGGTCAGGGACTCCCGGATCTCCTCGTCGGTGATGACCAGGTTCTTCGGCACCCCCTCCACGAGGTCGCGCCCCTTGACCTCCATGGTCAGGGGTTCGTCGAGTGGGTACGCCGAGCCGACCTGGATCTTGATCTGTTCCGCCGTCCGTTCGCCCAGGAGGAGGTTGTACTTCTTCTTGAGGTACTGGATGATGGCCTCGTCCATCTCGTTGCCGGCAACCCGCACCGACCGGGAGTAGACCACCCCGGCGAGCGAGATCACCGCGACGTCCGTGGTGCCGCCGCCGATGTCGATGATCATGTTGCCCGACGGCTCGGTGATCGGCAGCCCGGCGCCGATGGCGGCGGCCATGGCCTGCTCGATCAGGTAGACCTCGCTGGCACCGGCTTTCAGCGCGGTGTCCTTCACCGCCCGCTTTTCCACCTGGGTGATCTCGGAGGGCACCGAGATCACGATCCGGGGCCGAACCAGGAATGAGCGGCCGTGGGCCTTGCGGATGAAGTGCTCGAGCATCTTCTCGGTGACCTCGAAGTCGGCGATCACGCCGTCCTTCATCGGTCGGATAGCCTGGATCGAGGCCGGGGTCTTGCCCAGCATCTCCTTGGCTTTGGTCCCGACCGCCTCCACCCGGTTGGTGACCCGGTTGACCGCCACGATGGACGGTTCGACCACGGTGATGCCACGGCCGCGCACGTACACCAGGGTGCTGGCCGTACCCAGGTCAATGGCGAGGTCGGACGAGAAGATGCCGAGGAGGCTCGGTAGCCGCATCAGAAGCCCTCCACGTAGACACGTCGTCGTTGCTCGGAGCGGTTCCCCGAAGGATCGGATGCGACGATCACGAGCTCGTTCCAGCCCACCCGGTTGGCCTCCACCGTCTTGCGGAATCGTCCCTCGCTGTCCACCCCCACCTCCTCGCCGTCGATGGTGACGGTGGCGCCAGGCTCGGTCCGGCCTTCGACAATGAACAGCGAGCCCAACAGCTGAATCGGTTGCAGCTCGAGGGCCGGCGGCTGCCGGTCGTCGAGGATCACCTCACGGTTCGGCTCCCAAATCTGGAACCGGCGGACCGTGCTCCACTCGGACTGCAGCGCGTCCCCCGCGACGGTCGCCACCCGCCAGAAGTAGGTCCCTGGCGCGACTGCCTTGAGCCGCGCGTGGTCCCGCTTGAGCACCGCGGCGTCGACGTCCAGCTGCCCGCCGAGGAACTGGGGCGTGCGGCTGACCTGGAGGCGGATGGTGTCACCGCTCGAGGCCCGGCGCCAGCGCAGCTGAATGACCGGGCTCGACGACAGCTCGAAGCCGGCGTTGTTGTGAGGCTCCAGCGGCACGGGCGGATCGGGGAGCCGTCGCTTGTCGGAGAAGCTCCCGTCGGCTCGTGTCGCGACCTGCTCGCGAGCCGTGACGAGTACCTCCTGGCCCCCGGTGGACCGGACCCGCGCCCTCCCGCTCAGCGCGGCCACCTTCGTGCCCTCGGCGTCCCCGGACACGTTCACCGCCACCCGGCTGTCCCGCTGGACCCGGGTCTCGGTGGTGCTGGTGGTCACCGTCGAGGTCGAGTCGGAGGTGTGGACGTTGATCTGGCCCACGATCATCTTGACCGTGCTCTGCTTCTGCGCCGACTGCTGGTGATGGATCTCGAGCAGCGAGCTCGGGGCGATGCGGTAGAGGGTCCCGTCGACGAACAGGATCTCGGCGGAGCCGTCGCGGTCGGTCTTGACGAAGTCGCCGTTGAACACCGGCATCCGCTGGTGGGCTGCGGTCCAGTCGGGTTTCCCGGCGCGCTGGACGGTGACCCTGCCGCTCAGGCTGAAAAACTGCCCCACCCCGACCAGCTCGTGGCTCCCCGCGCCGAGCAGCGCCTCGAAGCGCGAGCGGGCGCCCTCGGCGTGCTCGTAGGACTCCTCCCAGCGCTCCAGCGCGTAGGCTGACCGGGCTGCCTCGAGCTGTCCCTCCGCCTGGTGGATCTCGGTGCTCCACGCGGCCGGTATCTGCTGCTGGGTGAGACGCGCGTGGCTGGTCTCGGCGCGTTCGATGGCATGGCGCGCGCGAGCGTCGGGGGGCAGGTTGAGACGGAAGTACGCGAAAACCACCAGACCGGCGGCGATCAGCCCGGTCGCGCCGACGGCCACCGCCCGGCGCAACGTCACCACGCGGACAATCACCCAGTCCAGCTCGAGCACCCGTGCCAACGCCGAGTCGCCTCCGAAAGCCAACCGTAACACGCCGTTGCGCCACCGGCAAGGTTGCGCCTCGCAAACCGCTCGGCTACACTCCCCTTTCCCGGATCGCGCCGGGGGAGGACGACGATGGGGCTCAAGTGGCTGCGTGATCGGTTCCGGCACCTGAAGATCATCCTGTGGGCGGTGGTGGCGGTATTCGTCCTGCTCGTGTTCGTGGACTGGGGGACGGGTCGGGGCGGCCGGGGGGGACCCGAGGACGTTGCCGTCCGGATCGGCGACCGGGTCGTCACGGAGCGCGAGTTCCTCGACGAGGTCCGGCGCAGCGAGCGCCAGATGCGGGACCTGTACGGCAACCAGTGGGACCAGCTCCGTGACCAGGTCAACCTCGCCAGCCAGACGGCGCAGCGCTTCATCCAGCGGGAGCTCCTCAGGGAGGAGGCCCGTCGCCTCGGCCTGGCGGTCTCGGATCGCGAGCTGCAAGAAGAGATCGCCGCCATGCCGGTGTTCCAGCGCTCCGGCGGGGGCTTCGTCGGTAGCGAGACCTACCAGCGGGTCCTGCGCGCCAACCAGACCACCCCCGAGGCCTTCGAGTCGGGGCTCCGCGAGGATCTCCTGATCCGCAAGCTGACCTCGATGATGGAGCGCACGGTGTGGGTCAGCGATGCCGAGGTCGAGGATGCGTTTCGGCGCGAGCGCGAGACGGCGGACCTGACCCTGATCATGGTCCGCTACGAGGATTTCCTCGGCGAGGTGAACGTGGACCAGGCGGCCCTGGAGGCGTACTACCAGGAGCACGCCGAGCTTTACAGCCGTCCGGAGCAGCGGGTCGTCCGCTACCTGGCGGTGGAGACCAGCCGCTTGCGCCGCACCCTGCCGGTGGAGGACGCCGAGCTGGAGTCCTACTACAGCCAGAACCGGGGGGAGTTCGTCGAGGGGGAGCAGGCCCGCGCCCGGCACGTGCTGATCCGCGTCGCCCCCAATGCCTCGGCGGAAGCCCGCGCGGAGGCCGAGCTCAAGGCCCGACAGGTGGCGACTCAAGCCCGCGGCGGCGTCGACTTTGCCGCCCTCGCCGCCGCGAGCTCGGACGACCCGGCGACCAAGGGGGCCGGCGGCGATCTCGGCTGGTTCGGTCGCGGCCGCATGGTGCCGGAGTTCGAGGAGGCGGTGTTCGGCGCCACCCCGGGGGAAGTCGTCGGCCCGGTCCAGAGCACGTACGGGTATCACGTCATCAAGGTCGAGGAGTTCCGGCCGGAGCGCCAGCTCCCCCTCGACGAGGTCCGGGAGCAGGTGCGCTTCAAGGTGCTCGAGGGGCGGGCGGCCGCCGAGGCCGAGACCCGAGCCGCCGCGCTCTACGAACGGGTCAAGGCAGAGCAGCTCGCCACCGACGAGGCGTGGCAGGCGCTCGCCGACGAGGACCCGGCGGTGGTCCTCAACGTCAGCCCCCCCTTCGGGGCCGACGGGTCCATCCCCGGGCTCGGTGACGACCCTGGCCTGGTCCGCCGGGCGTTCGCGGCCGGCGTGGGCGACGTCGGCGGCCCGCAGGCCGTGTCGAGGGGTTGGGTCGTGTGGCAGCTGGCCGAGGTCAGGGTCGCGGGCGTGCCACCGTTCGACGAGGTCCGGGACCGGGTCGAGCAGGAGGCGAGGCGGCGAGCGGCAGTTTCGCGGGCGATGTCCGTGGCCCTCGGGGTCGCCTCACGCTGGCGTGACGGCGTGGACCCGTCCTCCCTGGCCGAACAGCACGGGACCACGGCCCAGCAGGCGACCAACCACCGCCGGGGCACGGCGGTCGCAGACCTCGGGCTGGCGCCGGGGCTCGACCGGGCGGTTTTCGCGGCAGCCCAGGGTGAGATCGTCGGTCCGGTCGAGCTCACGGACCGGGGCGCGGCGGTGGCCCGTGTCGACCGCCTGCAGGTGGCGACGGCGGCCGAGCTCGCGGCCGAGCGGGAGGCCGTGCGAACGCGCCTGGAGTCGCAGCGAGCCGGCCAGTTGCTTGACGCGCTGCTCGCCGAACGTCGCCGCGATGCGGTGGTGACCGTCAACGCCGAGCTGGTCGAGCGGTTCGCGCCGCGCCCGAGACGGTGACCCACCGGGAGCGCCTCCCGCGCGGCGAGGCGGTTGCCGGGCACGGCCGATGATCGGTCGGCTGGAGGGGCGCCTCCACCAGGTCGGGCCTGGCGTCGTGATCGTCGACGCTGGCGGGGTGGGGTACCTGGTGTCGACCACGCTGCGCGCGTTCCAGACCCTGTCGGGGCTCGAGCGGGCGAGCCTCTGGATCCACACCCAGGTCCGCGACGACGCCATCGTGCTGTTCGGCTTCCAGGAGCGGACGGAGCTCGAGGCCTTCGAGCGGCTCCTGGCGGTGGCCGGTGTGGGCCCGCGGATCGCGCTGGCGGTGCTTTCCGCAATGAGCCCCGCCGAGTTGGCGGGTGCCGTCGAGGCGGGTGACGCGGGCCGGCTGCAGCGCACGCCGGGGGTGGGGCGGAAGACCGCGGAGCGGATCCTGCTGGAGCTGAAAGGGCAGCTCACGCCGAGTGGCGAGGTCAAGTCCGACGTCGAGGCAGACGCCGTGTCGGCGCTGGTGAACCTCGGCTACCCACAGCGGGATGCGGAGCGGGCGGTGCGCGACCTGGCCGCCGGGGGCACGAGCCCCCACCTGGCCGAGTTGATCCGCCTGGCCCTGCAGCGCCTGAGCCGCTAGCCGCCGTGGTGGGCGAGGCTCTTCGCAGATGAGCCGAGCTCTGGGGGACAGGGGACCCAACCTCGACCTGGACCTGGTCTTGGACCTGGACCTCGACCTGGACCGGCCGCGAGGCGCACTGTCGAGGACCGGAACCAGGACCAGGTCCACGTCCAGGTCCAGGACCAAGTCCAAGTTGGGCCAGTGGTTGCTGGGGCGATGCGCAGGCCTCGACCGGCTGGGAGGATCCCGCGAGGCGCCGATCCCGGAAGCGAATCGCCGTCCCGGTGACGAGGCCGGGCTCGGTCCGTCCTTCTCGGGTACGGGTTAGAATCAGCGCGGGTCGCCCCCGGACGTGGAGGGGGCGGGGATGGAGCAGAGCGTGGTCGAAGTCCTCACCCCCGAGGCGAGGCCCGACGAGAGCCAGGTCGAGGACTCGCTGCGACCGCGCCGCCTGGGCGAGTTCGTCGGGCAGAGCCGCCTGGTGAGCAACCTCGGGGTGTTCATCCGGGCGGCCCGGGACCGGAGCGAACCGCTCGACCACGCCCTGTTCTTCGGCCCGCCCGGCCTGGGCAAGACGACGCTGGCCCGCATCGTCGCCGGGGAGATGGGCGCGACGCTCCACGTCACCTCCGGGCCGGTGCTGGAGCGCCCCGGGGACCTCGCGGCGACCCTGACCAACCTGCAGCCGGGAGACGTCCTCTTCATCGACGAGATTCACCGGTTGAGCCCGGCGGTGGAGGAGATCCTCTACCCGGCGATGGAGGAGTTCGAGCTCGACCTGGTCATCGGCCAGGGCCCCGCGGCGCGGACGGTTCGCCTCAACCTGCCCCGTTTCACCCTGGTCGGCGCCACCACCCGGACCGGTCTGCTGACCGCCCCGCTGCGAGACCGTTTCGGAATCGTCCACCGCCTGGATTTCTACCCGGCCGCCGAGCTGGCCACCATCGTCGAGCGGTCGGCCCGGATCCTCAGCATCGACATCCGCAGCGAGGCGGCGCAGGAGATCGCCCGGCGAGCCCGGGGAACCCCGCGGATCGCCAACCGGCTGCTGCGGCGGGTGCGGGACTTCGCCCACCACCTCGGGTCGGACGAGGTCGACCTGGAGGCGGCGCGGTGGGGCCTGGAGCAGATGGAGGTGGACGCGTACGGCCTGGATCACCTCGACCGCCGGCTGCTGTCCACCATCATCGAAGTCTACGGCGGTGGGCCGGTGGGGCTCAAGGCGCTGGCGGCCTCCCTGGGGGAAGACCGCGGCTCGCTGGAGGACATCAACGAGCCCTACCTGCTGCAGAGCGGTCTTCTCCAGCGGACCTCCAGGGGGCGGGTGGCGACCGCCCGGGCCTACCGTCATCTCGGGCTCGAGACCGCGTCCGGCCCCTCCGGTCCCCTGTTCGAGGAGGGGGGGTGACGGGCGCACCGGTCCCGGTGATCTTCAACCCGACCGCCGGCGGAGGCCGGCTCCTGCGCTTCCGCCCGGCTCTGGAGAGGGTCGCTGCGGAGCGTGGAGAGTCCCTGCTGTGGTGGCAGACCCACGGTCCGGGACACGCCGTCGAGCTGGCGTCCCGGGCGGCGGTCGGGGGGGCGCCCCTGGTCCTCGCCCTCGGCGGTGACGGCACCTACAACGAGGTCGCCCGCGGTCTCCTCGGCAGCCCGACCGCGCTCGGCGTCCTGCCCGGGGGAACCACGTCGGTGCTGTGCTACGAGCTGGGCGTGCCCCGCCCGCCGGACCTCGCCCTCGCCGCGTTGCTGCGCGGGGGTGACCGGCTGGCCCGGGCGGGTCGCACCGACCGGGGGCAGGTCTTCCTCCTGATGCTGTCGGCGGGGCCCGACGCGGTGCTGCTCGAACGACTCGAGCCGAGGTTGAAACGGCTCGGCGGGCGGGTCGGCGTCGCCCTCCAGGCCGTCCTGGAGCTGCTGCGCCGTGGCGCTCTGCCCTCCCTGCGGGTGCGATGGGACGGGGGCTCGAGCGAAGGGGGGTGGGCGATCCTCGGCAAGGCGCGCTCCTACGCCGGTCCCTTTCCGGCCTCCCCTGGCGCTGACCCGTTCGCGGCGAGCCTCGAGCTGGTCCTGCAGCGCGCGGCGGGGCGCTGGGCGGCGGTGCGCTTCATCGCCGGCATCCCCAGCGGCCGGCACGTGGGGGCCGAGGAGGTGCTCCGCGAGCAGGTGGGGCGGGTCGCCCTCGAGCCCGCCCGGGTGGAGAGGCCGGTCCCCTACCAGGTGGACGGAGACTTCGCCGGGCACTTGCCAGTGGAGGTCGACCTCGACCCGCGACCGCTGTGGGTCCGTCTCCCGGGTTGAATCCTCGACCCGATCCCGGCCCACGCTCAGTCGAGGTCGGCGAACAGGTCCGTGGAGATGTAGCGCTCCGAGGTCGAGGGGGCGATGAAGACCACCAGCTTTCCCCCCATCTCCGGCCGACCCGCGACCTGGAGGGCTGCCCAGCAGGCGGCGCCGGTGGAGATGCCGGCGAGGATGCCCTCCTCGCGGGCGAGGCGGCGGGCGGTGGCGAAGGCGTCGTGGTTGGCGACGCGGATCACCTCGTCGACCAGCGAGCGGTCGAGGTTGTCGGGGACGAAGCCCGCACCGATCCCCTGGATGCGGTGGGGCCCGGGGGGCCCGCCCGACAGCACCGGGGAGTCGTCGGGTTCCACCGCGACGACGCGGAGCTGGGGTCGCCGCGGCCGCCACACCCTGCCGACGCCGGTCACGGTGCCGCCGGTGCCGACCCCGGCGACGAAGACGTCCATTTCGCCGTCGGTGTCTCGCCACAGCTCCTCGGCGGTGGTGTCGGCGTGCGCCTGGGGATTGGCGGGGTGCGAGAACTGCTGGGGCATCACGGCATCCGGGATCTCCCCGAGCAGCGCCTCGGCCCGCGCGGTCGCGCCCCGCATCCCGTCGGCCGCCGGGGTGAGGACCAGCTCGGCGCCGAGCAGGCGAAGCACCTTGCGGCGCTCGACCGACATCGACTCGGGCATGGTGAGCACGCAGCGGTAACCGCGGGCGGCCGCGACCATCGCCAGGGCGATGCCGGTGTTGCCGGAGGTCGGCTCGACCAGGGTGGAAACGCCGGGCTCGAGCCGACCCTCCCGCTCCATGGCGTCCACCATCGACACCGCGATGCGGTCCTTCACCGAGTGCGCCGGGTTGAAGAACTCGAGCTTGGCGACCACCCGGGCGGGGAGCCCCGCCGCGACCCGGTCGAGCTGGACCAGGGGGGTGTTACCGACCAGCTTCGTCACGTCGGCGGCAATGCGCATCGGGACCTCCCGAGGGTTCAACCGCCTGCGGGCACGCGGTAATCCTGCGCCGCCGGGGCGCGGCCGGGTGCTCACCCGGAGGTGACGTCGCGGGGCGGGTCGAGCGCAGCACGAGTCGGCGTCGAGCAGAGCGTGACCTGAGCTACAATGTGCCGGGAGGCCGGTCATGGGGTTCTTGTCGGCGCTGGAAGAGCGTGCTCGAGCGGTGGGGGGTTCGGTCGCCCTCGCCGAGGGCTTCGACGCCCGGGTGGTCGAGGCGGCACGGACGTTGGTCGACCGTGAGGTCTGCCGGGTGACCCTCGCCTGCCCTGCGGGTCAGCGAACCGCGGACCACGACGACCTCGAGCGGCGCGGCGTCGAGGTCGCGGACCCGGGCACCGATCCCCGGCGCGAGCGCCTGGCCGGTCTGCTCCACGCGCGGCGACAGCACAAGGGGATGTCCCTCGACGAGGCCCGCGAATTGTTGCTGGACCCCCTCTACTTCACGTCGCTGCTGGTGGCGGCGGGCGACGCCGACGGCTCGATCGGTGGCGCGGTGCGAACCACCGCCGACACCGTGCGCGCTGCCCTCCACGCAATCGGGGCCAAGCCCGGTCTCAGGACGGTCTCGTCGTCGTTCGTCATGGTCCACCCGGACCCGATCTGGGGGGACGGCGGGGTGATGGTGTTTGCCGACTGCGCGGTCCTGCCGGACCCCGATTCGACGCAGCTGGCGGAAATCGCCATTGCCGCCGCGGACACCTTTCGTCTCATCGTGGGGGGTGAGCCGCGGGTAGCGCTCCTGTCGTTTTCCACCCGAGGGTCGGCCGAGCACGCCGCGGTGTCCAAGGTGCAGGCGGCGGTGGAGGAGCTCCGGCGGCGGTCGCCCGGCTTCGTCTTCGACGGCGAGCTGCAGCTCGACGCGGCCCTCGTCGGGAGAATCGGGGAGCGCAAGGCGCCGGGCTCGGCAGTGGCAGGCCGCGCCAACGTTCTGGTGTTTCCCGACCTCGACGCCGGCAACATCACCTACAAGGCCACCGAGCGGCTCGGCGGCGCCAGCGCTCTCGGCCCGCTCCTCCAGGGGCTGGCCAAGCCGGCCAACGACCTCAGCCGGGGTTGCTCGGCGGACGACATTGTCCAGACCGCCTGGCTGACGCTGCTCCAGGCACAAAGTTGATGCGGGTCCTGGTCGTCGGCTCCGGCGCTCGCGAGCACGCCATCGTCCACGCGTTGCGCCGTTCGCCGGAGGTGCAGGAGGTCTTCGCCGCGCCGGGAAACCCCGGGATCGGCCAGGCTGCAGACCTGCTCCCGATCGCCGCCGACGACCTGCCGGGTCTTGCCGAAGCGGCCGGTGATCTGCGCGTCGACCTGACCGTGGTCGGGCCGGAGCTTCCCCTCGCGCTCGGGGTGGGGGACGAGTTCGCCCGCCGATCACTGCGCCTGTTCGGCCCGCTCCGGGCGGCAGCGGAGATCGAGGCAAGCAAGGTCTTCGCCAAGGAGTTCTGCCTGCGCCACGGAATCCCGACGGCCGCATCGACGTGTGTGCGGACGCAGGACGAGGCGGTCAGGGCGGCCCGAGGGCTCGGCTTACCGGTGGTCTTCAAGGCGGACGGGTTGGCGGCCGGTAAAGGGGTGCTCATCGTCCGCGACGCCGGCGAGCTCGACGAGGCCATCGACGTGTTCTTCGTCCGGCGACGTTTCGGCGACGCCGCCGAACGGGTCCTGGTCGAGGAGTACCTCGCGGGCGATGAGCTTTCCTACATGGTGGTCAGCGACGGCAGCCAGGTGGTGCCGCTCGCCACCGCCCATGACTACAAGCGCCTGCTGGACGGGGACCGCGGTCCCAACACCGGCGGCATGGGCTCCCACTCCCCGGCTGTGGTGCTGCCGTCAGGGATCGGCCGGCAGATTCTGGACCGGGTGGTTCGCCCAACCATCGCCGGCCTCGCCAGGGAGGGGCGCGAGTATCGCGGCGTGCTCTACGTCGGCCTGATGCTCACCGGTTCCGGGCCCAAGGTGCTCGAGTACAACTGCCGTTTCGGCGACCCGGAGACCCAGGCCATCCTGCTCCGGCTGGACGACTCCCTCGCGGCGGTCCTCAAGTCGGCCGCCGAGGGGCAAATCGGGTCCACCACGCTGCGTTGGCGTCGGGAGGCGGCGGCGTGCGTGGTCATGTCCGCCGCGGGGTACCCCGGGGCGCCGCGGCGGGGGGACGTGATCGAGGGGGTCGACG
>Ga0068714_10007313_pt1 | contig 10787 bp, 7 predicted proteins | sample MTBNYHSulfiMetaG_FD_62988 | JGI IMG/M metagenome (GOLD analysis project Ga0068714, IMG submission 62988) | Enrichment culture microbial communities from rom New York Harbor, USA that are MTBE-degrading - MTBE-NYH (New York Harbor Sulfidogenic)... | ecosystem: Environmental > Aquatic > Marine >...
GTATCAGGAGGAGTCATACAGATGATATCCAGGAGAGATTTCATTAAACTGAGTAGTTTGGGGCTGATAGGTGTCGGTCTCCCCAGGTGCGGGGGCGACGACGACGATGTCGGGCGGGCGGAATTCGGTTTTCATCTCAATCCGGTACTGATAAACGGAACGAACTCTCAGGCGTTCAGCGGAAACCCGACCAAAAGCCTGGGATCGGATCCTGATACGAAGTACTTCTCTTACCAGACCCCCTCGGGGATTCGGTACCTTCCGCTGCCGCTCGAAAACGGGCTGGCCAAAGCCTATCCCGCATCGGAGGATTACGAACGCATTAAACGGATCGGTGATTTCGTGAGCTGCAACCTCTGGGAATTGTATTGGAACGATCCCCAAGACGGACCTGAAATGCGTAATATTATCGAGCGTTGCGCGGGTAACGCACTCAACCTCATCATACGTCTCGAGGACACCACCCGCATAGCGAACCATCCCAATGCCGGTCCTACGGACGAGGAGTGGTTCGTAAACACCTTCGAGCCTTATGTGCGGTCTGTAGTCCGGTACGCCAGAGGGAAAGTCTTCGCTTACCAGGTTTGGAATGAACCGTGGGAATCGTCGGCCGGACATTATATGCTGGGGCCGACCGGCGAACTGATTACCAACCAGGAGTACATCGACTTTCTGGCGCGTGTTCGCTCCGTGATAAAGTCGGAAGACCCCGGAGTGGACGTACTCAACGCAGGCCTGTGCAGCATCGTGGAATCCGACTTCAACTCGAGGGTCAAAGACCTGCTCGACAGGGGAATCCAGGATTATACGGACATCTTCAATTTCCATTATTACACAGACGGTCATGTCAGTTCAGAGGATGAATTGAAGCTGATCGAGTTGGACCTGAAGATTGACAAAGATGTGATCATTACTGAGACCAACCACATCAATCCCTATGCCGGCGCTGCAGAAAAGTTGGCCACCATTACGGACATCCGGAAAGTGGTTTCCCGTTGGTTCACACTGAGGGGTATGATTGCATTCGCCTGGAATGCAGGAACCGCCGATTCCGAGTTGCTGCCCTGGGCCATCAAAGACACGGCTCTGGAGGAACTACTCTACGAGGAATTCAATCAATAGCTCGTTTGAAAACGGCGAACGAGCATAAAAAGGGGAAAGGGGGCCTGCAGGCCTCCTTTTCTCAGGATCCCAGCCATATGGGATGAATGGAAATGATGGCTTCGAACCGAGCCAGTTCCGAAAGCACGGCCTCCCCCGGAGCCTCGTCGACTTCGACCAGGGATAACGCCCTATCACCGGGCTTGTTTCGAGCCAGGGACATGTTGGCGATGTTAATGCCGTGCTTCCCTAATGTCGCCCCGATATGACCAATGACTCCGGGGCGATCGTAGTTGGCCACGAGCAAAATGTTCCCCTCTGGTATGCAGTCCGTCTGGTAATCGTTGATGCTCACGATTCGGGGCTGCCGGGTTCCGAAAAGGGTTCCCGAGATGGATGTGGTTTTTTGGGGGGATGAAAGGCTCACCGAGATCAGACTCGAATAGGTGCGGGACATCGTGGATTTCTGCTCCGAAACTTCGATTCCTCGCTGCGCTGCCAGCAGGGGTGCGTTGATCACGTTCACTTCGTCTTCCATAAACCCCGGTTTCAAAATTCCGTTCAGGACCGAGTTGGACAACAAGGTCACGTCATACGTCGCCAACTCCCCGAAATACTCGATACGCACCGTTTGAATTTCGTCGCGATGCAGCTGAACCATGAATTTCCCGAGTTGTTCGGCGAGAACGAGGTAGGGTTGGATCTTCTCTATGTCTTTCAGCGCCTGTCCAGGCAAATTTACCGCGTTTCGTATCTTGCCTAAAAGCAGGAAATCCAGGACCTGCCGGGCAATCATGATGGCCACGTTGGCCTGGGATTGGGTGCTGGAGGCGCCCAGATGAGGAGTCAAAACCACATTGGGAAGCTGCAATAGCTCATTGTCCGATGAAGGAGGTTCCTCCTGATACACGTCCAACGCCGCCCCGGCCACTTTGCCTGACTTAAGGCCCCTCAGGAGAGCCTGTTCATCCACAATGCCGCCTCGGGCGCAATTGATGATCCGGACGCCTTCCTTCATCTTGGCTATGTTATCGTCATTGATCAAATTCTGGGTGTCCCGCGTCAACGGAGTATGTATCGTGATAAAATCCGAACGCGAAAAAAGCGTGTCCGGATCCACCAACTCGATACCTTGCAGCCCTGCCTTGTCCTTCATGAAGAACGGGTCAGAGGCCAGGACTTCCATCTTCAGGCCTCGAGCCAATTCCGCCACCAGACGTCCGACATTTCCGAGCCCGATGATCCCCAGAACATGGTTCCCCACCTCGGTGCCGACGAAATCCTTTCGCTTCCATTCACCGTTCCTCACCGAAGCCGTGGCCGTCGGAATGTGTCGTGACATGGCCAGCATCATGGCCACCGTATGTTCCGCAGTGGCTCCGGCATTGGCGCCGGGCGTGTTCATTACGAGAACACCTTGCCGGGTGGCGGCTTTGATGTCGATATTGTCCACGCCGCTGCCTGCGCGCGCCGCGACTTTGAGTTTCAGGGCCTTGGCCAGCAACTGTACAGGCAGTTTGGTGCGGCTCCTCACGATCACCGCATGGTAATCATGGATCATTCCGGCCAACTCCTCGGACGAAAGGCCTGTACGATCATCGACTTCAATACCCGATGCTTCCCGCAGAAGCTCCAGTCCCTCTTTCTGTAATCCGTCACAAATGAGGACCTTGTAATTTTCGTTCACCGGCATTCTCCAACAATGGCAGGGGGTTTCTATCGACGATTCTACGGACGAACCGGGTCGGTCACACCGTCCGAGCAAATCCACGTTCATCACGATAAAGCGTTGGTCCGGGTACAGCCGGCGCTCATCGAGACGAGGCCGGCCTGAAGACCAGGGCCGCCAAGGGTGGTAAGGTGATCTCTATGGAGCCAGGCCTCCCGTGCCACGGTTCCGATCGGGCGATCACCGTTCCCCAATTTCCCACATCTCCGCCTCCGTATATCCTTGAATCCGTGTTCACAATTTCATCGTATTCATCCGATTCCGGAACGCCCAGTTTGAATCCGTAACGAACCACCGGTGTAAAGTTGAGGACAAATACGAGAAAACCGGACCGCTCTCTGGAAAATCGAATAAAGCTCAGGGTGCTCTGGTCGGAATCGTTTACATCGATCCATTCGAAACCCGAGGGGTCGAAATCCATTTCGTAAAGTGCGGGTTCGGAAACATACAATCGGTTCAGGTCACGAACGAGGCGCTGAACGCCCACGTGATCTTCGTCTTGAAGCAAATCCCACTCGAGGCTGCGATCATGACTCCACTCGCTCCACTGTCCAAATTCCCCTCCCATAAACAGCATTTGTTTGCCTGGAAATCCGAACAAATATCCGTAAAGCAGCCGCAGGTTGGCGAACTTCTGCCGGCGGTCTCCGGGCATCTTGCTGATCAGCGCCCGCTTGCCGTGCACCACCTCGTCGTGAGACAGCGGCAAAATGAAATTCTCATGGTAGGCGTACAGCATGCCAAACGAGAGCAGGTTGTGGTGATATTTTCGATGAACAGGCTCTTTGGACATATACTGAAGCGTATCGTGCATCCATCCCATGTTCCATTTGAAGTTGAAGCCCAACCCTCCCAAATGCGTCGGCCGCGTTACGCCTGGCCAGGCGGTGGATTCCTCCGCAATCATCAACGAAGACGGATAATAGCTGAACACCACTTGGTTCAGCTCTTTAAGAAAATCCACCGCATCGAGGTTTTCATTTCCCCCGTACTTATTTGGGATCCACTCGCCCTCCTGGCGGGAGTAGTCCAAGTATAACATGGACCCAACGGCATCCACGCGCAAACCGTCCACATGATATCGGTCATGCCAAAACACCGCGTTCGATAGGAGAAAGTTGCGGACTTCATTTCGTCCATAATTGAATATCAGTGTCCGCCAGTCCGGATGTTGTCCCTGTCTGGGATCCACGTGTTCATAGAGGTGACTACCGTCGAACTGGGACAAGCCGTGAGGATCTTTGGGAAAATGGGCGGGCACCCAGTCCAGAATGACGCCGATGCCATGCTGGTGGCAGGTGTCGACAAAATACATAAAATCGGCCGGCCGGCCGAATCGAGCCGTTGGCGCGAAGTATCCGGTCACCTGATATCCCCAGGACGCGTCAAAGGGATGAGACAAAACAGGCATCAACTCGATGTGCGTAAAGCCCAGATCTTTTACGTAAGCCACTAGTGTGTCGGCCAATTCCCGATAATTGTAAAAGGGATCGTCCGGGCCCTCTTTGCGTTGCCGGCTTCCGAGATGAACTTCATAGATGGAAATCGCCGAATCATAAGGATTCCAGTCTGTTCTCCGGGCCATCCACCCGTCGTCGTTCCACTCGTACCCGTCCAGGTCGTACACTGCGGACGCGGTTCCCGGCCGCTTCTCACGGAAAAACGCATAAGGATCCGCCTTGACGAATGCTTCGCCTGTGCATGGTTTGATCTCGAATTTGTACAGATCCCCGGTTTTCAGCCCTGGTACGAACAGCTCCCAAACCCCGGAGCTTCCCCGGACGCGCATGAGATGCCTGCGGCCATCCCAATTGTTGAAGTCTCCCACAACGCTGACTCGTTTGGCGGTTGGAGCCCATACGGCAAACAAAACCCCTTCTGCGCCCTCGACGGTTTTCGGATGGGCGCCGAGCCAGGTGTACGCGTGATGGTGTCTTCCCTCAGAGAAAAGATGCAAATCGTATTCTGAGACGACGGGCAGAAAAGAGTAAGGATCTCTTTGAGTTCGAACAGAACCGTTCCGATAGCGGGTCTGGAGTATGTATGGAAATACTTGCTTTCGATCCGGAACGAGGAGTTCAAAAAAGCCGTCGTTCGCGCGCCTCATGGCCCACGAACAGTTACGGTCCGAGTCGTCGATGACGCGTATCCGAACAGCATCCGGATCATGGACGCGGACGACCACCCCTCCTCCGTCGCCTGACGAAACCTCGTGAGCCCCCAGCACGGCGAAAGGGTCGTAGTGATCGGACCGGATGATCTTGTCGATATCTTCTTCAGAGGTATAAGCCATGACTTTATCGAAGCCGTGTTTATGACTTCGGCTGTCTCCAATATCTCATTGTTTCCTTAATGTAAGTCGGGTTATCATAGAAGCCCGCGTGTCCTTCGGAACCTTTGCGTATACGCACCATGTTCGCCCCCGCCCTTTCCAGCAGCGCTCCGCTCTGCTCGACTCTCGGGCAGAGCACCCTTTGGTCCGCCTCTCCGCACCATAGGTAAAAACGCTTTCCCGCCAGAGGCTCCTTTCCGTATGCGCCATTCATAAGCTTTTTCACAAAAGGCGCTCGTCTTCCCAGGTTCCCTGACACAGCTATGAACAATTCAAAATAGGAATTATTGACACCTCGGTCCAGATAGGCGAATTGAGCGCACATTTGCGCTGCGCTACTGAAGCCCAGCCATGACGAACGCCGTTTATCCACTTGATAGCGCCCTTCCATGTGGTCCAAAGCCCAGGTCGTGGCGACATACAACGTCTCGGGAACAATCTGACGGTACCCCTTCCCGTTTCCAAGGGGCCATTCCCAGGGCACGGCCAGGAGGCCGAAGCCATACTCACCAGCGGCTTGGTGCATCCAGCGTATTTGGCGAAAAGGATTCCCTTTATGCCCGTGAATAAGCACCATGACCCGTTTGTCAGGTATCTGCTCGAAATTGGGGGGAAGCCAATAGGCAAAAAATGATGTCTTTCCGGGAAGCTCGACAACCCGGGTCCCCAGTTTCCGGGCTTCGAGGAAATCGGCGCGGGTCCGCTCGTCCATTCGATGGGACCAGCTTTCCAAGAGCTGCTCCGGAGCCGGCGAACGATCCGATGTCTCCGCCGAAACCCGACCGGCCGAGACTATTCCCATGCTCACGAAGCAGACGACCCCGCACAGCAAAGCGAATGCGGCAAATCCTGAAAAAAGCCGCCGGACGTAAAACCTATGACGGATAGAAGCCATCATGGCCTGCAACCCGCGTCGGAGAGAGCCGCCCGATCATATCGATTCTCGTCCGCCGGCAGCGCAAGTCTCCATTGGTATCCCAGTCCCATACACAATCACCCCAACTTCGGTTCGCATCACTTCATCGGGTGTCCATTCAACCTCGAAGATCGGTATGTCCTCACTAAAGCGAGTCGCCGAACTGTTTGAAACCGGTATGCTTTCGGTTTCTCTTATCCGGGATTGACTTCCAAGGAGTATTATTCGAAGCTAACAGCTGTCGGGAAAGCACTCCCGAACTTAAAAGCATCGCTGCCGTTCCGAGTCTTTTTAAGCATATTCAAATTACGGACAGCGCTCAACTCTTTTTCAAGGAACATACATTTATGCTCATCGATTCCCACGCTCATCTGGACGCACCCTATTTCCAGGATAAGCTGGCCGCAGTGCTGTATAGAGCCAATCAAGCCGGCGTAGAAAGAGTCATTACCATTGGAGTGACTCCCGGAAGTTCGCAAAGATGTCTGGACATCGCACGAAAGCGTCATTCGGTTTTCGCTACGGCAGGGTATCATCCCCATTGGGCAAGAAAGTTCATTCCGGAGCATCTGATAGAGATCGAGCGTCTGGCCCGAGATCCCAAAGTGGTGGCCATTGGAGAAATCGGTCTGGATTATCACCATTTCCATTCTCCTAAAGAAGACCAGAGGCGCGTATTCGTGGCCATGCTCGATCTTGCATCGTCCACCGACCTCCCCGTGGTGATTCACGACCGGAAAGCAAACAAGGATGTGTCAGACCTGCTTTCAGAATATAGACACAAACTGACGGGCGTGGTCATACACTGCTTTTCGGGTGACTGGTCGCTAGCGCGAACCTTTCTGGACTGGGGATTCTATTTGTCCATACCCGGCCCGGTTACCTACCCTCATTCCTCAGATCTTCGAGAGGTAGCTGTAAAAGCGCCTATGGATCGCATCCTTCTGGAAACGGACGCTCCCCACTTAACGCCCGCGGCTAAGAAAGGTCATCGAAACGAGCCGGCTTTCGTCAGGTATACGGCAAATGAGGTGGCCGATTTAAGAAAGGTTCCCTTGGAGAAACTCGCACAGGCTACTACGCGGAACACGCTCAAGGTGTTTGGAATTCAGACATGAGGTTTCGGCAGGCTGTTTATTGGGTTTCCAGGTCGTTTCATACCTCCTCGAATTCCTCTTCCAGCTTCAGCGCCCTCTCGGCAAGCGCCAGGTTTCTTCCAATATAAAGCGCGTGGTTCAGATCGGAAATTGCCTCATCCTTAACCAGGTCGTGCTGGAGTCTCTCTGCGTGCTTTGAACGGTACTCTTTCAGCATCACGTTGTTATAGAGATGGCGGACTACAATCCGGCCTTCCTCCAAGGTAATCCGAAAGAATCCATGGGGATCTTCGCGTAATTGATGCGTACGAAGTTCGGCCACGCTCAAGGCCTTACGGTATTTTATCTCATTGGTGGGGTCCAGACTGATGGAGTGACTGAATACCGTAAGGGCCCCCTTGGGCAGTTCGGATCGTTCACACACAAAGTCCAGAATCCGAATGAGGCCGTGCACGTTCTGGAGCCAGGCGTCGATGGCATTGTGAGTCCGGTAAGAGGCGGTCATCCCGAGGCGGCCTTCCGAGACTCGGAAAAACAGGGAAACCAGGCATGGATTCGCTTTACGATCCCGAAAATCCACTACCGTGTCCCAAAGCGAGATGAACTGATGACGGTTTTCCGGATCAGATACCAGACGTTCGGCGGCCAGACTCAGCGTATCGACTCCAAAATAGCTCCTCAGACGATTTCCATACGTATATTCGAGCAGAGAAGGAAGCTCCCCATCCATGATCTCGTCTCGATACCGACTGAATTCTTCCGGGGAAAAGTCATATTCCGCGAGCATATCGTCCGGATCTGAAATGGGATCGGTTATTATCACCTTCAAGTTCTGGAGTTCTTTTCGTATTCCTTTTTTCAGCTCCACCTTTCGGCCAAATCGAACCAACTTGAAAATAAGCTGCTTCCACGCCTCCAAGGGAGTCTCCGTAAGAACGGTGTGTTGAAACACCGAACTCGGAAAATGGCCGATAGGCAGCGTCTTAAGAGGGATTTCGACCCGATCCGATTCAGTGAACCGGAAACCGAATTCCGGGTGAGCGCATTGGAAATACCGCTTGAGATCGGCAAGTGATTCTGAAGTGGTCAAAGGACCCACAACTTCCATTTTCGGTGGAAACTTAAATAATTCAGGCCGCAACAGGACGTCGAGGATTCCTTCGGTGTCCTTGATCTTGTTGGCCCTGACACCGAGGAACTCGACCTCCTCAACGCCTTTAGAGAAAAAATTGGTGATCTCCCGAAGAGAAGACGACCGATTTCGGCCGCAGACCAGCAGGTGGGTGATCTGCGGATTGTAAAGAAGATTGCGAATCAGATGGGGCAAGCCGTTTCCATAAAGGGTGCCGAAGACGGCAATGGGGGACGTCGCCGGATCCAGGTCAATCCCTTGCTCCCGAAACACGTCAAAGATCTTTTTCGGCCTTGACCAGAGGGTGATTACGCCCACGAATCCGCATGAATTGATACATATAAGCTTGTTTGCGTAATGTAACGGTATAAATTTCATGAACTCCGAGGTTTCTCGAAATTACCTCGCGGTCCTCCCACATTGGTAAATGCGGAATTGAAGTCCCGATAGAGTCTCTTATTCTGTTCGATTCGATGCCATTTCTTGATGTAGCCCGAAGGTATGTCTTCCCGAACTTCCAGTTTCTCCCATCCCTGTGGAATGGGGAATGCGTAATAAGGAAGTTCCTTGGGCACACCCCGGACAAACACGACCTGGGGGATCTGCCATTCGAGATAGGCCAGATAGATACGGTGCATTCCGTCGTTCACGATCAGATGCAGCGAACCGTCCGCCTCGATCGACTCTTCCACAATCGGAGGCAGTAAATCTATAGGTTCCTCGAATCCCTCGATCGTCAATCTCAGGAACCCGTCCAAACGAAAGAGATCAAATCCGTGCTTCCGAAGGACCCATTTCAACCTGCGGACCTTATCCAGTTCCGAACGCAAAACGTAGTATTGAGGAGGAGACAGTTGCCTCGTGTGTATTTTTTCAAGCGATATGAACGTACTTCGGTATACATACGTATCCCTGTCCTCCCGCATGCAAACATCCCTCAGTCGCTGTATCAACTCTGTTTCATCATAGTGTCGGATATCTTTGATTATCATGTCCGTCCTTTGTGTTTCCTCCCGTTACGCGTGTGCGAGGAACCTTCCTCTTCCGGAATATTCATGAAATCCTTCGCTGTAGGCAACTGATATTGAATGATCAAGATATTAAACGAAGAACAGTATCCTCTTTGGAAGAACATTCTAAAGGCAGAGAACCAGGCCTCTCTTTGGCGGAATTTTCTTTCGCCGGGTCTCTCCTGAGCGGGCAACTCCGTAACTGAGAGAGAAAAGAGGAGCCGGAATCCTAATGCCTGCGCGGGCTTCCTGCGAATGGGACTCGCCGGGCAAAAAACCCCACAACCCCGATCCTCGGTTCGCAGTAAACCGCCGCATTGGACAATTCTCACCTGGTCCTCGGTTAACCCGTACCGCAGGAGTCTTCAAGACCGTAGCATTCACACTTCTTGTGGGGGTCCAGCGAGGTCGCGATGCTCGCATTCATCGCAGCGCCACCCCATCCATTTCTTGAGGATAGCGTGGTCCAGGCAATCCGTATAATACGGACATTTGAAGTTGCGATCCGATTCGCCGTTCGTGGCGATAGGATTCCTTGGTTTGACGATTACAAAGTCTCTGAGCATCCCCATTCTTCTCCAACTCATCTCGGCCCTTGCCTGATGCATCCACAAAAGGACCCTTCTCCGTCCAATACGGTTAAACGGTGAGGGCTGGTCTTCTTCTGCTTTGATTTGTCAGGGAAAAACGTTGGATTGATAAAAACCCGGCCTCTTCACTTACTCTGGTTCCGGTCGGCCTCAAAAGCCCGGAACACCGTTCATGTCTCGACATTACATTGGATTTAGGGCCACCCCAAAAGGGCATGGAGCCATACCGGGCCTGAGGATCTAAACTATATCTTAAACCGAAACCGGCAATTTTCGCAAGCATTCCTTGCTTGGATCCGGTTTTTGCGTGTCACCGGTGTGGTTTTCGGGTAAAATGAATTTATGGGTGGTCTAGCACTTCACGCAGGAAACCCGCTTTGGGGGAAAGCTGCATTTTGAAGAGACGCCGGCCTGCTGAGACGCAGTCCGTGCGGGCGTACTCTGCTCCGATTACCGCACGATTATTATCTTAAAAGCAATTCCAAACGTCAAGCCTCATCTTTGGGGAAACAGGTAAATTGGGCGCCAAGTAGGATCTGCCGGATAATTATTAAACCACACGGTACCGATTGCGTCAAAGAAGGTGAAGTGCAGAACTTTCTAGGAGACCGAAATGGCAACGGTGCAAAAAGTACTTAGACCGATCAAGAGACTGGGATACAGGAACGTATTCTGCAAACTATATAACGATTGCCTCGACTACGCGGTGGATAAAAAGTGGTTACATTTTGCGTGCCCCCGGACGTGTCCTCTGATTGAAGACCAAGGAGAGCTTACGGTCAGAGCGTCAGGCAACGCTTCGATGAACCGCCGCAGACCCACCAAACTGGAGGTCGATGGTTAACACGTGAATCCCTGAATCGCCTGGACCCGCCTTATC
>Ga0068714_10007314_pt1 | contig 10786 bp, 9 predicted proteins | sample MTBNYHSulfiMetaG_FD_62988 | JGI IMG/M metagenome (GOLD analysis project Ga0068714, IMG submission 62988) | Enrichment culture microbial communities from rom New York Harbor, USA that are MTBE-degrading - MTBE-NYH (New York Harbor Sulfidogenic)... | ecosystem: Environmental > Aquatic > Marine >...
AAGCCGTGGGGGCCAAACGGCGAGTACCCTTGGAATCGATTCAGTTTCGGCAATTGCCACCTGCAGAATACATACAGCTTCACGCTCGATTTTTCCCGACCTAAGGGGTGGGATTTACTTAAAAAAATAATCAAACTAAGCGATATTTTCATAGAAAACAATACCCCCACCACAGCACCAAAGTTGGGATTCACATGGGATTTTCTTCATGAGATTAATCCAAAACTTATTGTAATTCGTTCGCCTGCATTCGGTCTAAGTGGTCCACATACGAACTGGAAGGGATTTGGAAGGAACGTTGAAGGGGCAATTGGTCACGCTTGGTTGTGCCGGTATTCCGAGGCACCTGAGCATTTAATCAGTAATAGGCAGACATATCTCATGGACAATATGGGGGCCCATACGGTCGCCACGGCCGCAATGATGGCGCTGCTGGACAGAGATAAAACAGGGGTCGGTTCCCACGTTGAAGTGGCACAGGCGGAGGCTGCAATGGGTGCTTTACCAGCTCCCTGGATCGACTATTTTGCTAACGGAAAAGTGCGTTCAGCAAAAGGTAACCGTCTTGATACGGCTGTGCAGGGTTGTTATCCGACTTTGGGGGACGACCAGTGGGTAGTTATTTCAATTGGCAACGATGAGCAATGGAAAGGCTTTTGCAAAGCCATAGGGAATCCACCATGGACGAAGGAATACCGCTTTAGCGATCTGGTGGAAAGACTTAAAAACCAGGATGATCTTGATGCTCAAATTAGCAAATGGACACGTAAGCGCACAAATTATGATGTTATGTATATTTTGCAAGCACATGGGGTGGCTGCTGGTCCAGTGACGACGGAAAAGAATATTTTCGAGGACGGCCACTTGAAGGACCGTGACTTTTTTATTGAAGAGACCCAGAAGTGGTGCGGGACTCACCTGTATACAGGGTACACTGGAAAATATAACAAAACACCGCGAAAGAGCCGCGCGGAGATGCCGCCTTGCTGGCTCGGAGAACATAACGAGTATGTTTTTAAGGATCTCTTGGGGCTTTCCGAGAAGGAGTATGCTGATCTGGAAAGGGAGCGTTATATAGGAACCGAAGTCTTAGCTGAGGCAAAGGTTAGCCTATAGGAATGGTTGGATTGCGATTCCAAACATCTTACTGATACCAAAAAATTAGCGGAAAATCTCATTTGAGAAAGCGGTTCATGCACTTGTAGCCACTTAGAAAAAAGGCCGGAGGAAGAGCTTATGTTAAAACTTCTCATAAATGTAATCAACCGAATAAATTACATTGTGGGGCTTTTACTAGGGCTTACGATTCTCTTAATAGCTGCACTTGTCGTCTATGAGGTGACGTGTCGCTATTTTTTTAATGCGCCGACGCTCTGGTCCATGGAGATCAACGAGTACCTTTTTTGTGCGGTTTCTCTTATGGGCGGAGGGTACTGCCTGCTGAAAGATGGTCATGTTCGGGTTGACCTACTGTACCCAAGGCTATCAGCAAAGGGACAGGCTGTTGTGGATTTCTGCACATTCCCGTTAGCACTACTATTTTGTGTGCTGCTGGTTTGGCATGGTTGGCAGGAAACCTGGGGTGCTTTTGTAGGACATCATTTGTCCGATTCGGTAATGGCAATGCCTCTTTGGCCAGCATGGCTCACTGTCCCTTTGGCAGGCTTCTTGATGGGCATCCAAATTATATCGAGATTACTTGGCCATATAGACAACCTGATGTCTACGGATGCAGCGGAGCAGGGCTGATCTTAATAGTGCCGTTTGCGCATCTGTTAAGGTCAATCGCATATTGGATTTCAAAAGGGAAGGTAATTAATAATGGAAATATGGATCCTTTCTATTATAACCATCACCAGCCTTGCTGTACTACTTATTTTTGGTTTTCCTATATCATTTACAATGGCGGGACTTGCGATTTTCGGAACCCTTTATGTGTGGGGGCCAGCTGGACTCTATATGGTTGCTGCCAGCGCATTCGGAAGCGGGACTCATTTTACTTATATTGCCATCCCCCTTTTTCTTCTAATGGCCCATTTTCTTAAATCCAGCGGATTAGCAGAGGACTTGTACGAAACCATGTACCGCTGGTCGGGCCATTTAAGGGGAGGGTTGGCCGCCGGAACAATTATTATTTGTGCAATATTTGCGGCAATGGCTGGTATCAGTTCGGTGGCAACCGTCACAATGGGATTGATCGCCCTGCCTTCGATGCTAAAGAGAGGCTATGATAAGTCGTTGGCCTTGGGAAGTATCATGGGGGGAGGCACATTAGGTATCCTTATTCCGCCTAGCATTATCATGATTATTTATGGCGGAGTTGCTGAAGTATCAGTTGGTCAACTCTTCATGGGTGGCGTCCTCCCAGGTATCCTGATATCGCTTTTTCTTATTCTCTATGTTTTAATAAGATGTTGGATTAATCCCAGCATGGGGCCTCCGGTTGAAACGAATTTTACCTTTAAAGAAAAACTCGTGATATTAAAAGGGGTTATCCTTCCGGTTCTTCTGGTTATGTTAGTCTTAGGCACAATCTATCTTGGTATATGCACACCTACGGAAGCAGCCGGCATCGGTGCGTTTGGTGCATTTTTATGTGTGATAATCTATCGACGCCTGACGTGGGACACTTTAAAAAGTGCGATTTTGGATGTCACAAAGACAAACGCTATGATCATGTGGATCATTATCGGTGCAGCGTGTTTTGCAAAATTTGTTGCTGTATCTGGACTTCAAGACAGCATCTTCGAGTTAATGGTCAATTTGGATATATCACGGTGGTGGATTATCATTTTTATGCAAATGGCCTTTTTCATCTTAGGTATGTTCCTTGATCCAGCAGGTATTGTCACTTTGTTAGGACCACTTTTCGTGCCGATTGTCATTAATTTGGGATTTGATCCCCTTTGGTTCGGTATACTTTTCGTTGTCAATATGGAAATCGGTTATTTAACCCCACCCTTTGGATTTAACTTATTTTATATGAAGGGAGTCGCACCGCCCGAAATCACAATGAAGGACATCTATCGTGCGATAACACCTTTTATAGCCATTCTTTTGCTTGGATTGATAGTACTAATGATTTTCCCACAGATTGCGTTGTGGTTGCCGAGTATGATGACTGAAGGTGGGGCCAGTTAGAGCTCTACTTCATTGTATATAAAATCGGAATACGAGAGAATAAAACGCAATAACCAAAGGAAAGGAGAAAAATGTGATGCGCAAAAATTGGATGGTCAGTTTGCTAATCGTGATAGTGTCATTGTCTTTTTTTATGTTGGCAAATGTAAATCATTTGCATGCGGCTAAAAAAACGACCATAAAGCTACAGACAGTATATCCAGCATTGAGCCAGACTGCTACGAATCTCAAATTTTTCGCCGAGAGAGTCGATTTGTTGACCAATGGAGAAGTGGAAATCAAAATTTTCTGGCCTGGACAAATGGTCGGTGCAAAAGAGGGACTGTCTGCAGTACAGCGAGGAATGATAGATGCCTTTTTTGCTGGTATGGGGCTCTATTTTTCAGGGATAATTCCAGAAGCGGCTGGTGTGTGGCTTCCCTATGGGTGGGGTAATACTAACGAATTGTTTGATATCATGTTCAACTATGGATATCTTGATTTATTAAAGCAAGCATTCGATCAACATGAAGTTCACTATGTGGCTCCAATGTGCGTCGGAACTCAGGGATTAATTACCAAATTCCCGGTAAGAAAACTGGAAGATGTCAAAGGGAAAAAAATACGGGCGGCGGGCATGGCTGGCTATACGGTCAATGCTTTCGGAGCCGCTCCTGTAAATCTACCCCCAGCCGAAATATATACCGCACTTCAAAGAGGCACAGTTGATGGAACCACTTATCCCTGGTATACTATTGAAGATTATAAATTTTACGAAGTGGCGAGTTATATTAGTACTCCTGGCTTTTTTACTCCTGGTGTGTGCGATCTGATAATGAACAGGAAAGTATGGGAAAAACTCACCCCGGAGCAACAAAAAGCCATTGATACTGCCGGTATTGAGATGTTTCACAACTCAAAGAAGTTAAACGATGAATCGGATGAAAAAGCGCTGGAATTTTGCAAAGCTCACAACGTTGAAAACATTATTCTTAGTGACGATGAATTTCAGCGTTTCAGAAAAGCTGTTGAGCCCGTTTATGAAGAGCATGGGAAAAAGTCAGAATTGTGCGCCAAACAGCTCGATATTATCAATAAATACCGAGAACAGGCAGCATTAAAAAAATAACTAATGGGTTAATCTACAAAATATTGCTGCCACCAGCACAGCAGAAAAAAGAGCGCCTTTTTTTATAGAGAAATCCCTTTGATATACTCCTGAAACTTCCCCTCCATGAGCAAGTGGAGGGGAAGTTTTCTTTAGGTATTACTCCATAATCTGTGTAATTTGGTCAGATGCGATTCGGTTCAGCCAGAGCAACAGACTTGGAAGGTCAACAAAAAACAAGCAAGAATTCCTCCGAATCGCGGTTGTTGTTAGGTACGATTATATGATCCGTGAATTAATTAAAACCATCTGTCAATATCATATTAACCTTCTGGGATTGTTTAATAATAAAAATTTCAATAAGCAACTTGGCTCGTAACGGAGTAGAAAATGAATTTTGAAAATGTCCAATTAGAAACATCAAACCATATTGCCACAATTAAGTTGAATATGCCTGGGTCGTTCAACACACTTACAGACGAACTGAAGGCCGATCTTTTACGGGCGATAGAGCTATGCGCCGATGACGACGACACCAAAGTGGTAGTCATTACCGGCTCAGGAAAGGCATTTTGTGCCGGAGGAGATATAAACCTGTTTAAGGACTCTTCGAATGTGTCAGACAGGCTCAGGCAAGGATTGAAAATAGTTAATCTGATTATAATCGGAATTCGCAGGATGCCGAAACCTGTGATAGCGGCCATCAATGGAGTGACGGGTGGCGCAGGCGTCAGTATTGCCGCTGCCTGTGATTTGAGGATTTGCGCGTCGTCCGTAAAATTTAAAATAGGCTATACCTCGATTGGCTTAATCCCAGATGGGGGGTGGACTCTTTTGGTGCCGCAACTTATCGGCTTCAGCAAAGCTACTGAGTTGGTTTTGCTTGATTCCCCGTTTGACGCCGAGAAGGCACTTGAGTATGGTTTTGTGAACATAGTGGTGCCTAACGAACGGCTGGATGAGGAAGTCTATGCTGTGGCTCAAAAGCTGGCTAAGGGGCCTTCTGTTTCTTATGCAATTACAAAGGGCAATCTGAACCATGCAATGTATGGTTTGTTAGAAAGACAGTTAGAGCTTGAAAGGGAAGGCATGATAAGGGCAGGAAGGACGGACGACTCGAAAGAAGGGTTCAAGGCATTCCTGGAAAAGAGATCCCCCAGTTTCAAAGGAAAATAGACAGCTGTGATCAATGAGCCCCCTTCAGTTTCGTCTGTGCCAGCTAACAGATTGAATCATGTTTCACTTTGGCATCGGCGCCGGTTACGCCGCTTATTGGGTGGTGAGATGGATGGTCTGAAAATGCCAATCCCTACTCACTTGGGGTATAGTTTGCGTGTTGGGTATAGTGTTGGGTATTAAAAATCAGCCAAAAAAAGGGCTTAGATCGATCTCTAAATTGAAAACCAATAAATAGTCTGTGCTTATCTTAAAAAACAACCAATCTAAGAACTCGGAATTGAAAATCATTTTGCTATTTTTGACATGCTATTTGTTCTCTTAGAATTTCTTACATTGTGATTTAACCTACTGATATTTATTTCTATAGATTGAATAGAGGAATAAATCGAAGCGATATGCGGTTGCAGTTGAAGTTGAATTGCAATTTCTTCAATCTTTCTACGATTTAAACCAACTGCTTTTAGTATCTCATCAGTGGTTTCTGTCTCGAAAAGTAATACGTCAAATAACAAGCAATCTCCTTGGGGGGAAAAACCAATCGTGGTTGAATGGCCAGCGTCGTGAAACGTAGGGTTCTTTTTGTGTTTTTGATATGTTATCCAGTCATATTCTGGAAATGCCTTCCTTGCCAACGCTTCCTGCCATTCAGCAAGATAAAAACAACCACCGAAACATTGATACCACCTATAAGTATTTTTTTGTGGGTAATATTTGGACTCAATACGGTTATATTCTTTTTGATATAGTAGGTTAATTTTCTTTAATTTTTTATCTTTTGTATCTTGAAAAAGATCACCGTCAAAATCAGCATTATCGAGATCAACACCCATGTTACTTAATTTGTTAAAGTAATCATTAGATAATTTAGAATACTCTGGATCTTTCATCAGTTTTTCAGATGCATATTCACCATGAGTATCAAATTTCGTATATTGCCATGGACCGTGTCCATTCTTTGCATCCCATAGTGGCAAATGTTTCCATTTATCATGACGCTTCGAGAATCGGAGCATTCCCTTATCAAGAAGTTTTTTTACCTCAGAATCTTTAAGGTGGGGCTCGACAAGTTTCCAATCCTTTTTAAAATCAAAAACTTTGATTTGCACATTTCACCTCCATAATTATTGCGTGATAGTTTGTGTATCGGCTGTAATGCGATTTTCCTAAGAAATTTTTTTTAATCTATAAATCAATGAGATAAGAGCGCGTTTAAATGCGGTCTAAATTTATAAATCAATCCAGCCGGCGCTTGAGATCGGTGTCGGGTACGCCGTTTATTGAGTGGTGAAACGCGCTATTTTCATGGGTCTCGAACGATGAAAACAGCTCAACCACGCCGTAAATCTGCCCTCAAAGTTGACGGCTTTTTTGACGGCTTTTGGTTCCCCTAAACGGATTTTAACGGTCAAAAAAGGTAATAAAATCAGGCAGGATACGCGTTCGCACGGCCTTTCACGCCGGCGACAGGGGTTCGAATCCCCTTGGGGACGCCATTTTAAATACAGTGGGTTATGCTACACGACCCACGTTCTAGCCAAGCCGGACGTAAAATCCGGACGCAAAACGGCATCAGGATCGCCCTCCTGATGCCGTTTTGCTTTTATCGAACGGTATTAGGACGTCAACCCGTAATCATGCACGATTTGGCACCTGTGCAGGTCCTCTTCTTCTGTCGTGTTGTATCCGATAAGGATGTAAACCCCGTTGGATGTTGACCGCAGTTTATGCTTATTTAGCAATTGCAGGCCATGACGGATAAGCGGCTCGTCGCCCACCATAAACATCGGCTATGAAGATGTTGATGTCCCAATCGAACAGAATAGAAGCATAGGTCAAATCGGCATGGAATATCGGATTGTTCAAAAAGCTTCATCGCCGTTCGCCTCGCCCCAGAGCATGGTCTGCACCTTGCGGGTCCCCATGCCCTCCCAGGCCCGGGCCAGGTCGGCCGGCGCGACCGGCTTGTCCCCGGAGGACCGGGGGGCTTTCTTCTTGAGGGGGGCGTCGCCGTCTTGACGCCTGCCGCGGCCCTCGAGCGCGATGCCGTACTGCCGGCAAAACGCCTTGAAGTCGTCGGTCAAGTTCCCGGTGCCGGCCGCCTTGGACCACAGCTTGATCAGATCCCCGCCGACCCCGCAGGCCAGGCAGTTAAAGACATCCTTTTCGACGTTGTACGAAAACGACGGATTGGAATCTTCATGATAGGGGCATAGGCCGTGGAGCTCCGGTCCGCGCACCGACCGGACCTGGAAGAGCTTGCGGGCGATCTCTTCCCGCTGCTGGTACGATAAACTCAGCGCCTTGCCCATTTGCCACCCATATTAAATAAATAATAAAAAACAAACACATATAAAACCGCAAGCCATGGTGCAAAAAAGCCTCATTCCAAAATCAAATCCAAATGGTGTTTTTGCGTGCGAAAGCCACCCGGGCCTGCTGAAACCGTAACTGGGGGCACCCTCCGGAAAGGACCCGCACTGCTCCCCCCGGAAGGGACTGGAGGGTCCGCTTTTGGGCGGCCGGGTGACTTCCAGGGGCACGGGGCCTGCGGCGGCCGGGCACAAAAAAAGCCTCGGGCGGCCGTCTCGTGCGACCGTCAACGAGGCTATGCATCAAGGAAAAAGAATGATAAGGAATGCTGTCGATTTGATGTTGCCTGCCGGTAAACTCGGTGTGCTTTCTGGCCACCCGCAGTGGGGCCAAATTGGGGCACTTTTGGGGCACTATTTTAGATGGTGATGAAGCGGATGATGTGCTATAAGGGGTTGAAAAAGTTGGGAGTGATAGCAAGAAAAGTGGCGGAAGTGCATGGGAATCGAACCCACCCGGGACGGTTTTAGCGCCCCACACCGGATTTGAAGTCCGGGAGCCCCACCAGTGAGCTGTCCACTTCCGCAGATTTTTCGTGCGCTATATTAACCCTGCGAAAAAAATTGTCAACCGCTAATGGAATAGGAGCTTCCCTGGCATGAGTCTGGCCTATTTTGACTGTTTCTCCGGTATCAGTGGGGACATGGCCTTGGGGGCGCTGGTTCACCTGGGGGTACCGGTCGACTGGCTCAAGGAACAGATACGCGCGCTGCCTTTGGATGGATTTGACATTCGATCCCAGGCGGTGTCGAGGCACGGAATTGCAGCGGCCCAGGTGGCGGTGGTTTCCGAAGAGACCCATCACCACCGGGATTACCAGTCTATCCAATCGCTTATAGAGAAAAGTCCGCTTTCCGATAGAGTCAAGACGATGAGCTTGGCGATTTTCGATCGCATTGCCGCGGCCGAAGCTCGGATTCACGGCTGCGACAAGGCTTCGGTGCATTTCCACGAGGTGGGCGGGGTCGATGCCATTGTGGATATCGTTGGGAGCTGTTTGGGGCTGGAGTGGTTGGGAGTGGAGACCGTGGTTGCCTCCGCGCTGCCCATGGGCGGTGGTTTTGTGCGCTGCGCCCACGGTGTTTTGCCGGTGCCGGCGCCGGCCACTGTGGAGATCCTCAAAGGCCTGCCGGTGTACGGCAATGGGATCGAAAAGGAGTTGGTGACGCCGACCGGTGCGGCCATTGTGGCTGGCAGCGCCGGACACTTCGGGCCGATGCCGGTGATGCGCGTGCGGCAGGTCGGCTATGGGGCCGGGACGACCGAGCTGGAGAGTCAGCCCAACCTGCTGCGGGTGATGCTGGGCGAGGTCGAAAACACATGGAAAATTGATGGTGCCCAGCGATTGGTCATGATCGAGACCAATATCGATGATATGAATCCGGAGATTTTCGGATATCTGATGGAACGCCTTTTTGAAGACGGTGCGCTGGATGTTTTTTGGGTGCCGGTCTTCATGAAAAAGAATCGGCCGGGCACCATGGTCCAGGTGCTTTGCGGGCCGATAGATCGCGAGCGGGTCGTTGGGCGCATCCTGGCAGAGACCTCATCGCTGGGGGTTCGATTTTACGAGGTGTATCGCACGGCGCTGGAGAGGGAATTGGTGGAGATGCCATCACCCTTTGGTCCGGTGAGGGTGAAAAAGATCAAGGGGTTTGCCGGTGGGGATCGCATTGTGCCTGAATACGAGGTATGCAGATCCATCGCCAGGGAGCGCCAATTGCCGCTGCAGGAGGTGTATGCGGCGATTTTGAAGGCTGCGGCAGACCAAAAATAGTCGGATGGCTCGTCGGATGAACCGTCGTTTGAGTAGACCGGCATTCGTCGGATCGCAACCGGTGGGATTTAAAAATAGTGTTTTTGCGCCTACTTGCCGTCAACAGCACCTTGACAAAAGTCGAAGCAACCGGTAGAAGCGGGCCATGCTTTTAAGGCGCCGGGTGGTCATATTTTTGGCGACAGGTGGCTATATCGGTCGTGCGCCGACGGCACCGGGAACATTCGGAGCCTTGCTGGGGTTGCCGCTTGCGTTTGTCCTGTCGAGGGTAAGTTGGGTCGGGTCCCTGGCGATCATGCTTGTTTTGACCCTGGTAGCGGTCTGGAGCGCCGGCGAGGCTGCGCGCCATCTCGGGGACAAAGATCCGGGCTGCATCGTTATTGACGAAATTGCCGGCATGGCGGTGGCGCTGCTCGGCATGCCCTTTACTCCGGTGAATTGCCTCGCCGGTTTTATTTTGTTCAGGTTTTTTGACATCCTCAAACCGCCGCCGGTGCGGCAGCTCGATCGCAACCTGGGTGGGGGATGGGGCATCGTGCTCGACGACATCGCGGCCGGGATCCTGGCGAACATCGTGTTGCGGATCGGGAATGCCGTATTGAACTGATCTGTTACATAAATGACATGATAAAAAAAGAGAACAAAAGCAATTTGTTAAGATATAAAGTGTTAAGTTTTAAGTGCAAAGTCTAAAGTGAAGGAATTCTGCCTGTTTTGTGATAGGTTGTTGTTGCCGATAACTGTCGTGATGGCCATGTGAAAAGTCGTTGCCGGACGGCGCCGTAAGCAGTTTGAGAGCAAGGCGCGCGACATTCCGTGGCATCATGCCGGGCTTCGGATCGTGGTCCGGGGACGCTTTTATCCGGCATACAGAACTGATTGAAAATGCTGGGTCCCGGGTTTCGCCGGGATGTCCGTAAGTGAACATCGAACCGCCCCGCTGACCGGGAATGGAATGCAACGAGGTAGAAAAACGATTTGAAAAAGGAATCCAACCAGGAAGCCGCTCCTTCATCCCGACCTGCAAAAGGTAAGCTTCGCGAAAATATCGAGGCCCTCGTTATTGCCATCATACTGGCCCTGTTTATTCGCACCTTTGTCGTCCAGGCGTTTAAGATTCCCTCGGGATCCATGAAGCCCACCTTATTGATCGGCGACCACATTTTGGTGAATAAATTTATTTACGGCGTCAAAATTCCATTCTGGGACAAGATCATTATTCCCATAAAAAA
>Ga0068714_10007315_pt1 | contig 10786 bp, 10 predicted proteins | sample MTBNYHSulfiMetaG_FD_62988 | JGI IMG/M metagenome (GOLD analysis project Ga0068714, IMG submission 62988) | Enrichment culture microbial communities from rom New York Harbor, USA that are MTBE-degrading - MTBE-NYH (New York Harbor Sulfidogenic)... | ecosystem: Environmental > Aquatic > Marine >...
TCCTGGGCCTGATCCTTTTCGCCCATCAGGTTTCCGCGCAGGGCTCTCCTTTCCTCGATTCCGGCGACAACCAGAGGATGAACATCAACTTTTTTGACATGGATGTGAGGGATGCCCTCTGGGCCCTCGCCCTGAAGCACGAACTCAATGTGGTCATGGCGCCCGATGTTTCGGGCAAGATCACGGTTCATCTTTTCGGGGTCACGCTGGAAGAAGCACTGGATGCCCTGGCCTCGGCGGCCAAGCTGAGCTACGGGAAACACGGGAGGACCTACACCTTTTATAAACCCAAAGAGACCGCGGACCCGGAGGCCAATCGATTAAACCTGCGGGTTTTTAGACTCAAGTACGCCAAGGTGGACAAAGTCCAGGAAGTCCTGGACGCCCTTCCGGGCATTCGCTTGATTAAGATCCATGAACCTTCCAGCACCATCGTCGTCCAGGACACCCCGGAAAACATCGAGAAGATCGAAAAAATCATCGCCTATTGGGACAGGATGCCCAGGCAGGTGATGATTGAAGCGAAGATCCTCGAAATCCGGTTGACCGATGAGATGTCTCTAGGGGTGAACTGGGAAAAGATCCTGGGTGATGCACGGATCGCGGCGGGCGGATTCAGTACCGCGGTGATCCCTACAACGGCTCCAACATCGCCTGTGCCCGCGGAGGGAGAAGGCGTCTTCGGAAACATCATCACCGGCGCGGGCTCGAGGAGGCAGTTTACGGCCGCACTGGACGCTTTGCATCAGAAGACCAAGGTCAATATCCTCTCCACGCCAAAGATCCTGGCCATTCACGGGGAAAAAGCCAGGGTGCAAGTGGGCGGTCAGCAGGGTTACAGGGTGACCACAACGAACCTGGGGGTGGTCCAGGAGTCCATACAGTTCATCGACACAGGCACCATCCTTGAGATCACTCCTTACATAGACGATAAGAACCATATTCTTCTCAGGGTCATGCCCAACATCCAGTCGGCGGTGATCGAGCAGGGAATTCCCGTGGTTCGATCCACGGTGGTCTCCACCTGGTTGCTGGCAAAAAACGGGGAGACGGTCTTTATCGGGGGACTCATCCAGGACTCCGTCAACAGGACCAGCAACAGGATCCCCTGCCTGGGTGCCATTCCCTACCTGGGCGCCTTATTCGGGCGAACCAATGAGGGCAAGGGAAAGACCGAACTGGTTGTCCTGATTACTCCCGAGATCCAGGATTTTCAGCGCCGGCCCGGCAACGAGGAAGCCATCGAAAAAACCACGAACCTTGACCGGGACCTCAAAAAAGCCCCCAAGGCTCCTTCGGAGCAATTCGTTGATTTCCTGAACGATGATCCAAGTTCCGGAAGGGAGAACTTGCCCAGATAAGGAACTTCATCGTTGTCCAAAAACCCATCCTTACCAAGCCGTTGAAGGGTAATCTTCTCAGGAAGCATTTCTCTCACGCTTCTGAGGGGATTCTTCACGGCGTTCCTGATTACACGAGGGATGAGGATAAGGAGAACCCCCACGCCAAAACCCGGGAAAGACATGACCATCCACAAGCCATTCGGTGCCTTCATTGGAGATTCAGGATGGTTTTGGCTTTTGAGAATCGATGAAATTCTAGGGATCCAGCACGCGGCCCATGAAAAGGAATGCCCCGGAGCGCGTGTCCCGGACAAGAAAGATGAAGGGGTGGCCGACGGCGACCTCTGCAACCGGAAATGAAGAGGCCGTCAAGCCCGACCAGGAACCCCAAGTAATTTGGCTTCCAATGAAAACACCATTTTCCAAATACCCGGGCATTTCTTTGAGGCCTTGCAGGCCCACCAACGCGGAACCGGCCCCCTGCGCCCCGGCCTCTGCCACAGAGATTTTGCCTCTGAAGAACGTCCCTTTCACGTGTAGACGATCAGCCGGGTTGACTCTGCAGAAGTTTGCACGCTCCTCCACCATGATATCGCTCAAACCCATTTCGGAAAAGATTTCATTCAGTCCGCTTCCAGAGAGAAAAGAAAACCGCGGCAGGCGCAAATCCACTTCCGTGGGCCGGAGGCTTTGCAGGATCATCTTTGTTCCTTCCAATGTCAGGTTGTTCTCGAACTCCTCGTAGGTCCCCTCTTCCGGAAGAAGAATCAGCATCGTCAGGTTGCCGGCCTCCATGGGCAGTTCGACGGCCGCATATCCATCCCCCTTCATGTAAGGGAAAAAGCCCACCTGGCTCATCATGGGCACCTGGTTCATGGTGCCGTCGAGTCGTTTGAAGTTTCCCTCAAAGCTCGACTCAGGGGGAAAAGGTTTCCGCCAGGGGGCATTCAAGCTGGCCGTGGCCGCGAATACGAGTCTATGCCGATCCGTGATGGAACCGTCTGAGGAGGGGATCAAACCGTGGGTCCGTTTTTCCACCCACTCATCTATCTCGACCTCGCAATCGGCCGGCTGGGAGAGAAAGTCCATCGCATGAATTGGGGCGTCATAGTTGGCGGCAAGCAAATTGAAAAACTTCACCGCCACGTAGGAACCGCGCTGTCCCCAGGCGGCCGCCGAGGTCATGAACCGATCATCCTCCGCCTCATGGTCCGCCCTTTGGCCCATGCACTGAATGGAGACGTCCAAATGGTTGAAGGCGGGATGCAAAAGCTCCTGATCGAGGAAAAAACGGAGATTTTCACTCATTTGTAGGGCGGTTTCCTCACAGGCTCCTCCATAAGTCATGGCCATGGTCATGGAGACGGTGTAAGGAGACAGGACGAGATTCTCACGATCCGCTTTGAGCCTCTGATAGATCTCCAGGGCAAAACCATTGTTTCCGGCCACCAACGAGTTCACCTCATCCCTGTTTGCATCGGAGGCCAGCCTCCTCGTAATGACGGGGATTCCCAAGGGCTCGCCGGAAGTTTCCGAACTCTCTAAAGGAGCGGTCTCGATCCGCTTTCGATCCATTTTGGCTGTGGCAAGGGTGAGTCTCATGTGATACTGCGCCAAATCCTTTGAGCGCAGCTTTCGATCCTTGCCGTGTTGAAACAGGCGCCGGCTGTTCAGGGTCGCGAGGAGAGCAGCGACATCCGGATCGCTTTCAAACTCTTCTGTGCTCTGGGAGACATCAATCGGTCTTCCACCCACCTCCTCTCGGACTTCGGAAGAAATCGTGATACCATTATCCACATCTCCGTCTTCGTCGAGGGATTGCAAAAGCCTGCAAATGTTGGTCGCAGTTGGATCTGTCTCGTCCTGCGCTCCGGGGACGAGGTCAATGGGGGTGATGGTCTCTTTCCCTTGGGCTTGCCCGAGAACCACATCACCCAGTCTGAATGAAACCCATTCCCCCTGGCGGTAGTGAAATGTGCCTTTTCTGTCCGTGATGCCGGATTGGGTTTCCGTGTGGAACTGGAGTCCTTCGACAGGACTGTCAATGAACTGCCCGCTTTTCAGGGAGGAAGAAGAATTTCCGTCTTCGGCACCGCAACCGGAAATCACTATACACAGCAATACCGGGAGAACACCCAAAGCCAGGGACCTACAAACCACTCCGAGAAGAGCGCCTGCCTTTTCTTTCATCATGAAAAAATTTCCTTTCCCGGGGGGGATCGGGTGGCTCCAGAAAGAGGAGCGATTCGCCCACGAGGATACGGCACTCCATGTAACGGTCCTTTCGCTCCAGCCACGTCATGGTTTCCGTTCGCCGCAATGGAGACCGAGACTCATGAGCAGAGAAGCACAGATTGATTGCGATGTCAAGCAATGGGCCCGCTTCACAGCCTAAAAGAGCCAGGAGGATATTCTCCCACGCCTTTTTTAATTCCACACCATTTTATACAATTTTAGCCGGGTAAAAATGAAACCCATTGCCAAATGACCGAAGGCGCTAAAAATATGTGCGACTTGCGTGATTTTGTAGAATCGATGGTTTTCCGGTTATACGTTTTCTGAGGTTAAAGAATTCATTTTTGCTGTCATTATGATATCCTTTGCTGAACCATGAAGCGGATGTCCTTGTTCTCAAGAACAGCACATTGGGGACGGCACCATGGGACGGCCATGAAATTATAAAATTCTTGTTTTCCCGAGGAGATCCAAATTGTTTTCCAACGCTAATTTTTCGCCACGCCGCACCGCTTTGCTTACTGCCGGTTGAGTCATGACCAGCAGTTTTCAGCCTTGGTAGGTGCCGGTGCTAATTTTCTGAGCGCCAAATAACATACTGAACTTCTATCCTTCACCCCTCACGGTTGCTTGCCGGTCAGCAAACTCTCCTTTGAATCGATATTCACCAGCATTGCTGTCCAAAATATATGGAACATGTTTCGAAATACATTCATTACTGTCCAAGATAAACCTAAATTCAGACTTTTTGATCGATAAGTGCTTGATTTCTCAACTTGGCATCTGGAAGTGAAAACTCAGGTTTCATTGATTCCCTGAGAATAATCCAACCCCCTTTATTTAAAGGGGGGCAGGGGGGATTTCACGAAGGTTCTCAAAATCCCCCTCGATCCCACTTTGTCAAAGAGGGAAGTTAAGAGTTTCCTTCGCCAGAAAAGACTTTGATGAAAATGCTGCCCAAAGAAATATCGATTTTGGACAAGAGTGATTCAGCGGATTCGAAAACAACCGACAACTTTGCAGAATCGAAACCCTCTGTTTGAAACCGATAATGCAGTTTAGTAACCGTTCACCGGGTTTTTTGCTCAAGGATGATTTTTTGGCTTGCGTTCGGATCTCCAGGAGGTTATATGATTGAGCATGGAACCGATTTTCGTGCACAGAGGCCGTATCATTACCCGGGAGGATATCTCCAATATCAAGAGAATGCTGGAGAGTTATCCCCAAGAGGGAAGAACCGCTCTTTCCAGGAGACTCTGCTACGCATGGAATTGGCTCCAAGCTAACGGCCAGCCCAAGGATATGATCTGCAGAGGTCTTCTGCTGGGTTTGGAGCGACAAGGGCATATCATACTTCCCCCAAGGAAAAACACACCGAATAACCCGTTTTTGGATCGAAAAGAACCTCCAGAGATTGAGATCAACCAAAGTCCTATTGAAGGAAGACTAAAGGAGCTTTTTCCCATTGAGCTTAAACAGGTACGCAGGAGTTCCTACGAGAGGTTATTCAATAGCCTTATTTCAAGATTTCACTATCTGGGCTACACCCAGCCTGTGGGAGAACATCTCAAGTATATGGCCTTTTCCCACGACAGGCCCATTGCCTGCCTTGCCTTTTGCTCCGCCCCCTGGCATTTGGGCTGCCGGGACCGCTTCATCGGATGGTCCGTGCAGGAAAGAAAACAAAACCTCCACCTGCTCAGTTACAACACCAGATTCTTGATTTTGCCCTGGGTGAAGGTTTCTCATTGTGCTTCCCACTTGCTTGCCCGTTGTGCCAAGAGGCTGTCGGCCGATTGGCAGGCCCTGTATCACCATCCTGTCCACTGGGTAGAGACCTTTGTGGATACCGAGCGCTTCCCCGGGACATGTTACCGCGCCTGCAATTGGATTTTCCTGGGCAAAACCACCGGCCGAGGCAAAAACGACCAGACCCGTAAAGCGAACCGCTCCATCAAAGACGTTTACGGCTTCCCCCTTCGCAGGGATTTCAGAGAGAGGTTGTGCCATGGATGAGAGGGAAGCCGAAGCCCTGTATGATTCGGGAAAGAAGCCCACGGTGGATAAACTCCTCGATGAGGACGCACAGATCAAAGCGCTCAAGGAAAAGATCGCCTCTTTGAGCGCAGACTCCACCAACTCCTCCAAACCCCCATCTTCCGATGGCCCAGCGGTTGAGAGGAAAAAGAAAAAGCGCAGCCCTCGTCATCCCGGAGGGCAGAAAGGACACAAGGGGCACAAACGCCAGCTTTTGCCTGTGGAGCAGATGAACCATGTCTATGATTACTACCCGCAAAGCTGCCACAGATGCCACAAAACCCTCGATCCCCATTCACACCAGGAGCCTTCAGAGCCCCTACGCCACCAAACTTTTGAACTCCCTGTAATGAAACCGATCAAAACCGAATATCGACTCCATGCCCTTCAATGCACCTGCGGCTACATAAATCGCGCCCCCTTACCCCGGGAAGTTTCCAAAAGTAGCTTCGGCCCAAGACTGCATGCGGCCATCTCCTATTTGACCTCTGTGCACAGGGGAACTCGCAGGGGGGCTTTGTGAAATCATGCAGACCCTCTTTAAAATCGATCTCTCCCTTGGGGCTGCCTGCAATGCCCTGGATCGGGTCTCCGAGGCATGCGCACCTGCCACAGCACAACTCCGCCAGCAGGTGGCACAATCCGATCTCCTGCATGTCGATGAGACCGGTTGGAAGTCAAATGGAGAAAAGCGATGGTTGTGGGTCTTTGTCTTTTCTTTCGGCGTTTTCTTCCAATTGGCTTCCTCACGGGGAGCTAAGGTGCTCAAATCTGTCCTGGGGGAATCCTTTACCGGCATCCTGGTCACAGATGATTTCTCCGCCTACAGCGCCTATCACAAAAAGGGGCTCCGGCAGCTGTGCTGGGCACATCTGATCCGAAAACTCAAAGGGCTAAAGGACACACGAAGTAGCCCCGATGCTTCCCTGTTCGCCAAGAATCTGCTCAGGGAAGCAGGAAACCTCTTTGCCTACTGGCATGCCTTTAAAGAAATGGGGTTTGCCAGATCCAAGCTCTGGACAGGCACCTCCCTTATTCGAGCCCGAATGAAAAGGCTTTGCCTCCATTACACCAACAGCCCGGATAGGGCGGTCCGTACCCGAGCACAAAAACTACTCCAAAACTGGGATCATCTATTCACCTTCCTGCGCTATGAGGGAGTCGAGCCTACAAACAATACCGCGGAACGGGCTCTACGCCCACCGGCGCAATGGCGGAAAATATGCTTCGGAAACCACTCAGAGCCAGGAGAACGCTTCACGCAGACAATCCTCACCGTAACCAGAACCTGTCAGATGCAAGGTAAAAACACCTTCAAATTCCTCACCGACCTGATGGCAGCTTATTTCAGAGACCAACCGCTCCCTTCACTGCTTTAGCTGCTTTTCCCATGTTAGTTTTTTTACTTAACACCACGCACTCCAACTCACTCCATTATAGCCCGGTGAACGGTTACAAATCCCCAACCGACCCATCTGTTACAAAGGCTAACACAGGTTTGCTTGAACCATTCGCTCGGGAAAATAGGTTCTTCGTTGATCATGATGGTATTGAGGCCAAGCTTATGTTGAATTGATGCTTGAGTATTTCTGCTTTGAAGATAATTCAAATGGCAGTGACGGAAAATGGCAATCGTCCAGATCCAAAGAAGTACGATAAAAAATGTGATAAGTATTCTAGCAGGAATAGGAATCGTAACTTCCTTTAGCAAGAAGGCGCCGTTAATAGCGAAATGCAAAGCTGATGTAAATGTGAGAATCTTTATAGGCCAATCCCGATATCGATTTATCTCAACCAACAAGTATTGTAGAACCGTTTTAAGGTTATCTGATTCTAAGGATTGGTCCATTATTTCACCTCAAAACATAACGGGCCGGTCAGCCGCCGCGCTTTTAGCGGTAGGCTGTAGTGGCAAGGTTAGCCCAGCTTATTCCATTCATCGGCCGTAATGGCTCGCCCTAAGATTCCTTCGAGTTCATTTAGCATCATACGTAACTGAGGAACTGAATATTCACTATTTGATGGAACAGTCAAACGGAATTCTTCGAAAACCATAAATTGATGGTGTGTCCCTGAATAGGGCCCATCAAAATTTAGCTTTCGTAATCGTCTAATGAACTCTCGGCGTTTACAGGGCTGCCATCGACTCATTGGTCGGCTCCTTATTCAAGTCATACCCAGCCAAAATTGGAATGGGATGCCCTAATTTCAAACCGACCAATATCCAATCTTCAAGGGTAGAACGTAATTCGTCTTCACACTCTCGTAATGTGTTACCGAAAGCAATGACTCCTTTGCAGGGTGGAATACGGCCGGAAAATGTCCCATCTTCAAGCTTGTCATATTCTGCTTGAGATAAAGCATTTTCAATGTAACCAGTGAGGATAAATCGCAACATTTACATTCCCCCTTCGATCTAATATGTTTTGAGATATTGCTTCCATAGTTCTTTGACACTGATTCCGTCAGCATTTGACCAATGGGCTGGTCCACGCACCGATTCACTACTGAATCCTTTTTTCTTCAAGCACTCTTTTGCAAGCTCACTCATTGAGAATAGTTTATTGTTCCAAAGGAGTCTATTTCCTGAAATGGTGGAGTCGTAACCCGGTATCTTTTTTCCTTGATAATCCATAAGATAAAGAGCCTGCTAGATCGGGTAGGTCAGGGGCCTCTCGACCCCATTCCCCCCTTGGAACCGTGCATGAGACTTTCACCTCACACGGCTTGAGCATCTCAAAAGGCAGCCCTTGTGGGGCGGCCCGGCTGTGTCGCCTCCTATGCCCATGCCATGGCCCGAAACTCCCGGGCCGACATGGCCGGCAGCAGCTTGCTTTCCTTCTTGTGCCTTCGACGCCAAAAATATCCGGCGTATTCGGGCAAGTAAGGGTTCGCAGCCGCTTTGATCTTCACATGTCTCCGGATTCCAATGGCACTGACTCGCAAGACCTGGTATAGTTTCTTCTTGGCCTTCGCGGTCTTGGCCCAAACGGCTAATACATTCGGTCCGGCTGCCGACCAGTAATGCTTGGTCAGCCATTTCGCCGACTTCTTGCTGTGCCGCCTGCGCAACATGCGCCAAAGTTGATCGTAGACATACATGTCAATCCTACCGAAGGCATCCGACGCCACCACGTGGCGGTGGTAATTGGCCCAACCCCGAAGTGTTTTGTTAAGCTTCTTGATCAGGACCGGCATCGGTGCGCTGACGTGTTTGCGGATCAACGTTCTCACCTTCTGCATGAGGGCGTGAACTCCCTCATTCGATGGCTTGATGTGCAGGATTCGACCATGCTTGCGAAAGGTTTGCCCGAGGAACGTAAATCCGTCTTTTATGTGCGTGATCACCGTCTTCTCTGGTGAGAGTCTGAGACCACGCTCGGCAAGGAAGCCTTCAATCACCGGCTCAATGGCATCTTCCAGGATGCTTTTCGATTTTCCTGTGCAGATGAAGTCATCAGCGTAGCGGTCGAAGTTAATACGGCACCGGCGGGGGACTGCACAACGAACGGCTTCTTCCAACCCGTCCAGCACCATATTTGCCAGGGTGGGGCTGATTATCCCACCTTGGGGAACCCCCTTGCGTGTAGGAAAGTGGATGCCGTTTTCCACATATCCTGCCCTTAACCACTTTTGAAGAACAACTTTGTCCATCGGGATGTTCTTCAACATCCATTCAAAAGCGATGTTGTCGTAACAGCCTTCGATGTCCCCTTCGAGTACCCATGGTGCCGAGTTCGGCTTGGAGAGCGCATTGAAAGCACAGGCTACGGCGTCGGCACATGATCTGCCCTCACGAAAACCGTAGGAATTCTTATCGGCTGTCGTTTCGGCTACAGGCGCCAGCGCCAGCTTATAGAGTGCTTGTTGGGCTCTGTCGTACATGGTAGGAATCGATAGAGGTCTTAATTTCCCGTTCTTCTTCTCGATATAGATTCTCCTCAAGGGCTGAGGATGATAGGCACGTCTGCGCAGGCCGCACGCAGCCTGCCATTTGGCTCGGGCGCCTTGCCACAGGACGCCGTCAACGCCAGGGGTCTTTTTCCCCTTGTTGGAGGTCACCCGTTTCACAGCCAGTAGCTTGGCGTAGAACGAGTTGTTTAGCAGATATTGCAGGGATCCAACCCTATTCCGTCTGTTTTCCTTCACAGCCTTTGCGATACGCATTTGCAGCCTTCTGACTTGGCGATGGGCTTCCTTCCAGTCAATGGAACTCCACTTCTTCGCTTCGTCTCCGAGTGCACCAGCCCTATCGGCCGTCATTTGCTTTCTCGTCTTCAAAGGTTCCACAAATTCTCTCGCAATGAGATCCCGCCTTGGCGGGATTGGACGTCTGCACGCTCTTTCACCGGGGCTGCAGGCCTGTCGGTTTTGGCGTTGAACCATGTTTCATGTTCTATCTTTCGGCTTTCCCGAAAGCGTTTGCTTCTTCCAACCTCTCTCTCCCGCCTCTCCATCGGCGTGCCTTACGGTTTCGCTTGCCTGGAATTGCTCCAGGCGAAGGACGGGGTTACTACGTTCCACACCGTTGATCCTATGGATGACTTAGGTGCGTCCTCTACGCCGAGGGTGCTACGGTTCCGTGTCCCGCCACGGCGGGATTAGCAGACCTGCAACCTGACCCCACGCCGCAAACACTGGGAAGCGGCCCGAGACCTTTTAATCCTCGTAGGCCTGTCGCTAGCTGACGGCGCTTACGGACATTCATCTGTTTTCACCATATCATCCGACCCTAGCCCTTTACGGGGGAGGATTCCCCGAGGGGTTCTCCTGTCGCCATTCAAACCCAATTCGGTACATTGTCCGCAGGGCTTCGCACGCCGTCATCAGCGCAACGGTAGCACGCCTGCGTAGGGTTCCCGCCCCCCAGGGCGGGAGCACTCCAGGTAAATACCTGAGTACACTCAAACTGTGCGACTTCGTGTCGCACACGTAACGAAAAGCTCACCGGCGGCGGGGGTGGGTCGGCGGCACGACTTGAGACAAAGGCGGTACAAGCTACGTTAGGATTTCACAGCGGCGACAGCCTACCCGCCGTCCGAGTGGAGCGACATGATACTGTTTAAGGCCTCCTCCCAAGATATGGTACAATCTGTTTCAACGAGAAAACCAGTAACCATAAAACAGGAGGAGACCGAATGAAATTTTACACCAAACAACACAAATTTTAT
>Ga0068714_10007316_pt1 | contig 10786 bp, 9 predicted proteins | sample MTBNYHSulfiMetaG_FD_62988 | JGI IMG/M metagenome (GOLD analysis project Ga0068714, IMG submission 62988) | Enrichment culture microbial communities from rom New York Harbor, USA that are MTBE-degrading - MTBE-NYH (New York Harbor Sulfidogenic)... | ecosystem: Environmental > Aquatic > Marine >...
TACCAGTGCAGCCACCGAGTCGACCACGACGACGTCCACCGCACCGGAGCGCACCAGCGCCTCGGCGATCTCCAGGGCTTGCTCGCCGGTATCGGGCTGGGAGATCAGGAGGGCGTCGATGTCCACGCCGCATTTCTCGGCGTAAGCGGGGTCGAGGGCGTGCTCCATGTCGATGAAGGCGCAGGTGCCGCCGCGCCTTTGGGCCTCGGCAACCACGTGCTGGCAGATGGTGGTCTTGCCGGAGGCCTCCGGGCCGTAGACCTCGGTGACGCGGCCACGCGGGATGCCGCCGACGCCCAGGGCGATATCGAGCGAGAGCGAGCCGGTGGGGATGGCGGGTATATGCAAGCTATGCGCCTCACCGAGCCGCATGACCGAGCCGTCGCCATAGCGTTTTTTGATCTGATCCAAGGCGTTTTCGAGCGCCTGGCTTTTTTCGCTGCTCATACCGATCCTTTCCTTTCTTTGTGCAAGTGTACTTTAATCTATATGATGTGGCAAGGTTTTCGGTTCTGGAAACTCATGATACCATGCTGATATTAATTGATGGCCTCTTTTGTGAGGCGTAGGGGTTAAACAGGCGTTGAATGGTTAATGGTAAAGGAGTGAACAAAGATGGGTAGCTTGCAAGAAGAGGCACTTGAGTATCATCGTCTGGATGGCAAGCCGGGCAAGATATCGATCAGCCCGACGAAGCCGCTCGATACCCAGCGAGACCTGGCTCTAGCGTATTCCCCCGGTGTGGCCGCCCCTGTGCTTGAGATAGAGAAAGACCCGGCCCTGGCCTACGAGTACACTTCCAAAGGCAACCTGGTGGCGGTGGTTTCCAACGGCACGGCCATTCTGGGCTTGGGGGATCGGGGGGCGCTGGCCTCCAAGCCGGTTATGGAGGGCAAGGGGGTGCTGTTCAAGAAGTTCGCTGACATCGACGTCTTCGATATCGAAGTGGATACCCACGATCCCGACGAGCTGATCGCCGTGGTGGCGGCCATCGCGCCCACCTTCGGTGGCATCAATCTGGAGGACATCAAGGCGCCGGAGTGCTTCTACGTCGAGAGCGAATTGAGGAAGAAGCTGGACATCCCGGTCTTTCACGACGACCAGCATGGCACAGCGATCATCTCCGGCGCCGGGCTGCTCAACGCTCTGGAGTTGATCGATAAGAAAATCGGCGAGGTCAGGATCGTGATCTCGGGAGCGGGAGCCTCGGCGCTCTCCTGTGCGCATTTAGCCGTGCTGCTGGGCGTGAAGAAGGAAAACATCACCTTGGTGGATAGCAAGGGTGTGGTCTCCAAAGGTCGTAAAGAAGGGATGAATCCCTACAAAGAGCAGTTTGCCGTGGAGACCGAAGCGCGCACCCTGGCCGACGCCGTGCGAGGCGCAGACGTGTTCTACGGCCTCTCGGTGGCCGACCTGCTCACTCCCGCGATGGTGAAGACCATGGCCGAGCGGCCTTTGATCTTCGCCATGGCCAATCCTGATCCAGAGATCAAATACGACGTGGCTAAGGAAGCGCGTCCGGATGCCATCGTGGGCACCGGCCGCTCGGATTACCCCAATCAGATCAACAATGTGCTTGGCTTCCCCTTCATCTTCCGCGGCGCCTTGGATGTCGGGGCGCGGGCCATCAACGACGAGATGAAGATCGCCGCCGCTAGATCGCTGGCCGCGCTCGCCAAGCAAGATGTACCCGATAGCGTGCTGCGGGCCTACGGGCAGGAGAGCCTGAAGTTCAGTGACGATTACATCATCCCCAAGCCGCTCGACCCGCGCGTGCTGCTGTGGGAGGCGCCCGCCGTGGCGCAGGCGGCGATGGAGAGCGGCGTAGCTCGCCATCAATTGGACATTGAGGAATACCGGCAACAATTGGCTTTCCGCCAGGGTAAGGGGCAGCAGGTGCGGCACTATTTCATGAACCGGGCGCGCGCCACCAGGAAGAAGCGCCGGGTCGTCTTTGCCGAGGGGGAGGAGAGCAAGATCATCCGCGCCGCCGCGCAGGTGGAGGAGGAGGGCATTGGGGCGCCGATCTTGCTGGGCGATCCCGGAATCATCGCCCAGCGCATTGCCGAGCTGGGCCTGGATTACCGGCCGCGGGTCGTGAATCCGGACAATTTCGCCCGGCTGGATGAATATGCTGAAGCTTATTACGATCTGCGCCGGCGCAAGGGTATCTCGCCCAAGATGGCGCGGCGGCGAGTGCGCGAACGCAACGTGCTGGGGCCGATGATGGTGCGGATGGGTGATGCCGAGGCCTTCGTCTCCGGCCTGACCTATGAGTACCCGGAGGTAATCCGCCCGGCGCTGCAGATCCACCACAGCATCCCTGGCGTGGAGAAAGCCGCCGGGGTGTACATCATGATTGTGGGGGAGCGGGTTTACGTCTTTACCGACGCCACCGTCAACATTGACCCAAGTTCGGAAGATCTGGCCGAGATCGCCATATTGGCGGCCGATTTCGCCGAGCAGTTGGGCTTGCAACCGCGCCTGGCGCTGCTGTCCTTCTCCAACTTTGGCAGCACCCCGCACCCCGATTCGGAGAAGGTGCGTCGGGCAGTGGAGCTGATACGCCAGAAGGCGCCTGAGCTTCAGGCGGACGGCGAGATGCAAGCCGATACGGCCGTGGTGGCCGAGATCGTCGAGCAACGCTATCCTTTCAGCCAGGTCAAGGATGCCAATGTGCTGGTGTTCCCCTCGCTGGAGGCCGCCAACATTGCCTACAAGCTCCTGGCGCGACTGGGGGGCGCGCAGGCCATTGGCCCGATCTTGCTGGGCATGGGCGCGCCGGTGCAGGTCTTGCAGACCGGGGATGAGGTGCGCGATATCGTCAACATCGCCGCCGTGGCGGTGCTGGACGCCGTTCGGCGGGAGGGCAAGGCTTAGCCGGCTCTGGCTGAAACAATGAGGGTGGGGGATAGCATTGGCTTTGCTGTTGAGCGCACCGGAAAGATCGGTGCGCTCATTGACGTTGCCTGCGCTTGCCTCTATAATTCCCCCGTTATAGAACCGAGGAGGTTTGTTTGACTGAGAAGAGATGCGTCTTATTCGTTTGTCTGGGAAATATCGTGCGCAGCCCGTTGGCGGAGAATCTGTTCCGGCAGCTGGCTGCTGAAGCAGGGGTGGAAGGAATCTACGAGGTGGACTCGGCGGCGACATCTTCCTATCACATTGGGGAAGCGTTCGACCCGCGCATGAAGCAAGTAGCTGCTGAGCACGAGCTGCACTACGACGGGCGTGCCCGTCAAGTGGAACAGGGTGATTTTGAGCGCTTCGACTTGATCGTCGCCATGGATCAAAACAATCGTGAGGACTTGTTGCGCGTGGTCCACTCTGAAGAGCAAGCCGCCAAGATACGCACGCTGCGGGAATTCGACCCGCAGGGCGGCCCCAACGCTGAGGTTCCCGACCCCTATTATGGTGGGATTGATGGCTTCGAGACCACTTATCGGATTGTGCGGCGCGCTTGTCAGGGACTGCTGAACGCGCTCGAAGCTGGAGAATTGGAGTCCTGAATGCTCCCGGAGGCAGTGCGGGCCTGGTGTCGCCAAAACGGTTACGGCGAGGTGACCGAGAGGCGGTCGGTGGGGGGCGGCTGCATCAATAACGGGGCTCGCCTGATCACCGATTCGGGGGGAAGCCTGTTCATCAAGACTAACGCCAGCGGGCCGGAGGATATGTTCGCCCGCGAATTCGAAGGGCTGGAAGCGCTGCGCCAGCCGGATGGCCCGCGTGTGCCCGAACCGTATTTGCACGGGCGCGATTTCCTGCTGCTGGAAGACCTCGACCCGGCCCCGCGCGGGCGTGACTATTGGCCCCTGCTTGGTTGGCAATTGGCGGCGCTGCACATTCACGTGAACGACCAGTTCGGCTTTCCCCACGACAATTACATCGGCAGCACCCCTCAGCCCAACACCTGGACGGAAGACGGCTTCGCGTTCTTCGCCGAGCACCGTCTGGGCTATCAGGCCGAGCTGGCCGGACGCAAAGGTCTGCTGTCTGCCAAGCAGGTCGAGGGGGTGGGGCGGTTGGCGGCCGGCCTGCCCGAATTGGTGCCCGCGCAGCCCGCCTCGCTGATCCACGGCGACTTGTGGGGCGGCAACGCCATCGCCGATTCACAGGGCGCGCCGGCATTGATCGACCCGGCGGCGCACTACGGCTGGGCAGAAGCCGAGTTGGCCATGACGGCGCTATTTGGAGGTTTTAGCGATTCATTCTACGTTGCCTACGTGGAGGCTCGCCCGTTAGAATCCGGTTGGCGGGAGCGTTTTCCGATCTATAATCTCTACCACCTGCTCAATCACTTGAACCTTTTTGGCGCCGGTTATCGAGGGCAGGTGCTTTCGATCGTGCACGCCTATGCCTGAAAGCCCTAATATGGAAGACAGCCCTATTCGCTTCGAACACGTCAAAGTTGGGGAGCTGTACGATTTTGCTAAAGGTGTCATCCAGGGGGCCGCTCCCGGGCAATTCATCCCCATCACCACCCAGCGCGCCCTGGCGCAGAGCAAGAACCCCTTCGCCGATCCTGAGGATGTTGGCTTGCTGGTGGCCTACTCCGGGGGGCGAGTGGTGGGCTACTTCGGGATCATGCCGGTGATGCTCAAGCACGGTGACCAAATGTCCAAGGCGCACTGGTTCACCGGCTGGATGGTCTCGCCAGAGCTGCGCGGCCACGGGCTTGGCTCCGGGCTGATGGCCGAGGCCCTGACCCTCGACCTCGATTACCTGATTGTGGGCAGTGCCCCGGCCCGGCGGGTGTGCTGCAAGTTCGGCTTTCACGATTTCGAACCGCTGACCTATTCCCTGATCGATTTCAACCCCATCGAGCGCTACAACCCGGTGACCTTGGCATTACGCGCTACCCGCAAGCTCCTGCGCTTGCTTGGCATCCGGCTGGACATCGATAAGCTCAGCGGAAGCGCCGCGGGCGTCTTCGGGCGCCTCTTCAATTCATTGCTGAAGCCCCTGTTTCACCGCTGGGCGCTGCGACGCGCTGGCGATGTGGAGGAGGGGTTGCAGATCAATCAGGTGGAGCGGGTGAGCGCAGTTGAAGATTCGGTTGTTCGAAAGAAAGCGGAGGTGCGCCTGTACCGAGGGCCAGAGGCAGTCAACTGGATGCTGGCCTACCCCTGGGTGGTGGAGCCAGGAGAGTCAGCCAGCGAGCAGATGGACTATTACTTCTCGGATGTGCGGCCGCGCTTTGAATTCATCGCTTTGCAGGTTAGTGGGGAGGGTGGCGAGAACCTCGGCTATATGGTCTTTTTGCTTTCCCAGCGCGGCGAAAAGCTGGTTCTCAAAGCCCTCGATCACGAGTTCGCCAATCCGGAATATAAGCGTCTGGTCTTGGCGCAAGCCTTGCGCTTGGCTGCCCGCGAGGGAGTGGATGAGATTGAGATCGGCGTGGAGTTGGCCCGCCGGTTGCAAGGTGGTCTTATGGGGCGTCTGCTGCTGCAAAGCAAGCTGCGCTATTACCAATGCCATCCCCGCTCGTCCGATAGCCCGCTGGGGCGCAACTGGCAGCAGCTTAAGCTCGACTATTGCGATGGCGATACCCCCTTCACCTAGAGAGACCCATGAAAGACCTGATTAAGGCGCTGTTCCATGCTGGTCTGCGGCTCATTCCCCTGCCTCTGTATCGTAGGCTGATCCAGCGCGATCAAATCGGCTTGTTCTACCACGCCGTCTCCGAGCGGCCGCTACCCCACGTGCGCCATCTCTACCCGCCGCTTTCGCCGGGGCGCTTCGAGCGTACGTTGCTCCATTTAAAGGAAAGCTTTCATCCGGTGAGCTACGCCGAGTTGCGTGCTCACGTGCTTGAGGGCGCAGTGTTGCCCCCCAATGCGGTGCATCTCTCCTTTGATGATGGCTATGCCGAGTGCTTCGGCATTGTCCGACCGCTGCTGCTCAAGCATCAAGTCCCCTGCACCTTCTTCATCACCACCGATTTCCTCGATAACCAGCGTATGTTTTACCGCAACCAAGTCTCTCTATGCATCGAGCGGGCGCTGGGGTGGGGGGAAGCGCAGGCGGTTGAGGAATTGGCGACGGTCAACGCCGCTTTCGGCCTGCTGCTGCGAGATGTGGGTGATTTCGTGGAATGGGCCAAGTCGCTGCGCTGGGCTGACGGCGATCTGGTCGAGGCGCTGTGCGAGCAAGTTGGGGTGGATGTAGACGGTTACTTGAAGGAAGAGCGGCCTTATCTCGACCGGGAGCAACTGGTGCAGATGGCGGCGGAGGGTTTCACCATCGGCGCACACAGCAAGTCGCACCCCAAGCTGGCCGAGGTAGGGCTCGATGTGATGGAGAAGGAGATCGTCGGTTCCTGCCAGGCGATCAGCGAGCTGACCGGTCGGTCGCGCGTGCCTTTCGCCTTCCCCAATACAGCCAGCGGCATCGACCGGGGGGCACTGGCGGAGATATACCGGCGCAACCCGGTGATTGAGCTGATGTTCGATACCAAGGGCATCCGAAGCGATCTCGAGTTCATCGTCAACCGCATTTGGGCCGAGCATCCGGCTTATCAGCGTGGGGGAGTGGTGCGTGACTTGCGGCGGCTGCTGGCGGCCGCCTATCGTGAAGAAGCCTGGGAGGGGCTCCAGCGCAAGCGGCTGGCGGCGCGCCCGGCTTGATTGTTTTTCTCGACTGAATCGTCTTCCCAAATCACAACAATAATAGCCAACGCTAGCTTTGGTATTCGGCCGGCTAGGTATACCTGAAAAGCAGGCCAGAGCTTACGGTTTGCTTAGGTGGGCGCGCGGGTGGGGAATTGGGCTTGCGTGAGTCTCGATGTTGCGTTATACTCTGAGAGCCCTGGTGGGGCAAAGTGGTTTGAAGTGGTTTGCTGGGAGCTTCCCAGCAATCCGTGTTTTAAGTGGAGTTCAGAACAAATGTTCTTGGGCCAGTACCGCCACAATATCGATGAGAAAGGCCGCTTGATTATACCAGCGCGCTATCGCGAGTTGCTGGTCGATGGCGCTTACGTGACTCAGGGCTTCGAGCACAACCTGTTTGTGCTGCGGGCCCCGGATTTTGAAACCATTGCTGTACGCATCAACAAGCTCAGCTTAACTGATCCGGAGACCCGCGAACTCCGCCGCCTGCTCTTCTCCTCCGCCGTGCGGGTGGACGCCGATAATAACGGGCGCATCCTGATCCCGCAGTTCTTGCGCCAGTTCGCCAACTTGGACAGCGAGGCCGTGGTCGTCGGGGCAGGCGAGTACTTTGAAATCTGGTCGCCCGAACATTGGGAGCCACAAGCGGCTGGCTTGCGAGATGCGGAGACCAACACCAAACGCTTTGCGGCCATCGATCTTGCCCTGGGAGAGGGCTGATGGCCGGCGAAGGGGAGTCTGAACTCCCTCATCGCCCGGTACTTTACCAAGAGATTATACACTTTTTGCAACCGCGCAGTGGTGGGTTTTACGTCGACTGCACGGTGGGCGCAGGAGGCCATGCCGGGGGCATTTTGCAGGCCAGTGCTCCGCAGGGCCGTTTGTTGGGGCTAGAGCTAGACCCACAAGCCCTGACACTGGCACGCCAGCGGCTGGCCGCTTTTTTTCCCCGCCTCACGCTGGTGCAGGCCTCTTATGTCAGCCTGAGCCAGCAGTTGGAGGCCTTGGGGTGGGAGCAGGTGGACGGCGTGCTGCTCGACCTGGGGGCCTCCTCGATGCAGTTCGACACAGCGGAGCGCGGCTTCTCCTTCCTGCGGGATGGCCCCCTGGACATGCGTTTCGATCCCCAGGGGCCGCTGCGGGCCGAGGACTTGGTCAACGGGCTGGAGCAGGAGGAGCTGGCCGATCTGATCTACCGCTACGGCGAGGAGCGCCAATCCCGCCGTATCGCCCGGGCCATCGTGGCGGCACGGCCGCTGCACACCACCACCGAGCTGGCTGAGGTGGTGTCGAAAGCGGTCAAAGGGCCTCCGGGTGATATACACCCCGCCACGCGCGTCTTCCAGGCCTTGCGCATCGCCGTCAACAATGAGCTGCAGGCACTGCAAGGAGTGCTCCCGCAAGCGGTGGCGGCTTTGGCGGAGGGTGGCAGGCTGGCGGTGATCGCTTTCCATTCTTTGGAGGATCGCATTGTCAAGGAGTATCTGCGCCGTGAGAGCCGTGACTGCATCTGCCCGCCGGAGCAGCCGGTGTGCACCTGCGATCATCGGGCCAGCGTGAAGGTGGTCAGCAAGCGCCCCATTCGGCCCGGTGCTGCGGAGGTCGAAGCCAACCCGCGAGCGCGCAGCGCACGGCTGCGGGTGGCCGAGAGATTGTAAAAAAACTGTAAGGTTGGTCGGCATAACACTTGTACCCTCATTTGGTGAGCAACCCACCGGTGAGGAAAGGCAAATGAAACGTTCGCAGAATTTCGTCCAGGCATATCGTCAAGCACCGTGGCGCAAGCAGCTCCAACTGATCGGGCTGTTCCTGGCCTCGGTGGTCTTGGTCGCCGTGGTGGCGGGCATCTACCTGAATGTGAGCGCCCGCGCCGGCGAGGCTGGACGGCAGATACAGGTGATGTACTCGGAAATACAGGTTGCGCAGCAGATCAACGAGGATAAGGAGTCCCAATTGGCACAGCTGACCTCGGCCAGCACGATGGAGAAGCGCGCCCGCGAGCTGGGTTTTGCGCCAGTCGATAAGGACCTGGTGCTCTACCTCGACGTGCCGGAGTACCAAGGCCGTCCCTCGGTGGCGCTGGCCCCACCGCCGGGCGGGGTTTCTGCTTCTGAGCCGACGCTGCCCTACGAGTACACCAGTTCCTTGTTTGATTGGGCCGGGCAAGTGTTCGGTGTGCTGGCCCGCGAGTTGGGCATTTCTGCCACGAGTGGGTCGCGATGAGTCGACAAAGCGACTGGCGTTACACCTTCTTGAGCGTGGCCTTCCTGGGATTTGGACTGCTGGTTGTCGCCCAGGTAGTGCGCTTTCAGTTCTTGCCGGAGGCGCAATTGATCGCCAATCTCGCCGATGAACGCGCCGGCGAGGATGTCGTTTTATACCCGGCACGCGGCCAGATTTATGACCGTTGGGGCCATCTGCTGGCGGGCAATAAAACCGTCTACGAGGTTGGCGTTAATTTGAAGGATGTGGTCGACCCACGCGCCATCGCCCTCACGGTGAGCGCCGTGCTCGACTTGGATTACGACCAGGTCTACCAGCGGGCTAGCGTGGAATACGATCCCAACGAGGCGGTGTACATCAAGTTCGCCGATTTCGTGCCGGCTGATAAGGCTTTGTTGCTGCAGGAATTGGTTGCCCGACAGCACGCTGAAGCCGAGGACAATCCTGATTCAGGGCCGATCAGCTTGAGCGGCTTGACTTTCCGGGAGCACTTGGGGCGCAGCTACCCGGAGGATGACCTGGCTGCCAATGTGCTGGGCTTCGTCAGCCAGGATGGGCAGGGCTATTTTGGCGTGGAGGAGTATTACGACGATCTGCTGACTGGCACGCCGCTGTCGATCTGGCTGCCTAGCGACCCCAACCGGGTGGAGGAATTGCCCGAGATTCCACCGGGTGATAGCTTGATCCTGACCATTGACCGCGAGATTCAAGCCAGCGTCGAGGCGATATTGGACCAGGCCGTTGAGGACACCGGCGCCAGAACTGGGGTGGTGATCGTGATGGACCCCGTGACGGGCGAGATTTACGCTATGGCTACCACCCCGCGGGTCGACTTGAACGAATATTTCCGCTACACGGAGGTCTACCCCGAGAAGACGCCTTTCAATCAGGCGATCAGCAAGGCCTACGAGCCTGGCTCGGTGTTCAAGATCCTCACCATGGCGGCTGCCCTGGACGCCGACGCCGTTGAGCCCGATACCCCCTTCCTGGATACCGGCTCCATCGAAGTGGGCGGCATCATCATCCACAACTGGAACAACGCCGCCTGGGGCCCGCAGGATATGCAAGGCTGCCTGCAGCACTCACTCAACGTTTGCCTGGCCTGGGTGAGCACCGAATTGGGCGTGGAGAAATTCTACGATTACATGGACAATTTCGGCATCGGGCACCTGACCGGCATTGATTTGGCCGGCGAGGTCTACGGGCGCTTGAAGACGCCCACCGATAGCGACTGGTACCCCGCCGACCTGGGCGCCAACAGCTTCGGCCAGGGTGTCGCTGTGACCCCCATTCAGATGCTAATGGCCGCCTCGGCGATCATCAATGACGGCAAGATGGTCACCCCGCACGTGCTGAAGGCCTTGATTAGCGACGGCACGCAGTACAACATCCCGTACCAGTACGTGAGCACGCCGATCTCCGCTGAGACTGCCCAAGTGCTCAACCAGATGCTGACCTCCGTCGTGCAGGCCGATGACTCTCTGGCTTACGTGGCCGGTTATCAATTGGCCGGGAAGACCGGCACCGCCCAGATCCCGGCTGAGGAAGGCGGCTACAAGCAAGATGTCACCAATACCTCATTTATCGGCTGGGGGCCGGTCGACGACCCGCAGTTCCTGGTGTATGTGTGGTTGGAGGAGCCTTCCAGCTCGATCTGGGGCTCTTTGGTGGCCGCACCGGTGTTTGCTGATGTGGTTGAGCGCCTGGTGGTGCTGCTGGATTTGCCTCCCGATGTGATCCGCTTGAGCATGCTGGAGCAATAGGGTGATGCCATGTTGAAGCTAGCTGATCTCTTGGAAGCCCTCACGGGCACCCGCCCGACGAACGCCGAACAGGTGGTTCCCGAGGCGGTGATCGATTCGCGCCTGGCGATCCCGGGCAGTTTATTTGTGGCCTTGAAGGGAGAGCGGGTGGATGGCCACGATTTCGTCGCTGATGCTTTCAAGCGCGGCGCC
>Ga0068714_10007317_pt1 | contig 10785 bp, 5 predicted proteins | sample MTBNYHSulfiMetaG_FD_62988 | JGI IMG/M metagenome (GOLD analysis project Ga0068714, IMG submission 62988) | Enrichment culture microbial communities from rom New York Harbor, USA that are MTBE-degrading - MTBE-NYH (New York Harbor Sulfidogenic)... | ecosystem: Environmental > Aquatic > Marine >...
ACCCGAGGCAGCCCGTCGCTCCTGAATGTTCAAGCCTTCTCAGACCCCACGGCTTACAAGCTCAAGGTCAAGCGGCCGGGCTCGGATGAGAGCCGCGTGGTGAACGTGGACCTGCTGGAAACCTTCAACTGGCTCATCGGCCTCACGGTGAAGCACATCGCCGCCCCCCAGGCCTTCTCGGCCGCGTTCCAACGCGACAGCGAGAAGCGCTTGCGCATCAAGGGCCGGTTGAAGGAAATCCCCCCTAAGCCCCCTTTGTCAAAGGGGCGGACCGAAGGCGCGGGCACGTGGTGGTTCCGCACCGTGACCGGCGCCGTCCCGGACGGCCGCAGGGCCCTCGTCATCTGGCGCAAGCTCACCGGCGAACCCGAGCAGGATAACCTGGTGCTCGACCAGTGGTTCACCAAGCAGGGTTACTCGGCCAAGGACAGCGAGTTCGACCTCATCTACGTGAACGGAGGGAACAACCTGGAGAACCTCAAGGCCCCGGACGACGCCTGGAAGGTGCGCCTGATCGAGGAAGACTTCCTCCGGCTCATGTTCGAGATGGAGGGTGTGTGATGGCGCACAAAGGTGGTGCTGTCTTGCCCGGTGTCGCCGCGCTGTACCGCGCCGTCCGTGCGGTACTGGATCAGGCGCGCGCGTCTGCCTATCGGACCGTCAACGTCGCCATGGTGCGGGCCTACTGGCAGGTTGGGCAGCTCATCGTGGAACACGAGCAGAAGGGCCACGAGCGCGCTGCGTATGGCGAGGCCGTGTTGGAGGAGTTGTCGCGGCGGCTCACGGCGGAGTTTGGTCGTGGGTTCGATGTCACCAACCTTCGCAAGATGCGACAGTTCTACCGGATGTTCGAGATTCGAGACGCAGTGCGTCTCGAATGGGGCAAGACGAAACGAGGCGCACCGCGTCTTGTTTCCGCGGTGGAGACGATTCGCCACACGGCGCATGATGAATTGAGCTGGACCCACTATCGCCTGTTGATGCAAGTCGAGGATCCGGCGGCCCGTGAGTGGTACATGCACGAAGCCGTGGACCAGCAGTGGTCCACGCGTCAGCTTGATCGCCAGATCTCCGTGCTTTACTACGAGCGCCTGCTGGCCAGCCGCAAGAAGGCGCCCGTCCGCAGGGATGCCGCCGCCAAGCTGTCCAGGGTCGAACCCGAGCAATTCATCCGCGACCCATACGTACTCGAGTTCCTCGACCTGAAGGACTACCCGGCCCTGCGCGAATCCGTGGTCGAGCAGGCGATCATCGACAACCTGCAGATGTTCCTCCTGGAATTGGGCAAAGGGTTCTCCTTCGTCGCCCGGCAGAAACGCGTGCGCTTCGAGGACGAGGACTTCTACGTGGACCTCGTATTCTACAACTACCTGCTCAAGTGCTTCGTGCTGGTCGATCTCAAGGTCGGCAAGCTGACCCACCAGGACATCGGCCAGATGGAATCCTACGTGCGCATCTTCGACGCCCATGCGCGACCTGAGGGCGACAATCCGACCATCGGTCTGATCCTGTGTTCAAGAAAGAACGAGGCGATCGCGAAATACTCGGTACTGAGCGAGGCCCGCCAGATCTTCGCCGCCAAGTATGTGAAGGTTCTGCCGACCGAACGGGAACTCTCGATCGAGATCGAACGTGAACGGCGGTTGGTCGATGCTCGCTACGCCGACGAGGAGAGACCCTGATGCCGCGCGGACGTCCACGTAAGACCGCCGCAGGCGTGGCCCCTGCCGCAACCTCCACTCAGCGCGGCCGCGCCAACAGCCGGCCACAGGCGCCGTTTGCATCCAAGCTGGTGCTGAACCAGTGGCTCCTGTCCCTGTTCAACGTGAAGCGCTTCGAGGACCTGGCCGAGCACCTCCGGGGCGAATCGCTGGAAGGCCTGGACGAGAACAACGTCCAACACTTCCATCACGCGCTCACGGCCGAGCTCTTCAACCTGACGCAACTGCCCACCGAGCTTCTTCTGGAGTACGACCAGAACATCGTCCGGCACACACAGCGGCTGAACGGACGGCGGATCACCCGGGGCGAAGAGCCGATCGTCTGGAAGTATTTCCAGTACCTGACCCTGCTGTTCACCGAGATCTACCTGGACCGGTACTTTCGCGATCCCGGGGGGCTTCTGGCGGCCCTGAACGAGCAAGTGGCCGTCTACAACGAAGACAAGCCGGAGCCTGACCGTCTCGCGCCCTTCGACAAGACCGCGGAGGCCTGGCCTCAGCTCAACAAGCTGGCGTACTGGAGCGCTACGGGCAGCGGCAAGACCCTCCTGATGCACGTCAACATCCTCCAGTACCGGCACGCGTTGGAGAAGCACGGCCGGCGTCGGGAACTGAACCGTGTGCTGTTGCTCACGCCCAACGAAGGGCTGTCCCAGCAACACCTGCGGGAGTTCGAGACGGCGGGCATCGAAGCGGAGTTGTTCAACAAGGACGGCCGGGGACTGTTCAGCGGGCAGGCGGTGGAGATCCTGGACATCCACAAGCTCCGCGAGGACATGGGCGACAAGACGATCGCCATCGACGCTTTCGAGGGCAACAACCTGGTGTTGGTGGACGAGGGGCACCGGGGCGCCTCCGGCGGCGAAGAAGGCGCCTGGATGCGCTTTCGCAACGCGTTGTGCGAAAAGGGCTTCTCGTTCGAGTATTCGGCGACCTTCGGCCAGGCGGTCAAGGGAAAGCCCAAGCTCATCGATCTGTACGCCAAGTGCACCTTGTTCGACTACTCGTACCGCTATTTCTACGGGGACGGGTTCGGCAAAGACTATCAGATCCTGAACCTCGACGAGGCCACGCAGAGGAACCACCTGGAGCTGTATCTGGTGGCCTGCCTGCTTTCGCACTTCCAGCAGCAACGGCTCTACCGCGAGCACGGGGAGTCCTTCCGGCCGTTCAACATCGAGAAGCCCTTGTGGATCTTCGTCGGCGGGAGCGTAACGGCCACCCTGGCCACGCGGGACGCGGCGGATGTCGTGGAAATCCTCAAGTTCCTGGCCCGGTATGTGGCGGATCGGGCGGGCAGCGTTCAGCGCATCGAGCGCGTTCTGAACCAGGGGCTTGTCAATGCGTCGGGCAGGGACCTCTTTGCCCAGCGATTCACGTATCTGAACACCTGCGGACTCTCGTCGGCCCAGATCTTCGACGAAACGTTGACGACCCTCTTCAACGCGCCGGGTGGGGGCCATCTCTATGTGGAGAATTTGAAGGGTGTGACCGGTGAAGTGGCGTTGCGGCTCGGCGCGGAGAACGAACCCTTCGGCGTCATCAACGTTGGCGATGATACCAAGCTGGTGAAGCTGTGCGAGGAGAAGGGGTTGGCCGCAGGGGAACGGGAGTTCTCGGGCTCCCTCTTCCACGAGATCAACAAGCCGGACTCGCCGGTCAACCTGCTCATCGGATCGAAGAAGTTCACCGAAGGCTGGAACAGTTGGCGCGTCTCCACCATGGGGCTGATGAACGTGGGAAAGGGGGAGGGCGCGCAGATCATCCAGCTCTTCGGACGCGGGGTGCGACTCAAGGGCTACGACCGGAGTCTCAAGCGCAGCAGCATGACGCGTCAGCTACCCGAAGGCGTCGAGCGGCCCGGGTACATCGGCGTGCTGGAGACCCTCGGCATCTTCGGCATCCGCGCCGACTACATGGCCCAGTTCCGCGACTTCCTCGAAGAGGAGGGGCTCCCCCTGAACGACGATCGCCTGGAGTTTCTGCTGCCGGTCATCAAGAACCTGGGCACGCAGAAGCTCCGGACGGTCCGGCTCAAGAAGACGATCAATGGGGTGAGCACCGAGTTCGGGGACGCATTCCGGAAGCTCGCGCCGGTGCCGACCCTGGCCGCGCCGGACCCGGACCGGGATCCGGACTCGGAGTACCTTCAGAGGAATCAGGTCGTGCTCAACTGGTATCCGAAGATTCAGGCGATGAAGTCGCGCGGGCTGGTGGGGGGCGATGCGGACGCCGCACCCAACGAGACGCACCTGAGCGCCCGGCATGTGACCTTCCTGGACCTGGACCGGCTCCATTTCGAGCTGGAGCGCTTCAAGGCCGAACGGGGCTGGTACAACCTGAACCTGACGCGGCAGGGCATCGAGGCCCTGCTCGCGGATCAGAGCTGGTACCGCCTGCAGATTCCCGCCGAGGAGTTAGCGTTTGACTCCTTCGAACGGGTCCGGCTGTGGGAGGAGATCGCGGTCTCGCTGCTCAGGAAGTATACCGAGCGCTACTACACCTTTCGCAAGCGCCAGTGGGAGCTGCCCCATTTGGAGTATCGCGATCTGGAGGGAGACGACCCGAACTTCCTGTGCGTCAAGGAATCGCCGGACGACGGCTACTACCGGATTCTCATCGACAAGTCCCGGGCCGGGATCGTCGCGAAGCTCGAGGAACTCAAGGCGGCGATCGTGAAGGGGGACCTCAAGCCCTGGGAGTTCAAGGGCCTGAAGGCCATCTGGTTCGGCCGGCACCTCTACGAGCCGCTGCTCTACCTCGACTCGAAGATCGTGGAGATCAGCCCCGCGCCGCTGAACAAGGGAGAGCGCCTGTTTGTCGAGGATCTGAGGGGTTTTCACGAGGCAAACCCCGTCTTCTTCAAGACCGTGGAACTCTACCTCCTGCGCAACCTGAGCAAGGGGCGCGGGGTCGGCTTCTTCGAGGCCGGCAATTTCCATCCCGACTTCATTCTGTGGCTTCTCGCCGACGGAAAGCAGCACGTGATTTTCGTGGATCCCAAGGGCATCCGGAACCTCGGCTTGACCGACCCGAAGATACAGTTCTACGAGACCATCAAGGAGATCGAGCAGAGGCTCGGCGATCCGTGCGTCTCTCTGGACTCGTACATCGTCTCGAACACTCCGGCATTCACGATGAAGCGGCTGTGGAATATCGACAAACCTGCGATGGCGGCGAGGCATGTGCTGTTCCAAGAGGAGGACAAAGACACCTATATTGGAGCGATGCTGGAGGCAGTCCGCAACGCATAAACCGCATGAACAGCGGCTTACGCTCCCTGGATGACCTGGACGAGCTCTTTCGTCTGTCGCAGTACCCGCTTGTGCTCGTTCTTGCCCGTCTTCTCCTTGAGCGAGACGTAGGTCATTTCCATCCTCCAATTTCTCGTAGCGGTCCAGCGTGCTCTTGCTCGGGACCTGGATGCTGTCCAGCCGGGCGATCTTGCAGAACCGCTGGAGCAAGGGACTGTTGGCCAGTCGCGTGCTGAACCCGCAGCAGCTTTCCCCCGGCAGTTTCTGGGCGATGTTGCACCGCCACGCACGCGATGCGTGCAGGGCCATGCGCCCCGATTCTGAACCCTGAAGGTGCGGCCAGGGTCGACCACGGCACTGGATTTGCTGGGGGTCGGCCCGGTCGATCTAGGGCCGGGAGGCGCCTTTGGGCTGGGGGTCGTTGGGGAAGAACGGGCCCGAAGGCGAGGTGGAGATGAGCACCGGGGCGTCGTACAGGTTCAGGTATTCCTGGACCACGCGGCGGTCCAACCCTGCCGGCCGGTCCGGGTCGGGAAACCGCGCGGGGAAGAACCAGTCCAGCTGCATGACGTAAGTGCCCGGGGCCAGGTTCCTCACAGTGGAGTAACTGTAGGCCATGCCCACGTGGCCGGGCTCGTACTCCGGGGGGTCTTCGCGGGTGACGTCGTCGGTGAACTCCACGTGGATCTTGGCCTGACGCAGGTAGTCCGGCGACCAGACGGATCGGTTCATCATGGCGCCCCAGGGTCCGGTGGCCAGCCGCCACACCTCCGGGGATGTGTTCATGCTCTTTTCCGGTTCGGACATTCTCCCGTCCACGCGAAATCCGTCCAGGTTGTGGGTGTTGAACCACAGCGAGCCGTACGTGTTCTTCGTGAGGTCGGTGCCGGAGTACAAGGTCAGGTCGGTGAGCACCAGCCCCGGGTTGACCGGGACCGACAGCTCCACCGGGTTGGCGTAAAAGGTGTCGTACTGCACGATGTCGGCGATGATCTTGGGGGTTTTGAATCCCAGGATGTGGATGCGGCCCCAGGACCTGCGCGTGCACCGGACCGGGCCGTCCCGCAGGGCCAGGGTGTCGCCCGAAAACTGGTCCTCGTCGATGTGGATCTTCACGCGGCCGAAGAAAAGCCGGACCCGGGTGCGGAACTTGACCCGGTCGATGAAATTCTCGAAGGTCCCGCCGGCGTGCGGCGGGATCCTGCAGCGTTGCGGAAACACCTGCCGGTAGAGCTTTCCGCCGATGACCTTGAAGGAGGCCTGGGCAAACACGTAAAAGCTCAGGAACTGGTTGTAGCGCGGCACGTAGGTGGCGTAGTTCAGAGGGGAGGGGGCAGGCGGGGTCCCGTGGAACCGCAGCAGGTAGCACCAACCCGTGCTTCCATCCTGGGGGTCCTTCACGGTGATCTCCAGCGTGTCCCGGATCCCATCGAGCCACTGGGCAGGGTCCACGCGGTCCCCCAGGTCGTGGGCCATGAACAGAAACTCGTCCTGCGGGTCCAGCAGCCCGTTGCCCGCTTCCGGGTTTGCCTCGGGACCCCCGTCGGGCAGGACCTTTTCCCCGGCAGCCGTGAACTCGTCGAACTGGTAAGGGATGGGCACGAACCTCCCCAGCCGGCAGGCGTACAGTCGCAGTCCCTCCAGGGGTTCCCCCAGAACCGCCGACAGGTTCGCCCCGTTCAGGATGACCGGGTCCGGCCATCGCCGGATGGTCTTCTGCCGGACCGCGCGTCCCCGTTCGTCCACCGCCTCGTCCCCCACCGTGCGGAGCTGTTCCTTGAGGAACAGGTCCAGCGTGGTGGGGATCTCCGGGCCGAAGGTCTTTCGCAGGTAGTCCATCTGCGGGTCAAACGTCTCCCGGTACAGGTGCACCGGCAGGTCTCCGCTCAGGAGCGTCTCCCAGTCCAGCCCCGTCTCCGGGTCGATGTTTCGCGCCCAGGAAGGGGACGCCGGGGCCGTACCCGCAGAGAAGGACAGGGCGATCGCGAGGAAGAAGAGGAAGAGAGAGCAGAGGACAGGGAGGGTTCGCAGATTCCGTCTCATGGCCGGGACCTCATTCCCGCGGCAAGGGGGCGGCCACGCCCTAGCAGGCCGTTGAAAAAGCACCGTCTGCTGCGTTCCGCTCATCCTTCGTCGGTCAACGTACTGTCGAAGTACGCCTCCCTCCTCAGGACTTCGCGCGCCTTGCACCTGGCACTTTTTGAACGGCCTGGCCAAATGCACTTCTTCAACCGGCTGCTAGCGCAGCCGCTTGCCTCCGTGCGTCGCCCTGCGGCAAGGGGTGGGGGTGAGAAACGCAACCCGCGACGGCTTCGAGTTCACCGGGGCCTCCGGGTCCGCCGACGCCACGGGGCCCATTCATAGTGGCAAGGCCGGCGCCGGGTCAACCCGGCTGGTTCACAGTTGCTTCACAGACCTCAGATCCACACCGGCTCGCGAAGGATCAGGGGCACGGCCTCTCGGGCCCGGTCGCTCAGGTCCGGGTGGGACCCCCTCAACCCCTGGATCTGGTTGAGGTGGTCCGCCGTGCGTACGATCATCATGGCCATGTCCCCCTCTTCCATGCCCAGGGCCCGGATCAGTCCTTCCCAGGATGTTCCCTGCGCCCACAGGTACGCCGCCACGGCCGGCCACACGGGGATTTCCGGGGTGTCGAAGCCTCTTTGTTTGAGTCTCCGCAGCAGGTCCTTCAGTTCCCGTTTCATCCGGTTCACCCGGTGGGTGAGTTCCCGGCTCTGCACCCGCAGGATCCCCTCCGGCTCGTCTCGACGGTCCCCTTCCACCACGAAGGTGGCGACCATTCCGGCCAGGGTCTCGGGCGAGATCCCTTCGAACACACCGCTGCGGATCGCCTCGGAGACCAAGAGGGGATGGTCCAGACGAAGCTGCGCCGCGTACCGTCCCTCCCAGGTCAGCCGGTCCTCCGGGTCCGCGAAGCCGGTCTCCTTGAGGAAGGCCAGACGCCGCTGAAAATCGGCCCAAAGGGCCTCGCACACCCCCTGCCGCCGGGACTTCCCGGCCCGGCGCCGGCCCTCCTCGTCCTCGCCGGGGCCCGAGGCCCCGTCGCGTGCCGCCTGCTGAAAGGCGGCCAGGGAGCGGTCGATGAGCACACGGACTCCTTCCGGCGTGTGGGACTGAAGCAGGTTGAGCACCATGGAGAAATTGATCCGAAGCTGACTCTCGATAGGGTCCGGCGGGGAGAGCAGTCGCTCGTGGATCAACCGGGCATCCTGGTAGGGGCCCGGCACGACCAGGGCAAAGCCCACCTCGTCCTTGCCGCGTCTTCCGGCCCGGCCGATCATCTGCTGGAGGTCCGTGGCCGACAGCTCCTGGAACTCCTTGCCGTTGAAGCGGTCGCTCTGGACGAGCACCACGGTGCGTGCCGGGAAGTTCACGCCCCCGGCCACGGTGGAGGTGGCGAAAATGGCGTCCAGGTGCCCCTTGAGCATCATCTGCTCCACCAAGACCTTCCAGAAGGGAAGCTGGCCCGCGTGGTGGGAGGCCACGCGGCTCTCCACCAGCTCCGGCAGGGCGCGGTGTTTTCTCAGGTAGGGGAACCGTTCCAGGCACGCTTCGAGATCCCGCTCGAAGGCGACCTCGTCTTCCGGGGATCGGGTCACCGGCCGGCACTTGGCCGCGGCCCGGTCGCATTCCGCCCGGGACTTGAGGAAGAAGATGGCGGGCAGCAGGTTGTACCTTCTCAAGGGTTCGATGATCCGGCTCGCGTCCCAGGCGTGCGGGCCCCCCCTCCACCGCCCCTTCTTCCGGACCAGGGTTTGGAGATACGCGGCCACCTCTCCGGAAAGCCCTTTCTTTCCGTTGAGCAGCCCGATCCGGTCGTTCGGGTACAGGAACAGGGGATGAAGTCTCACGGGCCGCTCGAAGGAGGTGACCACCGAGCAGGGCTTTCCACGTATGGAGGTGAGCCACTCCGCAATCTGTGCGGTGTTCTGGATGGTGGCGCTCAGGAGCAGGAGCCGCGTTTCCGGCGGCATGTAGATCAGGGTCTCTTCCCAGACCACGCCGCGGTCCCTCTCCCCGAGGTAGTGGGCCTCGTCCAGCACCACCAGGTCGCACGGAAGCGGGCGCTTCTCCGACATGGTGTCGTAGAGCTGGTTGCGCAGGATCTCCGTGGTGCCTACGAGCAGAGGGGCCGAAGGGTTTTCTTTCCGGTCCCCGGTGAGAATTCCCACCCCCTCGGTGCCGAAGACCAGGGAAAACTCCTCGAACTTGGCGTTGGAAAGGGCCTTGAGCGGGCAGGCGTACCAGGCTCTCCCGCCGGACGCCAGGCACTCACGGATGGCCTCCAGCGCGATCCAGGTCTTTCCGGATCCCGTGGGAGCGGAGACCAGTACGTCGCTCTTTCGGATCCGCCGTAAGGCCCGGGTCTGGAACGGGTCCGGCTGAAAGGGTGCGGGCTCGGGGACCCCGATCTGGGAGAGAATCGCTTCCAGCTTCGGGTCGCGGGCCGACCGCGCGCCCCGGGTCCGATCCCCGCGTGGCGACCTCCTGCCTGCCGGTCGCCTTCCGTGCCTCGCTGCCCCGGGTCTGTCGCCGCCGTCTTTTCGCGCCCCACGGCCGGCCGGCGCCCGTTTTTTCGCTGGGCCGGCGGGCCGGCGGTTCCTGGACCCCTTTTTCCCATCGGTTGCCGACGGCATGGATGCGGACTCGATCCGGTTCAAGACAGCGTTTCCCGAACGGATCGGTTTCCGTCCCGAACATGGCTCTTGCGGGTTTCGCGGTGGTAGCGTTCCAGGCCCAACTGGATCAGCCGGTGCACGAGTTCTCCGCACGGAACACCGCTGGCCTCCCAAAGCTTGGGATACATGCTGATGTCCGTGAACCCCGGGATGGTGTTCAGCTCGTTGACCAGGACGCTTCCGTCCGGCCGGAGAAAGAAGTCCACCCGGGCCATCCCCTCGCACTCCATGGCCTTGAAACTCCTCAACGCCAGTTCCCGCACCCTTTCCTCCTCCGCCGGCTCCAGATCGGCGGGGATCCTCAGTTCCGCGCCCTCGGGGTCTTCGTACTTGGCCTGGTAGGAGTAAAATTCGTGCCGGGGAACGATTTCGCCGGGAATCGAGGCCTCGGGCTCCTGGTTGCCCAGGACCGAGCATTCGATCTCTCTGCCCTGGACGCTTTCCTCCACAATGATCTTCTCGTCGAACTGGAAAGCAAAGGCCATGGCGGGCGGGAGGTCATCCAGGGTCTTGGCCTTGGTGATCCCCACGGAGCTTCCCAGGTTGGCCGGCTTGACGAACAGGGGAAGGCCGAGCCTCCTGGCGATCCGAGCCGGATCCGCTCGCCCCGCTTCCTCCTGGTTTATCGAGACGAACTCGGCCACGGGAATGCCGCGCTCCAGGAGGATGCGCTTCATGATGTCCTTGTCCATGCACGCGGCCGAGGCGGCTACCCCCGGGCCCACGAAGGGAATCTGAAACAGCTTGCAGAGCCCCTGGAGGGTGCCGTCTTCCCCGCAGGTGCCGTGAACCAGGGGAAAAACCAGATCCAGGAAATCCACTTCCCGGCCGGTGTCCCTGTTCACGAGGCGGATCTTCCCGCCCTCTGGATCCAGGAGGATCCTGTGTTCGGGCTCCTCCTCCGTCCGGGCGCCCCCGCTCCCCTGGAACGAAAAGGAGTCCAGGGTCCCCGGCTCCACGAGAAACCACCTTCCGGCTTGGTCTATGAGGATCGGCACCGGCCTGTACCGCTGCCGGTCCATGACCCGGATCACGTTTCGGGCCGAAACCCAGGAGACTTCGTGTTCGGCGGAGATCCCACCAAACACCACGCCCACACGCAGCCGTTCA
>Ga0068714_10007318_pt1 | contig 10785 bp, 9 predicted proteins | sample MTBNYHSulfiMetaG_FD_62988 | JGI IMG/M metagenome (GOLD analysis project Ga0068714, IMG submission 62988) | Enrichment culture microbial communities from rom New York Harbor, USA that are MTBE-degrading - MTBE-NYH (New York Harbor Sulfidogenic)... | ecosystem: Environmental > Aquatic > Marine >...
AAAAGACGACCTTGGCGTGCGTTTCATCAAATCGAGAGTCATAGGCGTACCCTATGACGCAGCCTCTTCCCGCTATATTTTAAACTACGTGGATGATGAAGGCAGGACCAAGCAGGAGCCCTTCGACATGGTGGTTCTGTCTGTAGGGCTCGGCGTAAGTTCCGTGGCAAAGGAACTTGCAGGCAAGCTCAATGTGAAACTCAACCATTATGGATACGCGGATACAAGCAGCTTCTCCCCGGTTTGCAGTTCGGTGCCGGGTATCTACGTTTGCGGAACCTTTCAGGCACCGAAAGATATCCCTTCTTCTGTTATCGATTCCAGTGCCGCGGCCGGTGTCGCCGGGGGCAGCCTTGCTGAATCGCGATGGTCTCTTACGCGGACGAAGGACGTTGTTCAGGAAACCGATGTCCGAGGGGAGCCCCCGCGTATTGGTGTTTTTGTTTGTTGTTGTGGAACCAACATAGCCGGGACGGTCGATGTCGAGCGGGTGAAAGCCTTTGCCGAGCGGTTGCCCTATGTGGCGCATGCGGAAGTGAATTTGTTCAGCTGCTCGCAGGATACCCAGGAGAAAATGGCCCAGGTCATCCGGGAGCACCATTTGAACCGTGTTGTGGTCGCGGCGTGCACCCCCAAGACCCATGAGCCTCTTTTTCAGGAGACCCTAACAGGGGCCGGGATCAATAAATACTTGTTCGAAATGGCCAACATCCGGAACCAGTGTTCCTGGGTGCACAAGGATGATCCTGAAAAGGCCACGGAGAAAGCCCTGGATCTTGTTCGGATGGCGGTTTCCAAGGTGGCTCTGCTGCAGCCTTTGACCGAGCCTGTGCTGGAAATCGACCAGCGTGCGCTGGTGATTGGCGGAGGCGTTGCAGGCATGGCCGCAGCGATAAACCTTTCTGACCAGGGTTATCAATCTCACTTGCTGGAGAGGACGGGAAACCTCGGTGGAAATGCGCTGAAAGTCGCTGAAACATGGCGAAGGGAAGACGTCCAGGCGTTTTTGCGAGAAATGATTTCACGGATTGAATCGGACCCTTCGATCGATGTGCATCTGAACGCGGAAATCACCGGTGTGGAAGGGTTTGTTGGTAATTTCAAGACGTCGGTTTCGGAAAACGGTGAATCGGTCGAACTGGCGCACGGTGTTACCATCATCGCCTCCGGGGCGTCGGAACTGGTTCCCCGGGAACATCTGTACGGTGAAAATCCGCGGGTTGTCACCGGCCTTGAATTCCAACAGCGCATGTTGGAGGACAAGAAGTCCCTTCGAGGAATTCACTCCGCTGCGTTTCTGCAATGTGTCGGATCCCGCATTCCGGAAAGGCCTTATTGCTCAAAGCTATGTTGTACGCAGTCCCTTTTGAGCGCGATTAAAATGAAAGAGGTGAATCCGGGTGCGACGGTTTATATTGTCTACCGCGACATGCGTCCTTATGGTTTGAGGGAAGATCTATACCGTGAGGCGAGGGGGAAAGGGGTCATCTTTATTCGCTACGATGAGGACAAGGATTTGAAGGTAACCGATGTGGGTTCTTCCCTTGGTATGACCTTCACGGATACGGTTTTCAACCGGCGGATGTCGCTTCAGCCGGACCTTTTGGTCCTTGCCAGCGCAGTGGTTCCTGAAAAGGATGATTCTCTGGCTGGTCTTTACAAGGTCACGCGCAACGATGACGGATTTTTCGCTGAGGCTCATGTCAAACTGCGGCCGGTGGATTTCGCCACCGACGGTGTTTTTGTGTGCGGGCTTGCTCACTCGCCCAAGCCGATCGACGAATCCATCACTCAGGCACAGGCCGCCGCCGCCCGGGCGGTCACGCTTCTGTCGACGCGAACGATTCCGGTGGCTGGCACGGTCGCTTACGTTGACCAGAATGTCTGCAGCGCCTGCGGTGTCTGTGTTTCAATATGCCCCTATTCCGCGCCCAGTTTCAACGAAAAAACCGGCAAGGCTCAAGTCGAACCGGCCCTCTGCAAAGGTTGTGGGTTGTGTGTGTCTTCGTGTCGTTCCGGGGCCTTGAACCTCGGGGGATTCGAAATGGGCCAGATAATGTCTATGATCGATTCGGTCTGATGGGAATGGAATGGGCGTTCGCTCTGCGACGATTTTGTGGGGTTTATGTTAATGCTTGCATTCTTGTATTTTTCCGGTTAAATTTGTAGAAAATTTTGATCTCTTTTTATGACCAGCCGTTACGCAGGAAAGGCCGATGGGAAAGTATAGTTTTAATCCTACGAGAACAGGAAACTTGGACAGGCGGACCTTTCTGAGGCTTTCCGGTCTACTGGGACTGGGAACCGCAGCCGCCGCAGTTTGCCCCGCCGTAGCTGAGGCGGTCAAATTCGACCATCACACGTTCAAGGTGTCCCAGGAAAAATGGGCCATTGGGACGAGGGTTTCGATAACAGCCGTGGATGAATCTCGTGACAGGGCCGAAGAAGCGATCGGGCGGTCCTTTGATGAGATCACCAGGCTTTCAAAACTCTTCAACCGTTTTGAGGGTGCTACGGCGGTCGGAACGTTAAACCGGGAAGGTTTCATCCGGGATGTGCCCTCTGAAGTGACGTTGGTCGTTGGCGCTGCACTGGAATACCATAGGCTCACCGGCGGCTTGTTCGATATCACGGTGAAGCCCGTAATCGATCTTTTCAGATCCCGTTACGATGCCGGCCAACCGTTCCCGCCTCCGGACAAGGCGTTCGCCGAAGCGGTGTCCTTGGTAGGGGCTTCAGCAGTAAGCGTAAGCCGTGGCACGATCAAAATCGGGAGGGAGGGCGCAGGTATAACCCTGGACGGAATCGCGAAGGGGTTTATCGTGGACAGGGCGTCCAGTGTCATGACGGGCTCCGGCGTACGGAACCACCTGGTCAATGCCGGTGGAGATATTCGCACCAGTGGATTCAAAGCAAGTGGCGATCCTTGGACAATTGCCATCCAGGATCCGGGGAGGCGCGGCAGTTCGGTTTCGACGATACGAATAGGAACCGGCGCGGTTGCGACATCCGGCAATTACGAAGTTTATTTCGACCGGGAAAAGATGTTCCACCACATTGTGGATCCAAGATCGGGCTATTCCCCGTTTGCGACGACGGGGGCTTCCGTCAGATCAAATACCGCTATGGAAGCCGATGCGCTTTCGACGGCCCTTTTTGTGATGGGTCCGGAAAGAGCGGCCGGATTCGCAGGCAGTGTTCCATCATGTGAATGTCTTATCGTAAAAAAGGGTGGCAGGATTTTTACGACGCCGGGCTGGCGGAATGCGGCCATATAAGTTTTTTCATTTCCTCGACAAGAGGGGTTAACGTCGAGGGATTGACGGCGGAGGCTGGTATTCCTCCAAGCGCTTCGGCCAATTGAGTACCTTCCTTTTCCCCCAGCTGATCCGTTTTATTCACCACCAATAAACGCGGAAGAAGATGTATGCCGAGTTTCTCGAGCAGGCGTTCCACGGTTTCCTTCTGCTCTTCGATGGAAGGGGATGTCGCGTCCACCACGTGGAGGAGGAGGTCTGCCTCCTGGAGTTCTTCAAGGGTGGAGGCGAATGCGTCCATCAAATTCGGCGGCAGATCCCTTATGAATCCAACCGTATCCGTGATGATAGCCTCCCTTTCTCTCGGGAACCTGAGGCGCCTGCTGCTTGGATCAAGCGTTTCGAAAAGCCTGTTCTTCGCCGCGACGCGGCTATGGGTCAACGCATTCAACAGGGTGGATTTGCCTGCATTGGTGTAACCCACGATGGATATGACGGGGAGGTTTTTGGCGGCGCGCAGTCGGCGTCTTTCCTGCCTCTGCCTTGCAATGTCAGTAAGTTCCCTGTTCAATCTGGCGATACGTTCATGGACCCGCCGTCGGTTGATTTCCAGTTTGGTCTCTCCAGGTCCTCTCCCCCCAATCCCACCGGTGAGCCTGGACATCGCGGTGTTCTTCGTCGCGAGCCTGGGCAGCAGATATTGAAGCTGTGCAAGTTCAACCTGAATTTTTCCCTCACGGCTCACAGCGCGCCGGGCGAAAATATCCAGGATAAGCTGGGTTCGGTCAATGATTCTTAATTCCGTGAAATCGGTAAGACTTTTGACCTGGGCAGGCGTCAGGTCATTTTCAAAGACCAGGAGGTCGGCCCCATTCTGGACACACTTGAGAGAAAGTTCGCTTAGCTTGCCTTTTCCGATAAGAAAATGGGAATCTATCTTTTTTACCGTCTGTATGACGCTGTCCACCACGTCCAGGTCATCGGAGGCGGCCAGATTTCCGAGTTCCTCGAGTCTGGCCTTTTGCTGCCACCGGGGTCCTGTCCCAACGGACACGAGGATGGCTTTTTCACGTTTCAACGTGGCTTTGCCGGAAGCGCTCCGCCCGAGTTCGTCTTCAAGCCCCTGGATAAAGTCCAGAAAGTCTACATTCAGCCTGCCGGTATCCGGCACACGTGTTACAGCCCAGTACGCCCCATCTTTGGCCTGCGGCAATATATGAGCAAAAGATATTTCCCCGGGCAGACCCGCCTGGTCGACTTTGATGCATGCGATCATATCCAGCGCCAGAAGAGCCATGTCCGTTAAATCTTCTTCCGAAAGATCTTCACCGGACAGATGGGTATGAATGCATCTCAGACCCTTCAGCCGCCCTCCTCCGCCTCTGAATCCAGTCGTATCCGGTATGTGGATATGTTTTTTATCGCCCGCTATAACACAGGCGATTTCCCCCTTGCGGGTCAGAAGAACGGCGAGCTGCCGGTTGAGTTCCCTGGACAGTAATGCAAGCCTTCGAGCCAATTCCTGGGAAACAATATCATCCGGCGGGATCTTTCGGCGGTAGAGCTTTTCCAGGCTCCGCTGCTGACTGGATTTGAGTCCGCTTGTTTTCCCGAATACCTTCTCGATTTCAGCCTCCTTGTTTCCTCGCGGCCTTGTGTCATACAGGCGGAGGAACTTCAGCGGTATAATCCTGAAAAAGAGTGAATTCTTTTATAAATGTCAGCTTAAAGGCACCGGTGGGGCCGTTGCGTTGTTTCCCGATAATGATCTCGGCTATATTGCGATTCGTTTCCGTATCCTGATGATAAACTTCATCGCGATAAATGAAAGCGATAACATCGGCATCCTGTTCTATTGCACCGCTCTCACGCAGATCAGCCATCTGAGGGCGTTTGTTCGGTCTGTCTTCAACCTTGCGATTCAACTGGGATAGGGCAATAACCGGCACGTTGAGATCCTTTGCAAGTGCTTTGAGCATCCGGGATGTTTCAGAAATCTCTATCTGCCGGCTTTCTGCATTTCTCCTTCCCTGGATAAGCTGGAGGTAATCTATGATGACCAGGGCAAGATCGTTGCGTTTTTTGAGCCTGCGGCACTTGGCTTTCATCTCGAGCGCGCTCGCTCCGGAACTGTCATCTATATAAATGGGCAGTTCAGCCAGTCGATTGGCCGAATCCGTCAGGCGGTCCCAGTCGTTTTCGGCAAGGTAGCCGGTCCGAAGTTTCGCCGCATTGATCCTGGCATCCGCGCCCAACAGCCTTATCCCGAGTTGCTGTTTGGACATTTCCAGGGAGAACACGGCCACGGCTTTCCCTGTCTGCTTGGCCGCATTCAACGCAACATTCAGCGCAAGGGCGGTTTTCCCCATACTTGGCCTTGCCGCGATGATAATCAGGTCGGAGGGCTGAAGACCGGAGGTGTAGGCGTCGAAATCTTTGAACCCGGAGGGGATCCCCGTCACAAAACCATCGAAGCCGGCAACACTTTCAAGTTTTTTGAAACTGGACCTGATGACGTCGTTCAAAGGCTGAAAACTTTCATTGATTCGCTCTTCGGCGATATCGAAAATGGATTGTTCAGCCATTTCGAGCAGGGCGTCGGTTTCGCCCCATTCCTTAAAACAGGAATCAGAGATCGTCGAACATTGGGCGATCAATTTTCGGCGTACGGATAAGTCCTTGATGATCGAGGCATGGTGGACAATGCCTGCGGAGGTTGACACGGCATCTACGAGAGAGGCCAGATATTCATTGCCGCCGGTCTTTTCCGTGAGTCCTTTCTTCGCGATTGTCCTTGAAAGGGTGATGACGTCGATGGGTTCACCGAGCGTGTAAAGTTCAAGCATGCCTTCATAAAGAGAGGCATGGGCCTCACGGTAGAAGTCCCGCGGTGTAAGGATGTCCATCAGGCTGTTCAGGGCTTCATTATTAATCAGCACACCACCCAGGACAGCCTGTTCGGCGTCTATGTTATGCGGAGGGATTTTTGTCGGAGGCGTAACGTTTTTATCTTTTGCCCGGGCCATTGTACTCCTTTCATAGACCTGGAGAGCGAAATGCAGCCGGTCCCCGGGAACGGCGAAATACCCGTACCTCGACCGTCAATTCCGCTTTGTCCGGGCGGAATCCAGGTGCGGTGACAAAAATTCGTTGAATCAGCTTTCCTCGAGACTTCGGACCTCAACGTTTACCGTGCTGGTGACCGTCGGGTAAACTTTAATCAGGACGTCGTATTCTCCAAGGCTCTTTATAGGCTTTTCGATGACAATCTTTTTGCGGTCTACAACGACGCCCTTTTTTTCTAAAGCTGCAGCAATGTCCATACTTGTGACCGAGCCATACAGTTTGCCTTCTTCCCCTGCCTTTTCGTTGAAAACAAGGGTGACCCCTTCAAGCGCGGCAGCCAGTTTCTCGGCTTCTTCCTTCGCTCGAAGCCGTTTGACTTCGATTTTTTTCCTTTTGAGTTCGAAAGCCTTTAAATTGCCGGAGGTGGCTTCCAAGGCAATATTTTTGGGAATAAGAAAGTTGCGTGCGTAACCGTCGGCTACATTCACAAGATCGCCTTCCAATCCCAGCTCATCGAAATCCTTTTCTAAAATGACCTTCATAAGCATCCTCCATGATGCACATAAGTGCCGGATTCATGGGGTTTCGGCCGTTAAAGCTTCAAAATGCAAAATCAGCCGGCTTGATTTTTTCTTATTCGTCTGAAATCAAACCACTGGTCGAAAACACCCAAAATTGCTAATAATAACATAAAAAATTGTTGAATTATTACCAAAAAATAAAAAATAACTCTCAAAATTAAAGGAAGATTATATTTGTTCAAATAAAAAACGGCAATGGATAAACCTTGGAAAAAGTAAACAACAGCTAAAACAATAAGCAAATTTATCGCTGCTATTTTCAGAGGGCCACTGGCGAGCAGCGAACCAAATCCGGCGACGATCAAACCCCAGACCAGTCTTTCAGGAGCGTGCCATCGGTCTCCTGGTTGAAACCGGGGATAATCCAACCCCAGCCGTTTAAAAACCGGGCCTGCCAGCATGACGTTGAACCATATCACCAGGCCCATGCCTATGATCATAAGGGCGGGATAGATTCTGATCAGGGTTTTAAGAAATATCTCGGCGTAACCGTCGGTGATTCCACCGTTTTCAACCGGAGCGCTCAGGTCCCTGTATAACTGAACGGTCGGTTGAAGCTGCTCCTTGATGAGCGCGGTGATCATTTCTGATGGACCCAGCCCCTGGGCTGCTCCCAGACCGAAAAGCATGATCGCGCCGAAAAGCGTCATTGCACCGAGGGCAGCGGTGATCGTCATACCAAGCGTAAATTTGCGCTTGAAAAATTCGGACAGCACGATTCCCAGAAAACTGAATTCGACGCAGAACACAATTGCCTGTCGATGGCCGGTCAGACTGGATATCACCGTGACCGCCATAACCGACAGGCCTGCGAGAATCAACCCCCGCTGCAGCCCAAGCTTGGTAGCATAGGAAAGGAACAGCAAAGGGCTCAGAAGTGTGAGCAGGGGACCTAATATCGGAATCAACAAAGGTGCATATAGCAGAACCAGCGCACCCCCGACGCATCCGATTATATCCTTGGCACTCATCGAAACACGTAGAAAGGAAAAGGGCATCCCGTTATACATGCAGCTGCGCCCTTCAGGGTCTTTCCCGAACGGTGCTTTTATTTGAGCGCCGAGGTGGAGTATGGCAAAAGCGCCATGGCCCTGGCTCGTTTGATGGCCGCAGTCAGCATCCTCTGATGTTTGGCACAATTGCCGGAAATTCTCCTGGGAGTGATTTTGCCCCGCTCTGTTGTGAAATACCTCAACGTCTTGGTTTCTTTGTAGTCAATGACCAGGCTGCTGTCTGCACAGAACCTGCAGACTTTACGTCTATGGAAAGGGCGCCTCACTTTGCTTTTTGCAGCGGACCCACTGAATTTTTCTGCCATGATTTAACCTTCTTCCCGATCTTCTTCGGTTAATGCATCTTCTTCTATTTCAGACTCTTCTCCCTCGCGTGATTCGCCAGTCTCCTGCTCGGCGCTGCCTGGCCTGACGGATGCTCTGAGGGCTTCGACATCGGCGTGATCGCTCAGTTTCAAGGTCTGATATTTGAGAACATGCTCGTCGAGTTTGAATCTCCGTTCGATTTCAGAAACAAGACCGCCGTCACCACAATAGTCGAGCAAAACATAGAAGCCCTTGTCGAATTTTTTTACGTCATAGGCCAGCGACCGTTTTCCCCATTCCTCGGTCTTTATGAACTCACCCTTGTTTTTTTCGATAATTTCGAGGAACTTGGAAGTTTCGCCTTTGTACTCATCTTCAGACAGGTCGGGATTTAAAAGATACAGTGTTTCATAATGCTTCATGCAAAAATTCTCCTTTCGGCCGTTTATTCCCCTGCCGGGGATGTGGTCCCCATCCGGGAAAATTTCCTTTATGGAGGGGACAAGGAGTATAAAAACGTAAACAAATACTATTGTCAAATCATTCGATTTTTGTCAATAAGTTTTTATCTGGTTTTTCCTTCCTCTCAATTACAGCCTTTGAGCCAGTTGAAGAAGACTTTGAACCAGAAATGACTGAACAAAAATGATCGCCAGGATAACGAGGATGGGCGAAAAGTCGATTCCACCGAAGAAAAGAGGAATCCGGCGTCTTACAGCGTAGAGCACCGGGTCCGTTATTGAACTCAAAAATTTTACGATTGGGTTGAACGGATCCGGATTAACCCATGAAATCACCGCGCGGGCTATGATCATCCACATGTAAAGATTCAGCGCTATATCCAGTATCCTGGCTACAGCAGCCAGGAAATTTCCTATTACAAACATGAACGTATGGCCTCCTCGGCGCCGCTGTATTGAAGAAATTCACTCAGCCATTCTTCCAAGTCCGGAACCTGTTCAAAATGCCTTTTCCTTTTCATGGTAAGGGGCATGCCGGATCGGAACGTAAGCCGGGTTCTGTTCCCCGACGCAGTCGCCTGCAGCGGGTCGACGGCCATTCATCTAGCTGCGATGTTGCCATCGTAGTCGAGCGACCTACCCGGGAACTCGGGCGGACAACCCTCGATCGTTCCGCTATTTGGTCTTGCTCCGGATGGGGTTTACCGAGCCCTTTCCGTCACCGGAAAAGCTGGTGAGCTCTTACCTCGCCATTTCACCCTTACCCCGCAGGAGCCGATGGGCTTCCGGGGCGGTTTCTTTTCTGTGGCACTTTCCTTCTCGTCACCGAGACTGGACGTTATCCAGCATCCTGTCCTGTGGAGCCCGGACTTTCCTCCCCCCTGGGTCTACAGGGCGGCGGCCGTCTGTTCCGGTCCGGCATGCCTATACAAAATATTAGCACGAATGATCCGTCCGTCAAGCTTGCTGCGCACTTTGTTGCGTGTCGGTGGGTTTGTACCTTTCGTCGTCTCCCCAGTAAATGATTCTCATGCAGTGAGGGCAGTTCATCATTTTTTCGCCTTTTATCAACTCATTAAATTTTTGAGGAGGAATCGCGAGATGACAGCACTGGCACACTCCATTCGTGACAGCACTTACAGCAAGGCCCCCTTTGCGCCTGAGCAATTGTTCGTAATGCTTAACCAGGGTATCGTCAATCTCGCGGCACAAGGTCTCTCTTTTACTTAGAAGAGACCTGAATGTTTTTTCAAGTTCTTCCTCGTGTTGTTTAAGATGGGCGCGCTCTTTCTTGGCAGCCTCGGTCAACTCCTTGGTTTCACTGGCTTTGTTCTTCTTGTTCTGTTCCGACTCTTCAATTTTTTCCATTAGCTCGATCGATAAATCTTCCCGCCGTTTTTTTTCATTTTGAAGCTCATCGATTTCTTTTAAAGCTGCCTGGTATTCTTTATTCGATTTTATTTGATCTAGCTTCGCATTGCTTTTTTTGATCTTGGATTCGATCGTAGTTATTTCCTGGTCCATATTCCGGTGTTCTTTTTTCAGCGCTTCCAGCTCAATCTCGGCATTTTTCACCTCGGTGGACATCCCGGTGATTTTTTGATCGAGCGCGTTCAGCTTGGCAGGACACTGCCGTTTTTCATTCACGATCGCCATTAAATGCTTGTCGAAAGCCTGAAGGTTTATCAAACGCGATAATTGATCTTGCACCTTTTCACCCCTTTTTCGCCGGCCGTGCCGACTTTCTCATGATAACGCTTCTGTAGTATTTTGCTCCGATACTTTGTTTATAATACCGTCAGAGGGTCGACCTCTTCAGCTGTATAAACCTCTAAGGCCCATCCAAGTTTTTTCATCGACGCTGCCAGTTTCCGTATAACACGACTGAAAGCCGCCCTTTCGGTAGCGAAATGGCCTGCATCCACAACGATCAACCCACGCTGAACTGCATCGAGGGCCTGATGATGGCTGATATCGCCGGTAATAAGCATATCCGCCCCGGCGTCAACCGCCTCGGTGATCATCCCCCCGCCGGAACCGCCAACCACTGCGACCCTGCGTACGAATGTCGATGAATAGGCTGTCACTCTGATATGGCTTA